>Ga0247837_1000523_pt1 | contig 81242 bp, 56 predicted proteins | sample LaCtaG_2_FD_187115 | JGI IMG/M metagenome (GOLD analysis project Ga0247837, IMG submission 187115) | Freshwater microbial communities from meromictic Lake La Cruz, Castile-La Mancha, Spain - LaCruzMarch2015_14.5m | ecosystem: Environmental > Aquatic > Freshwater > Lake | place: Spain: Castile-La... | reverse complement strand
TCCTTTTACTCGAAATTCAACACCGACTCACAGATGGCTGTGTAGACGATTGCTTTGTTGACTTGGAAAAGGCTGATAAAGCCACATTTTTCGTTTTCACTAGAATATTGGCAAAAGTCCGCTTTCTTCAGCGACTTTTCTCATTCCCATAGACAAATCCCGCAGTATATCCATTGCAATTTCAGCCTATATGTGCTTGATACAGCCTATAAGTTCCTGCAGCGCTCCATTATAGGCCTAATATGTAGGTATCCATTAGGTTCTGATGATGACAGGGACAGTTGAGCATGATCCGTCCCTTCGAAGTACAGAAACGCTCTACTCCCAAGGCTTACAGGGTGAAGCGGGCTAGAAACATTCACGGGCCAGTCCTGCTCAAGAGTCCCACACACTTTCAGATGTACTGCTGCAGTGCTGGAGAAAAAGTACGAAGTGCGGCACAGTCTGCACCACCGTAACACGCTGCCAGCGCACAGTTTGGACCTGAACGCTATGCGTAGCAAGAGACAGGCAACTCAGGTCCCAGACATGTTCATGGAAACCAACTTGCGTCCATACACCGACTTCTTCGCACTGTAGGCAGGAGTTCGGCAGCAGTGCAAATGGTCTTATCACTAATCAGCTTAGTGCCTACTTAAGCGAGTTCATGAAGGCCTTTATCAGCGTTTTCCCTTTGCCGGCCTTTTTCTTGCGAGGACGTTTCAGCTTGGCGAAAGGCTTGAGGTCCTTATCCACCTCTAGGAGGCCTGACATTGGGGAGTTCTCCTCGTCACTGTGCTCGGGGTTGTAGATGCTATGCACTTCCTCTTCAAACGATATCTTCTGCTGCGCTCGCTCTCGTCTGAGCAGTGACCTCTCCATGCTCACATCATACCCACTGTCCTCCAGTAACTTCCGCCGCTGGTAATACGACCAGTGGTTGACTCTGGGCACCGGTCGCGCCTCAGGCCGGACCGGAGGAGCCAGCATTAGGCTGGCTGTAGGGGTGTAGGTAGGCAGGAACGCTTTGAACTGGAAACTTGTGTACTTCTGCAGAGTTTCTCGACTGAGTTTCTTCATCACTAGCGGCTCTTCGCAGCACAGCAAGCAATCAAACAGCGGCTTGATGGCCATATATATCTAACTGCGCTTATACAGGCGAATCAGTTCCTCTTCCAGGCGGGATTGGGACAGACCCGCTAGCTGCGCTCTTTCGGTGTCGGAAAGCATTAGTTTCCGCGCTTCCTCTAGCATTGTCCTTCGCAGTCGTCTCCTTTCGCCCTCTGCCTGTGCTAAAGCCTGCCTTCTCTCTACTTCTATCATATGCTCTTTAGCCTTTTCCGCCGCGATTTCTTCCCTCAAAAGTTCTATTTTGTCTCTATAGAAATTCCTTATGTTGCTCAAAATGATATCTTTTTCAGACTGATTGATGCGGGATTGCTCTCTTCTGACCTGACTTTCCTCCGCTTTGCGCTGTCTTTCCAGTTTCTGTCCCAGACGGAGAATATGCAAAGCCAAGCGGTCTTCAATGCTTTCCTTCATCATTTTCACGGCTTTCCTAGCAGTTTGCACCCTTTCCTTATGCTTCTTTTCACTGATATCCACATGCCGTTGGAGAGTAGCCGAGTTCTGAAAGCGAGTTTTTTCCCTTCTGTGGATTTCATAGGGAGTCAGCGGCTTCCCTTCGATATTGGTCCCAATGAGCTGTTCGAAGTGGGTTTGCTCAGTTTCGAAGTAGTTCTTGATGTCCTGCAGGTCTTCCGAGTTCAGGCTTTGCTGGCCGGAAGTGCGCACTCGCTCCGATATCACGTGGTAGAGAGAAGTGACGGCGGCCGAAGAGGTGATCCGAGACAAGCGAGTGACGCTTTCTCTAGGCGAAGAGCCGGATAGCAAAGGACTGGAAATTAGCTTTTTGGCGCTCTGAGGACGACTCATTCGCTTGGGGGTTTTCTTGGCAGTGCTGGCGTATCGACGGGAGGAGGTGTTTTTGCTCCGAGAGGGGGCAGTGGGCTGGTGCTGGATGTCTGTGAGCAGGTGGTCGAGGGTGGAGTCGGGGAGTTCGGGCGTGGCTTTCTCGGCCGGGCTGTTTTCCACACTTTGCGAGGCTTCGGGGATTTCGGTGGTGGAGGGGTCGTTGTAGGAGCGGGAGTACTTGGCTGAGAGACTCAGACTGTCCATGGATTAATCTAGTCCCAAGCTACCATTAAAATGGCCCCACCGCCAGCACACCTCATCTTCCGCAAAGTGGCCAAGGACTACGTTCGTCGTCTGATGACCTATGAGCTGCGCGACACTGCAGTCCTACAAGCCCGCATGGACCAAGCAGAGAAAGCCTTCGGGGACGAATCTGAGCAGTACAAGACACTAGCCACCCAGTTCGAAACCCTGGTGCGCATGGAAGACTCGTACCGCGGCTACGTGTACCGGCAGAAGATGCACAAGCCAGTAGTTTCGCTGCTCGCCAACCCCAAGCGCAAGAAGGAAGACAAGAACGGCAAGAAAGCCTTCTTCGTGAACCATCGGAAGTTCGACCTACGGGGTCTAACCTAGTTACCGCCACTTGAAGTTGTCTCTGCGTTCCTTGATGGCAGCATTTAGCTTTTTGAACTCTTCCTGGTACTCTTGAGGGATGAGGGTGCACATGTTCCAAGCGTCCTTCGTGTCTTGCCCGATCTTCCTGATCATCGGCTGGTAGACGAAGATGTAGAACAGGACTGCGAAGATGGTGTACAGGGAAATCAGCAAATTTTGCCAGACGTGCATAGCTGATTGACTATTGCTGTAGTCTTCTTCATATAGTTCCGAGGAGTACGCTAAAGCGTCATAGAGATAGTGGTCATCTAGTTGTCGCAGAAGGGTCATTTCACTGCCCGTGAGAGTTTGAGTGATGTTTCCGTTGCCGTTCGCAGGCAACTTGGCGATTTTGAGCAGTAAAGTCCGTGCAAGCGTGATGAACATGCCTAAGGCGCTATGCAGACCTTGCTTCATAGCTTTGTCTGCTATGGTCTCGCAGTCTGTCTGATTCCTGCTAATCGGCGCAATGCACGCATCCGTGAAAAGCAGCGTATCATGCTCCGACCCACGCAAGTTGCTAAAGGTCAGTCCCGCTTCGTCATTCCCGAAAATAAGTGAGTTCTCCACGTACTCCAACTCATTAATGACCACTGTGGCTTTCCGACTGGGAGAACCCACCTGCTGCCCCTTCGGAACAATGTACTTATAACCATGAGTCGTCACGTTTTCCAATAGACTTTCTGTCACCCAGTGGTTCACTGACCTGGAAAGCTGTCTTCTGCGGCTTGCCCAGTCGATGGTGTTGGGCTCTTCCTTCAGTATTTGCCCTGCGGCTTCGAATCCGGTGTAGTAAATCAGGTAGAAGTACACTAAGCTGATCACGAAGAAGCAAAATAGCTTGAGGACGATGATTTTCCGCTGTCTGGGGTCGTAGGCAAGGATGCGCCGCCCTTCTACCACCTTTTTCTTCTTGGTTTCCTTCTTGTCTTCCTTCGATTTCCCATCACTTTTCCTAGTTTGCCCAGCTTCTTCCGCCTGGTGCTCATCTTCATGCTCTCCATCAGGGTTGACTTCCTCCATTTCAATGTTACTAGCCTCATTCAGCAGTTGCAGGCGGTCGTTGCACTTCCCCTTCATTATCCTGCACACATACCTCGGAATTTCAAAGAAGATTTCCCACACTTCCTTCTTCGAGGACTCCAAAGTCTTAATCGTGGGAATAATCGCGAATCCAGCGCAGAAAAGGAGCAAAATGACAGAAACGACTATAAGCATAATTGATATAAGACGTTGGTTTTCAAGGTCACTGAGGGCTGCTCGGACGTAAAACTTGGTCGAGCGATTGAGGTAATCGAGAGTTTCGCCCATACCGTTGCGATACAGGTAGAACACCCTGCGGTTTTTGTAGGTGACGGGCAGGGGCGCTGCGGATGTGTTGGGAGGAGCGAGTTCTTCTTGCAGGAGGAAGGCTTGCAGGACTAGGTTGGAAGTCGCATCGAAGAGGTTAGCCTTGATTTCGCGCACGTTCTTGCCTTCGAGCAGCCAGACGGATATGGATTCTGCGATGTACTTGCTTTGGTCGCTGGATCCCAGCAGGTTGTAGTTCTTATACAACTCCAGGTTAATGTCGTGCATGTCATTGGTATCCTGCGTCATCCAAGTGAAGTAGTTGGTGCGGCTGGCTTGCAGCATGCCGCTGTCAATTAGCTGGATCATGCGGGAGTAGTAGGACACTGACTGGGAGTAGAGCCGCAGTTTGCCCACTAAATTGACATAGTGAGAAAGTTGTTCATTGAAGGTGACAGAGGCCTCAATTACTTTAAAGGTCGTTATTGAGGTCGCAATCAGGATAATAATGGTCAAAAAAAGCGTAATTTTGAACCGAAGCACGTACTTTTTCGTCTTCGAAAACTCATACACGATCAGCGCTTTGATAGCCTTATTGAACTGAGCGAGAGACGCCATGCTGGAATTCATGCTCTTCGACGAGGAATAAGCACTGTGTGCGTCCGCAGCGTCAGGGTTGGCATCACTATGCTCCTGCGACCCTTCCGACTTGCCGCCTTCCTCATCACTACTGGAGTTGATGCTTCTCGACTCCTTGGACTGGTGAGGAGAGGGGTCGTCCACTAGGATGTCGGGCTGGTCACTGTAAGGCATGTCTCGCTTGATGAGTGGTCGGCCCTCGTTGCCTACGCCCTGCATGCCTGTTTCTTGGACCATCCCAGGAGTCGCAACCGCAGCGAACGTGATTTTCTTGTTGGTGTCCACTTCCGCATGTATCTGTTTTTCTGAGATTTCGCTCTCGGAGTCCTCACTGCTTTCCGAGGACTCGTCCTTGTCGCTATGGTCGTCTTCACTGCTTTCTGCGCTTTCCTCACTTTCAGACTCGCTTTCATCTGAACTGCCGGAGTCCTGCTTCTTGTCGTGCGGGTCTGTTGGAGTGCTGCCTGTGCTGCTTTCTTCCTTGCTCGCACTCACCTCGTCCTGGCTTTTCAGCGTGCTCACGGACTTCATGCCCGCTGTAGCAGTACCCGCCCCACTGTCCTTTAGGCTAAACCCCTCATCCCGGGTCTTATCCGCTCCATTTTCCACACGTAGAACAAAAGCGGAGCACTCTCCGATGGTCGTGTCTACGAGGTGGACAGTCAACTTTTCTATGCGGCCTTCGTGCTGGTGGTCGATTTCCACTCCTTCTTCTTCGCTCATTTTGAGACGCAGTTCTTCGAAGTTGGGGATTAGACTTGAGATTTTTTGTTCGGCGGTCTTGGTACTGCCGAGGTCGAATTTTTCACCGAATCCCTGCGTATAGGCTGTAATCACCAACTCCGGTGTCAGCATCGCCAGGTCGCAATCCGGCTTTGTAGGCTTAATTGCAGCCATCAAGAAAGGGGGTTCGTTTTCATTAGGCAGCACTTTGACCAGCAGCCTGGCCTCTAGCAGCGCTCCTCCCTTATGCACGAAGTATATGATTAGTCCTGGAGTGTCGATAATGCGGTACTTCCCTGACTCGTGGAAGTGCTGCATGTAGCGATTATGTCCTTCGGAGAAAGGGGAAGGGATGATCAGGGAGATGTTGCGACCCACTAGTTCGGCTTGCAGGTAGCCAAAGAGGTGGCAGGCAGGTTCGTTTGACTTCGTTATTTCCCCTATAGTCTCGACATCTCCCGAAGTCGCAACAATTGAATTCTCAGAGTCGAAAAAGGACAGCGGCTGATTGAGACTATTTGACACAGTAATATTCGTAGCCTTTCCCTGTGCATCATCCTGCATATCCGCCTTCGACAAGTACCGTTGTCCCTGGTCTGCGTAATTGTTCAAAGTCTGCAGGAAGCCGCCAAACATGCGTAAAGCACTAGTGGACTTGGAGTTAAGTTTGAGGAGCCGCTGGTAATTGGACTTGGTGACATTCACCATTTTCGATACTTCTGAAGCCAGTTTGGTCAGTTTTTGGATTTTCGGGGCTTTGGATTCGAGTTCCGCCCAGAAAAAGAATTGGGAGCGGGTCACAGTTTCGTCGTTTTTCTGAGCACTCGCATTGCATTTTTCGAATAAAACGTAATCGTAAGCGTCATCTTTCATATTTGCCTTATAAAAGCTCTCCGACGTCTTCCGAAAGTGGTACAGTGCATACTGCGAGTCCAGCTTATTGGCCAACAGCAGTCCCTTGAAGCACTGAACCATAGAGAGGATGTAGTTTTTCAGCATATGGAGCTGAATTAGGCCTGACCACATATACAGGAACTCAGAGTTCGGGAACTTGCGGAAAGCCTCCGCGTACAGTTGGTCCAATTCGACCAGTATTCGGTCCTGAACAGTCTTAAATTCCTGGTCAGAGTCCTCCTCCACTTCCCCATACATCGACTTAACGCTCCTCGAACGCGCGGCTTCCAGCTCCAAAACTAGCATTCTGCCCTTGATTTCCACTTGGTAGATGTTGGTGATTTGCTGGAATTTCCGGTCGACCAGCGCTTTGCCTCGCTTTGTCATTGCGAGCTGCATGATTTGCACTAGGCAGGGAGTGAGGAAGTAAAACAGCATAGTGACGGAACTGTTGGTTTGGTCTGTACTTTTGAAGAACTCTCCGATTAGCATGCAGAAAACTGCAGAGGTGAAAATCATAATGGCGGCCAGACGGATTTTGCACATGGTGAGGTTGTAGTAAGGGATGTACTGGGTGTAGAAGTAGCACATAGTTATGCCTGCGACTAGCGACACCACGAGAAACACGATGATTTTCCCGCTGATGTCCACGAAATAGTACGTAAATATGATAGCGACGTAGCAGAAGAGGCGAAAGAGCTTGAAGCGAGGGTGAGGCTTGGCCATTGGTCCTCCGCAAATCATGCACAGGTCATAGTAGAACAGAGAAGTCAGCAGTGCCACTCCCAGGAACACACACATTGCAGCTATGAAGCCCAGCATGAAGATGTATCCTTCTGTGATTTCCAGACACTCGGTGCCGCCCTTGAAGGAACAGTTGATGCCGAATGCGAAGGTATCGCAGATAGGGATGAAGAGAGTGTCGGTGACCAGCGTGATGCAGATCTTCATTACTCGGATAGCAGCGTTGGAGACTGATGTGGGTTTTTGGAACCAACCCAGAAAGACTCCCAACAGAATCGAAAGGCCGATCAGTCCTCCCCACAGAGATATCAGAATAATGAAGTTTTGATGACTAGTCCGTAGGTAGCGGTCCACCCGAAACACCCAGCAGATGTCTATCAGCCACTGAGTCTGCCCTAGGTTCCAAGGAGAGTCCGTGCCGTAAGGTCCTAGGGTCGAGTAAGACCCGTCCACGAGCACTAAGCTCAGCAGGTGGAAGGTCTCGAAGGCGATAAAGAGCATGTAGTAGTGTTTGGCGATGGACAGCTTCAGGGTGTTGAGCCGGAAGAAGACGCTGAACAGCCGCTCTTTGATGAGCTTCAGCAGCTGCTCCTTCGTCTCTTCCCCCATATCGTCTGCATCGTCGCCGGAAGACTCAGAGTTCTTGAGGTACTCCACCTCGTCCACATGTCCCTGCATCTTATTATTACGCCCAGGCGACCACTCCTATGACATCACTTGAACTGGCCTACGGAGTTTACAAGCTGCGACCAATCCGCAGGGCAAATCCTCGTAAGCGTGCCAACTACCCTGTCTCCGACCTCTCCAAACCGACACCCCCTTTCAAACCCCCCCTGCTTCTCCGCGAAGGCAGCAAGTCAGTGGAGCCCCAGCTCCTGCCTCAGCTCCGCAGTGTGTCTCCCGACTTCGCAATACTGCCTGGAAGGAAAGAAGAAGCAGGAGTTCCGATGGACAAGGAAATGGACAGGCTGGAAAGCCTTGCAATGCGCAATGTATGCGCTCGGTCGGAACTACTGGCGATCCAGCAAAGACTGGTGGACATCAGTGTGAAGACTCGGCTGGAAGCCAGACCTCGGAAACTGCCGCCTTTGAGTTAATTGCATAGACTTAAGTGGCACTAGAGGAAGGACTGGCCAGGACGGAGGGAGTTCCGGGAGTCAAGTACTGGAACTTCATTTTGTGCAGTTTCTTCAGCGCCAGGTCTCGAGCTCTGTGCAGCTTCGCTTTGCGGCTTGTGGAGCCTATGCTGGATATAGATGCTCGATGCTGTAGTGCTTCTCTGCTGCTGTTTGTGGAGAATCTGCGGTCTGGCAGCACTATTTTGTACTCCTTGCTACTGTGAGCGATACTCCTCAATTTCATACGTATTGAGAATTCAGTAGTGCACAGTACTCGGGACTGGGTGAGACTTACGAGGCTTTCCATGGATCGAATGTCTTGCAAGTGGGAAGTTTCCTCTGCAATTCTGCGTTTCACGTCCGATTCAAATCTGACAACCGATTGCGATAGAAGCGGAGTCAAAAACGATAAAATTGTTCGTCTTTTGAGTCTAAAAGTCCGAAGGTGAAAGTTGAACCTGAAGAGATAGTCCAGTGTAGGCAACTTCGTCCACTTGTTCCTATAGTATTTCCACCACCGCTGGACCAAAATAGCAGCCGAATTCCGCAGTTTTTTCCTACTTTCCACATAGTGGATTTCCCCATACAAGCGATGTTGCGACGGATTCAGCTCCACAGTCCTGTGCACCACCATAATGACGTAGGAGTAAATGGCCATACCGCTTGTGACAGTGGCTAATAGCGTGAGTCTGCTGATGTGGGTGAGAGGGATCACATCTCCGTACCCGATGGTAGTCTCGGAAACCACTGCAGACCAGAAGGCGCTCCACAGGGAGTCTACTTTGTTGCGAGGAACTGAGTAGTCAAAGGACCGCAGAGCCAATCCCCCTTCCAGATTCAGCACTCCCCAGGTCAGGAGGAAGGCCAGGACTGTATACCTTTTGACCAAACTTCGCCATATAAAGGCAGTCCTGCCTACTACTCCTTCCAGCTCAATATAGAACCTCGCCCTGTGCCCGCTATAGCCGTACACCCAGTATATAGCCCGTATGAGGTGGTACATCCGCAGTAACCCCACTGCGAACAGGACATCACAAAGTGCCAAGTTGGCGTAAGTACCCAATTGGTACATCTTCCATTCCTCATTGACCCGGGGCGGCAGCACTAAGCAGTGCAGCAGAACCTCTGCTAGCAGCAACTTCCACCGCAGTCGCTTTCTTTCCTGTGTATGCCGCACTCTCCTCTGTCCTCTTAGAATATGATATCGCATCAATACAGCGATTTCACTCACTGATATCACTATGGCAAGCAGCCTCAACACATCAGTAATCGTGTCCTCCGTATGGTCATTACTCGCTGAATACCTGTCGTTCGCCCAAAAAGCCACCACTTCAAACAGCACAACCAACACAAGAGACAATACAGAAGACCGAGTCAGCAGCTTTTCATAGTGCAAAGTACGTAGAGACAGACCCGGGTCGTAGGGCCGCATAGTGTCCAGACTGTGTATGGAGCTGCTAAGTCGCAGCTTTGTACGGGTGATTTCCCCACTTGGTTCCATTGTCGTAATTCTAACGCAGGCTACTCGCACTCGTTTTGCCTACTTTAGAGGCTTGGGTCTTTTAGAAGTTGGGGTTGCTCCTTTCTAGTGCATAGATGGTACTTGCACTTTTGCTGGGAAGGAAACTTTCGCAAGGAAAAGCATGAAGATAGAAGAGCTTCAGAGTGCACGTGTGAAGGGAGGAAAATTGGCCCTTATTGAAGCTTTTATATAGCCGAAATTCGGCAGACATTAAAGTCCGACCTGCGAATACTGAGAAATACGCCAAAGCGGGAAGAAAATATGCAGAATTTGGACTATTTCTGCCCTCCAAACCCCAATTTCCCAAGAAAGCTAATGAAAGCCTTAGCAAGACATAGGGCTACTACAGGTCTAGAGGTGGTCCGCCTTTTCTCTCACTCGTCTGCGTATTTCCGTCCCTATTTGAGCAAGCATGTCCTGTACTCCTGTGCCATCCAGCGCAGAGGTTTCGAAGTACAGAAACCCGCTCTCTTCCGCTAGTTGCTGTCCCATTGCCCGTGTTACAGTCCTCTCCTCAAGGTCGATTTTAGTGGCGACTAAGGCTAAAACGGTGCATTCTTCCTTGGACTGAATAGCTGGCCCGATGTAGTCACGTGTGAGGGAATAGAAGTCTATAAGGTTTGTACAGTCGTACACAATTGCAATCCCTAGTACATTGCGATAGTACGAAGTATTGCGGAAACGCTCGGAACCCACTCGATCCCACTGCATAAGACTTACAAGCATGTAGCGAACCAGGCTGTCCTCGATAGTGCGGTAGGCGAATTTGAAATCTATTCCAATAGTCATCAATACATTCGACACAAAAACGTCCTCTGCAAGGCGGTAAATCAGAGAGGTTTTGCCTGCAAAACTAGGGCCGTTGACAGCGATGCGAAATAGGTAGTCGAAGTCCAAAGCTTCTCGGGTCATATTGGCAGCCATATGACTAGCTTTATGGTGTAATAGGTATGGACATCCCTAGGACTCCTACGGACCACCTGGTCATGTTTGTCGTCACTGGCCTGACGAACCTCGCCTGCATACCGCTTATATACCTCTGCTATAACCGCGGCTCGATCTTTCACCTCTACATTGGGTGCTTTACCTTCTTGACGTCCTTCATGTACCACAGTCTGGAAGCACTGGGAGTGCCTTCCTTCTACCTCACTGGGTCTCAGTGGCACCGTCTGGACAACATTGGCTCCATCATGTCGCTTGTGATGGTCGTGGTGAACTTCATGGATAATCTGGACAGAGACAGTGCGGGCAACTACACCTCTCCCTTAGTGGCTCGAGTGGACTACCATTTGCTCTATTCCGCACTGCTGGTGACGCTCACTATGCAGACCAAGCATCCCTGGGACTTGGAAAACACTTTAGTTCCTATCTTAGCAGCCATAGTTATTGGCGCAGGGAAAATACTGCTGGTGCGCGCTCCACGCATCGATATGCGGTATGTAAAACTGGGTGCGCCCTACTTCCTTGCAGCCATCTACTGCTTCGCCAAAGGCCTCGATGAGCACTCCGACTACCTCCGCATCCACCATGGCTGCTGGCACATGCTCAGCAGTGTGGGCATTTTCTACCTCTGGCAGAGCGTAGACAAAATGAAGCAGGACAAACACGTTCACATCAGCAACTTTGAGCCCAGTGCACGCTTTGGACTGATTACTTGTCTGGGACATATCTGCACCTTTGGATATGTGCCTATCGTTTACGACCACAAAGTCAAAAGCAGCATTTAATAGGCTAAAAACTTCAGCTAAAAGGGAAGCTCCAGCACAGACTTACCCTATAGTGAGCTTATAATGCAGCAACTTATGCCCCTCTTCATTCTTGTCCTGGAATGCAAAAATGTTGATCATGCTTTCCAGGTCCAAGACGAAGCACTTCTTCTGGTCCCGCTCCTCCTCCAGCGAAAGCGCCATAGTAGGCGCCTTCCCCACAATCACCAGTTCTTCCCCACTCGCAGACTCCGTGTTCCAGATCTTCAGAGTGAAGCGGGTCGGGGTATCTTGCAGAGTGCGAAATTGAGGGAAAAAGAGGTTGCGGCAGGAGTCCATGAAGATGTAGGTGAGGATGGTAGTTTTTTGACTGCCAGTGTCGAAGGTATGCAGCAGCTTCACACAGCCTGCAGAGGAAGGCAGGGAGGAAGACCGGAGTCGACTGGAGTACTCCGCACTGTCGCCATAGATGTCGTAGTGAGGGATGCGGTGCTTGGTGATAAGGTGCTGCAGCAGGCCATCTCTATGTCCCGTCCACCTGCAGTTCTGCACCAAGCACTGCGTATTTGGGTTAAACTTGCACTTCTCCTCATGTGACAATCTCTCTGACAGCTTCATGCTTTCGCTGCATCCTGGGAACCGACACCTGTAGTCCACTGAGGAGATTTGTTGCTCGAGGTGGAAATTGCGCAATTTGCGGCCGATGTTGTCGCGACAAGTGGGACACTTGGGCGATTTGGAAGCGCAGAGACTGCAAATGGAGTGGCCGCTGTCGCACTGGTAGATGGGGATGGTGAAGTACTCGAGACAGATGGGACATTGCAGGTAGTTGAAGAAGGTGGCGTCGGGCTTGAGGTTGGAAGCGGCTTCCTCCATGACTAATAACTACTATAGAAAGGAGGGAAAGGTCTAGTCACCTACAGGAAAGACACTTGCAGTCACTGAGATCCTAGCAATGAATGGACTACACGGTTTACCAGCAATTTCCCTGTCTGTTTTGTCTAATGTGCGAGCATCCTGCTACTAGATAAGTGTTTTTCCTGCTCCCAGTGTCTCTGCAGAGTCCTGTCCTATTCGCACTTCACAATAACTCCAATTTCCCAAGAGGTGGATTAGACTGAGGAGTGGCTTTTCCAGACTAGGACTAGACGGAAGGTTAAAAGGGATGTTGGCGTTACGGCGTTTCTCATAATGGGTTGTGTGGCCAACCGCTCTTCCGCTGAAGAAGTGACCATCGAGAGCAAATCCGTCTTCACCGGCTTCGAACGTCACTCTGTAGATGCAGTAGTGGGCGCCATTCGCTCCCACAGCACTGCGAAGCTGATCCTACCAGCCCAGTTCCAAGCCATCAAGAAGGCGCTCAAGCTGAACGCGGAGGAGAAGGACCAGGCAGTGCTGCAGGAGTTCTACAAGAAGTTCATTACTGCCAATTCGCAGGCGAGAGAGCAGATTGAGGCTGTGCATTCCAGAGTGAGTGTGGAGCATTTGGATAGTGCAGCTTTACTGGAGGAGGAAAAGCTATTGGCGGCTGCTATTCTGCTTAGCACTGGGGCGCCCAGGGACAAGGCTCTCGCCCTCTACCGTCTCTACGACGAAGGCTTTTCCAACGCTCTCACCCAGCCTGTCCTTACTGAGCTCCTCAGAACTATCTTCAAACTGGCTTCTGAGGACCTCATCGCTCTCGCCAAATTGACAGAGACAGACGAGGTGAAGAAGTACATCACCAAGGCTCAGCAGAACTACGAGAAAGGCATAGCCGCAGCCCTCGCCCTATTCCACAAGGACCCGCCGCTCACTCCTGAAGCCTTCGCCACCACCCTAATTGGCTACAAGAACGGACAACTGACCTTGCCTAGCGGCCTAAGAATGTTCCTCGTGGACCAAACTCCCAAGCCAGCTGGCGACAAGCTAGTGGGAGTCGCAGGGGAAAAGGTCACAGCTGCAGGGGAGAAACTCGCTGCTGCTGGGGAGAAACTAGGCAAGGCCTCTCCTGAAGAGGAAGCCAAGGCAGCTCCGCACGAAGAGGCGAAGAAGCCTAGCGCTTAGACAGGAATAGCTATGCGCTTAGACGCAGCGGACTCCGGAGACTTAGTTCGCTTTGGATGTGACGGAGGTGGCACCAGCCGGTGAGGAAAGAGAGGAGGAGCAGCACACAGCACACAATTGGCTCGAAGCGGAAGACTTGGGAGGAGGGCAGGTCGATTAGCACGTCGTAGCGGGCTCTGCCCAGCACAGCGTAGGTGAAGGCCACCTCGAGGGCCAGCAGCACAGCTGACCAGAAGATATGGTATTGCAGCAGTTGAATCCTCTCCTTCGCATTAAAGGCCACTAGCGCTGTGACCAGCATTGCCACGCCCATAGCAATGAAGCACACACTCAGCCACTCGACCCTCCCCTTCTCTGTCATCACAAAGGCTCCGGTGGCTATTGCAAACAGTCCGCCCACTGCAATGCCTGCATTCGCCAGAAGAAACACTGTAAAAATCGGAGAGGGGCCGCCGTCACTCTTTTCCCCAAACATATTACCAACTACATATATGGCTAGGATCCAGGCAGCACTGCTTTCCTACCTGTATGACGTCCCTGACAACACAAGTTTGTGGCTACTTGGGAGAGACCCAGAAACAGTACTCAACGCAGTTGCCTGCAACGAAGCCATGGACGACACTGCCATTCGGCCTTTACTGCCCGGAGGACTGTTTCTCACAGGACTGTTCCTAGCCTGTGAACAGCCTGCAGACATGGCAGAACTCAGTGCCAAGGTCAAACTCCCCAAGTGCCTCCTCTTGATCAGGTCACAGAAGGTATGCAAGGCCTACTTGGTGGCGGAAGGGGCGGAGCAGGTGGATTTGCGAGTGGAAGATGTCACAACTTACTCTATACTGCACTCGAAGACCAGTCTGGTGCTGAGTTCGTTGGACTCTTTGGAACTGTTCGAAGTGGTCAACAAAACAGTCTCTTTCGAGATCAATGGACAGTGCATTCCGCTGGCAGAACCCACCACTCTCGACTGGCCCAGCCTTGTCAAGAAACCAGGCAAGCCGAAAAGCCTCAATCTCGAAGCGGCCATATGGTACTCCGCCACCATGCCTTTGGGAGAGACGTATGACGCTCCTGCTATCACTGTTGCCAAAGCCGCCCCTTTGCATGACTTGCAAATTGACTGGGTCACTATGTTCGCTCTAACTGATCAACCTTCAGATGTACTCGAAATGCACCTATACAAGTTGAAGGAAATCGCAGATTATATGATCGACCAATTACGACGGCAGCCAGACATGCAAATGACTACTTTGGCTTTTCAAAACCAGTACTGTCCACACCCTTTCCATGGCATTTACTTCCTCAATGCTGAGGCTTACTCGGCCTGGGATTCCTCGGAGTTCCTCAAAAGTCAGCGGAAGTCTTTGCACGACCTTTTCCGCCTCCCTACGGACTGGCCTTTGGTCCGGCTCTCTTCTGCTCTCATCCTTCGTCCTGATACTGACTCTCGTCTCTCCAACGTCCACGAATCCCTGCTGTCTCCCACCCTTGCAGACTTGGGAAGCAAGTACGTAGTCAAAGGCAGTTACCTGTACTACCACTACAACCAAGACTCGTTTGACGACAGAGGCTGGGGCTGTGCGTACCGCAGTTTGCAAACCATTTGGTCCTGGTTCCGAGAGCAGCACTACACTCGGAAGGAAGTACCGTCCCATTACCTGATTCAAAAGATGTTAGTGGATGCTGAGGACAAGCCGAGGGAGTTTCTGGGCAGTAAGGACTGGATCGGCTCCTTTGAGATTAGCTTGTGCTTGGATATGCACTTGGGAGTGCAAAGCAAGATATTGAGTGTGAAGAGCGGCAGTGAGCTTGGGGAAAAGGGGAGGGAGCTAGCAAGTCACTTCGTGGAGCACGGAACTCCGGTGATGGTTGGTGGCGGAGTCCTTGCCTACACTCTCCTCGGAGTGGACTACGACGAAGTCTCCGGCGCCACTCGTTTCCTTATTCTCGACCCACACTACACAGGAGCCGACTCTCTCAAGCCAGTCCTAGACAAGGGCTTTTGCGCCTGGAAGTCTGTGGACCTGTTCAAGAAAGACGCGTTCTACAACTTGTGTCTCCCTCAGCGGCCTGCCTACTTCTAGCTAAGCAGTACTAGTTCTAGCGAACTGCTACCCTGGCACTATGCTAACTGGACTTAGTGATGAAGTTGGGCAGTGTGGGAATCATGTAGTTGTTGTACTTAGGCGGGTTGACGAAGTAGAAGTTGCCAAGCAGCGGCCTCATCTTCTTGTTGGGCAGGTCTTGCTGGTCTAGCATCACGGAGAGAGCCATGGCTCCTAGCAGGGCTTGCCGTGTGCTATTCAGATCCAGCGCCTTGGCCACTGCCTCTGGCGTCTCGAACTGCACTAAGCAGGTCCTGCGCGCTATAAATCGCACGTATTCTATCTTTCCGCACCTAGCGAAGAGAGTCTGCACAGCCTCAGGACTCGCGCTGGCGCCCACTCCTCGCACTACGACCCGCCGAGAAGAGTCATTCACGCGCTTGGACATTTATTATAAGATGAATGCCTTTCCACTCATATTCGCAAGAACCAGAGCCCCCGCTCAGCTCTCCCGCATCAGAGACAGTTTTTGCGCAAATGGGCTTACGGAATCCACTGTTGCTGAAACTTCACCCAAACCAGTGAGACTGAAGCGGCCAGGAACCAGTCTGAAGCGAACTCTACACGGCACAAGGGACATAAGCGACCTAACAGCCTTTCCCCCCAGTCCTGACATGACCAGTACCGACCTCCTATGCACTCACACAGCCAAGCGTCTCTCCAAGGCAGGCCATTTCCTCTCCAAAGTCCCCTGTGTGCGAGGGAAAAGCATTGGACCACCAGTCCGGTCAAGTCGACTGAGAAGTAGTCCAGTGACTACTCAGTCCCCAGCCGCTGTTCTTAACTTAGAGACAGAGCCCGCTATGTCCGACTTCGAAACTTCTTCGTTCCAAAGACTGAGCATTCTGAGGGCGAAATCAGCGGAACACCGCCATGCAGTACACGACAGGAACGATAGTGACCAGTGGGATGTGAGCGTCACAGACTTAGAGCCCTGTCGGAATGGCCCTGCAGCGGACTGGGAAAGGCGGAAAGAACACAGTTTTACGAGTATCGTGGTGGGCGCGGCTCAGCTGCCTGCGAGACTAGCAGAGCAGGTTTACTTCGAAAAAGTGTTCGGAGAGCCCATAAGAGACGCAGAAAAACACAAAGTTCTGGTACTGTTTTTGGAATCAGCGCTTGGAGTGTCCTTCGCAGGGACTTCGTACCTCCGCTTTGCACAGCACCCAGACACTCAGGAGATTTCCATAGTAGCCACAGGCCAGAAAGCACCCATCAGCCGCTGCTGTAAAGCCGCTGTCGTCTTTTCCTGCAGCAGGACATTAGGTGGCAAAGTCCTGTGCACGGCTAGCTACTGCCCAACTCGGACTATATGCAACTTCCACATTCCTATTGACCTAAAGGACCGAGTTTGGAACGAAACAGTGGACCAGGGGCCGAGTCTGACCTCCTGGGAGCTTTCAGTCCATGTGAGGAAAGGCTCCTATAAGGTAGTCTCACTGCGGAGAGAGATGACTAAGCGAGGTAAAAGCACCTCCGAAGGCTATCGATACCGTCACAAGAAGTGTCTGTTCTCGAATGAGCGGCTGAAGAATGTTTCCCCGGGGCCTTCCAAAGTGGCAGCCGTTCATCTGCCCATGTGTCTGCAAGCCAGTCCTATTCGCTTGCCGGAGAAGGTCACTGGCAGTCCGCTGCACACTCTGCTGCGCAGGAATCCGAGTCGACATCCGCAACTTCAGACGCCAGTGGAGCTGATGGCTCACCTCACGTGTCTGCTGCAGGTGTAATAATGGCAATGAATGTCTCGCTGTTCCTGAACGCTCTGAGCACGCCGATCTCTCAAATCGACGACACTCTCTACCTTGGAAACCGTCAAGGCGCTATGGACCTCACCGCCCTGCGCAGGTTCGGCATCACTCACATCGTTCAAATTCAAAGCACGCCCACATCTCCCTTCCTGAACGGCCACTTCGAGTACCACTGCATCACCATCCCTGACATGCCCGACCAAAACATGCTCAGACATATCCCAGCTGCCCTGCGCTTCATGCAGGCCGCTATCTCGCAGCAAAGGAAAGTCTTCGTGCACTGTGATGCGGGAGTATCGCGCAGTACCACTATCACTATTGCCTACTACATGGCAGCGAGACGCTGGTCTTTTGGCCAGGCTTTGGACTTCGTGAGGAGCAAGCGGGGCTGTGCGTTTCCCAACGAAGGGTTTCAACGACAGCTGGAGTCGCTGGATGCCAATACCTTGACTTCGTGGATTAGATGATAGTTAAGCTCTATTTCTCCCTTAGAAGACGTAGGCAGCACTTCAAGATGCGACTGGAGAGAAACAGGGAAATTTAAGCATCTGAGAGGATAAATCTATTAGCTTCACCATTAATTTGCGTTTTAACCCTCGAAACGACGGTTTCAGCCCTCTCGTCATCCTTCACTGTGGGATGCTTAGGTACCTCAGGCTCCGTCATTTCATCGTTGCCATCCAAACCCCTCTCTCTGTGCGTTATAAAAGAAATGGGCTCCTGCGCTGGGAAAAAGAGTGTCCAAGTAGACACTACGCGGCCTACTATCATAAGCAAATCCGCTGCAGGCAACTCCAAGGCTGCGTCCTTCTCGAAGTCGCCTGCGCTGGAGACCGCAGCGCTGCGGAAGGTGTACGAAGAAGAAGGACAGTATATGAACAGAAAGGTGAAAGCCTGCTTTGAGATTGCTTTCGCAGGGGAAGCGCCGCATACAGCGGAGATCAACATGAAGTTCATTAACTTGGGAGAAACAGGTACTCTGCACTTAACCAAGGTCTTGCCGGCTTTCACTGGACTCAAGTCGCTACGGCTCTGGAAGACTAAACTGGGCATAGAAGGGGCGAAGCTACTGGGAGCCGTGCTACCTCGCTTGCCTCAGTTAGAGGTTTTATCTCTCGAAGACAACGAGATCAAGGCCGAGGGAGCCAACTATATAGCCCGAGCACTGCCCTCGGTGCCACTGATCAAAGAGCTTTATCTGCATGTGAACAAAATGGGGCAGGAAGGCGTTTCTGCGCTGAACTCGGCCTTTGAGTCTAAAACCAACCTGAAGATCCTCACTATGGACGAAAACCAAATAGCGAAATCCGGTCTGAGAATGCTGCTCGCCTCGCTCTCCAACACTATGCCGATTCTCACGCTGCTGGGACTGGCCTTCAACCAGCTAGGAGATGATGGTGCACTGGAGTTGATTGGAGTGCTGGGGAAGATGCCGGAGTTGAAAAAGTTGACGCTATCAGGGAATAACATCAGTCCGAATGCAGAGAAACAGCTGAAGCAGGCAGCTCCTACGGTAGACTTCTTATTTTAGCTAGTCTGATGTAAAAGCGGGTGATTTGCCTTAGTTTCAATATTTATGCACGGATATGGACTGATAAGGCGCAATTTACGGAAAATGGGTGCTAGTCGCCACGTAATATATAGGGCAGAGGGCGATATCGGCCAATTAGCGACTGGTAGGAAGTTGGAAATAGGCAAATTTGGTAATATACACAGACACTTAGGGGTTGGTTCAGATACAAACAAAGACGCTCACCCTAGCAAATCTCGACTCTTCCTACTCCCTGTAGTTTCCCAATACTCACTCAACGTAGCTTCAACTCTTTCCCCTGTTCCTTCCCAAAGTTTGTTTGAGAATTCCTCGCATCAGTAAGAAAATGGGTTCCTGTGCTGGGAAAAAGCACCCTCATTCCACCTCCCTGCCTCACCCTATTAACCAAAAGCCCAATCGCAGTGCCTTCTCCACTTCTGACCTTCCGGAAATGTCCCCTACATTACTGGCCGACCTGCGCAAGTGCTCCGAAGAAGAAGGACATCGAATGCACCACAAGATAAAGGACTGCTACGACCTTGCAGTAGCAGGGAAAGCGTCCCACACAGTTGAGGTGAACATGAAGTTTGTGAATTTGGGAGACGAGGGAGCTGCTTACTTGGCCAAGGTCTTGCCGGCCTATGGAGGGTTGAAGTCGCTGAGACTGTGGAAGACGAAATTGGGGGTAGGAGGGGCGAAGCTGATAGGGGCCGTGCTGCCCTGCGTACCCCAGTTAGAGGTCCTGTCTGTGGAGGATAATGACATCAAGGCAGAGGGGACTGTCTGTATTGCCGCTGGACTGATGCAGGTGCCACTTCTCAAGGAACTCTACATGCACGTCAACAAAATGGGCCTACAGGGTATCACCGCCCTCAGCAAAGCCCTATCCGCCAAATCTCACCTCCGAATCCTGACTCTCGATGAAAACCAAATCACACTTCCAGGCCTGCATATCCTCCTACCCGCCCTTGCCAACTCCATGCAAAGGATAACCACTCTGGGCCTGGGGTTTAACATGCTGGGAGACGAGGGAGCGAGGGACGTGCAGAGAGCAATGAAGGAAATGCCGGAACTGCGGAAAGTGACGTTGACGGGGAACAGTGTGAGTGCGGAGGTGGAAGGAGAGTTGAAGCAAATGGTTTCGGCAGTGTATATTGTGTTCTAGGTAGTAAGGAACACAGCTGTTTCTAGTTCTTAGGAGAGTTAAATAGACAGAGACTTAGGAAAGAAGCGCATTATATCCCGAACCTGAATACAAGTACTCACAGTTCAATTCATATAACACATGATTCGCATATCAGACTTATGCTTGGGTGCATTCTCCTTCCCCAGGGTGCAATTCCCTAACAACCGTGCTAACCCTGTCTCTTTTACCTTAGTACCCTAGCCGCTTATTCACCAGTCGCTTGCTTTGCCCCAACTTGCCCAGTTGAAAGGCCTCCAGTTCTTCTCTGAACTGCTCCACAGTGTCCTCCGCCAGTTCATCATAAAGCCCCGCACAGTGGGGAGACAACAGCAAGTTGGGACACGTCCACAGCGGACTAGCAGCAGGCAAAGGCTCAGCTTTAGTCACATCTAAAGCCGCTCCCGCTATGTGCCCAGCCTGCAGGCTTACGATTAGGGCAGATTCGTCGAGTTGATTGCCTCTGCCGAGGTTGATGAGGATGGCGGTTGGGGGCAAAAGGGAGAGTTCCGCAGTGCTGATGAGATGGTAAGTGGAGAAAGTGTCTGGCAGACACATTACCACTACGTCCGCTTGAGAGAGTAAAGTGGGCAGAGCCTCCAGACTGTGAATTTCTTCAGCGTATTCGCAAGGGTGAGGAGTCCTTTGCACAGCAATTACACGCATTTTAAAGGCTGCACTGGCCATTCTGCCGACTGCCTGGCCTATGTCTCCGTACCCAAGAACCAGCACTGTCTTCCCATACAAGACGTTCGTTTCCCCATATTCAAATTTCCGCTCTTCTTTTCTCTGCATTAGTTGCTCCCCGAGCTTCGTGAAATGCAGCATTGCAGTAATGGCGAATTCCGCTAATATATTGGAAAACAGGCCTCTTGCGTTGGTCATTGAAATTTGAGAATCGACGACTTCCCCAGTCATATAGGCTTCAACACCTGAACTAAAGGAGTGAATCCACTGTATAGGGTTTCGAGTGAGGATAAGATTTAGTACTCTTAGGGGAGTGAAGAGGACCAGGCAGATATCGATGTGGCCGAATAAGGGAGATTCCAGTAATTCAGCTTCGCTTGTAGGCAGCAAAAGCCTTATTCCAGGAGCCCTGGAAAAGAGTGATTCCAGTGCCCTGGCTTCGGCCTGAACTCCAGGAGTTGTGTAGAAGCAGAGGGTGAGGAATTGGGACTGACTGCCCATTCTGGATTAAATTGAGTCTTTCCATGTTGAATGCAGCTTGATCAGTAGCTTCAGTGCAAAGCTGGAGACTTAGGGAAATTTGGAGATGGGATATTCACGGATAGGCCTAGAAATCGATTCAACTCAGACAGTCGGTTCTGACTACTAATTATAGTGATTTCTGTATGAGTCACCAGTTTGCCTGGAGAGTAATAAGGAAGGCTTCTTCCTATGTAAGGTGCAATCTATTCGCTGTGTAGTCACTTGCATATAGGGGAAGATTTCCATATCAGCGTCCATATAAGTCAGGTGAAACAAAGAAAGGGCAGCTCTGACAGCAGTGGACTTAAGCAACTATTCGCCCTAGACCTAGCCAGTCCATACCTTATAGTCTGTTTCTACTGTAGAGCAATACTCTGTATTTTCCAGTGCGGTTGTTGGCAACTCCGACTACTGTCCCTGGGAACAACGTATTTTCTCTAGGACGCGGTCTATCTTTCCTGAGAAAAGGCTTTTGCGGCCAATTCACAGAGCAAGTGTCTCCTAGTCTTAGGGATAGAACCTTGTTTCTGTGCATTTGGGGCTTTGGCAAGTGCTGAATGCAGAAGTTTTGCGTTCTGTATTCTGGAATATGAGCGAAAGAGCAATGGTGCTGCTGCTTGCCTCAGCTAGAGGCACTTTAACATCCAGTCTGCACTTCAAATCCACTGTGCATCGATACTTCCCACGAAATCCATCGACATTGCGACCTATTTGCGCGCTAATCGACATTGCTATTCCTTTGTCCTTTACCAGTCACGCTTCTATTAGGAAGGAGTGCAGGCCCTGAGTATATCAGACTCAGCTGAAAGCGGTTTTTACTGTCTTTAAAGGCTTCAATTACCACAGGACTAAGGTAGAAAGGTGAGTTTAGAATTGGGAGTTAGGGTGACTTCCACAAAGAACAATCAGTGGAGAAGCAATACATTCTCTATTGGGAAATCGGCATATATCAGTGAGGTAGAGGAAATTTGAATATACCCGATATCAAAGAGTTAATATATCCACGGACTGGTCGCAAGTGAATAGGGCTAATAGTGACTGCTGGAAAAAGGTGTAAAGCTGAGATTGCGGATTATACAAGGGGCAAATTTACGCAAAAGTTAGACATTCGTTGGTTTCCAAACGGGTTTTCCCTCTTTCTGAGAAGAGATTTGGCAGATTTAGGAGTAAAAATGCATTTTGCATAACGAAACGAAATACCTGACTTGGGGCCTACTTATCCGCTTCCCTTCTACATCAAAACTACATAGGAAAATAATCCCAATTCCTATAATTTTCACCCAGCTTGTTCAGCCTCGTTAGTCTCTCCCTATGAAATTTCCTTAATTATGAAGATATTTGCCCATTTACCTCACAAAGTGGCGAGTTGAGCCTAACTGCGACCCTTCAGTGCTTAAGTCCTTCCATATCATATACCGCTATTGTTCTCTCTAATATTTCATGGCTCGAAGTGCCCAGCACAGTGTCACCTCTTGGGACGGCAGTGCTCCGACAGGTATCCCCGACACCTCTCGCCTGGTGACGTCAGCGAGAGACTACTCAGGTCTACTGCAGTCTGCAAGTCCCTTCGGAGCCTTTCAGGTGTTTCCGGCACACAAGTTGTACATGTTCCCGGTGCTCTGTGACTCTGAGGAATGCAGTCCGCAGGAATTCATTAACTCGGGGAGTGTTGACTTGAAGGCGAGTCTGCAAGGACTTCAAAACAACTCACCCTTCAAGCGAGGTGCAGCTGAAGCCTTTCCCGATGACCCAAACCCTCAGTCCGTCGGCCAGTCCCCAGGTAACAACAGCGTGAACTCCCACTCAGAAGTCCTCGCAGACTCCGTCTCTGTCTACGAAGACCCTTTACACATGAGTCGCGACCTATTCCGAGACAGCCTGCCCCGCTACTCCGAAACCTCCGAACAGCCCAGTCGCAACTCGATCAGCTTCAACACTCGAGAAGCCCTGCACCGCATCCAACGAGACTTCGCTGCCCGGCAAAACGAACTCCACCTGCACTCCATTACCCCGGAAAGCAGCTTCTTCAAGGACTCCAGAACCAGCAGTGTGGAAAGTCTCGAGTTTAACCCAAGCGGCAGAGAGTCAATTGCGCACCGATTTGAGATGGAGGAGAGCTTCGCAAGCATTAAGCCGGGGGAAATACTGACTTCTGCAGGGGATGAAAGCTTCTTTGAGCTGGAGATGCGGCCTAGTCTCTATCGGCGCTCTCGCACTTCGGACATTTTCTCTGAGTCGGATGAGAGCAGTATGGACGAAGGGACTGCCTTCCGCCCTCCGGTTTTCCACACTGGGCCGACCTTCTCGCGCACAGGCACTCAAATGCCGGAAATTCAGGAAGAAGACTCGTCTTCCAACCTCACTCCCCACTCCCAGCTCCTTTCAGACCGCCAGCCCTCTCCCTTCCCTGACCACAGCACAGCCAGCGACAAAAACGCCAAACGTCCTCCTCTGCCCACTCCTGTGTTTATCCCTGAAAAAGTCCTGCACGGGTCCATGACTCCCACCTCCTTTGCTACCTTTGCTGAAGGAGTGCTGCAGCCCTCGAGAGAAGCCTATTCCCCAATTGTGAGCAAAGTGGCGGTTTTTCTTATGAATCGGGAACAGGGCTGCGAGCTGCTGGCAGCCTGGCCAGTATCCGGATTTCACGGTGCAGCGGTGCTGGAGTACTCGAACGAGGCTAGGAAGAGCAAGGGCCAGTTGCCTAGCAAACTCGAAGAACTGCCGCCTGCATTCAGTCTGTTGCCAGCTGCGACTCTGTCCTCGCTCCTGACACAGGAAATCATGTGGCTCACTTGCGGCTTTGAGCACATGGCGGCTTTGACCATTACAGGGAAAGTCCTCACCTGGGGATATGGCGCTTCTGGAGCTCTAGGGCACGGCGATACCAATTCCGTCCCTCATCCCAAGCAAATCGCTACGCTGGAAGATGTGACCATTATCCACCTAGAAAGCGGCGGCTTCCACACTGCTGCAGTGTCCAACACCGGGGAGCTCTGGACGTGGGGTCGCGGAGACATGTTCCAACTCGGTCACTCGAAGTCTCTGATGTTCAAGGATGATATGGGCAGTGTGGTGCTACGGCCTATGTCTGTAGCGTACTTTTCGTCCAATCGCATCCAGGTGAAAGGAGTGTCGTGTGGGGAAGCGCACACAGTGGCGTTGGATTCGGAGGGACACTTGTATGCGTTTGGGTGGGGAGCGTATGGACAATTGGGTCTGGGTGCGTGGGATGCTAAGCAGAAGAGTGCAGAGAAAGTGCGGAAAATCAAGGGGTTGGCGGACGTGAAGGTCGTGGCTGTGTCCTGCGGCCTGCTGTTTTCCGTCTGTGTGACTGAAATGGGCCAAGTGTGGGTGTGGGGCTGCAACGACTCCGGCCAGTTAGGCCTGGGCTCAGGACCCAAGCAAGCCCTCACTCCCATCTGTTTGGAAAGTCTGCTCAGTGAGAACGTAATTGACATAGTGTGCGGGGAAAGTCATACTATCGCGCTCACTCGGTCTGGGGGAGTCTACGGCTGGGGAAAAGGGCTTGCTGGGGTCTTTCGTAGTCCTAGAGATATTCCAGTGAACTTCGCTCACGGATCCGAAATCGTCTGTTTCGTGCCTCAAGCCATCTCCCGTCTGGACAACATTTCCCGATTTCTGGCAGTAAGCAAGCCCAAGCCTACCCGCGACTCTCTCGCTACTGCTCTCATGGCTCGACTCGAAGCCATGAAGTTCGACCGCAGCCTCGACTCCAGCGTTTCTCAAGGCTAACCAGATGTATGCCTCTAAGCTAGTCTTATATACTCAGAAGTCTTAGTCCACTTTCTTGCTCACAGCTCCGCTGAAGATCCAGCAGTAGTGGCCGAATACTGCCCCGGAGATTAGGTCTATTGTATAGTGTCCGCGGCAGACTAACATTACAAAGGACTCCGTTACTGCGGTAAATAGGGACACAGCAGCCCAACGAGGCTTCCCCAGCCACAGATTTTCACACGTGCATATCGTCGTGAACCCCACATGCCCCGAAAAGAAGAAATCCGCTGTATGCTGATAGGATACCGCCAGCGAGAAAACTCCAGGGTAGTCCCATAAATACCCCTCCGGAAATCGCATGATAAAGAGGCCTTGGACACAGGCTCGGAAGAAGTAAAACGACAGTAAGGCGATGGGCATTCGCCAGCCTTTCCCTGCGAGTACGAAGCGAGTAGTGATGAAAAGCACTTGGAAGTCGATTAGTGCGGAGGAAAAAATCACTAGAAGGTGTCTTTGGAGCACGTGATCAGCGAAGTAGGAGTTGAGGTCAGAAGTGAGTAGGAACAGTGCATCCCACAGACAGCTGGTTTCTCTCTGGGGAAGCGCCATGCCTGTCAAGCTGTTGGCAATGACGATAGCCAGAAAGAAGCAGGCTAGGAAGAGTCGCAGAGCGAAGTGCCACCTCTCAGACACAGTGTGTTGCACCGGTGCCTCCAGACGCTCCACCAGGTTTGAGTCCATATGACTGTAAAGCTCCATAGTGACGTATTCTGCCTCTTAAGTCAGAGGCTGCACTGCACTGCATAAGGTGCAAATAGTCGGGGGAGTTGACACAATATTTACACAAAGTCGCGAAAATGTCCTCTCAGTCCAGTCTCCCACTTTCCTCCCTTCGCTCGGCTCTTGAAGCCCTCTCTGCAGACTTGGCAGCGCCTGATTTCCTCCGCACGACCCTCTCTGCAGAGCAGTTGAGGAAGGTGCTGCATCTCAGGGAAAGGGATCTCAGTGCTGCGGTGGGGCTTGCGAGGCTGTTGATAGGCAAAGATGAGGAAAGAGACCAGGAAATGCAACAAATCGCTATAGACAAGGACGACCTAGCGAGTGTGGTTGCGAGTGTACGGCAAGAAAACGCTATATTGCACGTACTTACAATATAGGAAACCATCGAAACCCTCAGCAACCGATGTAGTCGACTGGAAGAAGAGCTGTGCGCCACCGAAGTCTGCCTCCAAAAGGCCCAAAACAGTGTTTTCCGCCTACGAGAAGACCTAGAGTCTCTCAAACACAGTCCCAGTCCAGAGGACAGTGAGCAGATTTCCCAGTCAGAGGAGCTACTGCGCAGCTACTGCCAAGAGCTGCGCACCGAGGAAAGGCTGAACAGACGGCTGGAGAGGGAAAACGAGCAGTTGAGGAAGTCGGCCAGTGACTTGGCGACTTCGGTGGCGAGGAAGACGCAGGCTGTGGTGGGATGTGAGGGGGAAGTCAGACGCTGTAGGGGGAAGATCAAGGCTTTGAGTGAGGAGAATGAGGCGCTCAGGCAGAAGGTGAGAGAGGCGGAGGATGCCTGTAAGTTCCTGGAGTTCGACCTAGGTCTTGCCCTTCGCAAGGCCGAGCGCATGGAAGAAGACTTGAAACTACTCCTTTCCTCGCCTACAGCCCCTTGCGACCCCTCCCGTGTGCACTTCCGCCACATCAGTTTCATCCCTACTCTCCCTGAAATCGAAGAAAGCGACGCAGAAGACCCGACCCAAAGCTCCTCTCGCAGAGGACTGAGTTCCGACTTAGGATGGGAAACTTCCGATGAAGACCTGTTTTCCCTCCGCAAAGAACTATTCCCCGCCTCTGACGCCTGCAAGAACTCCTTCGCGTCAGTGGCGGGACTGGCAGTGGAGAAGCAGAGTTCGGTGTGGGTGCCAGGAGGGAGGAAAGCCAGCAGGCCGTATTGGGGGTGCAGGGGGTCGGTGGTGGCATCGTTTCTGCGAGGAAGGAGGGTGTGGGGACTGGTGCAGCAGCTTTGGATGCTGGTGTTTCGCTTTATGCGTAGGCCGCGATAGCGGCCTGCACCTTGTCTATATCTCTAGACTAATAGTTGCATGGCCGCTCCCGTCCAGATGTCCACAACTGGACAGCCCCCTCCCTCTCCCGAAGACCTGAGCAAAGCCCTTCACCTGCGAGACCTGCCTCCCAATGTCACCGAGCCTCAGCTGCGCGAAGCTCTTGTTGCCTTCGGCGCCATCCACACGCTTCGCATTGAGCCAGGTAAGGGCAGTCCCTACGGCTTTGTCCAGTTCGAGACTTCGGAAACAGCGGAAAGGGCGGTGGCGCAGGGGGCAGTTCAGCTGTTGGGGAGCCGTATCCAGATGGAACGGTTCGTCCCTCGCTCCACGACTACTTCCAGTGTGTATGTCCGCGGCTTCGACACCAGCTACACTGAGCAGAGACTCAAAAGTGTCTTCGGAGCTTTCGGCGAAATCAGTTCCTGCGCGATCAACAGAGACCAGCTCGGCGGCTCCCGCGGCTTCGGATTCGTCAACTTCGTGCAAGCAGAGGCAGCAGCCAGCGCTTTAAGTCTGAACAGCCAGGCGCAGGACGGCGTTACCTGGTTCGTTAGTCCCGCAGCGCACCAAGGCCCAGTGCACTTCCAAAGGACCCAGCCCGAAGATTGGACTCGGAGAAATGTGTACATCGCCGGGTTCCCTGCCTTTCTCTCCCAGGACAACATCCATGCGTTGTGTCAGACTTTCGGAGAAATCGACTCAGTTAAAATGCAGAGCAAGGCGGAAGACCTGGGCGCTGCCTTTGTCTGCTTCAAGCGGGAGCAGGACGCAGATGCAGCAATTGCAGCCCTCAGCAACACGCTAATTGAGCGCTGTCGCATCAAAGTCACGAAGTGGAAATCTATCGAAAGTCGCAAGACCGCCCTGCCCAGAGCCTTGATGACTCAGTGGCCCTTCGCCCTGCCCCACACCTACTTCCCTATGGCCTTCCAACCTCGTTCCCAGCCACACCCGCCAAGGAGACCCCACCCTGTCCCTGTCAAGCCCCAGACTCCTCTCTTCGACCAAGCCAAGTACCTTTCTCTCAACCCGCAAGACCGCAAGCGCTTCATAGGCGAGTTCATCTTTTCTCAGCTGATTGGACAGCATAGGGAAGGCACAGGGAAAATAACGGGGATGCTGCTGGAAATCCCAGAGGCCGAGTTGTTGCCTTTGGTGCAGAACTTAGACGCACTTCTGATGAAGGCGAATGAAGCGATGGAAGTCCTCAAGCGTGCCCAGGCTCAGTCCTAGTATAGGAAGCTAGCGTTAGGTGGTCTGCCTCTGCACCCTAACACCTGGACAGTGCTGAGTGAGTTCATTCAAACGCGGCAGAAACTGAAAAGCACTTCAGGTCTTTTCTTGGTAAGTTTCCCCTGATTTCTAAAGATTGCATCTTAGAATAGTCCGCTTGTGGCATATAGGCAGTCTGCAGCCTGTATAGCCACATAGAGAACTGGGACTTGAGCGCAACACATCTGAGTCGCTGGACAGTTTTCCCCTTCAGATTAAGCGAAATAATGACAGAGCGTTCCGCCCCTTAATGAACCAGCGCATCTGGAGTCTTTGGGACTGGGGCGAGGACGGCCCTAGCCCAGCCTTCCGCCATTGTAATCGTGTGGCCATCTTATGACCGCAGGGAAGAACAAGCGCCTGTCCAAGGGCAAAAAAGGAGGCAAGAAGAAGGTCGTGGACCCCTTCAGCAAGAAGGAGTGGTACGATATTAAGGCCCCGTCCATCTTCTCCACCAGGACTGTGGGCAAAACCATCATTACCAAGACACAGGGCACCAAGATCGCTTCCGATGGGCTCAAGGGACGGGTATTTGATGTTTCCCTCGCGGACTTGCAGGGCGACGACAACCTAGCCTTCCGCAAAGTGAAGCTAATCGTGGAGGAGGTGCAGGGCAAGAGCTGCCTCACCAACTTCCATGGCATGGATCTCACCCGTGACCAACTCTGCTCGCTCATCAGAAAGTGGCAGACGCTCATAGAGGCCCATGTGGACGTGAAGACTACTGATGGCTACATCCTGCGGCTCTTCGCCATTGCCTTCACTCAGAAGCGTGCCAACCAGGTGAAGAAGACCTGCTACGCCCAGCATGCCCAAGTCCGCGACATCCGCAAGAAGATGGTGGACGTGCTCACAGCTGAGACCACCTCCCGCAGTCTCAAGGACGCTGTGTCCTTCCTGATTGTGGACAAGAACATTTCGAGCATGATTACGAAGGCCTGCGCCTCTATCTTCCCGCTGCAGAACGTGTTCGTGCGCAAGGTGAAGGTGGTGAAGAAGCCACGTTTCGACCTGAGTCGGTTGATGGAGCTCTACACTCAGTCAGCAGCCGGACCTGAGAGCAGCAAATCGGAGGACGCAGCTGCCGCAAACACGCTTACGGCCGAGCTTCAGAAGCAGTAATAGGGGTAGGAGCGGAAATAATGGTCAAGAAGGAGCCGAAGCCTTTGGAGCCCGCCACCAGGGACTACACTCTGCACCTCCACAAGCGGCTCCACAAGGTCACCTTCAAGAATAAGGCGCCTAGGGCTGTACGCGAGATCCGGGGCTTCGCACAGAGAGTCATGAAGACCAAGGACGTCCGCATTGAAACCTCGCTCAACCGGTTCGTCTGGGGCCACGGCATCCGCAACGTGCCTTTCCGTGTACGCGTCAGACTGAGCCGCAAGCGCAATGAGGACGAAGCGGCCCACGAAGAGTTCTACACGCTTGCGCAACTGGTGGAAGTCGACTCCTTCGAAAACCTCAAGCCAGAGAAAGTCGCCTCTAAGTAGCCTTAGACTTAGGAGGAAGGCCTAGGAAAACGCAGTGCTCTGCATGTCCATATATGTGCGGCACATACTCAGTCATACCACCACTTCTTTCCGTATTACAGCCTACTTGAGAAAGGACTCAAAACGAGGGCATTTGCATTCTAAGCGAATGCGCAGTCAAATGAGCGAAATCTTCGGTGTAAGGAAGCAAAGCAGTGTAGGGAAACTGACAGGTAAAGCAAGGAAGCAGAGTTTAGTATAGAAGTGTTTATGTGATAGCCATTGAGATAGTAGACAGCAGCACTGGTCACAGCTGAATACTATTGAAAGTGACTAACTCTCATTGATATTGCTTCCGTGGTATATGTGAGAAACGTAGTCACTGTTCCTATAAGCAGCCTGCAGTAACATGGTTAAATCGATGAGTCAATACAAAGTTTTTTGCTGAATACACCACAATTACAGACTGCGCATTGCAACATTTTCCTCATCTAAACCAGCCCAGCCAGTTCTACCCAATAGATAGCGCTACTAGAGAATGACCATCTCGTCCAAGTCAATAACCTCCCTGGGCTCCCACTTGACAGCTCTGCCCTCCTCCTTGACTGCCTCAGGCTTCACTGTCTTCACCTCTTCCATGTCCTCACCCTCCATTGCTTCCCCCTTCACTTCCCCACTTTCTTCACTCTTCACCTTGTCTGCACGGATCAGTCCAAACCGCTTTTTGAAGCTGACTAGCCACTTCCTACTCGCCTTCGTCTTACTATTGGGCACACCGATAAACAAGATGGCCGCCCGCTCCAGAATTTCATCATTCTTCACCGTCTCTTTGTGCTTCTTCTTCTCCATGAGCCACTCAAAGATCTGCTGCTCCTCCTGTGCCACTTCCCCATACATAGTCTTGCTGAGGCGGAAGCGAGAAGCGCAGTCCTCGGGAGAGGCGTTGAGGATTTCCTGCTCGCGAGTGAGCCAGTACTGCACTTGTTCCTTCTTTACGTCCATTTTGCGACAGGTTTTGGCCACGCCGATGCTGTGGATGGACTGCAGGACTTTCTTCTTGTACTCCAGGGAGTAGCGGAAACGTCGGTGAGAGTTGCGTTGGCGCTGGAGCATTATAGGGAATGTAGGGTCGAGGTGGCCTAAGGGAGGGCTGAGAGGGAAAGGAGAATAGGATGAAACTGAGGCTAATTAGGGAGTTTGGAGAGCAGCTAGGTAAACTGCTTTTCTTGGCCATTCGTTGGGTTGGGGAAAGGAGGAAAAGTTGAGGCTTTCTTGCAACAAAGAGACTGAATTGTGGCTTTAATTTGCTCAATTCAGGTCAGTTGGCGCTCAAAAGGGGGAAATTAAAATGCATACTTGGGTGAGCAGTGGGAAAGCAGCATATCAATTGTGCTAATTAGTGTCTAATTAAGGATTTATGGCTGGAAATTCACAAATAAAAGGACAATTTCAGCACAGATCTAATAATTATTTCCTTAATGAGCCAAACAGCCCTAATATTGCTTAAGCAGTACATCCGTTTAGATGAATATTTCTAGTGACTATGTCTGCACTCTCATAGATTAAATAGAAGTCTTGGACAGCTTTTTTAGCTGCAGAATTGCAATTTTGGCCTGTTCCAGTCGCTCCCCCACCTTTTCCCTCCTAGCCTCTCCCACAGACTCCCTCGGACCTTCACTCCTCCTTTCTCTCTGCCCTCCCAATAGTGTTATTTGTGCTTGATTTAGATCAGCGGTTTTGCGATCTAGCAAGTTTTGGAGTTCCAATATGGTCCTTTCCTGGGAGTCACTTTCCTCAGATCTCTGCAGTTCCCACCGAGAAGTGTCCTGGATGTCGGCTTCCAGGTCTTCAGTCTGTCGACGAGTATCTCTCAGTGCGGATTCCTGCCTTGCGATATGGTCACTCAGGCGTTGGATTTCCTTGTGAAGTGGCAAAGGGTCTGAGGAAGTGGTCAGTTGGGACTGAAGCGAGCGGAGGTGGGTTTTGGACTCAGAGAGGGAGTGCTCGAGGGAAGCGATGGCGGATTTACCGTGGATAAAGTCTTGAACCTGGGATTTTATTCTGACTGAGGGAATAGCGCTAATGACTGTTTCCAACAGTATTTCCCCACTCTTCCTTTCTTTGCCCAACTGCCCACACTTCTCCTCCCAGTTCCTGCTTTCAGCCGCCAGCCTATTAACTGAGTTTCTCAGCTGTGTGTTTTCGCTTTCCAAACTCCGGTTTTGGCGCTTTTGGTCCTGCAGTCGGTCGGACAGTTGCAGCGCTTCTCGCTTCGCTTCCTGCAGGTCGGAGTGGGTTTTGTTGAGACGCTCGCTGGATTGGTACCGTGTTTCGTTCAATTCCTGGCGCAGGAGACTCAGCTCTTTAGAGAAAACTTCGCTTTGTTCCCTGCTCATCGCCTCCATTTCCAGGGTCCTTTCCACCACCTGCTTGGCTCTTTCCAGCGCCGTCTCAGTCTGTCCCAGGCGTCCAGTGACCCCTTCCAACTCCCTCCTCACAGCCGCTGCCTCCCTCTCCACACCCTCCACCCCCGCTAGCAGCGCTGCCAGCTGGTCTAGCAGTGAAGCACTGGCAGACAGTTGGAACTCACAGGCTCGAGTTCTGAGGAGTGTGCGGAGGGCGGTGAGTTCCTCCCTGGCGGCTTGCTCCTTTGCTTGCGTGGCTGTTAAAGTGGCTTTGGTGTCTGCGGTTTCCTTTTCAGTCCTTTGGACGGTGTCTGTTACTTCGTCTAAGCCGAGGTGGAGGGTTTCCAAGTCTCCCTTTAAAGTCTCGTTTTCGTCAGATATGTCCTTATACAATACCTGCAATCGCATTATTTCCTGCTCCGACAACTCCTTCTGCAGGGCGAGTTTCGCGTGTTCCTCTTGTAGTTCCCGCAAAGCAGTTTGCTGCTTAACACATAGCAACTTCACTGTTTGGAGGTCTGAAGTGAGTTCCTGTATGTCTTGTTTAAGGGAATTCCGCTCCTCTACAATGCGTTGTGAGCGAATGTGAGCGTCTTTAAGCGCAGTTTCGACCTGTTCAGTGGAGTAATGCTGGGCTCGTAGACTGTCTTGTAGGGTGGTGAGGCGCTCGGAGAGACGTCTGACTTCTGATTCGGAGGCCTCCAGAGAGCAGGAGGAAGCGACTTTGGCGGCTTTGCTTTCGGCCTGCAGAGCGCTGAGGACTTCTTCGTAGTGCTTGATGGTTTCCTCTCTCTCTTGCTTCCAGTCGGTGGCTTGGGTGGCTAGGTCGCTGCTAAGTCGGAGCGACTTTAGCTCGAGTTCCCTGGCCTGAGCCTTCGCTACCTCTGCAGCCTGCTTCCGCTCTTCCACTTGACTCCTTAGCAGCTGCGACCTACTCTCCAGGTCTGCTCTAAGTCCGCTAATGACTCTGTCCGCCTCCCTCAGCTGCCCCCGCATTTCCTGCACTTCCCCCTCCGCGTGCACTGTCTGTTCCTGTGCACTGCTCAGTGCTTCCTGTAAGTAGAGCCTTTGCTCTGCGCCTCTCTCCAAGTCAATCCTTATAGTCTCTATGTCTTCGTTGATCCTTGCACTCTCTGCATTAGCGCGGTCTATGGTTTCCTGCAGAGAGTTGACTTTCAGCGTGAGGACTTTGTTTTCCTCTGCCCACTCCTCATTTTCCTGAAGTAGTTCCTGGATGCGAGTTTGTGAGAGCTCAACAGCTGTTTGGGACTGGACAGCTGCCAGTTCCGCACTGTCAGAGTCGGCTTGTAGTTGCTGGATTTGGCCTTCTTGCCGCCTGCTGCTGCCCAAGCCTGCTTTGGCCTCTGCGAGTTCTTCGGTTAAGGCTGCGATTTGAGAGTTGGCAGTGATGAGGTTGGCTTGAAGGCTTTTCCGGCTTTCTTCCTGTGCTTGCAGCCGGGCAAATAGAGCGATTTTCTCACTTTCCAATTTCTTGCAAGCGTCCTGCACATCTTGCAAAACCGCTCGTATTTCCGCCAGGTCAGGGCCCTTGTCTCCCTGCACTGTCTCCACAGGCAAAGGGTGGGAAGCCAGGTGTTCCTCACGGACTGGCAGCGGGAAGTCGGGACTGAGCTGCTGGATGAGTCGTTCGCAGAGAGATTTGTACTGTTCGAGAGAGGAGAGCCGCTTGGCTTGCTGGCGGATTTTCTCACCCAACTGGTGTATCACATCCCCTGCAGGCTCCTCACTTTCTGTGACCTCTTGCTTCTTTTCCTCTCGGATCATTTACCAGCCTACGCTCCCCTACTGCTTCTACCATACAGCTTATCTCCCGAACTCCAATCCAGAACTCTGTCTGGACTCTGAATTGTGCATAGGAGTCATACTGCCGCTCCGACTCCCTGTCTTGCGCTTGTTATACAAAGGACTGGTAGCGATCTGCAAGCGTGGCACTGTGACTTGGATTTGGTGGCTGGTGCCGCTGGGGAGGTGCGAAGTGACGGAGAAGGCGAAGCTTTCCGGCACTTCTGGCTGAGTCGCTTTGGTCTTGCTGATGCCGCAAATACCCATTTTGGAGTAAGAAAGGCAATGGCGGTTGAACTGGATATAGACTTGGCAGCTCTGCTAGTTCTCTCTAGCGCCCGTGTTGCAGTTCTAACGGTCAGTACTTGACTTGCAGCCAAGTCTCAAGCGTATTTCCTCCCTTCAGCTCCCGCTGGTTCTATAATGGTGAAGTTTGGGAAGGTGCTGGCAGCTTCGAAGCAGGCGAAATGGCGCAAGCACTACTTCAACTACAAGGCTTTGAAGGACCTGCTCAAGCCAGGCCCTCCTGACACGCGCCTTTCCCTCACACTGCTGTTCTTTGCTTCGATGGATGAGGAGCTGAATAAGGTGCTGGCAGTGGTGTGGCCGACTGCTATTGATATAAAGACGTCTCTAGCAGGTCTATCAGCTCAGCTGCCTGCCCAGATCGAAACTCTGGTCCAAGGAAGGAGTCTCGACTTGGCCAATGAATACGCGAGACAAGTGCTGGTGCGGGCGAAGGAAACTAGAGAACTGATACTGTTCCTAGACGTCAATTTGATGGCCATACACAAAGTCATGAAGAAATTCACTAAAAAAATACAGGCGAAGTCCGCCTACGACTACCTGAGTGCTAAATGTGGCAGTGAATTGGCGAGACTTTGGGACTTCAGCGTAACTTCCACTCAGCTCCTGACAAGTCTGCTCAGTGACTTGGAGGTCATTTCCTGTAAATTAGTCCCTCGTCGCACTTCGAAAGAAGCCCCACTAGCAGAGCCTCTCCTGCGCAGTGCCGAGGAACAGCTGCTGGAGAACGCAGAAAGCCTGCAAAGCCTTGTAGCCCAGCTGCAAGTCTCCCTGCAGACACTGCAAGTCTGCATGCCGCTCGCCCGCTACCTCAAGCGTCTGCCCTCCAGAGAAGGCCACCGGAAGCCCCTGCTCACCCTCAGTGAAGCTCTGGGTGTGGTCATTTTAACTGCGTACTGGGCCAACTGCCTCACTTTCTATGCTGATTTGCAGGAAAGTGGAGTCCAGTGGTTGGCAATTACACCTGCAGTGGGCATTTTGGTCTCTATATTCAACGGATTGACCTGGGAAGTGGACTACAAGCTGCCGCTGTTATACGCGATTCTGTTCAATGCAGCTGGAAATGCTCTGAGTCACGTCCCAGGCCAGTGGTTTCTCCTAATAAGCAGGTAATTTCCCCTCAGACTCACTCTCGGCCTGGGCGACCCCTCGACTTTGGTGCTGTCCTACCTAGCTGCCAGCCTGCGCAGGCGAATTCAGCACCATAACGAAGTGCTAATAGTGGTTTTGGCCGTTTTGGCGGCCTTAGTGGCAGGCTTAGGCCTGCTTTGGGCGGTCAGAGCTGCGGAGTTCCTATGGCTGGCTCTGCTGTTCCCCTTCCTTTTCGGGTTTCAGTCCTCGCCGATGTACAAAAGACTGGTATTTGAGGAAGGCAGGGCGAAGCAGGAGAGGGATGAGTCTGTGAAGTGGTATTTGGCCTATTTGGCGCTATCAATAGTGGCCTTGGAAGCCTGCTTTACCTCTCTAGCACTCACAGAAGCCTCCATTCAGCCCTTTTTATGCCTTTCCATGTGCTCCCTTCTGCCCTTATTCGCCTATTTCCACTCGGATTTCAGGGACAACAAGGCAGTTCTGATCTTCGCTCAGCTTTTAGCCTGCACCGGACCTATCTTTATACACCTCCTCTCCCCTGCACTCCACTCCACTGTGCTTGCCCTCTCCTTCGCCCTCTACCCTGCTTCTTTCGTCGTCATTTTCCGAGCACTTCGCAGGAAATGCAGGAAATGGAGCGGCCCCAAAGCCCTGCAAGCCGCCTATTTCGCTGTACTGATAGGGAAAATAGCAGGGAGCGTGACCATTTCCCTACTCGTGCAGCTGAATCCCGACTCCCAAAGTGTGCTTTCGCACTGCACCTACGTCCTACTCGGCGTATCCGGAGGACTGGGAGTGCTGGGGACTGCGGCAGCACTGCGAGTGCAAGCGTATTACTAGCTAAGTACTAGTTTCGAGTGCACGCATGCACCACACTTGCATTGGTTTCCAGACTAAACCTGCTTTCTGAGTACCAAATTTCCACCTTTTGGAAAAGGCTGCCGATTTCTTTGTCTGCGGAGCTCGCTTTGACTATCGGTTGGCGCAACTCTTGCAATGAAATCTGCAGAATCAGCGGACTTTCGCGGATGTCGCGCAAAAAGAGGAGACTAATAGTCCTTTCGCCCACATCAAGTGTGCATTTGGACTGAGGTGCATGGCTGCTCACCCCACATTTGGTGTAGTTTAAGCCCCAAATAGGGTCGAATTCCGCTACTAAAGTGGTGCCCTCCGCTACTCCGTTGGTAATGTTGAAGTCCACTTGCAGTTTGTCTCTTACTTTCTGAGGGGAAAAGAGGTCTGCGCACACAGAGCAGGTGATGGAGGCGAGGTGGGGATCGGAGGACACGTTGGATTGAAGGGAAAGTGGGCAAGTTGCAGCCTTGGAGGTCGATTCTGCGGCTAAAATGGTGAACATTCCAGCTAAATTCGGCTTGTAAGAGATCCCACTAAGGGTCAAAACGAGTGGCTCAGTCAAGGTCTCCCCCGCACTATACTCCAGCAGTAAAGCTGTACTAAAGCTCTGGAAAGGGAAATACAGCGCCCGGAACAGACTGGACTCCACACTCAAGCTCCCCAGACCTGTATCCGGCGGGAAAACGAGAATTAGGGACTGGAGTCCGGACTCTGCATCGATAGAGAGCTCTAAAGTGCCTTCATTGCCTAGTTTCGATACGTTTAGTCTCAATTTATTGCTGGAGACTATGGAATTGTGCGAAGAGTTGAAGGATTTGAGCAGTGTAATTTGTTCGAAAACCAGGTTTTTCATATACATGGAGCCTCTTTGCTGGTTGTAAACTCGAATAGTGACTGGTACGTCCTGTTCTCCAAGTTTGCGGCCTACAGCCAGCTTCAGCACCACCCAAGTCCTGGAGTGCTGCGCATTCAACTCCATTGTGAGTGTGGTTTTGTCCTTGTCTGCAGCAATTCGCAGGTTTTGAGGCCGTTCCTTGTCGTGACTGCTCTGGAAGTAGGCAGGAAACAGATCCCCCGCGGCTAAAGTAGTCCCAAGCATCACAGGGAAGCCGTAATTGGAATCGACAGGGAACTCCAAATCCAGGAAGTACTGCAAAATGCTGTCTTTGCCATTGAGGGCAGTGCCTGGAGGGGCGGTAATGGTGATTTCCAAGGGAGCACTGGACAAGTTGCTAATACAGTAGTACTTCGCAGTCGCAGAAACTGTAGTATTAGGCCAAATCAGGACGGGGTCGGTGGCTATATAGGTCCTTTGGTCGATTTCCAGCTCAATCCTGGCTTCATATGCCAATTCTGCATTGGAAGCAGTGTTCGGAAGGGTAACATTGGGCACGATCAGTGCAAACATGCCGTAGTAGAGGGGCAAGTAGTCGCTGATGGTCACAGTTAAGCGCGAGTTCCTTTCGTTGATGATAGTGACGGGCCGGAGGGCTTGGATGTGGTAGTCACTGATAGGGTGGAAGTTGGTGCTGTGCTTTTTGAAATAGACGTATTGGAAGTCTTTCGGCAAAATGAACTGAATTGGTAGAACTAAGGTCACTCTCACCGGCTGACTGACTCTGCCGTCCAGAAAGTCCGCACTAGGCGGCATCACTATAAACTGAGCCATCGCCCCTGTCTGCCCGACAGTACTCAGCTGCTGTCTGCCTGTGAGGTCTGTCGCCTGGAACAGCAGCTCCAAGCCTGAGTTCGCTTGGAGGACTTGGTCTGAACAGGCACTGCATTCGTCGATTTTGCAGTTTGTGGGGTCGTAGGAAACTGCACTTTTCACTGATAAGGGACTGGAGTTGATTTCAATTAGGCCGCGAATGGTGATTTTCGTGTCTTTGGTGATGCTCCGAACGATATAAATAGTCACGAGTTGCCTGTCGTCCGGGTTAAGGCCGCAATAGCACGACTCCCTCGGCCAACACGCACAATCCGGCTTCGCAGGCATTTCCAGCCAAGCAGTAGACATGACCATTTCCACCCTATGCCCCTCTCCCGCCAAGTCATGACTGAGGTACAGACTCACATCCACAAACAGCACAGAAGCCTCAGGCACCAGGTCCATTTTGGCCAGGTTGGAGCTGGCAATGGCCTGCTGCACTCTAGGCGCAGACATGTGGATGAGTCCTGTACTGAATGCGACTGGGTTGGTAGTTATGCCGTTCGCGTAGACGATGTAGTTGTCCAGACTGCCGTCCTCGGGAGGAGAAAGCAGCCAAATTTGAGTGGAGTGTCCTGTGCTTTTGGGTACGGAGTAGGGACTTAGTGTGCTCCTTATAGTGATTTGGAAGCCTTGTGGATGCTCCTGCTGTATCTCCGTTATCTCCACTACTTGGTTCTTCGCGTATTGGCAAGTGAAGGAACATGCGAGAGGGCTGGGAAGTCTCCACATAGGGTCCAACTTGACCCAGAACTTATTATCCGCTGTAATGTTTATAGGCACATCAATGGTTATAGTGACTTCCGAGTCAATGGGGATAGGGAAAGCAGCTGCTTTCACAGACACTTGGAACTCCTTTATTAGCGCTGGAGCCTGGGTGATTGCGAGATGGTGGAAGTTGAGGCTCTGGTCCACTACTTGACAGCCGCAGCAGTTGCGCGTTAGGATGGAAAAAGGTCCATAGCCGGTGTTTGCTTTGGGGTTAGTTACGTTGCTTATCACGAAATCGTAATCATTATAAGCACTATAGGTCAAGCCAGGCACCTGAATCCTCCACCAGTTTTCCCTTCTATCAAGCATGTAAGCAGTGTTGTTGGGGATCGTGAAGTCCAGCGGAATGCGTATTTCCAGGCAGCCGCTGGTCAGTTCCGTAGTTGTGCGGAAGCTGAAAGTGATGTCGGTCGTTGCAAAGGCGTTGGCCAGGGACAGTGAAACTGGGTTCAAGCCGCAGTTTTCGCAGGGCTGTAAGTACCCGTGTCTTGGGAAATCCTGCGTCCAAGCTGCGAACAACAGCAGTGCAAATATAGAAAGTTTCATATTGCTGTGATAATGACTGCGGAGGTGAGGATAAGAGTAAAGGAAGGGACAGAGGGTCCAGTCCAGGACCTGTCAATTGCCTTATCTGCCTCAGTGCCGATGTTGAAGGAGAAATTGGCACTTATTTACTCCCGTCCGACCAGAGGACTGATAGTACTCTTCGGAGACGAAGCACTGCCTGACAATAAGACACTAGAAGACTGTCACATATCTGCTAACACTTTGCTAACCGTGGAATTTCGCCAAGCATCTCTAAGAATTCCAACGACTGACGCACAAGGCTATGCAGTGGTTGTGAAAGCGGAGGTGGATTGGTCTGTCCAGACCTTAAAAGATTACGCCTCAGCCCAATTGCATACTCCTCTACTCGAAATACACTTGATGGATGACTTTGGTGAAGTCACTGATGGCAGTAAATTGGTGCGAGATCTACAGGAGCCGAAACTGGCAGTAACACGGCGAGCAGCAGGTGGTGACAGCTTAGATAGTAGCTCTCGTTAGCCACATAAATGGCAGTGGAGGACAGTGTCTTGGCTCTCGTGGTTCTCTACGCCCTGGGCTTTCTAGGTGGCTACGGCCTCAACTACCTCAAAACCCACATCAAATTCCGCAACCCCCGCAACCAACTTCTGATGGACAACATTGAAATTCCGCCCCTGGTACTGACCACATAGATCGGAATGCTAGTGTTCGGCTTCATAGCGACTAACATTGTGCCCACAGTAGTGCAGGGCCTGGACCCGCAGTGGTCCACCTATATACGGAACCTAGCGCAGTGCTTTATCTTGATGAGAGGTGGTATGGGTCTTAACCTCAACAACTTGAAGCCGATGAAGGGTCCGCTGCTGCTGCTTTCCTTCCTGCCCCAGGTCACAGACGCTGTCACAGTGGCTTGTCTCTGTCACTACTTCATGGAAATGTCCTGGATGCTTTGCCTTGCGACTGGCTTTATGCTGTCTGCAGTCTCTCCGGCCATAGTCGTCCCAATGTGCATAAAACTGAAGGAGTACGGGTACGGAAACAACAAAAACATCCAAGAGTTCCTGATCTGCGTCACCTCCATCGACAACGTGACTGCGCTGGTCAGTAAGGTCTAAGCAGTGTTCGGCTTTTTCTCTGCTTTGGGCCTGGAGAGCATCTCTGGAGGCAGTGCTTGGTTCGGGGACCCCACACTAGCGGCTTTAATGCGCGCTCCGATCGTCATATTTGGAGGGTTGTTGTTGGGATTAGCGACTGGACTGGGCCTTTCCTTGCTATCATGCTGCCACTGGATTGTGTACTTCCTCTGTCTTCTCACCCTTTCTTTAGGCTACGTCTTCACGGCGTTGGCTTATAACATGTCAGGCCTGGCCTACATTGCAGTTCTAATCACTTGCATCCTGAGCGTTCGCAGCAGAGAGCCTCACGAGCAAAAACTAGCCGCAATGACCATGCTAACCGGGTGGAAAGTGCTGGAAATCATCCTATTCGCTCTAATCGGCTCTGCCATTGACCTGCAGAAGATAGATGGAAGGACTGCTTTGATTGGAGTGATGTTGACAGTGGTGGGCGTGGGAGTGAAGATACCGGCTGCGTATTTCTTCTTTGAGGGCAATTTGAATCGTTCGGAAAGGATTTACTGCACACTGTGCAGACTTCCTAAGGCCACAATCCAGGCGTCCCTCGGAGGAGTGGTTCTGTCAGTGGCCTTACTGGCCCAAGACAGCCAATATATTGCTTACGGACACCAAATCCTCACTTGCGCAGCCCTCTCCATCATCCTCACAGCCCCGCTAGCCGCTGTCATCTCCACCTGGGGTCCCAAACTACTCACTTTGGACAAATCCGCCATTGAGACCACTACGAGTGTCAAGCCTCCTGTGGAGACTGTGAGTCTACTGCAGCAGATGAGAGCTACGCACTCTGCTCAGAAGGAAGGGCATAAGGATTAGCTAATATGCGCAGCGTCAATAGGGCTGAAGTCCGGGTAACCAAGCGAGGCAACGTCCTCCGCATCATCAGAGAGAACTACCTCCGGACCGACATCCCCTGTGGACACCGCAGCTGTGCCGCCTGTCCCACCGCCGCGCAAAGCCTAGAAGGCGACCATCTGTTCATCCTGGGCCTCGACACCATGAAAGCCCATGTGACAGTGCTCGAGCAGCAGCGAGCCAACGGCATTCTCACCCCCACCAACACCATTTACCTGCACAGCGCTTTGATAGCTGTGCAGGGAGACCCGCCCTTGCATAGGCGCATAAAGGAGGTAGTGGACGGCCTGTGCTACTATGTGTTTCCCAATGACCACTGTGAAGACACGTATGTGGCGCCGAATATGCCGGATAAGGACTTGGCGAAGGCGGTGAGAGTGGCGGAGTGGTACTCGCAGCACTTGCCGGGGGTCACAGTCACAGTCATTACGGAAAGCCAAGCAGAGGGAGTCAATTGCAAACGTCTGCAGGACTACGCTCAAGGGACAGTGTACGAAGACATGTTCTGCTGGGAAGAAGCCGCCCAGCCCTCCATCTACCCCGACCACTTGGACCCTACAGAGGCCAAAAGAAAGGTCTACTCCGGGGAACTACTGCAAGGAGTCTTCCACATCTACCGCAGTGACACCACCAAAGGCTGGGTAACAGTCACTAGAGGCGTAAAGGACCGTTTGGAGGTGGTGATCGAGGGGTTTCTGGATATAAACAGAGCTGTGGAGGGCGATACGGTGGCTGTGCGCCTGCAAGCTGGCTCGATGGAGGTGGATTCCAGTGCTTTGCTGGACACAGAAGCAGCTGTAGAGGTCGTAGCTATCGGGGGAAACAAGGAACATAAGTCAGAAAGCGGACTTCGTGGGCAAATTGTGACCGTAATCAAGCGCAAAGGGAAAAATTACTGCGGGAGTGTGCGTCATGCGAGCGACTCCACGTGTCTGTTTACCCCGATTAATGCGAAGATTCCGGATATCCGCCTGTTTTGCCGCAACCCCAGTCGCTACGAAGGCAAGCGAGTGACTGCCACCATAGACCGCTGGGACAGTTGGAGTCCCAACCCTCAGGGACACATCGTGGAAATCCTGGGCGACATTGAGGACTTGGCGACTGAAAGCCACGTAATTCTGCTGGAACACGACATCGTGGTGAAGCCCTTTTCCCAAGCAGCTCTCAGCTGCCTGCCCCCAGACGACTGGGTGATCACAGCCGAAGAACTACACAAGCGAGCAGACATCCGCAGTTACTACGTAGCCAGTGTCGACCCTCCGGGGTGCAAAGACATCGACGATGCACTGCACTGCCGCATCTTGCCGAATGGCAACTATGAGTGCGGAGTGCATATAGCGGATGTAGGACACTTCGTGCTGTCTGGGAGTGCACTAGATGTCGAGGCTTCGTACCGCTGCACGACTGTGTACTTGGTGGAGCGCAGGACGGATATGTTGCCGTCTATCCTGACGGAGCGGCTTTGTTCGCTGGTGCAGCATGAAGACCGTTTGGCCTTTTCCGTCTTTTGGGAAATCAACCGCACTTCCATGGAAATCGTCTCGACCTGGTTCTCGAAGTCGGTCATCCGCTCCAAAGGCTCTCTCACCTACGGCAAAGCGCAGGAAATGATCGACTCCGGCTCAAAGGACCCGCTGTCAGTCGGCCTCCGAGACCTGCTGAAGATATCAAAGGTACTGAAGCAGAGAAGAATGGAGATGGGGGCGCTGGAGCTATCCAGTGCAGAGGTGAAAGTGGAACTAGACACTGATAAACTGCAGGCGAAGAATTTAAGCCTGTACAAGCCTTATGAGACCAATTCTATGGTGGAGGAGTTCATGCTTTTGGCTAATGTGGCGGTGGCTGCTAAGACCCTAGAAGCCTACCCCAGCTACAGCATCCTGCGACGTCACCCTGCCCCGAAGCTGAAGGAACTGACAGAGCTGATCGAGAAACTAGGCGGACTCGGGTACAAACTGACCTTCGAGACGTCCAAAGCCCTCTCAGACTCCCTCAAGCAGCTAGTGAGACCCAACGACCCTCTGTTCACCAATGTAGTGCGGATGCAGGTCACTCGCTGTATGAACCAGGCTGTGTACTTCTGCAGTTCTGAGTTTGATGAAAGTGAGTATCACCACTATGGACTGGCGGCTTCGGTGTACACGCACTTTACTAGTCCGATTCGGAGGTATGCGGATATACTGGTGCATCGACTGCTGGCAGCGGCGCTAGACGTCAAAAGTCTGCCCGAAATCATGACCGACCGCCGAGAAATGGCCAAAATCTGCCAAAGAATGAACATCCGCCACCGCATGGCGCAATTCGCAGGCAGCACCTCCACCAGTCTGCACACTTACCTGTTCTTCAAGCACCAAGCCGCCACCTCCCAAGAGCAAGCAGTAGTAACGGACTTCCTGCCCTCTGCTATTGCAGTGTTTGTGCCTAGGTATGGACTGGAAGGGGAAATTGAGTGTCAGCCGGACTATGTGAAGTTGTCGGATGTAAGTGTGAGGACTGCACAGGGGAGGACGATTCAGCTGTATGACCATGTGGCGGTGTCCATTTCCATCTCCTTCTCCCACTTCCGCAAGACGATTTCCCTAGCTTTAGCATAGATAGACTGAGCAATCAGCCCAACTGGAAGGCTACCATGCAGACAATCCCATATCTGCGTGCATATAATGTGCATTTAAGGCATTGGTTTTGTATGTAGATGTGAACTGCACAGAGCAGATAGCCTAATTAGACTGGCTTAGTGTAGGGCGGAACCACTGCTATAGTGGTGGGGATGTCGTACTGGCCCGGACCAGGCGCTTCACTATTGCTCTTCCACCCCTTATCCTGCGTTCCAAAGCCCCAAATGGGTGGGTTTGGCGGGAGTTCCCAATGGTACATAGGTCCTCCTCCCTCTCCCTGTCTTTTTTCTCCCACAAGACTGTGACTCCGAGCTTCGGAGCCTATTTTGTAGCTCGCAGCTCGATCTCGGACGCTAGAGGACAAGTCTTGGTTGTAATGGCCTGGACCTGGCACATCTGAGCCGGGACCAGGTGAAGGCTTGGCAGCAATGCTGTACCTCGGGCCCTCTCCCCCTGCAGAGGGCTGGTAAGCGCCAGGCCCCGGCATGTCTCCTTTCTCTACAGACAGTGTCTTTCGAGCACTGCTGCCGAACCTAGTATAGTGCTTACTTGGGCGCTGGAGCGCTGCTGGGTCTTGTATCGTACTGGCCAGGACCTGGCAGTCCGGACTTATCGCCTGGCTCTCCTCGAGCAGCGGAACCTACAGAGTACTGAGGAGCTTTGGGAGAAACCTGGGGACTATAGGCTCCAGGACCAGGCACGACTTCCGTGTTTTTCATAGTGTGACGAGAGGTTAAAACTGCAGCACTCGCAGAAACCGGCCTATTGGGGTCATAAGCTCCAGGGCCGGGATGGTCAAGGGTAGAGCGGGTGGTCTTGCTGCCAGTTCCGAACTTATTGCCCAGGGAAGTCAGAGAGGAGGTGTGGGGGGCGTAATTGCCAGGGCCCGGAGCCTCACTTCCTGCTATGATCAGTCCCTTCTTATCTCTGGTGAAGCTGAAATTCGGCCCTCGTTTTCCCTCCTTCCCAGCTACCAGCTCTGCAGCATAAGCCCCAGGCCCCGGCACTTCACTCACTCTCTGTTCCCTGTGCTTGCCTGTGATGGAGATTCCCTTTCCAGCGGATTCCCCTCTGTCGCTGTAGGCGCCCGGCCCCGGCACTTCCTCATGTCTAGTCAGCGGCCTTCTTTTCTCAGTCCCAAACCTATGTAAAGTCTACGGTACACCTGATTTGGACTGGCGCAAGGCAGGGTCGTAGGCTCCTGGCCCTGGCGATGTCAAGGGACGGAAAGGAGACCTGTCCCCAGTACCAAAGGCAGCTTGATTGCCGCGAGTTGAGAGACTTTGGGGCGTGTAGGCGCCGGGTCCTGGCACCTGCGTCTTATCCACTGCACCTGCAGGGTGTTTGGAAGCCATGGAAAAGCCAGTCTGTCGGTCTTTCCTGCCGATGCTGTAGGCCCCGGGTCCCGGACTCTCTGTGACTTCAGAAGCGCCTCTCCTAGCAGTGCCAAAGCAGCCTAAAGGTGCAGTGCGGTTAAGTGCAGGGTTGTAGTTGCCGGGCCCAGGCTGGTTAGAGGCACTGGGACGCTGGCCTCTGCCAGACCTGCCGAAGCTCCAATCTGGGCCTTTGGCCTTCGCTGCAGGCGTAAGAGAGGGGTCGTAGGCTCCGGGCCCAGGCACGAAGTTGCTGTTTGCAGTCGAGGGCTTGCCCTTTAGTCCGTATTTTGGGCCACTACTTCCCACTGCACTGACGCTATAGGCGCCGGGGCCAGGGGCCTGCGTCTGCGCTTTCATTGTCGTTCTTTTCGCTGTTCCAAAGCTGCATAAGCGCTACCTCGGTGCCGCAGCTGTGCCTTTCCCCCTGGGATCATAGGCCCCAGGCCCAGGCACCTCCCTGCGTCCCTCCCGGTCTCTGGCTTCCTTCCCTAGTCGCACTCCCCCCGCAGCAAGTGAGGACTGGGAGGAGTATTGGCCGGGCCCAGGAGTGCCTTCAGAAGGCTTGCCCGGCTTACGGCCTGGGAAGCTCCAGGCTGGAGAGCAGGCGTACTTCATATTAATTCCCTGTGTCTGAGCAGCTAGTGACTAGGGCTAAATTAGGAGGAAAAGGGAGGCTGCGAGGAGGAAGGCGCCTTCCCAGTAGGTGCGGGTGTAGCTGTACTTGACGCAGTTGTCGTTGGCTTGGATGCTTGCGTATTGATGGTACAGGAAGGACGCCTGTGCAGTCGCGAAGGTCTGCCCAGTCAAATTCATACAAGCCCCCGAGAACCTCCTCACAGTGTTACAGACTCCTTGCGAGGCAGTGAGCGCCTTCACCCACTGCTTAATATAGGCAACTGCCACCGAATCACCCATAAAGGGAGAGCAAAAGGCAGCCGCAGCGGAGTTGTAGCCACATGCACAGGTCGAAACAAAGAAGTTCGCGCCGTTAGAACCCACACAGTCCACATTGCTTGTGCAACTTTGAGGGGCGGAGGCTACGCTCATTGCGGCCTCCGTGCAGACGCCTATTTTGGTGAAGCCGGAGTTGGACTTGCAGGTGCTGCTTGTGCACATGCGAGATTGACCCCCGAGACAGTCAGTCACGGTGCTGCCGACAGGCAGAGAACTGTATGTGATACAGGTCCCACTCCCCGAGGAGGTCTCATTGCAGTCAGCCATATTCACGCAGTCATACTGACTCAGGCATCCAGACCCTCCTGCTGCTATTTGAGGTGTGCAGAGTCCGGTTTTATTGCAGCGTAGTCCAATATCGCACTGGTCATGGGCAGTGCAGGGACCGCCTGAAAACATCCCCTTGCACTTCCCTAGCTGACAGGTGCCGAATTGACAGGGTCGGACCGGGGCTGTGGTACTGCAGGACTCTCCAGGCCAGCTGGGAGCTAGCGTCACATCTGGCTTGGCCTGGCACTTTAGCGACGTGGTGTTACAAAAGGTGGTTTCCAGCGGCATGCAAATCCACAAATAGTTAATGTCGTTCTGGACTTGCACGCATGTGTTGTTGGGCTGAGTCAAAGTCGAAGGTGCGCACTCGTATTTGCCGCAGGTTAGAGTAGCGTCCAGTCCGTCCATTCCTACCAGTGGCTGGAGCTGGAAACCACAAGTGCCCGCCACCAACACTACGAGGATCAATTTCATCGCCATCATTATAACTGCAGCCTGGATGTTCATCGAGGAATTGAACTGTGCATTGCTTAGTGACTTTGCATTGGTTTGTTGGCTTCCCGCTGGCAGCTTTTGTAAGATGTTCAGAGAATGTGTTTGTAGGCCTAGTGACGGGTGAAAACTAATCGAGCAATAATGCAAGTTCAATCACAAAGCTACCCGAATAGTATAGTCCTCCAAACCGCCAATAGGCTTAACTCAGCCTCTTCAGCCCATATCTTAGCACTAAGTCTCCCTGCATTATATATGATTGGCGTGGAAGCTGTCAAGGCTGAAAGGTACCCTCCACCCAGGGACGCCTCACTGCAGCGGCTACGCGACATCAAGCAGACCATGGCCCAAAAGCGCCTGGCAGCAGTCCCTAGACCCCAGCAGTTCCCTGTACCAAAGACCACCCCGCTGCCCTTCGAGCCTATAGCACAGGCGGAAGAGACTGTTTCTTTCACTGTTACACAGGAAGAAGTCAGTTCGGAGTCCTTTTCTGCACCTTTGGTCCAGGAAGAGCCGCTGTTGGCGAGTGCACCGCCAGTTCCTGTCGACCCTCCGACCCCTGACCGCAAGAAAAAGGACCTGGAAGACACTGTTCGCCGTGTGATTCTCGCAGAGACGGACCTGCAGAATGGTACTGTGCATGCAGAGCGTCTGAAGGTGCAGTTGTTGGAGGAGGACAATGAGCGGCTGCGGGCGGAGTTGAAGCAGGCGCAAAGGGTAGGGGATAGGCAGAGTGTGCAGGGGTCGGAGGCGGGGCAGAGCGAAATTACCCGTCTAAACGCCCTACTCGAAGACCGGTCCCACGAAGTCTCCCTCCTAACCAGCGAACTTACCAAGAGCCGCAGTGAGAAATCCAAGCTGAAAGACACGCTCGAAAGCTACGTCCAGCAACTCAGCCGCTACAAAGAGTCCTCCGAGGCCCACATAAAGGTCCTAGAGCACGAAAAAGAGGCCTTGCAGGACAGGCTCCGCAAAGCACGCAGTGACCAAACAGGCCGAAGCGACGATAAATTCCAGGAATACGCGAAAGACAAGGAGAACTTACTGAAGCAGTTATCAGAGGCTAGGGAGACTATAGACGATTTGAGGCAAAGTCTGGGAGATAGGGAGGAGCGGATATTGGCGCTGGAGAGGGAGATGAATGAGGGATTGTTAGAGGAGAATCAGAAGCTGTTAGGAGCGCTGCCGCACGGGTCTATCCCCGAGCCTCCCCCTGAGCACTTTTCCCCGATCCTCGACATCCACCCGCCTGGCGGACACAAGCCGCGAGCGCTGGTGGCGGATGTGGGCAGTACAGGGACCTCTGCAATTCGCCACCATACAGAGGAGTACAAGGAACTGAGTCACTATGCGTCCCCTGCCCCGCAGGAAACCCACTATCAGTCGACGGGGGAAACGCTGCATGACCCGAGACTGTATGATACTGGGGCTGCTACGCCTCCGATGGAGCAGCCCTGGGTGGAGACTTCGGTCCATAGCCATACCAACTCGGAGTCGCGGACCCCTCCAATTACTCAACGGTCACTGGACGTCGACCCTCAGTTTTCCAGCTCCGAGGAAGAGAAGGACCAAAGTCTCGGCACTCCCAAGCGAGACGAAGCTCTGAGTGGTCATGACTCCGGCTCCAGCACTCCCCCCCGCCAGCGCTTCGGCGGCGAGAAGTCCAACACCCCCCAGCCCCAGCAGACCACCAACCAAAGAGTGCACAACCTGACCCAGCCCAACTACCCAATGCACTACAGCATCCCCGCGCCCATGGCCGACCTCAGCAGACCCTCGGACCTGGAAGCAGAAGACTTCTTCACCCAACTGCAGCATGAAGCCAGGAGACAGTAATAGGCTTTCTACCAGTTATTCGTCTGCTAGGAATAGACCGGCGGAGATGAAGAGGAGTGCGACTAGCTTCAATTTGACGTTCTGGCTGGAGGTTACCTTGGTGGCGTCGGATTTCCCGACAGCCCAGACCTTGACGAGTCCATAGGCTATCCACAGGTTGAAGAACTGGATAAGTGCAGTTTCCGCCGCATGCACTAAAGACACCTGGTAGAAACATATATAGGCAAAGGAACTAAACAGGAACCCCGCCTGCGCCAGCAACTCCGACACAATCGACATAATCACCACATAGGAGGACAACTGAGAAGAGCCCTTCACATCCATCCACAGCCTTTCCGACCCTGTGACTGTCAGCAAGTACGCGACTCCGAACACAGTCCTACTGATGACGAAGAAGTGCAGACTATCTGCAAGGGTCCAGACCTCTTGTGTGTGAGCGCTGGAGGAAATCATGATGTCGTACAGGCCTGTGTGGGGAGTACCGTAGCAGACTTCGGAAAGGAGGGCGTATTGCACGAAGCTGGGTGGGGGTTACCGCTGTTTCCAGAAGGAGAGACTTGTGGCTTCTTTTAAGTTGCCTCCGGTGGCGGGGAGTAGTCCGCCGATTAGCAGTAAAGCATAGGCCGCTAAGTGCCAATAGCTCTTCAGCCACGGCGTCCCTTGCAGCGAATTCTGCACAATCGACCCCAGCAGCGTCCATATGGAAGAAACCTGCACCAGCGGTAGAATCACAGTACTGCTCGACCCATCAAACGCCATAATCAAGAAATAGTAGCTGAAGTAGGAGAAAACTCCCCCTAAAACAGCGTAAATTCCCTCGTTTGATGTCTCTGTGAGGCCGAAAGAGACCTGGTACGCCAGGACTAGCAGACCCATGAGGAAGTTGATGGCTGAGGAAATGAGCATTTGCTGGGTCGGGGACATGTTGAAGGAGCAGTTTGGGTCTTCTTCACCGCCAAGGACGGAGTCAGCCAGGGAGTCTGACAGTGCAAATGAGAAGCTGGAGCCGGTAATGTAGGCTATCCAGTTGCACATTATCTCACCTTATTATTCCCCACAGTCTCGCATAAGTAAGGCTATATAGGAGGGAAGTGAATATGAAATACTGACTTTGGGTATTCGAGTGCTTGGGGAATGGTAATTTGAGCTGCTGAAGTGGAAATTCGGGGAACAAATGGGTATATAGAGACAAGAATTAGGGAGATGGACTACGGCGGAGGCGGGTAGGGGACGGTGTACTGGGCAGCAGTTCCTGTCTCTTCCCATCCAGCTTCAAAAAGGCCTTCCTCTTCCTACTAGCCTGTCCATAGACTCTGACATCCTGGGTAGGCTTTGTCTTGTAGTATACCTTTTTCTTGCGACTGTAGGTAGTCAGAGTGCTGTAGTCCGGGTACCGCAAATAGGCAGAAAGCGGACTTCTGCTGCCATAAGTAGGCCCAGTGTAGTCAAGTAGGTCTTTTCTATAGCTGCACAGACGGAAATGGCGGGTGCCAGCATCCAATCCAATGCGTAAAGGCAGCAATTCCGACCTGACCTCTGACCCTAAAGGGTCGTCCACTGGGGTTCGAGCTAAGAAGGGACTGGGACAGCGACGGTCAGGCGAGTAGGCCACCAACTGACTTTGGGAGGGAAGCCTATCCCCTGGCTTTGTCATCTGCGCGAAACTACCAGTGCGTCTCCTTTCGAGGGCTGTTCCTTGGCGACTTTCCTCTTTCCGTCTTTCTCTGCGGACGGACCGGATCCTCACTGTCGGCTCTCGTCGCTTTTCAGGGCCCATTCTACTTGCAGCAGGGAAATAGGCCAGTCCCAGGCTGTTCTCCTGCCCCTCCTCACATTGCGTCCCCATTTCCCTCACCTCCCCACTCTGCCCCTCCAAAGTCGCCTCCAGTATCATTTCCGTCAGACTGAACTCCCCTCCGTCTCTGCGTGGTCTCATATATTCCAACCCTAATAGGCGACATTATACTATGGCAGGACTCTTCGGCTCCAATGCAGAGGTCTCCATTGTCCTGGATGGGGCAGACAGTCGCAGGCAGGCCAGTGTGAAGGACAGAGAGGGGAAAGTGCTCAAGTTGCCTATTTACCAGGTCTGATTCATGCAGTCTGACGATGACGTCTCCGGCCGTGTCGAAATTCGGCTAAAAAAGGCCAAGAAGTTCGACCACACAGGAATCAAACTAGAGCTCTTCGGCCGCATCGAAATGTACGGAGACAAGAGCCAAACCAGCGATTTCCTCTCCATGAGTCGCGACTTGGAAGGCCCAGGCGCCTTTTCCGAGGACAAAAGCCTCACTTTCGCCTTCGCTCGAGTCGAAAAGCCCTACGAAACCTACTCCGGGATCAACTGCAGAGTCAGATATTTCATCAAAGTGACGATTGGGAAGAACTACGCTTCGAATATTATGAGGGAACTGGACTTTTGCGTGCAGAATTCAGCGGAAGAGATGGAGTCCACAGCTCCGCTGAAGATGGAAGTGGGGATTGAGGAGTGCTTGCATATTGAGTTTGAGTATAATAAGCAGCGCTACCACCTCAGGGACTGCATTGTGGGGAAGGTGTACTTCCTGCTTGTGAGGATTAGGATCAAGTACATGGAAGTCGCAATTATCAAGAGGGAAGTGATTGGGTCTGGAACCAACGCCACCACGGAGAACGAAACAGTGGCCAAGTTCGAAGTAATGGACGGGGCTCCAGTCCGCGGCGAAAACATCCCAATCCGCGTCTACCTGAGTGCCTACGACCTGACTCCCAGTCTTCAGAACGTTAACAACCGCTTCAGTGTGAAGTACTATTTGAACCTAGTGCTGGTGGATGAGGAGGACCGGCGCTACTTCAAGCAGCAGGAGATCATCCTGTGGAGACGGGCCAGTACTTAGGTAGGTAATAGCCGTATGGCCGACCCTTGGCAGGAAGAGATGCGTAAGGCGCTGGCCTCTGAGGACAGTTCGCTTCTAATCCCCGACTCCGCCGAACAGCCAGACCAGTGCTTCCTCCGAAGGGAGAAGTCCAAGGAACTCCTCCACACACTCGAAGAAACCCACGCCTTCTCAAGGCTGTACCGAGAAAGCCACGAAGGAAAACTCCTGCAAGTCGTCAGAAGGAAAGCCTTTTCCCCTCTCAAAGGACTGCCTTTCCGGACAATTCAGCTCAGAGACCCTCACGTTGCCCCCTCTCCCCGCCCTTCCCTGTGCGACTCCCACCACTCCCCAGACCTTTTCCGCTACCCGTACTGGAACTTCCTTCCCAAGCACTCCCTCAAGCCCTCTCCTTCCCTTTCTACAGGCGTTTCTTCTCATCGCAGGACCTGTAGCACTATAGACAGGCGAATTGCGCCTTTGCAGGTCGTTCTGCAGCAGGTAAGGGTGAAAAGGAGGGTCCCGAGTATTGACCAATTGCTGTGTTCGAGGAAAGATTTAGGCCTGGAAATCGGAGAAGCGGAGTTCACTAAGAGATTCAGAGACTTGTGGAAAGGCAAAAATACCGTTAAAAGTACGAGAAAGGGAAAAGAACTGACGGAAAAACGCGAAAAACCGCCGGAAAGTGGGAAAATAGAGGGATTCATATCAGAAGACCAAAGAAGGAAGCGAGAACTAACCGACCGCGCGAAGTCCCTCTTCTCCAGCGGCGTCTTCAGCAGGCACCACAGCACCGAAAGAGCAGTTCGCGACCGAGAACTAATGGCCTGGCTCCGATACTGCTAACTCCAGTCTCCTAGGAAGCTAGTTCTTAGCCTTTTTTGGCCTTAACTATGCGGGAAGTTTTGGTCGTAATGGTCTTCGTCGTCTTCGAGGTCGTCACTTTGATGACTCCCGTCTCTAGGTCGTACTCGCAAGTGTGGGGATCGAAGAGATAGAGCAGTTCTGGTACGTGCAGGGGCAGTTTGGACAGGTCGCCTGCGGGGTAGCTGCAGAGAGTTCGCTCGAAGCCGCCTACGTCTACTGGGGTGGACTCGCTCTCTGCTACGCCTACGGCGTGGAGCTTGGGGCGGACTTCTTCGGGGAGGGCGGGGTCCCAGACCATTGCGAGTTGAGTGAAGGCAGAATCGTCCAACGAATCCGAGCCATTGACTTGGAACTGATTTCTCAATTTCAGCGCATTGCGGCGAATCCGAGCCTTCATAGCCTGCAAAACGCCCAGCATAAACGACCCCCGAGTGACCAGGAAGTCTTCAGGCTCCATTTTGCGTAGAATTTCCCCACGGTTTACTGTAATTTCCTCAGTGAGCTGGCCGCCAGGCGCCAGGGCCGCAAAGGCCTCCTTCAGTATGCGTGGAGACAGGTGCAATCCCCAAGAGATCATTTCGTTGACGAATTCGTCCTGAGTGACTGCGGGTTTGCCGTGGGCGATGGCTTCCCAGACCTCATGGTGGTTCATGTGCTTCTTAGCATGCGCGAACCAATGCACAACCGACAGGACATAATCCCCCACCGGCACCTTCAGCGGCTTGATCTGTCTCAGGAAGTGCCAAAGCGACACATCGTCCTTCATCAGCGGCTCATAGAACTCATTCAGCACGTCTATCAGCAGCGCTTCCCCGCCTGTGAAGGCCAGGTTGCCAGGCGTTTCCGCACTCACGTGTCTTTCCTCCCTCCCCTTCACGTACTTCCCGAACAAAGGCCGGAAGAGTTGACTGTAGCGCACTGCGAGGATGGCGCCTTCGATGCTTGCAGGCGAGGAGCTGAACATGTGCAGGAGCTGGGAAAGAGCCACAGCGAAGGGAGAGTTGTCCCTATTAAGCCGGTAAAGTGTGGGGATAAAGACTTGCAATGCCTCCTGTGCCAGTTTCTTCACTCCTTTAGTATGCAGCAGGTACTCTATCGTGAAGGACGCGAAGTCCGCCGGTACCTTCTTTTGCCCCAAGTCCGCAGTATCCGCCTCCATCTTCTTCTCCAGTAGTTCTTCAGCCAGCGCCAGCCAGTCCGCCACAGGCTGGGCAGGCTCGAAGGAGAGGAATCCCGTTCTCATGTGCTTGAAAATGATGTTGTTGGAGAGTTGGTTTCTGCGGGTGGTGAGGATGGGCTGCTCGGCTTCGGTGAGTTTGGTGGCTTCTTCGGAGGTGAATTCCTGCTCGTCTTCTATGACTGTGGAGGTCACTTCGGGGAATTCGCGCAGGACGGAGTCACTCAATATTTCCAGCGGCTCATCAGACTTTGCCTTCCAGCCCAGGAAAGTGCTGAACTTCTCCGTTTTTAGAGTAGTAGACAGTGCACTCACCACTCTCAGCATCAGCTGCTTCCTCCGGTCCATCTCCTTCGCTTCCAACTGCTTCTTCAGCCGCGCAATTTCCGCTTCCAGTTCTTTGATCCGCGAGTCTAAAGCAGAGATTCGGTCGTTGAGACTGTTCACGACGTCTCCAAACTGAGCCTTGCGGTCTCCGAGGATTTCCTCGTAATTGGAAATGACTCCCTTCAAGTGAGAGATTTCCTTCTCATTGTCCAAAGCGGTTTCCTTGAACTTTTCCAGCGAATTCACAAGTTCTCCTAAGCGTGTAATTTCCGCGTTATTAGCGTCAATTGCGAGTTTTTGGTCGGAATTGTCCATTTCCAGTTTTTTATTGCGCGCTTCGAAGTCCTTGCACTGGATATCCCTGTCCTCGAATAAGGGCTTGTACTTGCGTAAATCCGCTGCCTCTTCCTCCGAGATTCCCAGTCGCTTTTTCGTGTCTTCGAGTTGTCGCCGCAGGGAAGCGATCTGGTCTTCATGCTCTCTGATGATCGTCTGCACTCTTTCAAGGGTTTCCTTAAGGTTTTGGACCTCAGTTTCGCTGGTCGTTTCGGTCTCAATTTGGACTCCAGTGGCCTGGGTTAGCTTTTCAGACAGTAAATCCACGTCTTCGTCAGCGTAGTGTCTGGCCAGGAGTTCTTCGGTCTGGGTGCGGTCTTCGTCTTCCATGTATTCCAGAGTGGTGGTGATTTGCGTGTCCAGTTGAGTGTCTAGGTCTCTTAATTTCGATTCGTGGGTTTCGAGCTTGGGCTCGACTCCATCTGCAGCCAACCCGAGAAGCGCCAACTTGCGAAACAGCCCTTCCGGCGTCCCCGCATCGCTCTTATCCTCCCCAGCAGCCTTAAGTATCGACAAGTCTTCCTTCGCACGCACCACTTCATTGGTCCTGAGCATGAAAGGAATCAGCCGCTCCAGTACTCCATCAGCGATTTGGAAAGGGTTGGCAGCGGTAGGTCTCCCACTCCTCACCTTGACTCTTCCACTTTTCAAGCTCGGCTTTCCCTTCGACTTCTCCAGCACTGAGTTGATGGCGTTCTCCTGGTCAGCGATTTGGTCCTTGTTGAGACCGGATAGTTTGCTGAGCTGGTGAAGGTGGATAGGCTGGTAGTCCAATAGGACTTTGAGTGTTTCTGGGACTAGCTTGGGGTCGCTGGTTTCTTGGAACTGCTGGTGGACTTTCTCGAATCGCTCTTCGAAGCCGTCAAGTTGGGTCTTGATTTCTTCGTCTGGGACGAGCTCCATTATGCGGTCACTGACAGCGTCGTGTCGGAGCATGATGGTGTAGAGCAGGTTCATGCAGTCTTCGGTGGTTTCGTTGGGAACGCCGCCCTTCAGCTTAGAGACGTCCAGCAATTTGCTCTTCTCCAAGTCCTGCAAAGCCTCCAAATACTGCAAATCCCGGCCAAAGCTCGAAGGAGTCCGGTCCGCCCTCAGCGTCTGCAGACGGTTTTCCCAATTCTGCAGGTCCTTTTCCGTGTCCTCATTCTTCCCCGCCACCTCCGCAATATGCTTCAAAGTGCCATGCGACTCCTCCAGTAGCTTGGCCAGCAGAAGGTGCAATTCGTAGTACTTCCCATGGTCGGCATACACATCATCGATCATTCTTTGCTTCAGCCGCTCCTGCTTGTCCGCTAACTCCCTCTCTGCACGTATGGCGACCAGGAGTTCGTCCACACTCTGGCTATCCGGCTTGTGGATGTCCACTCGCTCCTGCTTCAAAGTGTCGACTTCGGCCTTGAAATGTGGCACACTGCGCAGCAGTAGCTCAATGGTATGCTCGCCTTTCAACAAAGTGTCATGACTGTTCGCACTCACTTCGTCCAAGTCTTGTCTCACTTCCCCCTTCTTAACCCTCTCCAGACCTTCATCTACGCCCAGGACAGCCAGGCCGTCCCACTCCTGCTTGTACCAGTCCTTGCCGTTGCGCAGGTAGCGGAAGCCGCGGTGTCGGTCGCCGTCCTGAGTGAGTTTCTCTTCGTCGCGCTTTGCTTTGGAGATGTCCCACTTTTCGTCCCAGACTTTGCCGCAGGCTTCGCCGTGCACGTGGCCCCAGTCTCGGTCTCCCTTGGTGTGCCAGACTTTCTTCTCCATGTGGCCGCCGTTTCGGTGCCACACTTCTCCCCACCAGTAGTCGCCTCTGTTATGCTTGTTTTCCCCGCCGCTGGCTCCAGGACGTTCCCAGACTTTCTCAAATTCGCTTTCGCCTTCCTTCTCCCAGTAGGTCTCAGTCCAGGTCTCCAAGCCGTCCTGAGATGGCAGACGAGCAGTCTTGAGTCCTCTTTTCTCCCCTCCCTGCAGCGAGTACCGCTCATAGTGTCTCGTGCTTGCCTGCAGTCTCCAGTTTTCCCAGATTTCATACTCGACATACTTCCTCACAATTTCTCCCCACTCCGCCTCGTCACTGAGCCAGCTGGTCACGGTCGTGTGGCACTCCTTGTCCTGGAAGCGGTGTTCGTAGCACCATGTGTCGGACGAGCGGTCGTGCGAGAACTTTTCGCCTTCGTTGGAGGAGTGGGCGGACCATTGGTAGGTGTCGATGGTGCCTTCTGAGGAGAAGGACTCGGTGCGGTCGCTCGCACCGCGGACGAAGGGATAGTGCATCGCCAAGAACTTGCTGAAGATGGGAAGCGCCTGCAGATCGCGGATGGAGTACACAGTGTAGTGCTGTGTCCACCAGGCTTCAGACTCTGAGGCCATATTATTGCAACCACAGCTTCGCTTACCGTTTTCCCCTTCATAATGCTGGCCTTTCTCGCAAGGCACAGACCTCCGCAGGCATGCGCTCTTGTGTTGGACCAGCCTGTGCTGGTGGAGCTGATTTTCAGTTATTTGGACGTGGGGGACTTGAGGATTGTGGGGAAAGTTTGTGCGCTGTGGAGGACTGTGGTGTATGCAGACCCTTACCACGAAGTACGCATTCTTCGCTATGCACTCATTCAAGCGTCTCACAATCTCAAGGTATTCCCCACCTAGGCCTATCGACAGCACTACGGCAAGCTTCTCCTCGCCGTCCAGCCTCCTCCCTACAAGTCCTTAGCTCTGCCTTCCAAGCCAGTCCTCTCAATCCGCAGTCCTATCGTCACTGCCCGCAACCAGCTCGAAGCAGAATTCAAGTCCTTCGCGAAATCGCAAGGTTTCACCCCTCACCGTCACACCGACTTCGCCTCAGACACTGAATTCGTGGCGTTCGCTATCTCCATCCAAGCCTGCTACAACCGATTTATGCTGTATCGAAACACGAACATCGCGAAACACGAAGCGGAGATACAGAGGCAAGGCAGGGGGGGAAGGAGAGGAGGGATTGTGGGGGTGGTTAGAAGGTGGGTAAAGCGGAATAGCGAATGGGAAGGTTAGGCTATCTAGATGGTTATTATTTAAAGGATGCGGAAGACGGGCGCTGATAAGAAAGCGGGCATCCGCGGACCTTCTCCTACCCGCAAGCGTGTTGAGCGGCCAGGCCTCACCGAAGACGAAATCGAGGAAATCCGTGAAGCCTTCAACCTATTCGACACTGACGGCTCTGGCACCATTGACCCCAAGGAACTGCGGGCGGCTATGCAGTCGCTGGGCTTCGAGACCAAAAACCCCACTATTTACTCGATGATAGCGGACTTGGACGCCTATGGGTCGGCTATTGACTTTGACCAGTTCTTGGAGGCTATTACTGCCAAGTTGGGAGATAAAGAGAGTCGCGAAGGAATTAACAAGATATTCGACCTGTTCGACGATGAACACAGGGGCGCTATCTCTGTCGCTAACCTGCGCAGAGTGGCGAAGGAACTGGGCGAAACTATGACCACTGATGAGCTCCAGGAGATGCTGGAGCGGGCAGCTAGCAATGGACAAGAAATCACACGTGAAGACTTCTACGTGATCATGACGAAGAAGGCTTTTCCCTAAGTAGCTAGCGGCCCCGTCACGGCCAGAAACGCCTGCTCCAGGCTTGGATGTCGTAGTTCCCAGGCTGACACCAGTCCCTCTAGTCCGCTTTCCGCTAGTGCGAAAACAGCTTGCGCAGTAGCAATGTCGCTGAGACCCACTGTAAGGCTGTCGGCGTTGTGGGTCAGAGTGAGGGCTGCAGGGGCAATGGAGTGGATGCGACTGAGCACTGTTTCTGGCTGTTTGGTCAGAAGGCAAACTTGATATCCGCCTCCGAACCTGTTCTTGAGGTACAGTGACGACCCAATGCACCGTAATCGTCCATTAACGAGTATAGCGATGCGGTCACTCAGAGCCTCTGCCTCCTCCATAGAGTGAGTTGTGAGCACTACCACTCTGCTTCGCTTTAGTCGATGGATCAGTTTCCATACCTGGAAGCGGTTTATTGGGTCAAGTCCGGTAGTTGGCTCATCTAGGAGGAGGATGTCAGGGTTGCCTGTTCCTGCGAGAGCTATCGATAGTCTACGTCTCATCCCTCCACTAAAGGTTGCAGTTCGAGCATCTGAGCAGGTGTCTAAGTCAACGTCACGCAGTATCTGATTTGTCCGCTGGCGAGACTGAATGGCTGTTAGACCTTTAAGCCGGGAAAAGAGGTAGAGATGTTCATAGGCGGTTAACTCGTCCCAAAGTATACTGTGTTGTGGGCAGTAGCCAGTGTGTCTACGGATGATATCCACGTTTTCTCTGATATCAGCCCCGTTGACTAACGCTGTGCCCTGAGAAGGCGCAATCAGACCAGTCAGTATTCCCATCAAAGTCGATTTCCCGGCTCCATTATGTCCCAGTAAGGTCAATACTTCGTCTCGCTCAGCTGTTAAATAGAGTCCGGTGAGGGCAACTACGTCACTAGAAGCGCTAAATCCACAGGGATATTTGCGATAAATATGTGCCAAATTCACCATTTGCAGTCCTGAGTCTGTGTGCTGCTTTCTGAGAAACTTCACTCTTTCCGTTTCTTCCTCGACACTGTCACTGTGAGAAGGTAGGGGGAAATCTGTGCTGTTCGAGCTGACACGAGGACTTTTCCGCTTGCAGAATTGCAGCCAGTGGGGGAAAGTCTGCCTGGCGCCTCTATTGCTCGCTAGCACTGTGTCACAGATCCAGGCCAGAACTGCGAATAAACAAGTGTTCCAGGCCATTTTGACGAGGCTTTCTCCTAAGGACGGAGTCACGTACTGATGTCCCTTCAACCACCCTTCCTGTGACAGCCAAAAATGTCCCCATTCATACCCCTCTCCTTCCACCCATCTCCGCTCCATATACAGAGGATGCCAGCTGCTCCTGCGAGAAACTTCATAGAAAGCTGTAGAGAACTGAAAAGGCGGATACAGGGACAAGACATGGCGGATGTAGGCAAATGCACCTGGAAGGTCTGTGATGTGTAGGATCATCAGGAGAAGGTGAGAGCTGATGAAGCCTTGCAGGACTATGCCCACTAGAAGGAGAGTGTAGGTAAGCTGAGTGGACTTTACGGTGTAGGCGGCTTTGCCGGAACTCAGGATTGTCACTAAAAAGCACCCGAACACTAACATGTTCAGGGTAAAGCCTGCAAACAGGCCCAAAAGTACTCTATATAGCCCCTACCCGAAGGGTGCTTTCGTGAAGAAATCGAACCCCAGGCTTCTCCCAATCCCCACAGTTACACAGGACACAACCAAGTCCATCCCCAGTCCTACAATCAACCACGAAGCCCAATAAGCCACTTGCCTAATCCCCACTATATTCAAAGCCGCCCGTAAGTGCTGTTCCTTCTCTCTCACCATTTCCGTCATTAGCATGATGAACACTATCATTGGAGGCAGGTAGAAGTACATAGGACCTTGCAGAGTCACAGTGTCGAAGTTGGCGGCCATGCGGCTGGCCATGTGGGGGTAATCGCTCATAGATACGTTCAGGGACAGGGGTGGGAGATCGTGGGTAGTCCGGAGATAGTCAAATATGCCTCTATCCACTGCGATTTTGTACGGTAAAATTTGACGACTGATTGGACTGCGCTCGTCCGGCTTTAGGAGGATTGGGAGATTGGCTGAGGTGAAGTTGATTACTAGGGAGTAGAGAAGAAGTCCGGTGGAGACGTTACCGGAACAGAGTAAGGGGGAGGTAGTGTTGGGCAGCAAGAAAGGACCTGTGCAGAAGATAACAGCTGCTTGGGTGTTATTAGGGTGTGCGGAGAGGTAGGCGAGAGTTTCCTCATAGCTATTTCCCAATTTCCGAATTTCATTCCCTGTCCAGCTATGCTCTTTACGAATGTGTTCCACTACGTGTGTAGTCCAAATCGCTTCTCCAGCTGTATACCCTAGGCCCAAAGTCACACAGTCCACTCCCTTACAAAGAGGTATTCTGTCTATCGACTCCGCCAAAGGATCCAAGTCCACAAATTTGCTGATGAGGGAATCGACCATGCACTGCACTCCAAACACAAAGAAGCACACTAAAACAGGTGCAAGAATCTGCGCCCAAATAGCAAGTGGATGCCGAGACAGTACTAGTGCAGTCTTCCATACCAGCAGCCAAGTTTGGTCAAGGGTCTCTACTGCAGGGAGAAGCAGGCGGGAAAGCAAGGAAAGGCGCTTGGCTTTGTCTTCTGTAACTGGCAGAGGTGGAGGCTTGGTGAATCTACCAAGCATATTCATTACTCTTTGGCTATTTCTCATATTCAGGGTTGATGTCGCCACATATACTACTGCCTGTGTACTTCCAGTCTGAAGATGAGGTGTCAAAGATCAATCTTTAGGACTGTAAATAATCTAATCGTGAGGAAACCGGGACATTTCCTTAGCGCACATACATATATTCGCTGATTTCCACTCGCATTACAACTACCGTGAATACTTCTACGTGGTCATGATGAAAGAAGGCTTTTATCTAAGTAGCTAGCGACCCCGTCACTGCTAGAAACGCCTGCTCCAGGCTTGGATGTCGTAGTTCCCAGGCTGACACCAGTCCCTCCAGTCCACTTTCCGCTAGTTCGAACACAGCTTGCGCAGTAGCAATATCACTGAGACTCACTGTAAGGCTGTCTGGGCTGTGGGTCAGAGTGAGGGCTGCAGGGGCAATGGAGTGGATGCGACTGAGCACTGTTTCTGGCTGTTTTGTCAAAATGCGAACCTGATATCCACCTCCGAACCTGTTCTTGAGGTATAGTGACGACCCAATGCACCGTAATTGTCCATTAACGAGTATAGCGATGCGGTCACTCAGAGCCTCTGCCTCCTCCATAGAGTGAGTTGTGAGCACTACCACTCTGCTTCGCTTTAGTCGATGGATCAGTTTCCATACCTGGAAGCGGTTTATAGGGTCAAGTCCGGTGGTTGGCTCATCTAGGAGGAGGATGTCAGGGTTGCCTGTTCCTGCGAGAGCTATCGATAGTCTACGTCTCATCCCTCCACTAAAGGTTGCAATTCGAGCATCTGCAGAGGTGTCCAAGTCGACCTCACGCAACATCTTATTAGTCCGCTGATGAGATTGAAGTGCATTCAGACCTTTAAGTCGGGAAAAGAGGTAGAGATGTTCATAGGCGGTTAACTCGTCCCAAAGTATACTGTGTTGTGGGCAGTAGCCAATGTGTCTACGGATGATATCCACGTTTTCTCTGATATCAGCCCCGTTGACTAACGCTGTGCCCTGAGAAGGCGCAATTAGACCAGTCAGTATTCCCATCAAAGTCGATTTCCCGGCTCCATTATGTCCCAGTAAGGTCAATACTTCGTCCTGTTCAGCTGTTAAATAGAGTCCGGTGAGCGCAACTACGTCACTAGATGCACTAAATCCGCAAGGATATTTGCGATAAATATACGCCAAATTCGCAATTTGCAGCCCAGAGTCTGTGTGCTGCTTTCTCAGCAATTTCACCTTTTCGGCTTCTTCCTTGACACTGTCACTGAGGGAAAATTCTGTGCTGTTCGAGCTGACATGAGGACTTCTCCGCTTGCAGAATCGCAGCCAGTGGGGGAAAGTCTGCCTGTCGCCTCTATTGCTCGCTAGCACTGTGTCACAGGTCCAGGCCAGAACTGCGAATAAACAAGCGTTCCAAGCCATTTTGACGAGACTTTCTCCTAAGGACGGAGTCACGAACGTATGCTCCTTCCAATGCCTTTCCTGTGACTGCCACAAATGTCCCCATTCATACCCTTCCCCTTCCGCCCATCTTCCCTCTGTATACTGAGGATGCCAGTTGCTCCTGCGAGAAACTTCATAGAAAGCTGTAGAGAACTGAAAAGGCGGATATAGGGACAAGACATGGCGGATGTAGGCAAATGCACCTGGAAGGTCTGTGATGTGTAGGATCATCAGGAGAAAGTGAGAGCTGACGAAGGCTTGTAGGACTATGCCCACTAGAAGGAGAGTGTAGGTAAGCTGAGTGGACTTTACGGTGTAGGCGGCTTTGCCGGAACTCAGGATTGTAACGAAGAAGCATCCGAACACGAACATGTTCAGGGTAAAGCTTGCAAACAGAATCAAAAGTACACTATTTAGACTTTACCCGAAGGGTGCTTTTGCGAAGAAATCGAAGCCCATAATTCTCCCAATTCCCACAGTGATACATGACACAACCAGGTCCATCACCAGTCCTACAATCAGCCAGGAAGCCCAATAAGCCACTTGCCTAATCCCCACTATATTCAAAGCCGCCCGTAAGTGCTGTTCCTTCTCTCTCACCATTTCCGACATTAGCATAATGAGCACTATCATAGGCGGCAGGAAGAAGTACATAGGACCTCCTACAGCCATAGTGTCGAAGTTGGTAGTCATGCGACTGGGGATGTGGGGGTAATCGCTCATTGATACGTTCAGGGACAGGGGTGGGAGATCGTGGGTAGTCCGAAGGTAGTCAAATATGCCTCTATCCACTGCGATTTTGTACGGTAAACTGTGACGACTGATTGAATTGCGTTCGTCCGGCTTTAGGAAAGTTTGGATGTTGACTGAGGTGAAGTTGAGCACTAGGGAGTAGAGAAGAAGTCCGGTGGAGACGTTACCGGAGCAGAGTAAGGGGGAGGTAGTGTTGGGCAGCAAGAACGGACCTGTGCAGAAGATAACAGCTGCTTGGGTGTTATTAGGGTGTGCGGAGAGGTAGGCGAGGGTTTCCTCATAGCTATTCCCCAATTTCCGAACTTCATTCCCTGTCCAGCTGTGCTCTTTACGAATGTGTTCCACTACGTGTGTAGTCCAAATCGCTTCTCCAGCTGTATACCCTAGGCCCAAAGTCACACAGTCCACTCCCTTACAAAGCGGTATTCTGTCTATCGACTCCGCCAAAGGATTCAAGTCCACAAATTTGCTGACGAGCGAATCGATCATGCACTGCACTCCAAACACAAAGAAGCACACTAAAACAGGTGCAAGAATCTGCGCCCAAATAGCAAGTGGATGCCGAGACAGCACTAGTGCAGTCTTCCATACCAGCAGCCAAGTTTGGTCAAGGGTCTCTACCGCAGAGAGAAGCAGGCGGGAAAGCAAGGAAAGGCGCTTGGCTTTGTCTTCTGTGGAGGACGGAGGAGCAGGCTTGGTAAGTCCTCCAAGCGATTTCATTACTTTATGGTAATTCCTCATACTCTGTCACATACACTGTCTGTTTCTTCCCTTCATAGCCTCAGACAGAGGCATCCAAGAAAAACCTTCAAGCCCGCAAATGATCGAACCACTGGAAACATGAACATTCCCAAGTCGCCCCCCTCCCACCAGTCCCCAGTCCAGCCAAGAGGGATCAAAAACGGTACCAAAGCTATGGCTGTAAAAATGGCCTCTGAGTCCGAGACCTGGTGGGAACAGCACTACACCTCTCACTCTATCAGAGACCTGCAGCTCCTGCCTATCTTCAACCGCTTCACAACGATGCATTTCCCTTTCCAGCGCTCCACTGACCAGCGCTCGGAGTCCTACAAGATGGAGGGAGCGCTGGACACCTTGGAGTGGGCGGATGAGGTGAAGAATGAAGGCGAGAAGTTTAGTCATGACAAGGGCTCGGATTTGTGGCACTATGAGCACCGCTTCCAAGGGCCAGAGGCGCATATTACGACTCGGGCCTGGCTGAGCCCAGAAGCCGAGTGGGGAGAAATCGAGCACAAGTACTTCAACTACATCCTGAAGGAAGCCTGGCGCCTTAAAGGCAGCACCAGGAAGTACGAACGCACCTCTCTGCAAGGCGGGGAAAAGCGGGGCATCCGAGTGTGCCATCTGCCAGCCCAGGGAGGCATGGAGACTTGGACGGAGACCTTTTGGGAAAAGGAAGGGGAAACGGAGTATGAGAAAGTGTGGGAAAGGCCTGGGGCGAGTGGTGGGGAGACTAAGCATAGCAGAGGGGACCATTGGTGGGGGGAGGTTTGGCATCAGATTGGACAGCATACGGAGAAAAAGTCCTGGCATACACGTGGGGACAAGGACTGGGGCCACGTCCACGGGGAAGCTCCCGGCAAAGTCTGGGACGAAAACTGGGACATCTCCAAAGAAAAGCGCAACGAAGAGAAACTGACCCACGACGGAGACCGCATCTCCGGCTTCCGCTACCTCCGCAACGGCCCCGACTTCTACAAGCAAGAGTGGGACGGCCTCGCCATTCTAGACGTCAAAGAAGGCATCGAGCGGCTGAAAACCGCGGAAATGCGACAAGACTTGGACGAAATCTGCTCGAGTGGACATGACTTGGTGCTGAAAGGGGAGCACTCGCTGGAGCTGATGATACAGGATGCGCCGCAGTTCAAGGCGGAGTTGGAGGAAATACGCAGAGACAGGGTCGCGATTCCCAAGCCCAATAGTCAGGATGTGGATTCGCTGTTGACGGCGATTCGGGCGGACAGGGACTTGAGTGGCAGGCAGGAGATGCTTAAGCAGAGAGTGGCGACGGAGACGCATATTTCTCATGCGAAATGCGCGGAAATCCACTCTCAGTTGGAGCTACTTCTCCTCTCTTCTCAGCAAGGCCTGGAAAAGCTTTCCGACACCCTTCAGTCTGAATCCGTCCGCAAGGACACCGAAGACTGGGGCAAACACCTAGCCGACCTAATCAAGCAGCGAGGCCTGTCCAGCTTGGCCCGCGCCAAGCTATACACCGAGGCGCTGAAGGACCTAGAGCAGCTCAAGCGCTCGCATTTGGAATCTGTGAAGGGCGGCTTGACTGCGGAGGATGGGGCGAAAATTGGTGCTTCGCTGGGACAAGTCTCTGGTTTCGTCCAGAGAGTAAACTCACTTGTGAGAGGCCAGGAAGACCTCAAAGACCTGCCCACCGAATCCTCCCTGGAAGCCCTTATTCTCACCGCGGATCGCTTGGCAAAGGCTGGATTAGCCTTAGAGCCCCTGGTCTCAATGCACGAATCAAAGGTCAGAGAGCTGGACTCAGCCCTCGACCAAGCCATCAGAGACTCGCTGCCTTTCTTGCGTGAGACAGGCACAGCTGAGGGACTGCTGGAACGCCACTATGAAAATGAGGACGTAGCGGTTTTGGGGGAAAAGACCAAGGTGCCGGGAGGACTTGCGGGGACGCTGAAAGAAATGAAGGAGAATAACGAGGAGTTGGAGCTGATAATCGAGCAGAAGAGTGAAGAAATCACAGCAATTTCAACCATGATGGACGAGCAAAAGCAGCAGATTCGCAAGCTGGAAGACGAAGTATTAGAGCTTCGCAAAGGTCATTAGGCCCCTCTAATCTCCACCCCAGTACTGTATCGGTACGCTGTACTGCTGCGTACCTCTAGGTCTGAGATGTGTCTTTGGATGAAGTCGGTCCAGCACAGACGACGGATGATGCACTTCGCTCGCTTTCTGGGTGCTGGGCCTTCAAAGCGACCCGTCCAGTCCTCTTCCCTTTCCCCCTGCTCGCTTTCCTCCTGCACTAGGCTGTAGTTCCCGCCCGGCTCGAACTCCACAGTGTAGCAACTGCCCAGTTTCCCCGCTTCCCCCACTATCCTTTCTATGAATAAGTCCCGCACTACACAGTGGGCGGGCAGTAGGCAAATGGGACACTTCCAGCGGTTCACTGTCGCTTGTTCCTGCAAGATAATGTATGGCAGCAAGTCGAAGCACTGCACGTGGGGGCAGCGACTGCCCCGCACCGGCAGGTCCGGCAGCAGCCGAGTGAGTGGACAGCGCAGGACTTGAGTGAGGTTGGGGGTGTACACCTCTTCCCCTGGGCTCATTAGTCGAGCCACGAAGGCCTGTCCTTGCTCCTCGCTTAGTACTGCTGCTTTACTCCAGGCTTCTGCTAAAGCCAGGACTGACACTTCTCCGACATGGTATAGGCCGTAGGCGTAGGACTCTGCGTCTTTCCGCTTCACCACTGCCACTTGATTCTGAGCCCCGGGGATTAGGTTGTTCACAGCGAAAGGCCGGTCCCAGCGCTTGCGAGCGATTTGGCTTTCGACCATGTTCGGGGGGGAAATGAAGTCTTCGAGGATTTTGTTATTGACCAATAAAGAGCCTTCCTTAGGCCAGCGCTGGTAGAAGCCGTTTGGAGTGATTTTCACACAGCGGACTTGAACCTGTCTATCCAGATTGCTCCGGTCTTTGGCTTTCAAGGTGTAAGTGAAGTCGTGAGGAATCGAGCAGCCCGGCGATATGGCCGCTGAAGGCTCGAAAATAGTGTCAAGGATAGGCTGCAGCGGCTCTAGTTGACTCAGTTGGCAGGCTAAACACTCATACTCACCCATACTTGCAGCGGCTCCTACGCAGTTCCGATGCTGCCACAAGCTGCACCTTTTGCACAAAAGCGTAAATCCTTGTCGCACAGCCCCGCCACATATGCACTTTATCTCCCTCCCATTTTGCTGCAAAGGCGTCTTATCCCCCTGCGGCCTTGGCAAGTTCAGCACTTCTCCGACATGTCTGAGCAGGGTGCTGGACTCACTGCTGTGCACTCGCTTGCGGCCTTCTTCACTGCGGAGGTAGGCTAGCACTCGGACTATCACTTCTTCCTTTCGGCCGCTGACGGATAAGTCGAGCTCGTGGCAGAGTGCGCGCCAGTGCGGGACTGTCAGTTTGAGCAGTCTTGGGTGCACTTGTGGCGCGTTCATTATAGGGCCCTGAGAGAGCGCTAGCTAACGTTACTATCCGAGCACGTCCTCGTCCTTGGTCCTAGGCAGGTCAGGTCGTTCGTCTCTCGGCAGGTTCGTTAGTCCGCTGAACTCCCTATACCTGCCCAAGTAGACTTTGAGCGGCTCCACGTACTTCTCAAAGCCCAATGTAATCATCGCATACAGAATGTCATCCCCACTGATAGTTTTCCGCCTCTCGCCCAAGCACTTGTCACAGGCTTCAGATGTGATGAAACTGATGAACTCGGAAACGCACTCTTGCACGCACTCTTTGGCCTCTTTGCTGATCTTGGCGTTTGGCGGCAGCGCTTTCTTCATGATGCGGGATATGTTGGCGATGGGCAGGAAGCGGTCCTGCTCGCGACCTTCGTCGTCACCACCTTCCTCAGACATTTTTATATAAGCTACATCACTTTGCAGGCTTCTTTCGCTCGTAAGGATTCGTTCTGTCTGATTGCGCGCTTAGCCGTCTCCACCTTTTTCTTCATCGATGTGGTCTTACCCTCTTCATCCTTTTCCTCGAGTACTGAGGAACTGTGTGCTCTCACCGGCTTCGAGTAGGCTTCAGTCACGAATGCTCTGGCACCCTCGCACCTGTGGCAGGGTAACTTGGACCGACAGCCTGGACAGATTCCTTCTTTACGTAGACGCTGGGTAGACGATGGCGTCTCATCAAAGCTCTTGCGACTGCTCTTTTGCAGCGGCCCTGCATCCGAGATGTTGAGTATATTCAGCGGCTTGACAACCTTATCCGCACGAACAAAGGGCGACTTCCGCACTTGCAGCGGCATAGTGGAGTAGCGACTCGGAGTCTGGTCCTCCTCTTCCGCCAAGCGATTCCCTGCTCTAGCTTTGCTTTCGTACTGCTTTAAGTTCTTCAAGTGATGGTAAAGAGCCAGGGTTTCCTTGGAAGAGGCTTCTTTGCGGGTGTAGGGACTGCGGGTCATTGTGAGTTTTTGCTCGTATTTTTGGGTGTAGCCGGGCCTGGACTTTCTGAAGCTGGCGGAAATGCCAGGACTTTCATCCTCACTCGAAGGCTGGACTTCAAGTGGCGCCGCACTGTCGCTCTTCCTCGGCTCTGGGGCTAGAGGAGAACTGGGCTCGATGCTTTCTTCCCGCTCAGCCCGCAGTCTGCACTGCTCCTCGTCACTCAGCTTTGCTTGACTGGGGTTGAGGATCAGCACTGCAGGCTTGAGGCCTTGGTACGGAGCTCCGCTGCGGAAAGGGGGCGGCAGCACGACTACACACAGGGGACTGCCCTTGGGAAAGCCGTCGATCACAAATACATCCTCGGGCTTTGTCAGTACACTGTAGTCCAGCAGGTCTGGGTATGTGAGACTGAGTCGGGGCTCGCTGAAGACCATGTGAAGACAGAGTTTCAGCCAGTGCTCTATGAAAGTTCGGAAGGAGCTCTGCTCCACTGTAGTTACGAGGCTGTCCCATTGGTCTGCAGGGATGTACGCTTTTGCCTTTCTTTCGAAACTCAGGCGCAACTCGCTGAACTGCGCCTCTGTCATCGCCAACATTTTCCAGCAATTGTCTTGAAACAGTCTCAAAAACGTCTTCCTAATCCGTTCCTTTTGACTCCCATCCAGCATAAAAAGTCCTGTCAGTGCAGTCAGTCTCTGGTCCAAATCCTGCAAAACCTGCGTATACACCAACTCCGTCAAGTCCTTCACCAGCCACGCCAGCAGCCAATGCTGCTCGAAGAAGTCCTCAAACGTGTCCATCAACTCCCCCTGCAAATCCTCCCAACTCTGCTTAAACTCACTAGGCAGTGTGAAGCAGGACGAAGTGTTGTTTTGGTTTTGACTCTGCAGAGCCACTGTTTCCTGCAGTTTCTTGACCAGGGCTTCGGAGCGCTTGAGGTCTGCACGGAGCTTGAAGATCTCTGCTTCCTGTCGCTCGTACAGCTGCTTGGCGTGGGCAAGCTTCGCTTGAGGGGTGAAGCCTTCGAAGCTGGGTGGGAAGTACAAGTCTTCGGGGGAGAGGTCGGGCTCCATGTCAGTGAGGCTTTGCATTACAAATCTATTAACTGACTTCATATGGACTGGAGAGAAGGCTGAGGGTGGGAAAGCTGGTTGGTCTCCCGCTACACCCTCTAATCGTAGCTCTAAGACTACCGACTTCCTAATTACAACATGTCCGACTTCGGGTCAAGAAGACACACTCACGCAGGAATCCTGATAATGATGCGGCTAATGTTCCGGCGCCTAGTCGCAATGATCGACCACCCCAGAGACTAGTAACTGTGTCTAGTCAGTGTTAGCTAAAGTCCTTGTGGCTGCGTATCAGGTCTGTTAGTTCCTCCCGGTCAGTAGCTAATCCAAGCACATCAAGTTGCAGTATGTCCGCACGGCAGTGCAGCAACTGGCCGATGTGAGGGACTGTTCTGCAGAAGTCTCCATGCACGAATTCCTTGACATAGGTGCCTGCAGTGGTTATGAGGTTCAGGCGGAATAGATGTTCGCTGAGTAGTTCGCAGTCCATCGCCAGGACTTTCCGCTCGCGGATCAGAAGGGACCGTCTGTGCAGAACTCGAATAGGCGTCTTTTGACATACATTCAGGTCGGTCATAGCGTTCAAGCGAGTCATGTCGGCTTGGGAAAGCGGCCGGTCTGTCCACACCACTGCGCAGTAAGCCTTCAGTTTGTCCTCTTCCCCTACTTTGAGCTGGTCGAAGAACTCTTCACTGGCGTAGCGCAGGTCTCGGACTTGCACCAGGTCCGACTGTCTATTCAGTGCTTTCTGCAGTTCTTCCATACCCGGTGCACTCACTCTCTTCTTCGGCTGAAAAAGACTCATGACGAAGGGGCGTCCTGTGCCCAGCATCCGCACATCTACATCTTCCCTGCCCTATGTGCAGCTTACAGACCCGTGCAGTGTATAGCTCTCGCATGCGAATGCTGCTTTCAAAGGCTCGCCGAGTATTTCTTGCACTGAACTCATTGGCTTGTCTTCGCCTTCGATAAGCCACGGACTTTGGCTCAGACGTCTGGAGTACTTCATGTAGCTGCCGGCCAGGAAGACTGGCTGCATGGAGAGGGTGACCTGAAGGTCGACTGGGCAGGTCTGAGGCTCGTAATGGCTGAGAGCGCTGATCCAGGCGTCAGGAGTGTGCTTTAGACTTTCTTGCATCGCCCGGAGGCTGAATTCATCAGGCGTATTCTTCTTCGTCTTCCGCTCATTTATGATGAGTCCCGGAATCAGCGACTTGAACTGATACAGGTCTTGATCCGCCTGCGGAGACAGGAAAGAGAGCTGAATCAGAAAGGGACTGGCAGGGCTGAAGGGCTTATCCAAGCGTCTCGCAAGGTCATACGACAGTCCCCACTTCAAAACGTCCTTGACATCTGCACAAAGCGTAGCTTTCGCCTGGCTTTGAAGCCAGTGTTGCCTCAAAAACAGAGACGCTGGCACTGCGACAGTAAGTCGATAGTCTTCAAACTCATACTGTCCGGCCTTCACTTCCGCTACTACCTTGTCAATGTAGCTTTCATGGTCCAACAGGCCGAGACAGGCGGGACAGTCGGGCCTGCTCCTGACCTCTCGAGCAGCCATGAAGCCTTCGTAGGTGCTGCCGGAGGCCAGGCGGAGTGCACAGCGCCCACATGGGAGTGCCATATATGCCAGAGATTTCCCCTACTGCTGAATTGCACAAACCGTCTTACAGTGTGACTTAGGCTAGGTAGGCTTGGAGCTGGTGGTGGACTTTGGCCAAGCCTCGGTCAGTGTGGGAGTTGGCTGAAATGCTACGCGCCAGAACTGAAGTCCCCAAGCGTCGAATCACCCACTTCACTTGCTGTCTGCGGCTGTCCGCCAGACTTCTCAGACTCGGTAGTCTACAAGTCTGCGGAGTCACTTCCTTCCGCCGTGAGGCAACCGTCCCTCTATCAAGCCGCTCAGACCTAGCAGTAGGGAAGCGCTTGACACTGCTGGCAGTAGGCAGCGGGAGAGCTGTGGAAGGCTTAGGAGAGAGATGAGGACGTTGCTTGAGTGGCGAGGGTTTGACTTTTATGAATTCGCGCAGTTTGAAGCAGGAGGGGGGCGGTTCGAAGAGGGACTTCAGGGTGTTGGGGTCGGCTACAGGCGACTTGCGGGTACGCTGGCGCCGAATTGGAGTGGAGGACTGAATTTGTGCACTTGGAGGTTCGCTTTCGTCCTCACTGATGGATTCACTTGGTAGCTCGATCTCTGCACTCCCAGCCCAAGCGAAAAGCGGCGCATATCGCTTTTCCAGTGTGCAAATATCCAACCCCAGCGGCTTCTTTATCTGTAGTCCTTTCTGCCTGCCTGCCAGTCTCACGAGTCTGCCCCTTGCTACGTCCTCTACAGCGCTGCCCTTCCTTACAGGACTGCAGGTCTGCTTCATGCCCTTCACTTCTCCGGTTTCGGATAAGTAGTACTTCACTTCTTCTTCTGAGTCAGACTTTTCTCCTTCTTCAGTCATTTAGCGAATTGCTGACGACACTATGCACCACCTTCCAACAAGCCATGTGAAGAAATCAGGGCGACTCTCTGCGTTTCCCTTATGAATTACAGCTACATCGCTCAAACACACTTTCCATGTCAAAGCTCCAGCACTGTTTACCAAACACCGTTCCCTTTTCCACGTCTATTACTGGCTCTGAACACTGGTGCTTAAACACGGAAATTGGCTGCGCTTTCGATAGTTCGAGGAGTTCTCCCGACCTTTCTACCCTGAATCTGACTGCATAGGATGAGGTATGGACGACTAGGATATTGCCTTGGACATATACACAACAGGGAGAGTTGGTTAGAAGGTCGATACAAAGTGTAGTGGAATAGACTTGAGACTAGCCCCTAAAGACATAGATGGACTACTCCCACTGTGTCTGTTTGATATAGGAATGCGAATATATGAGCAGCGTCAACCGCGGCATCCCTCACTTGCAGCATCTCTGCTCACACCCCGGCTGCATGCACTTTGCCAGTAGGTACATTTCCTGCTTTGCGGATCTACGATCAACCCACCACAGCAGAATACTCCTGCACCCCATAACAGCATTGTTTGTCTATGTTCGGAAGACTCCCCTTCCCTCTTTGCACGCCTAACACCCTATACATTGTCCCAATAGCCTTACCATGGAAGCAATGTCAGGCTTTCCTCCCTCTCGCTGGGTATGTTAGCTAAGTTGAGACTGCTTGAAGGGCTTGCTGGACTCCGGCGTCTCCAGCAGACTGATCAACGCGTCCATTCCGTCTTTCTGTCTATACCATACACTGCTCGGGAGCGGGATTTTCAGCCCTCCTTCCTGGTTTGCTTGAGTCCACAAGCCGACAAGGCGCTGACTCAGCGTGTCTACGTCCGCTTTCAGGCCCTGCGTGTTTCGAGGCAGTCTGGCTTTCAGCTCTGCAAGGCGAGGCAGTACATCTGCATACTCCGGTCCTCCGGCTGCCGCTGCCTGCCCACATTCCTCGATTTTGAACAACTCGCTGTTGGTGGAGGTCTCCACGGCCTCCACATTCTTCCGCAGCATATCAATTTGGAACTTCACTCCGCTCAGTTTCTCCTCGAACTCCGTCTTCTTCGTAGAGGCGAAGGAAGTCTGTTCCACCGGCCGCGCCCTCCTGTAGGTCTTCAAGTAACTCTGCAAGTCCGTACTAGTGGCCAACAACGAGTCCGTAATCGAGTCCACCACTTCCTTCAAACTGGCAGTGTTGGCGTCGCTGTACTTTTCCACCTTCGCCAGTGCGGCTCTGGCTTCTGCACTGAGTCGGGCCAATTCAGCTCCGTCCACGTCTGCTCGGGGGTCTAACTGCAGGGCCCGGGCCTTGAGGCTTTCGAACTGGTTGCGTAGGCCGAGGTGCTCTTGCTTGAAGGTCAGTTCTAATTGCTTCAGGCGGAATTCGAGCACGCCTTGGAGGTCGGCGATGGCGGAGTCTACTGCGGAGCACAGTTCTTCTTGGAGCCAGTTCTTCCCTCCGGCTTTCCCTCGGTCTAGGACCTGCATATCGTCGATTGCAGTGGTCAGCAGTTCTCGGTCATGCTGGCTTTTCGCACTGATTTCCTCAATGTGAGTCGTCATTGCCGCAGTTTCGGCCCCCATTCGCACCTGTGAGTCCTTGATCACTGTTATGAACTCTGTCCGCACGGCTGTCACCTTCGCTGCAGTCTCCCGCACCTGCTGCACCACTATGTCCTTGCATGAGACTTCGCAGGTCTGATTGGCACTGACCTTCACTGCCAGCCGCTGTCCCAAGGCAGACATCTGACTGTCAGTCTCGACTTCGCTCATACTGGCTTGGACTTCCTTGAGACTCACAGCTATGCTGTCCTCTGATATAGGGTCCAGGCCCTGCACAGTCTCCACCAGTCGACTGTTGTCTCTCGCCCTGGCTTCTAACACTTGCAGTCGAGCCTGCACTGCTGCTAGGTCCGCCTCCGCCGCAGAGAACTCAGGAATGCGAGAGACTAGGTCAGCGAGAGTCTCGAGACTGGCCTGTTGCTTGACGAGACTGCGGAAATCTCACTTCGTGACTGCGGTTTCTAGCAGCTGCAGACGGGTGGGAGGCTTGGCCTTCACAGCTGCTTTGGCCGGAGACTTGACTGTCTTGGCCTTGGTGGTCATTTACACTAACTGGCACCTGGCATTGACAGAGGGAAAAGTTGTGTTCTCCCGAGACTGTCACAGTGCCTACCCCAACACCCTCTACGCCATTGACCCACAGTCTTCTACGAGCTAACAGTCTCACCCTCCGATTCCTCCCACTTGTCCAGCGAGTCTACACCTGAACTCGCCTACTTGTCTCCACTTACCACGACTATTCTAAGCCCAATATTTACTCCAAATGTGTGCAATCCAGCCTCTGGATGTAATTTGTAGCGGCAATTCGACCTCAATGTAGTCACGCAGGAGTGGGCTCGCAGTGTCAGAGCACAAATGCCTCAATATGAAAGAGACTTTACACCGCCTCTGGGATATGAAGTAGTGTCTGAATAGGGGATATAGGGCGATTTTAGGTATTGGGTCTGTGCGGTTTCGCTTTTTATGGACTATTGTTGGACAGCCTGCACGAGTCTATACATAATTTCAATTAACTAGTGCTGTCTGGTTAGGCTGGTAGCAGTGAAAGTGTATGCGTTGGTATATCTATGGTCCTTGGCAACAGAACTGAGAAGGTTCAAAGCTAAGGCAAGGTTCCCAGAGAAGCTATCGACTACAAGCGTGAATCCTGAGGAGGGAAGGAAACATCTTACAGCCTTCTATGTCAACTAGCAAAGTCTCTTTCCCCGTCGAATCCAGAGCCCCTCCCTTTAGTTCGAGTCAAATTACGAGTCCGATGTAGGCCTGTGCTGTCTGGAAACAGTGGGTAATAATGGTTTTTTTGGCAGGGACTCTGTTTCTTGTGAGTTTGATCACTCTGGTCTGGAGTGCGTGTCCAACCGCAACTTGCGTGACTCTTGCTACAGGGACCTACGCTTCCAGGACCTCTAGCACCGCTGTTAAAATCACCGACAGCTTTTGCCCCGATGGCATGAGATCTCAGCTCGCTGACTACCTCTTGGACTTGAGTACGAAGGTAGACGCGGGCTACCCCTATATCTGTCGCAGCTATACAGAGACGGTTCGGACAACTGTGTTTAGTCCCAAGCCTTGTTTAACCTTCCAGCCGAATAAGGACTGGCAAGCGGGCGCGGACCCTATCTACTGCACATCGGATAGTGACTGCTTGATGAAGGACGGCACTACTTCCACCTGCCAATGCATTCCCATGTCCACCGCCACGGGAGTCTGCAAGCCCGACCCCAGCAACACCAGTGCGTTCTCGGACTACTGGAGTCTCTGCGATTATGGCAACGGCTTCATTGAGGACGAAGTCGCGTGGAAGTACTTCGAAAAGGCGTTCTCATCCTATACGCTTCTTTACTCCGATTTGGGTAATTGTGCCTGGGGAGTGAGTGAGTGGTGGGATTTGTGGAATGTGTATGATCCTTATACGTGCTGGCAGGGCTGGTCGTGCTTCTGCGCGGCCGGAACGTATGAAAACCCAATAGACTGGTCCTGTATTCCCTGCGCTCCCAACTGCGCCACCTGCTACCAAGGCGACCCCTTCCACTGCCTCACCTGTCAGCCAGGCTTCATCAAACCCTATGGCTTTCAGGCAGAAATGTGTACCTGTGACTGGGGCAAATACTTGACCACCTCGAACACCTGTAAGGCTTGCCATGCTGACTGTGCCCGGTGCACTGGAACCGCACAGAACAAATGTACTATCTGTTGGGGACAAGCGGAGCTGAATCCTGCTACAGGGATGTGCACTTGTGATGAGACTTTGGGACTGTTTGGCGGCGTGACGGTTTGCAAACCTTGTGATTATAGTTGCAAAACGTGCACGGATACCAGCTGTTCTAGCTGTTTCCTGGGGGCTTCTCTCAATGCACAAGGACAATGTGTCTGCAGCGATGGAATTTCCGACCCAGCGAATTGCGGATGTGTGACTTCTAGTGGCGGCCTGTGCACTAGTTGTAACGAGGTCACTTATCTGAGTAGTGGAGTGTGTACATCGTGTGATTTTAGCTGCAAATTGTGTAATGCAGAGGGACCGAGTGGATGTACTAAGTGTTATCCATACACGAACTTAGTGAATGGCACATGCACCTGCAAAGACGGATATTTCCCCTGGTCTGATGTAACTGCGTGTTCCGACTGTCATCCCTCTTGCCAGACTTGCAGTTGCGTGACTGCCGACTGCTGTCTTTCCTGCAAGTCCAACGCGTATTTGATCGAAGGACGCTGTGACTGCGTAGATGGGTTTTATTGGAAAAATGCACTGCTGGTTTGCTCAGCTTGTGCATCGTCTTGCTACACCTGCGGTAACAACTCGCTCAACTACTGTACTAGCTGTAAGGACTACGCTACTCTGAGTGCTACCAATACTTGTGACTGTAATGATGGAACCTCGATATCTCCTGCATGTACGAATTGCGGGACTGTAGCCAACAGCCTCTGCACGACCTGCTTCGCTGGAACGTATCTTTCGAGTGGAGCATGCAAGAACTGTGCTGCCACTTGCGCTACCTGTTCAACTGGAGCGGCTAATGGGTGTCTGACTTGTCTCACGAAAGCTACTCTTACCACTGGAGTTTGCAACTGCAATGCCGGGTTCTATTGGAATGCCTCCTGGATAGCCTGTGGAAGCTGTCATGTGATCTGCGCCACTTGTACATCTGGCAGCGATTTTGGATGTTTAACTTGTAAAAGCGCTAATGCGATTCTGAGTGGAACTACGTGTGTGTGCAAAAGTCTATATTTCCCCAATTTGACCGCAGCGGTTTGTTCGGCTTGTAATGTCACCTGTCTCACCTGCAATGGAACTACCAACAGTAAGTGTCTTTCCTGCTATCCCAACGCAACAGTCAACAGTGGCGTTTGCAAATGTAATACCGGATACTTCGCAAACACAAACTCCAAAAACTGTGCTGCTTGCCACCAGACCTGCGCAACTTGCAGCGGAGCCACCAACGTTCTGTGTCTTTCTTGCTATACAGCGGCTACGCTCGGCGGAGGTAGTTGCACCTGCAATGCTGGCTACTTCCCAAACACCACGGCAAGCAACTGTACTGTTTGCAGTCTTTCCTGCAAAACTTGTACAAACGGCACTTCCTGCGCCTCCTGCTACTCAACCGCAACTCTCACTGCAGGCGCTTGTCTCTGCGCTGCGGGGTTGTACCTGAACACCTCTACGAAGGTGTGCACTGGCTGTGATGTTAGTTGCCTGACATGCAGTGGGGGCGCAAGTAGTCAATGCGTCACGTGCTACTCCACTGCTTCGTTGACGTCTGGAAGTTGTATCTGCGCAGTCGGCAATTTCCTGAACACTGGAGCCAAATTGTGCTCTGCCTGCGACCTCAGCTGCTTATCATGTAGCGGAGGAGCTGCTAACCAATGCACGACTTGTTACTCCACAGCCACGCAGACCTCAGGGACTTGTGTATGCGCAAATGGGTTCTTTCTGAACACTGGAGCCAAATTGTGTTCTGCCTGCGACCTCAGCTGCCTATCATGCAGTGGAGGAACTGCTAACCAGTGCACGACTTGCTACTCTACCGCCACGCAGACCTCAGGGACTTGTATCTGCGCAGTTGGCAATTTCCTGAATACTGGAGCCAAGATCTGTTCTGCCTGTGACATCAGCTGCTTATCATGTAGTGGAGGAGCTGCTAATCAGTGCACGACTTGTTACTCTACAGCCACGCAGATGTCAGGGATTTGTGTATGCGCAAATGGGTTCTTTCTGAATACTGGAGCCAAATTGTGTTCTGCCTGCGACCTCAGCTGCTTATCATGTAGTGGAGGAGCTGCTAACCAATGTATGACTTGTTACTCCACAGCCACGCAGACCTCAGGGACATGTGTATGCTCAAATGGGTTCTTTCTGAATACTGGAACCAAATTGTGCTCTCCCTGCGACCTCAGCTGCTTATCATGCAGTGGAGGAGCTGCTAACCAGTGCACGACTTGTTACTCCACAGCCACGCAGACCTCAGGGACATGTGTATGCGCAAGTGGGTTCTTTCTGAACACTGGAGCCAAATTGTGTTCTGCCTGCGACCTCAGCTGCTTATCATGCAGTGGAGAAGCTGCTAATCAATGCACGACTTGCTACTCTCCCGCTAGTTTTAGTGCAGGAGTTTGTTCCTGTCCATCTTCGTACTTCCCCAACCCTACCGCGAAGACTTGCTCAGTCTGCCACTCCGACTGTCAAAGCTGCAACGGAGTAGCGAACAGCCAGTGCCTATCCTGTTTTTCTCCTACACTTCTCAATGGAGGGAGCTGTTACTGCCCTCCGGGAACTTTTCCCAATCCCGGAATCACCAACTGTGTGGCTTGCGACCTATCCTGTAAAACTTGCTCCGGAGCGGGAAACGACGCTTGTCAATCATGCTTCAATCTAGCAGCGCTCGTTGCAACCAGTTGCCAGTGTGTTTCTGGATATTTCTATAGTACGGTCACATTTACGTGCGTAGTTTGCCACTCGGATTGTAAGGGCTGTACAGGCGGGGGGAATAATGAATGCTCCTTGTGCTATACACCTGCTGTGCTCAGCGGAAATGCATGCATCTGTCCACCTGGCTTTTTCCCGAACCCTGGAGTGAATAATTGTGGAACCTGCGATGTGATTTGCCTGACATGTACTGGGAATCTACCCACTGCCTGTTTATCCTGCCACTCCCCCGCTACTCTCAGTGAAAAGAGCTGTATTTGTCCAATGGGCACCTTCCCTGATCCCCAAGCCAACAATTGTTCCCCCTGCAACCCAACCTGTCGAAGTTGTTCCCAAGGAGGCACAAATGCTTGTTCCTCCTGCTTTGGTCTGGCTGAACTGAAAGGGAACAGCTGTACCTGTCCGAAAGGAACCTTCCCTAACCCAGACTCCAGCAACTGTTTGCAGTGTCATCCCACTTGTGTAGGCTGCACTGGGGTCGGAAGTGATGCATGTAATGAGTGTTTCTCTCCTGCTGTACTAACCGGAACGAGCTGTCTTTGTCCCTCTGAGTTCTTTCTTAATCCTGAACTTCATCGATGTTTTACTTGTAATACCATATGTAAGAGCTGTTCTGGCGCGGGAATTAATGCATGTAGCTCCTGCTTTGATCCAGCTGTCCTCAAAGGATCAACTTGCGAGTGTTCGGTTGGCTACTACCCCAACCCTGATGCACGTGTATGTGTTCAGTGCCACTCCACCTGTTATCGCTGTACTGGGTTTGGAGAGAAGCAGTGTTCGGAGTGTTATACCCCTGCTACACTAGACACTGGTGTTTGCTACTGTCCACTGGCCTACTTCCCTGACCCTACTCCCTCCACCTGCTCAGCCTGCCACTCAGACTGTCAGAGTTGCAACGGACCAGCGAATAGTCAGTGTGTATCCTGCTCCTCCACTACAGTCATCAGTGAGGGGCACTGCCGCTGCCCGACAGGAACCTTCCCCAGCCCCGGAATCACTAATTGTGTGGCCTGCGATTCCTCTTGCAAATCCTGCTCAGGAATTGGCAGCAACGCTTGCCAGTCGTGCTTCAACTCAGCCGAGCTAATAGGAAACAGCTGCAAATGCCTATCCGGGCACTACTTTAGCACTATCGCAGAAATTTGCGTGGTTTGCAATGCGGACTGCCTGAGTTGTACAGGTGGAGGAAACGATGAGTGCGCTTCATGCCACTCCCCAGCAGTACTCAGCGGAAATACATGCATTTGTCCGCCTGGCTTTTTCCCGAACCCTGGAGTGAATAATTGTGGAACCTGCGATGTGATTTGCCTGACATGTACTGGGAGTCTACCCACTGCCTGTTTATCTTGCCACTCCCCCGCTACTCTCAGTGAAGGGACTTGTATTTGTCCAATGGGCACCTTCCCTGATCCCCAAGCCAACAATTGTTCCCCCTGCAACCCAACCTGTCGAAGTTGTTCTCAAGGAGGCACAAATGCTTGTTCCTCCTGCTTTGGTCTGGCTGAACTGACAGGAAGCAGCTGTACCTGTCCGAAAGGAACCTTCCCTAACTCAGACTCCAGCAACTGTTTGCAGTGTCATCCCTCTTGTGTAGGCTGCACTGGGGTCGGAAGTGATGCATGCAACGAGTGTTTTTCTCCTGCTGTACTAACCGGAACGAGCTGTCTTTGTCCCTCTAAGTTCTTTCTTAATCCTGAACTTCATCGATGTTTTGCCTGTAATACCATATGTAAGAGCTGTTCTGGCGCGGGAATTAATGCATGTAGCTCCTGTTTTGATCCAGCTGTCCTCAACGAATCAACTTGCGAGTGTCCTCAAGGTTACTACCCCAACCCTGATGCAAGTGTATGTGTTAAGTGCCATTTCACCTGTTATCGCTGTACTGGGTCTGGAGAGAAGCAGTGTTCGGAGTGTTATACCCCTGCTACAGTAGACACTGGCGTTTGCTCCTGTCCACTGGCCTACTTCCCTGACCCCACTCCCTCCACCTGCTCAGCCTGCCACTCAGACTGTCAGAGTTGCAACGGAAAAGTGAATAATCAGTGTGTATCCTGTCACTCCCCTACTGTCCTCAGTGAAGGGACTTGTTACTGCCCTCCTGGGACTTTCCCGAACCCCGGAATAAGCACATGTGCTGGCTGTCATCCCTCCTGTAAAACTTGTTCAGGAGCCGAGAACAACGCTTGTCTGTCCTGCTTCAATTTAGCAGGGTTGTCTGGAACCAGTTGTCAGTGCTCTTCTGGCTATTTTTATAATCCGGCGACATCTATTTGTGAAATTTGTAATGCAGAGTGTCAAAGCTGTATCGGTGAGGGAATTAACGAGTGTTCTGGATGTTTCTTTCCGGCAACCCTTAGTGGAAACTCATGTGTATGCCCACAAGGATTTTTCCCTAACCCTGGAGTGAACAACTGCGGAGCCTGCGATATTAGTTGCCTGACTTGTACTGGGAGTCTACCCACTGCCTGTTTATCTTGCCACTCCCCCGCTACTCTCAGTGAAAAGAGCTGTATCTGTCCTGAGGGCACCTTCCCTGACCCCCAAGCCAACAATTGTTTCCCCTGCGACACAACCTGTCAAAGTTGTTCTCAAGGAGGCGCAAATGCTTGTTCCTCCTGCTTTGGTCTGGCTGAACTGATAGGGAGCAGCTGTACCTGTCCGAAAGGGACCTTCCCTAACTCAGACTCCAGCCACTGTTTGCAGTGTCATCCCTCTTGTTTAGGCTGCACTGGGATCGGAAGTGATGCATGCAACGAGTGTTTCTCTCCTGCTGTACTAACCGGAACGAGCTGTCTTTGTTCCTCTGGGTTCTTCCTTAATTCTGCGTTGCATCGTTGTATAGCTTGTGAGGCTACTTGCAAGAGCTGTTCTGCAGAAGGCAATAAGGCCTGTAGCTCCTGCTTTGATCCAGCGGTTCTCAACGAATCGATTTGCGAGTGTCCGCCAGGTTACTACCCCAACCCTGACGCAAGTGTATGTGTTCAGTGCCACTCCACCTGTTATCGCTGTACTGGGTCTGGAGAGAAGCAGTGTTTGGAGTGTTATACCCCTGCTACACTAGACATTGGCGTTTGCTACTGTCCACTGAACTACTTCCCTGACCCCACTCCCTCCACCTGCTCAGCCTGCCACTCAGACTGTCAGAGTTGCAACGGAAAAGCGAATAATCAGTGTGTATCATGTCACTCCCCTACTGTCCTCAGTGAAGGGATTTGCTATTGCCCTCCTGGGACTTTCCCGAACCCCGGAATAAGCACATGTGCTGGCTGTCATCCCTCCTGTAAAACTTGTTCAGGAGCCGAGAGCAACGCTTGTCTGTCCTGCTTCGATTTAGCAGGGTTGTCTGGAACCAGTTGTCAGTGTTCTGGTGGGTATTTCTACAGTACAGCCTCACATGTTTGCGAAATTTGCAATTCGGAATGCCAAAACTGTTCTGGTGAGGGTAATAACGAGTGTACTGAATGCTACTCGCCTGCTACTCTCAGCGGAAGTGCATGCATCTGCCCGCCTGCCTTTTTCCCCAACCCTGGAGTTAATAGC
>Ga0247837_1000521_pt1 | contig 81263 bp, 59 predicted proteins | sample LaCtaG_2_FD_187115 | JGI IMG/M metagenome (GOLD analysis project Ga0247837, IMG submission 187115) | Freshwater microbial communities from meromictic Lake La Cruz, Castile-La Mancha, Spain - LaCruzMarch2015_14.5m | ecosystem: Environmental > Aquatic > Freshwater > Lake | place: Spain: Castile-La... | reverse complement strand
TGTATGGAATCATAGCTTACCTCTGTGTAGCGTAGAAAGGAACGATTTCAGACTTCGGTATCAAATGACTCGAATTCACTGCAGCAATATTCGACTTTCATTGAATTACATTCATCTAGAAGTCCCATACCTAGGACTTGAATAGCTGAAAAAGTGAGGATTTGAAGGGATTCGGACAGCTATAGAGGCGATATTGCCCTAACTCTAGACCTTTCAGCAATACCACATTCACTGGACTCACCCTAGGAACAGCAGGACTGTGCTGCGGCTACCTAACTCTGTTAGGGCCTAGGATGATGTCCTTCAAAGCCTCATCATCGATCTTCTTGTCACTGGCGGGGTACATTTCCTCAGGGTCGACTGGCTTGTAATCCTCAGTGGCTTTCTTTCTGCGCTGCTCTGTGCTTATGTGCATCCGGTACCCGAGGCCTACGACCAGCACAGACACGCAAGCTGTAGCTACTAACATAACTGCATGAGTCTTACAGCGGGCTTGAAAGCGAGTCTGCTTGTCCAGCATCGGGTAGCGATTCGGCCTGGAAGCAAAAGCTCTCCGCAGCATATTATGCAATATGGAGACAGAGCTAGGCGGCTTCGTCTTCCTCTCAGTTCCCAGGTCCCACATCATCCTTTCCCGCAACCTCTTCAAGCAGCACTACACTGAGTACGAAATTGAGTTCGCACGAGTGAATCACACTGCTGTGCAGCACGTGAGTAGGAGGTATAGACAGTTTAGACAGTTGCATCTCGACATATCTGCCTATCATGTCTACTTGCCGGATTTCCCACCCAGGCGCTGGCCCACCAAGCTGAGTTATCAACATGTGGAAGCGAGGAGGAGACTGCTAGAGCGCTGGCTACTCGCTGTGCTGTCCCACCCTCTCCTTCGCCCGAGTCTCTACGCCTTCCTGGACCTGTCCTTCTGTCCTCAACTAACTGAGGAGCACCTCACAGCCGGGGACATACTCGTGGCCGAGCTTCTGCGTCGTCTCCGCAGCGAGCCCCACATGAAAACCACTTCCCTGAGAGACTTCGACGTGCGGTTTTTCGGCCTAAAAGCCACCGCTCATTCCAACAGACTCCTAGTCCTCCTGGAAGACCTCATCGATACATGCACAGACGAGTGTGCAGGCCCACTGGCTTTGCATGTATTTGGGAAACTCCTGTCCAGGGACTACTGCAAGGCGGCTATAACGGCTATTGAGCAATTGCAGAGTATATCACTCAGTCGACTGCAGACTATGCACCTGGAAAGGCACATTGACGAAGGCAGTAATGTGCAAGTTTTGTTGCATACCTTGGAAGGGGAGTTCCCGGGCAGTCTTTCTTCTCTCTTAAATCACGACTCGCACGCTCTGCAGCAACTACAGCAATGGCAGTGCTCCCCTCCAGACTCTCCGCTGCAGCAAATCTCTCACTGGAAGTCTGCGAACAGTCGAGAAGTGGACCTGCGCTACCGTCTGATCGGGCAAGACTTAGAGGTAGTTACGAGAGTGGTGCTGAAGGCGGGTCTGGAGAAGGTGCTGGATATGCTGCTGCAGCCAGCGAAGCGGAAGCTGTGGGACTTGCGACTCGCAGAGGTCAAAGTCGTGGAGCGGTCTAAAGACCTCGTCAAGTTCCTCTGCGAAAGCGAAATCAGCGCAGTGCGCGAGACGTGGGCCGAAACGTGCAAAGTGCAGCACCTCTCCCCCTACAAGATAGCACTCACCTTCCAAAGCAACCTCCGCACTGCTTCCGTGACAGTGGCGGAACTCAGACAAGTCAGTCACTCCCGAGCTGACACAGAGGCAGAGGAACTGATGCCGACTTTCTACCTGTCGGATGATGAGGAGCCGTACCCTGCGAATTGCGAGGTGGTGAGTGAGGAGCGGATGGCGCGGCCACTGGCGCGGCTTTTCCTGAGTGAACTGGACGAGGCGGAGTGGCTGTGTCGGAGTTGGGTGTTGCTCAAGCGAGGGGCGGAGGACTTGTTGGAGGGAGTGCCGGAGCCGAGTTTGCAGTTGCCGCAGGCTGTGCAGAGCAAGAGTCTGCAGCACAGTCTCAGGCTGAGGGAGGAGCCCAGTGCTGACATTGTGATGCAGCGTCTTTCGCGCAGGATGTTCGCTAGTTCTTAAGCCCATTGATGTACGAGTGGGTACAGCAACTAACAGTCCGTCTTCTCCGTCCAGGCGCCTCCATCCCCGACCCCGACCGTATAGCAGCCTCAGAGCTTCAGCAACACGCCTCTTCCTTCATCTCCGCTGGCATCCAGCCTCCCTCTATCCAGTTCTCCCGAAACTGGCTCTATTGCCGCAGAGCTGCCTCCCTCAACGCTGAGTACCTCCCCGGAGTCCACTCTGTGCGAGTCTGTCTCAACCTCATACAGTCTGAAGAGGACCTTGCAGGGGCTTTGGCTAGGGAACTCAGTTGGATGACTGCTACTTGCAAAGGACTCCCGGCTTCTGACTCGGCAGTGGCTAGGGCCGTTGTTTTTTCTTGCAAAGCAGAGATTGCTCGGGTTGCTGACCTGGACGCTCCCTCCCGGGACGAGGGAGTGAGAGTTTGCGCTCAGATTTACCTCAAACGGAAGTTGCCTAATGCGTCCAAGCGACAAATCGACACCTGGCACTTCTACACCAGACAGCTAATCCAGGAAAATAGCTAAGTGTTAGGACAGTACTCGAAGGATAGTGCTAAAAAAGCTCATCGTCCTGTTTCCAGGGGTTCTCGTACTGTACCAGACTGCACAACGCTCGGAACTGAGCTCGGACTTCTCTCAGAGTGACTGCACTCAACTCTAGCTGTGCAGCGTTTAATGCGCGTTGCAGGCTAGTTGCCACATGCTCGATTTTCTGCTCGGCAGGTAGCAGTCCTTGTAGAAACCCTGCGTAGAACCCCAGCTCTTCCCCTAATAGTCGTCCTTGCTGCAAGCCCTGGGCATAGCTGTCCTCAGCCGCCATTGCCTCGCCTTCCTGCTGCCCTGCAGCGAAGGCGGCTTCCTCAAGTGCCAGCACCTCATCGAAGATGTCAGCCATTTAGAGGCTCTACGTACAGAGAAGTGCGAGTATCCGCCTTCTCAACAGTGAGTGTGCGTATTTCCTCTTGGCTGTCCAGTACCAATGCGACTCTACCCAGTAGGTCTGGGTTGGTGTTTTCGACTTCAGACCAGGCTACATTGACTGCTTCTGCCAGGGCGACTATCACTGGCAGCAGTTGCTCGAGTCCTTCACTTGCCCTGGGAATTCCGCGCACAATTACGAGCAGTTCTGCGTGGCAGCCAGCACTGAGCTGCACGGCCGCCAGTTTCCTCAGTGCGGTTACCTTGCTGGGCGGCTCTTGACCCATTTGTCTCAGAAGTTCGGTCCAAAGTTGTCGCTCAGAGGCGAGATGAGCAGCCTGCAACTCGTAGGCAGTGGCTTCATTAAGGTCCAGCACTTGTTTGACACGCACAGTGGGCGTGCCACTAGGACAGTAGAACAGCCAAGGCTCGTCTTCCTGCGCATTCACCTGCTTAGAAGCGTTGTTAATGGCCAGAGTCCGCTTGCTGGCCAGTTGCTGAGGCCCGCCTGCCAGGCTGTCCAGGCGTTCTTCCAAAGCCGAGACTCGTGTGAGAAGCAGCTGGCTGGTTTTATTGAAGTCCCTCTGCTGGCGCTCCAGCAGGTCAAAGCGCTTCTGGATGGCTTCCATTATATCCACTAAAAGTACTTAGGGCTCGTTGTCGCTGGAGTCTTTGTCCTCGCGGAAGGAGGCCAGGTAGTCTGGCTCTTGCTGATGCGCAGGGTCCCAGAGATGGTGGAAGTCTCCTTCCACATGTCCCATTTCGATTTCCGCAGGCTTCGCAGCAGGCTCCTTCTCCCAGAGAGTCTTCAGTCTGCCTCCCAGTCTCTGAGCTAACGTCTGACTATCACTGGTATTCTCAGGCACTGTTGCCTTCTGATACACAGTTCTCATCCTCAACAACACCTTTCCCCGGCTTTTGAATTTCCGGTGGTATTTCAACGCTTCCTGTGCATCGCCCAGTAAAAACTCCATAGCGATATCAGAGCCGTATATGTCCTGATGGGCCTGGATTCGCCGAACTAACGCTGCACGCTGAAGGTAACTTTTCTGAGCCAGCCAAGGCAATAACGCCAAACCTTGGAGACGTTTTCGCCCAAATATAAGGCTTTCTATGTGAATAGTGTTGAGTATCGGCTCTGCATTTACTGCGCTGTAAGAGTACAAAGTAGCCCCGGCCTGCAGGGCATTAAACACCGCACATCCAATTGACCCTCCCAAAGCATCAAAAGCACATGTAATGTTAAGTTCTGTGGAAAGTGCATTCAACCGACTTTCAAACTCCCCATCTCCAGAGAGCAGAACATGAGTGGCTCCCGCCCTTTCCAGCCGTTCTTTCTGCACATCGGAATTGACCACACAAACACTAGTGACGTTTTTCGCTTTTAAGGCCCGAAGTATCATTTGACTGAGTGCAGAAGCGCTGACTGTCAAAATCACTGCTGTGTGTTTGCCGCGTTCGATGCACTCTTCGAACATGCACACTGTGAATGGACTGACGAATAGGCAAGCGCCGGCTTCGAAGGATAGGTCTTCCCGCAGAGAATAGCAGGCAGAAGCGGGGACTACTGTGAAGTGAGCCCAGGTGCCTGGGAGCAAAGGGTCGGTCGCTAGAACTGATACTCGCTTGCCCATGAGTCCCCAGGTGGTAGGACCACCTCCTGTGGCTATGACAGTGCCTGCCCCTTCGAGACCAGGCACGCTTGGAAGCCGCTTGGCCATAGGACAAAGGCCTTGCACATACATCACATCCTGTGCATTGACAGCCGCCACTTCCATCCTCACCACCACTTCCCCCAGTCCCACTGCAGGCAGCTGGAAGTCCTTCTCCTTCACTCCTTCTCCAGTTTGTTCCATCACCAGACCTCTAGAAAGCATATTCTAACCATTACGACTTGATGCGCTTGCTAGGTTCTTCCAAGTCTGGCTGAGGACGTTTAAGAGTGGTGCAGTCGGGTACGTCTAGTAGAACGTACTCAGAGCCTTGGTCTTCACTGAGGTGGTTGCGGGTTTCTAGGTACCTGTCGAGGGCGGTTTTGTCCTTGAGAGCTGGTTTGTGGGGACGGGAGGGCAGTGGAGGCTGAGGACAGGGCCGCTTTGGGACTACGGAGGGGGCTATGAGCTCAGGACGGTGCTGTAGCTTTGAACGACCAGAGTGCCGGGCACAGAGACTACTGTACTTCCTAGGTGGTGCTCACATGTTCACATAGTTGTTGCAGTGCTCCATCCCCACCAGTCCCGCACACAGTGCATACCTCTGCGCCTCTCCAATTTTCAGCAGCTTCGTCGCTGCATCCACCTTGTAGCACTTGCCCCCCTCAAGAGGCTCCGCATTGAGCAGGCCCAGCACACTGCCCAGACCCTCTCTCCACCACTGTTCGTAGGCGGCACTGAACAGCAGCACTGTGAGTTCTCCGCCTTCCAGATCGCTGAAGACCAAGACTACGTACTTGCTTTGGTTTCGGGCGGAACGAGGTTCACTGCGACGCACCAAAACACCGACAGTGACCCAGTCCTGCTGAGTCTGCCAGGGCCGAGTCTGAGTCACACTCCTCAAAGGCACGAAGTGGCGCTCTTTCAGCAGAGTGCGCAGTTCCTCTTGAGGCAGAGTGCGGCCTTGCTTGAGCTCCAGGCCTGAAAAAGTCTCCAGGTCGAGAGAGGCAGGCGCGGGAACTGCTGCCTCGCGGTTTCGTTTGATGCGTTCCAGTGTCAGACGTTTGAGTTCCTCTATTTTCTCCCGGTTAAACTCCATACTACTACTTAGAATGGCAGCCTGGGACACCTGGCGAACAGTCCGAAGACTCCATGTGCCCCTGCAGCATGGCAAGAAGAGCAATACTTGCTCCCACACTCACATACGACTTGGTAGTTCCGGGCGACTCCAGAGGCTATTTGCAGTGTCGCGTGTTTTCGAGTGCACCCGGAATTAGGGCATTGAAGCGTTTGATTGAGGCGTAACAGGTCTAACTGATGCTGCAAGGCTGGCACTAACTCCGTGATGCGTTGAACTAAAGGCCCACATTCCTTGCATCGAAGTGACTCCAGCGTGCCATTGGCCTGAATAGCACTGTGCACCTGAGCAGTTATGCACCTGGTGCAGTAGAAATGTTCACAGACCTGCAGCAGTGGCTTCCACGGACTTGTGTACCCGCCACAGTCTCCGTGACAACACTGCTCCCCCATCAACTCTCGATTTACCTCTTCCAATAGTCGTGCTGCATCTGGCCGCTCCTTTGGATCGAAGGTCAACATGTGTAGCAATATTGTGGTTATTCGCGGGGAATAGCCCTGTGCGTGCAGATCCCGCTCCACACATGTTGTAAAGCCGCGCTCTCCCTCCTCTAGCATACTCATCAGGTCTTCTTGACTGCGAAGAGTCAACATATCGTAGAAGACTCGACCCGCCGCCCATATGTCGTCTTTGTAGGAAGCTTGGTAAGTCACTGTGTCTTTAGTGCCTTGGAGCTGGCCACGGTAGGCCTGGTACAGCTGCGGAGACAAGTAAGTCTCAAAGCCATGGATAGAGGTCATCGCCACCAAAGTTGTGCCCACGTGGACCTGCTTGCAGTCATCAAAGTGTGCAAGTTTAAGTTCACTGCCCTGCACTAGCAAAGTCCCAGGGTTGATATTGCGGTGCGCAATCCTCTTCACGTGAAGACTTCTAAGTGTGGAAAGCGCTCCTTGCATATAGTGCAAAACTTCCCCCTCAGTCCACTTGTCCTGTCGTTGCTTCCTATCCCCGATCGCTCTGGCCAGTGTCCCATCACACTGCTCCAAGAACACGTACAGCTTCTTCTTCGAAATGATGTGATGTAAGTACCTCACCACTAGACACTCAGGTGCTTGGGCAGCTATATCAATCAGCATGCCGATTTCCTTATGAGCCTCGGGAATAGAGGAGCGGTACTCTTTCAGCAGTGCTCGGAGTGGATAGATTGGATGAGGCGTTCGGAACTCCACCAGATAGAGAGTGAAGTCAGGGTAGCTTTCCACTTTGCGGAGCAGCTTGAACCGTTGAAAATGTTCGTTTACGTCCGCTGTCATTTTTTCTATAACTTGACCAAGTTGGTGCAAAGGAAGATGAAGTGCATCAAGCAGCTTCTCACCCACTGCAATCAAGCCACTCAGCCACTCTTTTCTATGAACAAATGCAGACTTTGCTAAAGTTAAGACAAGACAGATGCACCAAAGTGCACACAAGCGTGCATCTATAAGTCCAGCCACCCACATTACCGCTACCATCCCTTTCCTGCCTTTCCGCACATACATCTTAGTGAGTGGTAATAATGGCATCCTTCCGCTTGCAATTCGAGAACGAGCTTCGTCTGAAAATCCAGCAAAAAGCCACTGCCCACGTGAGTGAAGAGACCGTGTTGCTACGTGCTTTCAAGTACTTCGACCTGGACAACTCAGGCAACGTCTCACTCGAGGAGTGGTTGAAAGCCATTGAGAAGACAGGAGTGGTGGTGGAGAGCAGAGAGCAGTTGGAGCAGCTCTTCAATTACTATGACCTGGACCACAGTGGGGAGCTGGACTATAAGGAGTTCGTGGGAGCTGTCTTTGGAGGGGAAGGTTCAGCTCCTAACGCCCAATCCGCAGAGGCTGTACTGGGCCGAATTCAAGAGAAACTGGCTGCGCGCGGAGCCCGAGGCATAATCGGACTTGCACGCTCCTTCAAAATCATGGACGACGACAACTCGCACGAACTCGACTTCCCTGAGTTCCGCAAGGCTGTGAGGGACTTCCGTCTGGAAATTCCTGAAGAAGACGTCCGCACTGTCTTCACAGCTATAGACAGGAACCGCTCCGGGACCATTGATTACGACGAGTTCTTGCGGGCTGTGCGAGGACCAATGAACGACTTCAGAAGGAAGCTGGCAGCCAGGGCATTCGCAAAGCTAGATTCAGACGGCAGCGGCGTGCTAGACCTCACAGACGTGAAGCGGTTCTACAACGCCAAAGGCCATCCTGATGTCAAGGCCGGCCGCAGGACTGAAGAAGACGTCCTCGGCGAGTTCCTGGACACCTTCGAAATGCACCACAACATCGGCAGTGAGGGTGACCGTCGTGTGACAGTGGAAGAGTTCGAAGAGTACTACAACAACGTGTCGATGTCGGTGGACGACGATGCCTACTTCGAACTGATGATGAACAACACGTGGAAGCTGTCGGAAGCGCCAGCATGGACGAAGAACCAGGCCTGGACAAACAAACAGGACGCACCTGCATTCGGAGCCAACCCCAAGGAAGCCTCCGGCCAGCGAGGACAGGGCAAAGACGTGGTCAATGTCCACCACAAAAGCTCAGTGGGGGAATTGATCGGTACTCGCACTCAAGTAGTGCAGCCTACTAGTGCGCCTGCTACTGCTCCTTTGCGGGGGGAAAGTGTGGAAGTGCTGCTTGACAAGTTCCGCACTCGCCTCTCAGCCCGCGGAGCTCGCGGAATTATTGGCATTGCCCGGCAGTTCAAGATCATGGACGACGACAACTCTGGGCAACTGTCTTTCGAGGAGTTCAAAAAAGGGTGCAAGGACTTTAGACTGGAACTCAGTGAGCAAGATATCACACTTATATACCGCGCTTTTGATAGAGACCGCTCCGGCGCTATTGACTATGACGAACTCCTGCGAGGGATTAGAGGTCCGATGAACGGCTTCAGAAGGGGACTGATAGGGCAGGTCTGGAAGAAGCTGGATAGAGACGGGAGCGGTGTAGTGGACATCAATGACATAAAGGGGGTCTACGACCCCAGCAGACATCCAGATGTCCGGAGTGGAAAGAAGACGCAGGATGAAGTATTGAACGAGTTCTTGGAAACCTTCGAAATGCACCACAACATCAGCGACCGCAGTCTGATGGACCACCGTGTGACTCGCGAGGAGTTCGAAGAGTACTACAACAACGTGTCTGCCTCAGTAGACGACGACCAGTACTTCGAGCTGATGCTGAGCAATGCTTGGCAGCTCAAGGGAGGAGTGAGGAAGGGGGGGAGGTCTGGGTACTGGGCTGCAGATAACCATAGAAGTCAGTTTGGAGGCACGGTGGCATCCAATGCGCCGTATGGGACTTTCGATACTCCACAGGACTGGACCACTACGAAGGCTGAAGGCGCTCGTGGAGACTTGCTGCAGAGGGCAGACACTATGCAGACAGCCGGCGCCCCGACTCCCGGCCGCAGCGGACAGGGCGAAGTGGCTCAACTCCGCCAAGCAGAGCAACTGATCGCGGTGTTCCGAGAGAAACTACTGGCCAGAGGCACGAGAGGCATACTGGGACTGGGACGTATGTTCCGCATCATTGACGACAACCGCTCGGAAACACTGGACGCTACGGAGTTCGCTAAGGCTCTTAGGGATTTCCGCATGGATATGAATGAGTCGGAAGCGCGTATTCTCTTCAATCACTTTGACGCTAGCAAAGACGGCCAAATCGACTACAACGAGTTCCTCCGCACTGTGCGAGGAGAAATGAACTCCTCTCGGAAGATATTGGTGCAGCGTGTGTTTGCGAAGTTAGACCGAAACAGCAACGGCATAGTGGAGCTCGACGACATCCGAGAAGTCTACAACGCCAAGCAGCACCCCGAAGTCCGCATGGGCCGAAAGACGGAAGAGGAAGTCCTGGGCGAGTTCTTGGACACGTTCGAAATGCACCACAGCCTGTTTGTGAGTAATATGCAGGTCGGAGGACAGCAGCGGGACCGCAGAGTCTCTCCTGAGGAGTTCGTGGAGTACTACAACAACATCTCTGCGTCCATTGGTGAGAGCTAGGTAGATGACGACCAGTACTTCGAGTTGATGGTGAAGAACGCTTGGAACCTGGAGGGCAAGACGTATCAGAAAGGCTGGGCTGCGGACAACACGGCGCCTGCTCGGAAGGTCAAGTACTTCTAACTAGTCAGAAGTTACTTGCGCTTCTTCTGCAACTGCAGCAGCAGGGACGGGTTCTTGACCTTAACCAAGGCGTTTAAGTCCTGCATGCGAGCTTGCAGCATGGCCAGCTTGCTCTTCGCTGCATTGTACCTGAACGTTATCTGCTGCCGCACCGACTCCTCCGAACTCGCCACAAAGTCACACGAAAGCAACTCAATGAACTTGTACTCAATATTCTGTATAAAGTCCAAACGAGCCTGTCCATCTCTGCGCATGATAAAGACCGCAAGGAAGGAATGCGGCTCCTTGATGCAAGAGTTCAGCATGCGCACTAGAATGGTGGGGTACTCCGCGAACTCCACCATCAGCTTCTGCGAGTCCTGCATCACTCGAAATTGCCCTTCGTCCGTGCTGTGCAAGTAGTGGTAGAAGAGGTCGTTCTCACTGGTCAGCTCCACCTTGAGGTGCTGAGGGTTGGAGTCGTCTCCGAGCAGCAACACCTTGACGCGGATGCTTTCCAGGGTGCCGACTTCCTGCGGGCCGGAGGACGGGTCCTGGATTCGCAGTTCAAAGGGGACTTCTCGGTCGTAGAGCAGTCTGTGTCCATCCGCCAGACTAGGGTCCATTTCCTCAATCGCGGAGAAGTCGAAGGAGTTCAGCAGACTTGCGTCGCCTCTGTCGTCCTGCATGGCCATTATTAACTTAGTCCGCTGCATGAAGTCTCGAAGCAAAGTGACGCGAGTCAAGTACACGGTTGAGGAGGAAAAGCAAATGAAACGCTACGTGCAGAAGCACAAGGACAAGTCGCCTGGCTCTATTGGCTTTTGGAAAACTGCCTGTAAAGACTTGCGTATGACCCACTCGCCCGACTCGCTGAGATGTCATTGGAAACTACTGCAGGACAACCTAGTTAGCTAGCTTCACCCACAATCCCGCCAGACTAAAGCTCATAAGTGCCTTCCTCGAGTATATGCAGAAACCGGTCTACAAGGCAGGCGGCAAACTTCATTGCCCGCGCATTTCCTTCTCTTCGCAGTCCTTTTTGAAGCCACTCTTTCCGATTTGATAAGACGCAAACTTTGGAACTTTGACTGTTTTCTGAGTGAGCAAACTTGCAAGTTTGAAATCACAGTGACAGAGGCGAGTGGCAGTAGCCAGAATTACAGTGTTGTAGGGAATGTCTTGGTGCTGCTTCCTCGGGGCTTTTCACTGCTGCCCTGTTCATAGGTCCGTTTCCCACTCCACCAACGCTACCGTGTAGGAGGGAACTGCTTCGAATTAGTGCTTGACGTTACATCAAAGTAGCTACGTCACAACTGCAATCGTATATATTCGCTAGTACTAATGGACTCCCACAAGACTACAGACGCCATCAACTTCAGTCCCCAGACCCACAAGAACATTTTGGACGCGGTCAAGGTTACACCTAAGGTGCTGGGCAGGTACGGACGAAGAATGGCGATTCCCAGCCCCAAGTCCCCTCCCTTCCAAGGCCAGGCTAACTAATGACTCTTAGTTGCTTGTAGCCGCAAAATGGCTTGCACCTGACTAGGTGCAAGCAGAAACTGATTGGCCAATTCAAGAAACTACGTATTGGTCGAGGCTGGACGGGCTTCATGGGTGTCTTTTCGAGAAGAATCCTCCTCTGCCATCTCTTTGACAGGACTCAGGCCTTTTCTCGGCCGAAAATGGCTTTTAATGGATCCGCTCTCCGGCCTTCGTTTGACTAAATGACTAATTCCCAGCAAAGTCGCTACAATCAACTGGTCCACCCCCATTCTTCTGCTGTAGTTGAGATCACACACAGTCTCTATAGAGAGGATAGCAATAGGCAGGGTGTACGCCATAGCGAACTGCTGGAATCGGGCATTAGCCACTGGCGCTGGCTCGCCCGCTAGCTTGGGGGCTGCCATACTGAGTAGGAGTGCTGTGAAGGCGCCTAGGAGATGGGGCAGCGGGTAGCAGGGCAGGTCTGGCTGGCTCAATAGAGCCGGTAAGACCTAAATCCACTCTTACCAGCAGAGAAAAAGCGCCCACACAGCCTATAGTGGCATTGACACTCCGTAGGTCCACTTCCATTGGTAGCACCAAGTGAGTACTGCAACTGACCTCCCGGAACACTCGCAATTTCTCCCAATTCACTAGCAAAACCAGGCCTTCAGCCACACTTACAGTCGCCATGGCGGTCCCATACGCCCCTCCCACTACCTTGAGGTAGTAGTTCACACCTGTAAGGACCCAAAACAATCCCAGCACTCTCCACGCCAACTTCGCTCGAAGCCCAGGAAACAGCACAGCAGTAACTACGACCAGGGCGGCTGCGAGCTGAGAAAGTGCGATGAAGTCAGCGTAGAGTCGCTTGAAGGCTGGGAAGGACTGGGAGTAACTCGCCATTGCTGCTGCACAGACAAGGAAGTTATCTACACTACGACTGGATTGAGGAGTGGGAAGTCGAGGGATGCAGTTGCTGAAAGTGGAAGTTTTGTGATATGCAAATAGTGCATTCTGTTAGTTCCCTGACTGTATGCGAGCGTTATTCCTAGTTCACAGTATAAGGACTCTCCCATACCTTCAAAGCAAATCTCGCCTAGTAGTCCGCCACTGTTGCCCTATTATGAATTCATCGGTAGACTTGGAAAAACCTGTTGAATTTTCTATTTTTCCAGTCCTTCGGGAAGGGCATTTCTGTGTATTTCGGCCCTACAACTGCCTGTGCATACGAGGCTACACTAATCCATAATCCCTAGTAACGAATGCACTAATTCCGCCGACAGACTGCCACACTCCTCGTTCTTCCCAACATCACAGCCGTATGTGACACTGCCATTTGGCTATACAACCCAGCCATGTCGCCTGGTGAATAATACCAACAACCCGAAATGGAAAACAACAAGGCCGAGGTCTCTTCCAACCTAAGTCCGGAGCAAGTCAAGCAAATTCTGAACGCTGTCAGAGTGACTCCAAAAGTGCTGGTGAAGTACGGCCGCAGGATGGCGATTTCCGGCTGCAGTCCTGCGACCCAGAACTCTAACTTCTAGCTCATACAGTGAGCTTAGTGGTCTTCTCTCTAGACACCAGTAGTTTCCTTTGTGCTTAGGGAGAGAATTCCTCTGAGAGTGGAACTTGCAGGTCTAGGAGGATTTCCGCTTGGTCCTTATAGTACTCGACAGCCATAATAGCCACAGGTAGTGCAGGGCTGATATGGAGGCTTTCTGAGGCAGTGATGTAAGTACTCAAGCGATTCCTGCAGCCAAATTGAGCCTACGCCTGAGTCTCACTAAGACCAGGGCCTGTATAACTGGTAATGCTCATTTTCCAAGTGCTCAAGTGGCTCCTTGGGAGTGCGAAACCGCTGTCTGCAGGACTCTTCAATGCAAAGGTTGGGGCGGGGAGGGAAACTGTGGGTCGAGGGCTGGAGGACTGGGCCTGTGTTTCCGCTTGCGAACTCTCCGTCTCTCTGTAGTCCTTAGGACGTCTTCACTCCCATCCCGGTTGTCACTTGAGGAGGAAAGGGGATTTGGTGCAGGCAGGATTTCGACCTGAGTATAGGAAGTGCAGTTATTACGCTAAGTCGAAGGAGGTGAAACCAGGCTGGGGTAGGGCCTGCATGGACTTTGACCTGACATATTCCTGTGTACACCACACTACCTTGCCATTCCTTTCCCTAGTGACGAGTTCACTCCGACAGAACTCCACATCCCGCCTTTCTCTCATCCCTTCCTAAACCCTACCGATTTCCAGCAACGCTTTCCGGCTATATGGCTCAGTCATGTCTCTTGGTGAATAATACCAACTCCCAATAGAATGGAAAACATCACGACCGAAGTCTCTTCCAACCTCAGTCCAGTGCAAATTAAGCAAATTCTGGAAGTAGTCAGAGTGACTCCAAAGGTGCTGGTGAAGTCCGGCCGCAGGATGGCGATTTCCGGCTGCAAGCCTTCGAACCAGGACTATTAACTTCTAGTTTATTGCTTTATACCGTGTGATTGCTCCCTGTGCACTTGAGGGTGGAATTCCGCAGGGAACGGACTTTAGCAGGCCTAGGTCGAAGGTACACGTTGACTTCGTAGGGTGTAGTCAACGACCAAAATGGCGAAAGATAGTTCTGGGATGATAAGGAAGTTCCATACAGATACACAGTCTTAGCTCTTTCCGTAGTTTTGGCTGACTTCCCCAAAAGACGCAAATTGTGAAATCTTTCCTGCTCCTCAATCACGCAAATCGTTAAGTCCTAAAAGAACTGTATCCGCGAATCAATGGATCGACAGTCTCGAAGAAATGATGCCTCTGCTAGAGAAGGTTAGCTATTGACATAAGGCAGCGATGTAAGTACTCAAGCGATTCCTGCAGCCAAATTGAGCCTACGCCTGAGTCTCACTAAGAACAAGGCTTCTTCAGCCGGTAATGCTCGTTTTCCAAGTGCTCAAGTAGCTCCTTGGGAGTGTGGAACCGCTGTCTGCAGGGCTCTTCAATGCAAAGGAGAGCTGGAGGCTCTCTTTTTGAAGGGGTATTCAAAGGTTGGGGTGGGGAGGGAGACTTCGGGTCGAGGACTGGAGGACTGGGCGAGTGTTTTCGCTTGCGAACTCTCCGTCTCTCTGTAGTCCTGAGGACGTCTTCACTACCATCCCGGTTGTCACTTGAGGAGGAAAGGGGATTCGGTGCAGGCGGGATTTCGAGCTGAGTATTGGAAGTGCAGTTGTTGTGCTCAGTCGGAGGGGGTAAAGCCGGGGCTTGGAGGTAGGGGTAAGGCAGTCCCATCGCGACTTCCATTGCATGCAAGTAGAGAGAAAGCGGAAACCCCGGCTTCTCAGTAGCTAGTCCATCCAACACCCTGACAGTAAGTCCCCTCAAAGCCGTCTCTTTGCTCTGCTCCTCAGCCACTAATCCTATCACTGCGCCGAAGTACTCCAAAGTCTCCCTCGCCAGTCCCTCCGTCTCCCCCCAACTCAGTCCTGTCCTTTCCTCCAGGGACTCTGCTGGTGCAGGGGCCGGGCCTGCTGCTAATCCATGCACTGTGTAATGCCGTTCCATCTGGCTTCTCTGCCGAAACACTTTCCCACACCTTCTTTCCGTGCACTTCACATACCCGTGCGTCTCTATCAAGTGGCTGATCAGTTGCCGTTGGGAAGGAAAGAACTGGGGACAGCCAGGGACTTTGCAGTGGCAGGACCGGTGAATTGACAGGTCTGCAGTAGTGGAGGCTGAGAACCCACACAGGGGACATATCTGCCTTGGGTCCATCTTCCTTTTAGCTTATGTGCAGGGCGGGCGGGAAGCTCTGAGCACTCCCACTTCCCTCTATGTCTTTCCAGTCCTCCTTTCCCTTACCTCCACTACTCGTGCAAGTTCTATAATGGCCCATCATGAGCGACCTAGACTCCATCACAAGACTCTGAGAGACTTGCCAGGCAGCGACACGTTTCCCAGCTTTCTGTCCGCAGACCTGTCCACCGAGCCTAGATTCGCCTTCGCTGGCAAGGCCACAGTTCTGCAGGGAAGGACCGGCAGTAGACCACTGGAAAGCAGCGGAAAGACTCGAGTCCTGCACAAAGTACGTCCAGTGAAAGCCCTGACAACGAGCAGTTCCTCACACAGCTTGACTCTCCCTTCCAGTGTTGCGCTCTCCCAAGGCTCGAGGTCCTCCACTCCCCGTAGCTTCTTGACAATTGAAGCGATCAACCTGGAACTGCAGCTCACTGAGGCCTTGGCACTGGCGGACCTGCGGCCGAGTCCGCAGCGACACAGAGAAACGCTCGCTGCCTATGTAAAAGCCTTAGGGTCTGTTGCAGGAAAAGACCCTGTTTTCGGCTCTCTCATTCTGCAGGTAAAATCTGCAATTGATGTGTACATCTCGTATTCGAACTACGTCCGTGGAGTGGATCTTCGGGACAGAAACCACATTCTCAAGCGATTTCTGCAGGAACAAAAAACCATATTAGCAGATCAATCAGTGGCGGCGGGGTCTTTAGACCGACAGTATGAAACACTAAAGAAGGAAAAATCGCTTTTAGTACGGAAAGTCAGGCAATTGGAAGAGCGCTACGAAGTAATAGGCGGGAATAGAGAAGTCCAAAGACTGGAGGAAATGCTGCGAGGCGCGAGACTAAGAGAACGACGACTACTGAGACTGCTCGAAGTCGTCAGGGAGGCAGGGAGCGGGGAAAAGACCAGCAAGGCAGTTTCCTACCAATCCGCCACATCCGAGCGCAGCACTGAAGACCTGAAGTCCCCGCTCTCTCTGGACTTCTCGGAAAGCCACTCCTTCGTCCAGTAGTCCTGAACTGTCCTATAGTCTAAACCCTGCTAAAATGTCCAGAAGAGCCCCGATCCGCCTTGAGATGCCCAGGCCCAAGGGACTGTGGGAAAACGCGGAAGCGTTTTGGACTGCGGTGGACTTCACAGAGCCAGCTATTGCTGGGGTTTTGGTGGGACACGCAGTGTTGCTGCTGCTTGCCTTTAGAGTCAGGGAGTCGAGCTGGGGACACACTCTGCTCTTCGCCTACCTGATATCCTCCTGCTTTCTACTCACTTCCCTCAACGACTACCTGCGCACACATTGGGCGTCCTTCTTTGCACAGAACTACTTCGATGAAAGCGGCCTATTCCTGTGTCTGCTGGTCGGCTTCCCCTACCTCCTACTTTGCTTTTTCCTACTAGTACTCTGTACCCAGACCTGCTCCCTAGTCCGGAACTACCGACTGCTGCGAAGCGTGGGCAAGGCGAAGACTTCCTAACTAGGCTAGAAGAGTACACAGGCGCAGCAGCAGTTCCCAGCCGCCTGCACCTCACTCGGACTCTCAGTCCTGACCTTCGGTTCCGCCCCTCTGACGATATGCACCTGAATAGGACTGGGCTTGTTGTCCCCGGGTGTACGCCGTAGAGTCTGCAGGGAGTCTTGGTCTGTGAGTTCTTTGCCCATGGAAAAGAAGCGGAGAAGTGCCACTTGAGAGGGACGGATGGAGAGGTTTGCAGGCCAGTGGTGGGTCAGCAGCTGCTGCTTTACCTCGTGGATCTAGGTGGTGTGCACCTTCAGAGTGGGTGTAAGCCGGACTTCGTGGTTGGGCACTGTAGGGAAAAGGAAGGTGAAGGTCTCCATTCGATTATAGAGCTACTGTCGGACCCTTGCAAGTGCTAACTCAGTCTTTGCACATAGTTTATATGCGAAAGCTGCGCTACGTATTCATGGTATGGCTCAACCAGTGCTGTTGTCTCAGAGGGGAAGACGACCGGAATACCAGAGACAAGAGGCACGAGTCTATGTTCGCACTCACTGACTGCGCGAACGGCCGCATCCCTATCCCTTCCATGGCAGAGTCCACTCCTTCCTGTCCAGTCAGTCTCAGACTCCTGCTAGAAGTGCGCGAAAGCCTACAACTGCCCGCAGGTCGCACTTACCACCTCACAGAGACAGGACTGAAAGATAGCACCCGACAACTGATGGACGGAAAGACTATTATTGGGAGGGATTCGGACCTGTGTGATATCCTTATTGCGGCAGACCCTAAGGAAATCGGAAGGGCGCATTGCTGCATTAACTTCGACACTCGCAAACGAGTATTTCACCTGAAAGACCTGGGGGACGGCGAAGGGACTTTTATGAAGATCGAAGACAATGTGATCCTGCAAAATGGGGATATGCTTGCATTCGGGGACTCTCTAATGTCAGTGTCTGTTTCGCCGAATACTAGTGAGACGCCTATTTCCCTGCGCTTCTATGAAGGGCCGAAGGCGGGCGCTGTGCTGAAGTACCAGCCGGGCGATGATGTCATTAGCATTGGGAGGATGAGGGATTGCTCGATTATCATCGAAGACAGCAACTTGTCTCGCTACCAGTGTCTTATTACATACCATGATACAAGTGGCTGGGTATTGACAGACGGCGACGGCTCCAGCAGAAGCGCCAACGGCACGTGGTAAGCCGCACACAGGCTGTATTTAGACCACGAGGTGGAAGTGACACAAGGGATGGTGATCAAAGTGGGCAGGACCGTGTTTCGAGTGAGTCATAGGCAGGCAAGGATCGTGGACGCAGACCAGCGGCTCGAAGTCGCCTAGAAACTCGACTGAATAGGCTAATCTGAAGTCCATAAGCATCTGCACCCAGGGTAAGGAGGCTAAATAACTAGTGTGCAGCAAGGAAAAGATGAGAGTGGGTTTCCAGGCTTAGAAAGGGATGCAGCAAATCCTCATCTGCTAGTTCTTTCGTCAGTATAATGTCGACATTGCAGTTCGCTACATGCACCAACTTGTGTGCGATTTTCGCGACTTTGGTCCTCGGGTGCAGACACAGGTCCAGCACAGGCTGGCCGGAAGGCGTCTTTAGCAGGAAAACAGGGAAATTCGCGTATATTTCCGTGACTACTGCCCCGGTCTGGAGACCGAAATCGCCCACTAACTGGGCATCCATGAGCTCAATTCCGTGGTATATAAGCCTGGGAGAGGGGTGGAGTCGGGGGACTAATCTCTCCTTGAGACTGCCAATTGACCAGGAGTTCGAAGCACTAATGCTGAACATTTTTCCTCTAAACGGCAGCACTATCAACTCAACTTCCCCCGGAAAGCGGATTTCCACCTCCGTTCCATCCCTCAATTCCCCAATAGTCCCACTCCCCAGCAGCCTGTTTCCATAGTATATTTCCATATTAGCGGCTGTTAGGCCAGTTGCGATTTCCACCTTTTCTTTTAAGGACTCAACTGTGTCAGTGGGGTTCGCAATCACACAGATAGGCTTATTTCCGAGAACTGGGAAAATCACGATTTCGCCGGGCCTTACAAAAAGGACTGGTTTTCTGCTGTTTGGTACTATTATGTCTGATAAACATTGGCTGTTTTTCAGCTCTTTGCGACGGTAAAATAGTCGAGATTCGCCCTTTTTTGCGATTTTCAGCATAGCGCAGATCGACTCCTTTAGGCTTTGCACTGAAGACTGAGTTTGGACTTGAAATGAGAAAAAAGGCTTGGAAGAAAGTTGGATTTTCAGGGTCAAGTTGGGTTTTGCGGGTTCGTTTTTGCCTACTAGCACTAAATCTGCCCTGTCTTTTACCCCGAATTGGCTGATTGTCAGGGAATTGTCAAGTTTGCCTGTGAAAAGTAGCTTTGGAGGAGCAGTACTGCCTCTGGCTACAGCGAGAGCAGATTTCAGTTCTTTTACTCTGGGATTAGTTCCTCTAATGATAATTTCATACTGATTCAAAGTCTCCAAGCAGTTCACAGTAGCCAGTCTATCTCCGCGCGCAAGTAGCATCACAGGGTACTTCTCCGAAACTTGCAATTTACTCTGATTCGAAACATGGTAAGTCACTCCTCTACAGCCAAAGGACTCTACAGCCGTCCAAGCCTTCCGAAGCCCAATTAGCAGCTTGTAAAGACTGGTTGTGGAGACTGGATTGGGACATATTAGATGACCAGTGTGACCTTCGTAATCCTTTACTTGCAAATTCACGTCGTCTGCGTACACTAGTTGGAAATCGCAAATAGTGCACAAGCTGAATTCTCCAATGTTCGTAGTGTTGTTTGTTACTGCTCCTTTGTGGAGCCACACTTTAGCGGCTTCGAGTTCTGTGTCTGCGGCTTTCATTTGGAGCGCTGCAAGGGTCTCTGTCCTTTCCGCGACCACAGCGAATTGCTTTCTACTGACAGAGCTGCACCCCACTAGCACACTATTCGGCCTGAGCAAAACCACTGCAAAGCTGAACGATGCAATCATAATTGATGTGAAAAGGTCGACATCATGCAGGATTAGCGATTTCCATCGAGACTCTGCGTCCTCTATTTCCACATCAGACCCTGCAGGCCAGCATGTCAGTTTGACGGTCATTAGTGGCGCTTGCCAGGTGCGGTCATCAGCAGGCAGTATAATCAGTCTTTTCCCTACGTAGTAGCGGGAGTGGGTATTTTGAAGCTTAGAAGTGGCGAGTCGCATTCTGACCTGGTAATTGCCCAGGCCTGGAAAAGCCACTACCGCAAAGGCTTGATAGAGGAATTGCCTTTTGCTCTGGTAGGAGAACACACTGGTTGGGGAAAAGACGACAATCTCACTATTGCAGGGGGTTAGGTGCAGGACTTCTGATAACTTGCAGTCCAGCAGGCTTTCCGGCTGCAGTTGGTGAGTGCGGGTGAAGAGGCGAATGTCAGAAGAGTCGGTGAAAAGGAAGATTCGATGCAAGAAAGCAAGCAAATTCCCTGTTAGTGTATTCGGCGGCAGCCACAATTCCACTATAGCGCCCTGACTGGTAGCCACTTGCACCAAGTGTAGCTCTCCGCTTGGATCCATTGTTACATCCAGTCTCAAACTGCCAATCAGTGAGTATATCCCATCACACTGCTACCTAAAGTACATATACATAAAAAGGGAAATGTGTACATTCCCCTATAAAAGCACTTCCGCCAAATTAAGAGTAATTTTAAAGCCGGGATTTGTGCATGCTGATAAGGCCGATTTGAGGGAATGCATTAGCGCATTGTCCAGAGGCCTTTCCTCGTCTATAGCTTGAAATATGTAGACTAGTTGAAGTGTGGGAGTAAGGGAGAAGTCGAGTATGTATATGGAAAACAGCGAGTAGCGATTAGGGGCAAAGGCGAGGCAGGGAATTAATATGGCATAGAGGTGCCCGGGACAGGTATAATGGCTCGTCAGACGCCCTGCGTCAGGCCGCCAGCCTGCCCCCCTGTCGCCCTTCTCATCAGCAATAACCAATATCCCTAGGGAAATGGACGGAGGAGATTCACGGTCTCACACTCGGACGAACCATGCAGCGGAGGACCGTCTGGACCTGAAGGACAAAGATGGCGAGTACTACCCAGAAGTCCGGACAGGCCGCAGACCCGTCGAGGACCTCGTCGACTCCCAAACCAAGCTCCAGACACTGATGGACCGAATTGACAGTCTGACCCATTCCTTGTCCGTCTTCTCCCAAGCCCAAGCGCCGCAGCCCTGCGGCTCCAAGCGTCTGCAAAGGAAGGAAAACGAGGACGAAAAGGACCTTGTGAGCGAGGACCCAAGTCTCTACACTGTCAAAATGACCGCCCAGCCAGGCTCTATTACAGGCGGGGAAATGCGAGACTACCAGCTGGAAGGACTCAACTGGATGCTGAAGATCCACGCCTGCGACATCAACGGCATACTGGCAGATGAAATGGGCCTTGGCAAGACGCTGCAGACTATTTCGCTGCTGGCGGAGTTGGCGGAGCGCGAGCCTGCGGCCAGGCCGCATATCGTCATAGTGCCGAAAAGCACACTGGCCAATTGGACGAAGGAGTTCCGCCGCTGGGCGCCGACCATGCAGACTTTTGAGTTCTATGGAAATGCGGTGGAGAGGGAGCAGATCAGGCCCAAGGTCGCGAGGACGGATACCTACCAGGTCCTCATGACGACGTATGAAACAGCTATTAATGAGAAGACGGTGCTGAAGGCGGTGAAGTGGAGCTACCTGATAATCGACGAAGCCCACCGCATCAAAAACGAAAAATCAGTCCTTTCCCAATTAGTCCGTCTCTTCAGCTCCCAACACCGTCTGCTAATCACCGGCACTCCCCTGCAAAACAACTTGCACGAGTTGTGGGCACTGCTCAACTTCCTCATGCCGCAGCTGTTCAGCAGTGCAGGGGACTTTGATGAGTGGTTTGACTTGAGGACTGCGACGCAGGATGCTCAGGAGTTCTTGGTGAAGCAGTTGCATTTGATTTTGAAGCCTTTTATGCTGAGGAGACTCAAGAGGGACGTGGAGACGAAGTTGCCGGAGAAGAGGGAAATTTATGTGTTTTTGGGGATGTCGGAGTTGCAGAGGGAATTGTATAAAAGTGTCCTTTCCAGAAATATCCACATAGTGAACGGCTTCGGAGAGCGGTCCCAACTCCTCAACACCATCATGCAGCTGCGCAAGGTCTGCAACCACCCCTACCTCTTCGACGGAGTAGAGCAGGGTCCTCCCTTTGTGGACGGCGACCACCTCATCGAAGCCTGCATGAAGTTCAAATTCCTCGACAAACTGCTGCCGAGACTGCTGGCTTTGGACAGTAAGATCCTCATTTTCACGCAGATGACGAGACTGCTGGATATCATGGACGACTTCCTAGCCTTCCGCGGGTACCGCTATTACCGCATCGACGGCTCCACTCCCTACCTTTCTCGAGAAAAGCAAATCGAATCTTTCCAGAAAGAGACCTCGGAAGCGAAGATTTTCCTGCTTTCCACGCGGGCTGGAGGACTGGGAATCAACCTGCACACTGCCAACGTGGTGATCATTTACGACTCGGACTGGAACCCGCAGGTGGATATTCAGGCGATGGACAGGGCGCACAGGATTGGGCAGACGCGGGAAGTGGCGGTCTATAGGTTTATAACGGAGGGGACAGTTGAGGAGAAAATCGCAGAAAGAGCCGCGAAGAAGCTCAAAATGGACCACTTGGTAATCCAAAAAGGCGCTTTGAGCGCTCAAAACAAAGCTCCCACAGTGCAGGAAATGAACCTAATCGTGCAGTTCGGCGCCCAGCAAGTGATGCAGGCCACCGGGCGGCCCGAAGAAGACGTAGAGCGCATACTACAGTACGCCCAGGACAAAACCCAAGCCCTGAACAAGGAACTCGCCAAGTTGGAGGATAAATTCAACCTCGCTAATTTCACGATTTCAGACTCCCTGTACGAGTTTGAAGGCGAAGACTACAAGAAAGCCACACGCATGACTCTGGACATCGGCAACCGAGAGCGCCGCACGACAGGTTTCTACGACGAAGAGAAGCTGCAGAAGGCCTGCAAAAGCAAGCCGAAGGGCTGGAAAGCGCTGGCCAACGGCGGGTACCCGCACCAGTTCTTCGACACTGAGGAGCTGGATAGGCTGGATAAGAAGGAAGAGGACTGGAACGCGTATTCGGAGGAAAAGCGAGTGAAGCGGACTCGGGGGGAAGCGGACTCGAAGCCTGAGAAATTCACAGAGAAGGACAAGCAGTACCGCAAGCAGCTGCTTTCGCAGGGCTTTCCCACCTGGTCCAAGCGCGACTTGAACTCCTTCATCAAGGGGTGTTCACTGTACGGCCGGGACAGCTTCGCTCAGATAGCGGAGGAGATAGGCAGCAAGACTGACAAGGAAGTGAAGGGGTACGCGAAGGTGTTCTGGGAGCGGTACTCCGAACTCCAGCACGGCCGGATTTACTTGCAGCGGGTGGAAGACGGCGAAAGACAGCTGCAAAAGCTTAGTCACATCGAAGGCGTGGTGGCGTCTCTCAAGCGCAGGAAGCTGGACGACTTCCACATCACTCCCACCCCGGAATACACTCCCCACGAGGACCAGTTCCTAGCCAGCACGCTCGTGCGTCTGGGCTACAGCAGTTGGGACGACATGCGGGATGAAATAAAGACCAATTCCGCCTTTAGGTTCAATATTGGGTTGCAGGCGAGGACAGCCGAGGAGCTGCAGAAGCGCTGTGATGAAATTGTGGGGGAACTGGAGCTGCAGATGGGGGAGGGTGTGGAGATGAAGGAGGAAGGCGCAGAGCAGGACAGTAGCTAGCTGTGGTAACTCCGTCTCTACTAGTTGGCACTTAGGGGAAGACTTAGCGACTAGGTAGGAACCCGCGCTTCTGAAGGGCAATATTCTCCCCTTTGTGCACTGGACACCGGGCCAGGAGCGGACTGAGCGACTGCAGCACACGAAGGGGAACTTATTGCAATTCCGAGGCCGGACTGACCTGCCATGTCGTTCTTGAAGGGAACTCGAGCTAAGCCACTTGGAGCCTGAGTTTCAGGCCTGTGAGTTTCTTCCTTGCGAGCCAAGGCCGGCCCCGGCTCTCGCCTTCCGCCTCCATCTTATGGCTAATAATGCTCTTCGCAAGGTCAGTCCAGCAGTACACTAATACGCGCAGGTCCGCTATGGCTCCACACATGCCAGGCCAGTCCCGTTCCATCCGCAGCCAATTAGTCCATAGCCGTCTCGCCATATGCACTGGGCATTCTGCTGGGTCTCAGGGCAGATTGGTAGAGGGCTGGGCGCTGGACTTGCACTAGCACTGGGGAGTTGAAAAAGAGGGCAGGAGGTCGGAAAGGACTTGGGAGCGGGAGGGCAGACTCAGCCTTTCGCCATTTTGAAGTCTAAGCGCTGCCAGTCGTCTAAATGGCCTAAGCCAGATTGGCAAGCTCCAACTTCGCCCCTGCAGAAGCAAGCAAACCCCTTCTAAACTGCATGTGAAGAAGTGCATAGGAAGGCTAGTTTTCCTCCATACTGTAATCGCTCCCTTCCACAAAGCCGACTTCCTCTACGTCTGAGCCTAGGGAGGACCCTTCGTCCGCCCATTGCGTCTGCCGCTTTGCTTGGCTGTGTGCCCCTCTTTCTTGGAAGGTGACTTCCCTCTGCGGACCCACAGGGTACTGAAAAGCAGCCTGCCTCCTTTCCAGGCCCGAAGCAGGTCTCTGCGGCTCTTCATAGTCCTCTTCCTCCTCATAGTCGTAGTCGTAGTTCTCAGCGGAGTCGGACTGGTCGTCGAGCTGAGGAGGCAGGTGGATGGGCTGCAGCACTCCACTGGAGCCCAACTCAGACTCCAGCACATCCCCTTCCTCCTCTCTCATCACTCGATGTCCTCTGGGCGCTGTGCCGCTGCGACTGCTGCCGTAGCTCTCCCCCGGCCTATCCCCATAAGCACTCAATTCCGTCCAAAGCTCCTTACTCAGTCCTTTCCGATTCACTGAGTAAGCCATCAGCACGGGTCGAGACCTGGACCTCTGACTCTCCTCCTTGCGCAGAGGACTTTCCCGGGACTGCTGCAAGGACTCATAGTGCTTGCGGGCCAGCCACTGCTGGTACGAAGACTCCGCCCTTTGTTGGGCCTTCAGCTCCTGGTCCGCCTTCATCTGCTGCTGGATCAGTCGCTCCTTCCGCTGGTTCAAGACGGTTTCTCGGTTCTGCACGACTTTCTTCATGAGCCAAGCCCGGTACTCTTCCTTGGCCTTTGCCAGTCTGGCAGTAGTGGAGCTTTCCTGGTTTTCCTGTTTTTCTCGTTCTTTGTGCTTTTGCTGTTTGTGCTGCCGGGTCTTGGTGGCTTTCCAGCGCTGGGTGGGAGTTACGCGGATGGCGTCTTTGCTCTTTGCGCGGGAGACTTGGGCGGCGTGCTGCTGTATGTCTTTAGTGGCTTGCGCTTCGGCGTAGTGCTGCTGCAGGATTTTCATACGTATTAGGTCCTCAGCGTCCTTCAACTCCTTCCACACTTCAAATGGCTTCCTGTGTCCCATCTCCCCAGGAAAGCGCTTCCTTACATAGGTCTCCATCAGGCTTTTCACGGCCCTTTCCACTTCTCGGTACTCCTCGAAGGTCAGCCTGCGCTCAGCCTTCCGAGGGTCGTGGTGCAGTTTCTTTACTCGGAGATATTCTTCTTGGACGACTTTGTCAATTTCCGCATAGAGACGCGACTGATCGACCGCACATATAGTGAAAGCCGGCGAGCGAACCGCCGCAGAAACGGCCTGGGGAGTGAGTGGACCAGGCGACTGACTTCTGTACCTGTCAGGCGAGTAGTCCATTGGCTTTTAAATGGTCCAACAGTCCTCTAACGCTCCTATGAGGCTCTGTGCTTTGCACTGGAATCTGGCCTGGAAGGACTTGATGAGCCGGGGAAAGGCTGTAAAGGGTAAAGATGGACAAGAGGCAGAGGCCGGAGGAGCAGGAACGGATGCGGCTGGAGCGGGAGAAGGCGGAGAAGCGAGAATTGACGTTTGGACATATCCTGTGGGTTAAGGTTCAGATGGAAGAAGCCCGCAAGAAAGTGTACGAAGAAAACCTCGTGGGCCAGCAAGGCATCACCATCAGTCTAGTGCTGAGCAGCTTCTTCTTCTGCGCAGTCAGCAGGACCAGCCGCTTCATCAAGACTTTCCCCCGAATGACGATCCTGAAAGGCGCTTTCCCCATCGTCTCAGAAATATGCCTAGTCGTCATGTGTGCGTATGGCGGGCAGGAAATCGAGCATTACCGCATCACCCATATCCACCGTCCTTCCGAGTTCAAGGAGTACATGAGACTGAGGGCGCACTACGACAGTCTGAAGCAGCGCAGATTGGAGCAGTTGACTTGGGTGCAAAGGACGTCCTTACTATTAGGCCTAAAGCAGACTTAGTCCATCTTTCCCGGAGATTACTAACTAGCCGCTGCCGGAGTCTGACGAGTCGAAGCCCATATAGGCCTGGATCTTGTTGTAGAAGACCAGTACCAGGGCGCCGCCTGTGCCTCTGATCACGTTCGAGCCTGCACCCTTGAAGAACGGCTTCAGCCCGCCTTCACTGTGGTAGATCTTGTTGAAGCAGTCGATGGTGCCGGTGTAGAGCATGTCCTTGCGGCCGCTCTGCATCATCATGCGTCTACGCACGGTGTCCAGAGGGTAGGAGACGATGCCGGAACTGACAGTCACGAACTGCGCAAACGCCCATACAGCGAACATATTTGCGTTTTTGAAGTCCTTGAACAGCTGGCCTTTGAAGCTGTCGAACATGCCGAAGTACAGCGCACGGTAAATAATGATGCCCACGACCGAAATGCCGAATCCTCGGTATAGTCCATATACACCATCTGTCTTAACTATCTTCATTATGCAGTCGTTTAGTCCCTTAAACTCGCGATTTTCTGCGTTTTTTCCCACGTCGGTGGCGAGACGAGTTCTGGCGAAGTCAAGGGGGTACACGAACACCAGAGAGCAGGCGCCCGCTGCACCTCCCGCAGCGATATTGCCGAAGAAGAAGGGCCAGAAGTGGGTTTTGGGATTGTAGGGGTTGAACCAACGCTTGAAGGTGTCCTTGAAAGCGAAGTTTAGCGCCTGAGTTGGGAAGTATCGGAGGACGTTCGCGAAGTTTCCACGCCAGAAACTCGCAAATCCTTGCTCTGAGTTGACTCTGGTGAAGCAATCGACAATGCCGGTGTATTTCTTACCGGCAGCAATCTGCTTGCTGACATCCTGCAGCTGCAGCAGCAGCTTGACTCTCTCAATAGGCGCCACCACTGTTTTGGACACAGCCGCAGACACTCCGCCGAGCATGAAGTCCACTAGGAAGTTGGATTCCTTCTTCTTAGGAGCTGTCGCGGCCATTTTACCTTTACCACCACTCGTTTAGCCCAGGGCACCCGGCCCACCCGACCAAGTCACTGTTTTTTCTAGGCCGCTGGAGCTGATAAACAACTGCAGTGGGGTCTGGCAGCCTCGTACTGTTCGCATTTCATCTATATTAGCGAAAAAAGGGCTCCAAGTGGCATTGGACTTAAGCCCAAAATGTCCTTTTCTTAGTCAGCCATTGCTCTTACTCCTATCTTAGGCTGCCCAGGCCTCACACCCTTCGCCAGCTTGCTCAATTGCCCCGACCCGTCACTTCCTTCTCACAGTATCTCAAGAGTCTATAATTCTTCTGCTGACTCTCACGCCTGCAGGCCTGTGCCTGTGTCGGTGTTTCCGAGGTGTGGCTGCAGGTAGGAAGAATAGGGGTCGTGGTTTTAGAAGGGATGAGTCGGTGAGCTGATTTGGGTGGTTGAGATGGGGATGGAGGGAAGAGGGAGGAAGGAACTGTTGACTCCGCCCGAACAGCCAATATATGCAATCTCCGTCACCATTGCAAGGCCTGCAAGCCGCTCTCCAAACCGTCGTCCAGGAAAGCCAAAGCGACCATCTCGAAGGTCAGAAGCGGAAGAACTCCAACCTGGCAGAAGACCTGATCTGCAAGCTGTCCACCGTAGTGATCCCCCGAGTCACAGATCAGATGTATAAACTAAGGAACCTGGACACTGGGGAAGAGGTGGACTTGAGGGATGAGAACAAGGAGGACTTCGTGCAGAAACTCACGAAGTTGCTGGAGTCCTTTAGATACTCGGAAGCGCTGGAGACGTTCTAGTAAAGGCTAGGCAGCAAGGAAAAGAGGGACATGAACCAGAGGCTGTGGCAGGCTGCCCGCGACAACAACGTCTCCCTGCTGAAAGACCTACTGGACTCCTCGAAGTACGGCGACACCTGCGCTCAGGTGAACGCGAAAGGCGCAGACGACTGGACCGCACTGCACATGAGCGCCAACGAAGGCGCCACCGACGTCGTGAAAGCCTTACTGGAGTACATCAGCGAAGTAGACGTGAACGCTGTGAGCACGACCGGCTCCACCTCTCTCCATTTAGCGGCTATCAAGGGCTACTTGGACTGTGTGCAGATGTTGGTAAGTGGCGGGGCGGATATCAACGCGAGAGATGGGGAGGGGAATACTCCGCTGCATTTGGCTTCGATGAGTGGACATACTGGCACTGTTTCCTGGCTGCTGGGGAAAGACCCGCAGGTGGACAGCTGCAATACGTATGAAATGACGGCCTATGAAGTTGCGGCTTCTGAGGACGTTGGCCAGTGCTTCGAGCTTTACTTCGCAGGCCGCAGTATCCCCTACCGCAAGAGCAAGCCTTTGCCGAGTCTCTTCGCCCTAGAAGACGAAGACGCAGGTCAAGACCTGATCGACCGCTTAATGAACAAGTTAAAACGGGAAAACACACCCACAGCCTTACGCCTGTTCATAGAGCGGGCCTCCAGCCCTGTCTGCGACATCATCCGGCCTAGCAGTGCGACCAGAGCTGCGAGTCCCAGCCGCCGCACGAAGAGCTCGATGGTCACTGACTACCTGGACTTCGAGCCGCAGTACCTCATTGGCAGGGGCAGCTTTGGGGACGTTTACTTGGTGAAGCATAGGGAGACTGGACAACTCTACGCTATGAAGGTCTTGTCGAAGGAAAAGATCATTGCTAGGAACTTGATGAACTACGCGATTACGGAAAGGAACGTGATGAGTTATCTCACTCATCCGTTCATTGTAGGACTCAACTTCGCATTCCAAACCGATAAAAAACTAGTGCTGATAATGGACTACTGTCCAGGAGGCGACCTCGGCAAGCTGCTCGAGCGAGAAGGCCGACTCGAGGAAAGCCGAGCCCGGCTCTACACCGCAGAAGTCCTATTAGCCCTAGACGGCCTGCACTCCCACGACATAATCTACAGAGACTTGAAGCCTGACAACGTGGTAATTGACGCAGACGGACATGTGATGCTGACCGACTTCGGCCTGTCGAAGGAAGGAATCACTGACAGTGTGATGGCACAGTCCTTCTGCGGGTCAGTGGCCTACCTGGCTCCTGAAGTGCTGAATCGCAAGGGACATGGGAAGGGCGTGGACTGGTACCTGCTGGGAGTGCTGCTCTTCGAAATGATAGTGGGCACGCCGCCCTACTTCACTCCGAACCCTCAGGAAATGTTCAAGAACATCAGGACTGCACCCCTAGTTGTCCCGGAGTATGTGTCTGCGGAGGCACGAGACCTGCTGGAAGGACTGCTCAAGAGAGACCCGAGACAGAGACTCGGCGCCAATGGAGTGGCGGAAATCAAAAGTCACCCTTTCTTCGAGGGAATTAACTGGGAGGCTGTGCTCAGGAGGGAACTGCAGCCGCCTGCGCCCTTCCTGCGCTCTCGACCCTTCAAAAAACTCAGGCCTGGAGACGTGCTCGACATCCTTTCTGACGTCAGTGACCGCCATAAAGTGCCCCAGTGGTCCTTCGTCCACCAGCCCAGCAAAGTACCTACCTAGTTAGTCTTTCGATTTGCTCCATGTCGGCTATCACCTGTAGCGCTACCTCCAGCTCCTCTTCTGCCTGCTCCGCTTCTTGAATATCTCTGAAGTTATGTGCAGAACCGGCAGCAGACTCAAGTCCCCAAGGGTTGAAGAACTGGCCTCCATCCCGCTGTTCTGACTGAATGTGAGTGAGAGGTGGGGCAGGGGACTGGCTCACTGGGCCCCACACTGGCGCTTTCACTGCTTTTGCTGCCTTTTTTCGCTTCTTTTTCTCGCTTTGGACTTTGACGGGGAATGGGGAGTTGCGCTGTAGTTCCCGTAAATCGATACCTTGTGTATCTGAGTAGGCCCTAGGCTTCACCGGAGTCACCACAGTGCCCAGAGCAGGGAAAAGACGCATATTTTCCCCTGCTTCCCTCTTTCCAGCCTTCTTTTGCATAGAAACTGCAGCCAATTCAGTCTGGACAGCAGGCAGTGGAGCGAGGACACAGTCAGTCTGCCGCGCTTCTCCCTCCGACCGACTTCTTTCCACCCTGTTTTCCCCACTCTTTTCCTCCATCTCCTCAGGCCATATGCTGCCTTCATTCACCGGCAGTAACGCCTGAATCGCTTGCATTGCTTCTATGGGCAAGGAAAAAAACAGGTCGCCATAGGCAGCCGACATCATGACTTTCTGTCTAGTTCTCACCAGGTTGTCAGCAAGGAACTGCTCACACTGTGTTTTTAACTCAGGGCAGAAATAGGTGTCTGCGTACATCCAGTACTGACAGACAGTGTCCAGAGACTAGATAGACGGTACTAGTGAGGAGATGAGGTGGTGCTGGGTGAGGGTGCTGAGAGGCAGGAGGCCTGTGGCAGGGGTGTAGGGACGGGTGTAGGTGGGCAGTAGTGCACTGTAGGCTTTGGAGTTGGTACTGCCGCTTACAGCCTCGTATATACCCACTATTGGATTCATTGCACCTGCTATTAACTCATACATCTGTCCTCTGCTGCCGGCCACTAGCCCTGCTCCTTCCCTCACCCAGTCCACATCGCTCCCAATCGCCCGCATCACATAGTGCTCTTTCGCCCGGCTCCAAGTCGCTCTATCAGCGTAGAACAGACCTCCGTTGTTACCCAAACAGTACAGTCCATCCGGCATGACCAATGCAGTCGTGACTTCTGTGAGTGCAAATTGCTTCGGCAGGTGGAGGGCTAAGGGGTGTGCAGGGAAGGACAGGTACACTCCAGCTGCAGAGGTCAGTAGGACTGTGTGGTCGTCTGAGGCCTGAATGGAGGTCAATTGCTCGGACAGACGCAGGAAAGGCAGGGTGGAGAGGGTGGAAACGGCAGTGGCTGCAGCCTGCAAATGCTGTCCTTTGCTGCTTTCCCCCCACACGACTGCTTCTCCTTTGATAGTGCACCCTGCAGAGTGGCTCCTGCCTGCGCTTACAGTCGTCCACTGCATCCGTTTCAGTACTTGGATAGGGCAAGGGGAGTATGCCACTTCCTCAGTGCCGAGCTGGCCGGAGCCATTGTCTCCCCAGGCGAAAAGTCGCTTGTTTTCGCCTATCTGTTTCTATCTTACAGCTAAGCAGTGGCCGTCTGAGGCACTGATTTGCTCGATTCGCACTGGAACTGGGATTTGAGTGGGAGAAAAGGCACTAGGGGTGGGTCCGAGTCCCAGTCTTCCTTTTCCGCCTTCTCCACAGCTGTATAGCTCTCCACTGGTGGTTAGGAAGAGAGAGTGGTGGCGACAGAGGATAGCCCTGGCTACTACCGGAGCAGGCTTGTGGTCAAACGACACTTTCCGTGGTGTTCTTTGCGAGTCCTTCAAGTACCCCAACTGCCAATCATCCGTTTTCCCCCACGTATACAAGTGAACATCTGCCTTCCCAGCCTTCAGACAGGGCACCAAATCCACAGGACTTCGGTGTCTTCTATCCCTCTGGAACAGGCAATTGAGTGCTCCAGTGAGGTGCACAGCCTGATGACACAGCTCCAGTCTGCCGTAGAAGCAGGCATAGTGGAGGACTGTCAAGTCGGACAGGGGACTGGGGTCTTGCTGGAGAGCGGCTAGAGTGAGGGGAGAGGGCAGGGACTGTGCTTCGGGGAACATCAAAATGGCCGCGGGCGCAAAGCGCTGGTTCTAGGTGTCGCTGCCGCAAGTGCATACAGCAATCGTCAAATTAGACGACCGAAGCTATGCGAATGTTAGAAATGCTGAAATCTACTGACTTCTACAGCCAGCCTTCGTAGACTCAACTGCCTGTTTCTAGCTTCTCCTGTGGAAGCATAGAGAAACGTTGTCACAAGAAGCATTTCTAAGCCTTTGTTCAGATACTCAGGTCTATGCATCTAATAGACAAGACTATCTCCGACACTTCTCTGCCTTCCTTTTCTAACTCCATACATTCGATCTCTCTGTTTGGACTGTCTGTGCAACTGGATGAAATAACAGCAATGGCTGCAGCCCCTATGGACCAGAGCTATGACGTGAACTCAGTGATGCAGAAGCACTGGGGAGCCATGCTGTCTGAATTCATGTGGAACGCCCTTGCCTCCTGCACTCACCACGGCAGTGTCGCGATAGCAGACATTGGAGCTTCGACAGGTCTGAACTCGTGCAAGAGCTTGAAGCCGCATCTTGAGCGGTTCAGAGGCATTAGTGAGGCCCCTGTGCTGCTGTACCACACTGACAGGCCAGAAAACCACTGGAATGCACTCTTCACCAACCTCACTGGCAGTCCTGACTCCTACCAGTCCGTCCCCAATGTGTACTCCTTCGCTGTGGGGAAGTCCTTCTACACCCAGAACTTCCCGCCTAACTCCATCGATATCGCTTACGCCTGTGCTACGTTCCACTGGCTGTCCCGTCCTGCCGCGGGAAGAAATGTGCTCTACCCTGCCCAAATCTACCCTCAAGAGCTGCACCCCGTGATGCAGGCCCGCCACCGCGAAGACCTGCTCACCAACCTCACCGCCCGCTACGCCGAACTGAAGCCTGGAGGCCACCTCATCTTCGACCTGCCTGACTGCTCCGCCACCTTCCGCATCATGCAAACTCCCATCATTGAAGTCGCAGAGGAAATGCACCTGGCGGGTCTGCTGCCCCCGGACTACTTGGCGAACTTCCCTATGCCGATAGCGCTAAGTAGCGCTGCAGTTAACCTGGGCATCATTCGCAGCATGACTCCGGCTTTTGAAGTGGTGGATGTCAAAGTGGTGGAGGGCAAGTTCGAGCTGTACCAGGAGTATGAGGCCACTGGGGACTTGGAAGGCTATGCCAAGAAGTTCGCAGGGTTCTGGAAAGGCTTCAGTTACCCTTATTTAAAGGCGCTGTGCACTCAAGGAGAGGAGGGAGAAGCGACAATCCAGCTGTTCTACCAGAAGATCGAGGAGAGCATCAAGAGAAACCCAGAGCCTATCTACAACAAGCACGGCTGCTTCCACCTCCGCAAGCCTTCGTCTAACTAACTAGGCAGCTCCAATCTCTACATATTGAAAGTCAATTAGAATCGCGACTATTACTGGTTAATTGATCGGAGAGAGACCATTAGACTGGTTTCATCTCGATGCAAATTGCGACATAGCTCGAACGAGTACAGATTTGTGGTCATCAGAGACAAATAATCCAAACAAAAAAACAGCTATGGCGAAGGTGAAGATGGACTTGAGCTACGACCAGAACTCTACTACGCAGAAGCACTGGGGAGATATGCTTTCAAACTATCTCTGGACGGTACTGTCTTCCTATGCTGGGGATAGTTCTGTCACTATAGCAGACTTCGGAGTGGCTACAGGACTCAATTCCTGTAAGTACTTCAAACCTATGTTGGAAAGATTTAGAGCCAGCAGTGAGGCCCCTGTGTCGTTGTATCACACGGACAGGCCTGAAAACCACTGGAATGCACTCTTCACCAACCTCACTGGCAGTCCTGACTCCTACCAGTCCGTCCCCAATGTGTACTCCTTCGCTGTGGGGAAGTCCTTCTACACCCAGAACTTCCCGCCTAACTCCATCGATATCGCCTACGCCTGTACTGCCTTTCACTGGTTTTCCCAGCCTGTTCCTTGCAACCTCCTCTCCACTCCAATCTTCCCAGTCTCCGCTCAGCGGAATGACTTGACTACTTTGCTGCGACTCCGCTACTCTGAACTCAAGCCTGGAGGCCATCTGATCTTTAACATGTTTGGCTCCAACCCCGAGCACTCAGTATTTCACCCGCTAATTGAAGTAGCGACGGAAATGAAGGAAGCCGGACTTCTCCCTACGAATTATTTGGAAACTTTCCCCATACCATTCGCGAGTGAATCGACAGAGGCTAATTTTGCAGTCGTGAGAAGCTTTGAAAGGGAGTTCGAGGTAGTGAACACGGAAACAGTGTTTGAAGAGCTTCCCTTATATCGGCAGTACCGAGAGACTGGGGACTTGGAAGCCTTCGTAAAGGCATTTACAGGGTACAGCCGGGGCTATCTGTACCCTTATTTGAAGGGGATCTGCACTCAAGGCGAGGAAGGCGAAGCACTCATCCAGCTCTTCTTCGCCAAGTTAGAGGACAAGGTTCGAAGCAGGCCTGACCCTATCTTCATGACTCAGTGCTACTTTCACCTCAAAAAAGCAGCTTAGATAGTAACGCTAGGGCCAACTATGGAAATGGCACATGTGAAGGGAAGATCACAGGGAGACTGGGTGGGTTAACTATGTTGCCGTTCTGTGCCGTAGGCAGATTTGATGCAAACTGTGAAGCCACTTTTGCATACACACAATTCCTTTCTAGCATCTGGCGAGCGAAAAATTAACAATGGCGACTGCGCAAATGGACCAGAGCTAAATCCTGCCCTGCAAAGCACTGGCCGACCAACTCTCAGAGTACCTATGCTGTCTTCCTAGACTGGGGAGAGTACTGTCACTCTCACTTTGGAGCACAGGACTCAATTCCTGTAAGTACTGCCGCATGAAGGGAAAGTAAATAGGAATGTACCCACAGAGCCAGTTGCAAGGCGCTGGTCAAAACTACTGTTATAATATCCCAGTTACGCCTGCCAAGGCTGGGGCACTGGCAGCTTCCCTGTGGTCCGGTTCGGTCCCAGTCTCACGTCCTTCCCTTGAGTAGGGGAAGGAGGCCGCTTGGACGGCGCAGTAATAGGTCTCTTTACCTTAGGCATAAAGCTTGCAGACTTGGTCATAGCAGGGGCCTTTAGCACCGGGCGGCCTGCAGGCAGCGCAACTCTCCCTTTCAACTCAGTAACCGACACCATTTCGCTTGCTTTCCCTGGCCGCTTCGCAGGGAGAGGAGCAGCCTTCAGCGGGACTTCCTTCTTATCCGCACTCACAGTCCTCATAGCTTTCCTGGGTAGGGCTTACGGGTGGCTGGGCACTTCAGACCTCACGGGAGAGACTAAGTCAACTGCACGGCTGCGGGCCTGCGGCGTCTGTTTCTCCTCTGTTTTTTCATAGTCAAAGCCGCTGGTGACAGTCTGAGCGAAGCGGAAGTTGTCGACGAGCAGGTCAGTTCTCTGCTTGCCGAGGCGTTTGCCTGAGGTGGACCACATGGGGACTCGCAGTCGACGGCTGCTAGCGCCTTTGAGGGCTGAGCGAAGCAGGATAAAGCCGTCTTCTATGGGGTTGCTGGCGTCTGAGTGAGGCGAAGTGAGATGAGAGGCTTGGCCCGAGTCACTGTCTCGCCACTGCACTCGCTCAGTGCGATGAGCGAGTGGTGGCCCTGGCACAGGCCCTGGGGCCAATCTAGCGTTGAGGAAGGTATTCTGCAGGACTGCTTCCTCTTCACTTTCAAACGCCCTCACTCTCCAGTCACTCGACCTCGGCCCCAGTCCCTCCTTCATCAGTCTGCTTTCCAGCGTGTTCAGCTGCTGCACGAAGCTCTGCGCCAGGCGGAGGTTGGGCACTCGCGACCCGATGAACTCCAGCGATTTGAACAGGTCCCAGCGGAACTTGCGCATGAGGTAGGAAGCGAGGAGCACGACAGGCTTGGAGATGTCGTGCACGCTGTGGACTAGCACACTTTCGTAGGTGCTAGAGGCCCGCTCAATGAAGTGAAACACGTCCCTGAAGACCTCATCCCTGGGGTCGAGTCTGACCTGCGCGTCCTGGTCCAGCCACGTATACGCCAAGTACCTGACTCCAATGGGCTCCCAGTGGTTGGGCACCTGCCTTGCAGCGCAGTTCACTATGTGCGTCACTTTGTTCCCCACTACGAACTCTAAGTCTTGTGCTGCGAACTCGTCTCCGAGAAAGAGTCCATCTTTGATCTTCACAGCGCCGATGAAGCCAGAAGCCTCCATATTATCCAGAAACAGGGGAATAAAGCCGGGGAAGGCAGAGGGGATTCCGGGGGAAATGGAACAGTGGGAGAATACAAAATGGAGCAGAGTGGATACAGTGAGAAAGTGCGAGTTTTCCTGCGGATGCAGGCGGACCCGACCTCAGTCCTGTCCCTAAGTCGCCAGTCCCTCAGCTTCCCTCCCTCCACTCTGGCCTCAGGCCTGAGCACGCCTCAGGCAGAATATAAGGCTGATTACGTCTTCGAAGCTGACGAGTCTTTGGAGTACATCTTCAACTACCTCTGCTTGGAACTGGACAAACTGCACTGCGTCCTAAGTCTCGGCAAGTCAGACCTGGTTCGAGGGCCTCACGGCCTGATCGCAAGCTATATCCGCCAAATAGTGGCTTTACAGGGCGAAATCACCATCGGATGTATGGGTTTCGAAGGCGACAAAGTCACAAACTACCTCCCTGAAGCCTATATTCCCGTCACAACCTGGGAAGAAGTGGTCCTTTCCACCCAAGCAGCAGACCTGTTCCACTGTCAAACGGCCAAAACTGCGCTGCTGGTCTTCAGCGCCTTCGTCAAGTGGCCTGCAGGCAGCGGGGGAGTTCAGTTTATTGAGGCTTCGCAGGACTCGCAACTGCTAAACCTGCTGATTTGCACTGTTACGAATGCGAATTCGCGGGTAGACCTTAGAAATGTGCAGAGAAATAGGCTTTGGGATGTGTTGCGGAGGACTATTTGCGGCAAAAGCTGCATATCGGTCGTTGGGAATGTGAGTTCGGAGGCTTGGGTGCTGCAGTGCACAGCGGAAGTCATGCGGAACAGACACAGAAGTGAAACCTTTTTCACCTCATCACTGCAGCGTCACATCGAAAGACTGGAAGTCCAGAGCGACAGGACTCGAAAAGCGCTAATTGACAGGGACAGTCGGCAAAAGGAGGAAATTGCGGCCTTGAAGAGAGACAATGAACTGCTCACTCAGACCTTAAATACGAGAAAAATGCTTAAAGATGAAGACAGAACTATGGCTTTGCGACTGGAACAGGACTTAAATCGAGTCAAAAACCTGCATTTGCTGCGGGAAACTGCACTAAATGAGGTCAAAGAGCGCATCAAGGAGCTGGAAAGCGACTTAGACATACGAAAGTACGGAATAGCCACTCAATTTCGAGACACAATCGGTCCATTTGACGAAAAAATTGAAGAATTGAGAGAGCAAAATGCAGATTTCGAGCGGAAGAACGGACTTTTGGAGGCCACAGTGAGTGCTTTAAAGGCCTGTTTGACTCCAAAGCCCAGGTCAGAAGCCCAAACCCAGGCCTGTTCTCGGCCGCTTTCCCTGCATTTCCCACTTCCGGTCTCCATTTCCGGCCACAGGAGTGAAAAAGCAGAAATAATGGAGGAAATCTGGGCAGTGCAGAGGGAAATTGAGGGCTTGCGCTGCAAACAAGACCCAGCCGAAGACCAACGAGCAAGCCAGACGCTATACAGGCTGTTAACAGAGAGTTGGCTCTACACCGACTGGGCACTTCGAGGACTGAAGCAGGCTTTCGACCACACGAAGGCTGCCCTGGAGCTCGAAGTCTGTGACCGAGAGCTGAAGTTAGCAGTTCTAGAGCACCGCATGAGCCAAACACAAGCTGTTTCCACAGAGAAGTGGCAGGCCTTGGAGTCCCAGGCAGCCACTGCACTGCCACTAGAGACTGCTATGCGAGACTTGCAAGGGAAATTGGCTTTCAAGGCGGAGGATACTTTGAAGCTTAAGCAGGAATTCGCTGCAGCGGTTCAGAAGTTGAAGGGGAAATATAAGGTAAAGCTGAGAGAGGTGAAGGGCAGGGAGTCGGGGGAGACTGAAAAGAGAGTGAGGGAACAGTGTGAGCAGCTGGAGGAGAAGGAGGAGCAGAGGGAAATGGAGCGCAGGCGGGCGGAGAAGGAACGCAGGGAGTTGCAGGAGCGAATTGCGACTTTGCAAGACCAGTTCAGAGGCTGTCCATAGGCTTTCATCCTGCCGCAATAGGCCAATTACAGTCCATTTCTCTACTAACTAGTGGTGGCTGATGGGAACTGAGGGAGGAATCAATACAGCACAGGACTAAAGCCAGATATGAGGCTGCACACTTGGCCTGGACTGAGATGAAAGAGGCCCTGAGGAGGGAAGTTGAGGGGACGCAAACCTTGGAAGGGGTAGTGTGGGTTAGAGCAACGAGCCTAATGCCGCTTATAATACCGCGATGGCGGAGAGTCTCCTTCACTCAGACAGCGAAGTGAAAGCTGACGTAGCCATTAGCTAGGCATTGTGCCAGGTCTGCTTCAAGCGCGACGACCTCTACAACTCTCTCATCAAGCCAGACCAACGCAACTCGCTTCATCACTGCCGCGGCTGTCTGCTTTCCGTCCACAAGCTGTGCTACGGACTCAGTGGAGACACGGATCGCATGTTCTACTGCGAGCGCTGCTGTGATGTGGGGCCGATGGCTGCTCAGGTGAGGTACATGCAGACTTGCTGTGTGTGTTCGGGCGTCAATGGAGCTATCAAGCGAGTGGGGGAGCTGTGGGTGCACGTCACCTGCGCGCTCTTTTCCACTCGCTTTCGAGTCGCCAGCTTCAAGGAAATGCGATTTCAGAGTGTGGAGCCTATGGACGCACGGGAGCCACTCGATTGTCTGCTGTGCCACCGCACCTCCAACGAAGTGCTGTCCTGCCAAAGCTGCACTGCCTCCGCACACGCAATCTGCAGCTTCGGCGCTAGCAGTCTCAACTGGGACTGCTGCAGCCTGTTTGCCGGCCAGCGCCAGCTGACATGTCCCGAACACTACAGCTCAGGGAAAGCTTACTGCATCTGCAAGCGGAACTTCGCAGACAAGGAGGTGTTCATGATCTGCTGTGATGTGTGCGATACTTGGTACCACGGAGACTGCGTAGGACTGCCCCAGCACATTGGTGCTACGCTGGAGACATATACATGTGCGCTTTGCCAGTCCTGGCTAGTGCTTCGCAGCAAGCTGGGCAGGGAAGATAAAGGCGCAGCAATCGTGAAGTTCACACTTCCCGAGCACTTGATCAACCTGGGACTGGTGGACTACTTGCTGCTGGCCAGAGTATTTGAGGTGAGGGCGGCTCGGCTGCTGAAGACTCCCTGTGCGCCTGAAGACCTTCGTGATCTGCTGAGCTTTACGAAGGCCTTTTTCTTCACACACCCGGCAGAGCCACAACTCCAAGACAAGGTCACGGCCGCTACCAGTCTTCTAGCCAGCGCTCAGGAACTCTTCCAAAAGCTCAAAGAAGACAAGGTGGAGTCCAGCGACTTACCCGCAATAGCAGCACTCACTGAGGACTGCAACCGACTCGGCCTGGCTCTGCCGCAACTCGCCCGGCTAAAAGCCATGTCTGAACATGTGGAGTTAGTGTCCAAGGTCAAAGACTTCGCCTCCTCCAGCCAAGTGCATACCTTAGTCGAGGCGAAGGCGTTTTACGAGACACTGAAGGAGCGCTTGGGAGCGGACTCGCAGTGGCTCATTCCCCTCAATGGAGTCATAAATTGTGCGGATATGTGGATTGCGGATGTGAAGGAAGCCTTTGCGAAGTCACAAAAAGGAGAACACAAGTTGACAATTGACGAAGCGAGACAACTTTTGGCGGACGGGAAATCACTGATCCTCGCCCTTCCCCAGGAGCTACGCACTGTCGACGAGGAAATCAAGGCCGCCGAGCACTGGGACAAGAACCTAAGGAACCTCCCAAGGCCGTACGACCCCACCCAGCTTACACAGCTCTTTGACGAAACTAACGTGACGACAGTGTGGACTCACAGTATGACGGAGGCGAAAGTGGTGCTGGACAGGTACAACCTTTGGTACGGCCAGGCCCTGCGCTACCTCAACCCTACAGAACTCACTCCCCTACCCATCTTGGAGGAAGTCCAGCAGCACATCAAAAGAGGAGAGACGGACCTTGGCAAGGAAGTGGATGTTCGCGAGGCGCGGAAACAGCTGGAAGCTGGAATTGCAGACGCACTTCGCTGGCAAGAAACAGCTCAAATGGCACTCGCTGGACCGAGCACTCAGCAAAGGATGTCCTATTTGCTTCGCGAAGGCAAATCCCTCATGTGTGTATTTCCGGAGTTGGAAGCTATTGAGCGTCGAGCTGGGATCAACAAGAAAATTAGTGACGTGATACATCGGAAGCACAAAGAAGAGGACTTGTTGTTACTTCTGCGCGAAGCGAAGGAACTATGCGCAGATGAAGAGTTTGTAAAGGCCGTGGAGGCCAAACTGTCGACCGCCAATGAGATGCGCCAGCGAGTGAACATTCTACTGGAAAAGGACCTGCTGGACCCTGCTGAATCCTATACCCAACTACTTGAGGAACTCAAGAACTCACGCACAGACTTGCCTGATGAACGGACTAAGTTAGAGGATGGATTTAAGTCGCTTAAATGGCTGCAAACGGCAAAAGAGGCACTGGAAGAAACTGAAGATCTGAAGGAATCGAGCAAGCGGAAAGCCACTGACTTGGAAACGTACAAAATGCTGATTGCCAAAGGACAAAAAATAACGTATAAACACCCGAGGGCGGCTGCTGTGTTTGAGCAGTTGGCGGGGAAGTACTGGGACCTGGAGTACCACAAGCTCACTACGATGCAGGAAGTCAGACTGGAGGACTTGCAGGCGCTGGAGGCCAAGATGACACTCGTCACCCACGACCCGCCTGAATCCCTTGTGGACTTCGCTCACCGTATCAAGGGCATCAACAAATCCACCCAATACTTCGAAACTCTCCTCGGACTCCCACTCGAGCAAGTCTTTTCCTCCGACCTCACAGTACTCAAAGAGCAAATCCAGGCAAATCGCAAGAAGCTAGCCGACGAAGGAGTGGTTTTCCCTGAGAAATTCTGTCGAGTGCTGCCCTGGGTAGAGTGGGTGGACTGGTGCGTAAGTGTGCAGCAAATACTGGCAGACGCAGAAAAGCCCTCTGTGAATCGCTTGTACGAGGTCAATGAAGAGGCTATTAACTTGGGAATTCCACTGGAAGTCGCCACTTTGAAGGAATTGAACGAGCATATTTCCTTTTACGAGAAGTGGCTGTCCCGATATAGTGCTTATATTGTCATCAAAAAGTACTATAAAAGCCTGCAAGTCGCTCCGGCTGCCTACTTAAAGCGATTCCAGGAAAAGCCGAAGACCAGTTTCGCAGTTCTGCAGCAACTTGTGGACCAAGCGGAAGGCCTAAAGTGCAGGTGTGACGAGGAAATAGCGGTTCTGCAGGGAGACATTGCAGAGGCTCTGGCCTGGGCAGGGCAGATAAAGGAGTTCTTGAGGCTGCATCCGTATGAGGAGCTGCTGCAGGCGTGTAAACGGTCAGTGGCGAAGGCTAGTGAGACTGAGTCCTACCGCGAGTTGCAGCGCTTGACACAAGAGTACCTTTTCAGCATTTTCGTGGACATCGAAGACTACACGAACCAACTCTGCACGTACTCATGGCACCTCACAGCCCTGCAGCTGCTGCAGCAATCCGCCAAAATAAACGCCGAGGAGTGGGACGAGTTCTACGCCAACTTGGAGTTCGGCAACCGAGACTACCAGGACCAGATCATATTCGATAGAGTCCGCAGACAGCAGTCACTGAGAATGCAGATTGAGGAGGATATTGCTAAACTCATGCAGGCGGAGAAGGATGGAGGCAGGCAGCTGTCGCTAGATGATATCAACCAGCTGAATGAGCAGGTAATGGCCTGCAAAGTGATGCTCAAGCAAGACTCCTACATCCAGGAACTAATGCAGAGAGCTCAGGCCTTGATAGCCCGCTTCCAAGTACTGCTAGACAGCAAGGGCTGGCTCAGTGAATTCAAGGAACTGCAGGGCGACTTGACCCGACTGCCTATCGAAATCCCCGACATCACCCAAAAGCTCAAGGAAGTCATCGACAAAAGCACCTCTTTGGGACTCAGATTCAAGATTTTGAAGGAAAGCGCCGTCCAAACTCGCAGCAAAATCGAGCGATTCAAGGTCGAAAACATACTCAAAGAGTACCAGGAAGCCCCTGCGAAGGTCCCCGAAGCCGAGCAATTCGCAGAAAGTCTCGAACAAGCGAAGATCATCCTGCAAGAAGGGCAAAAAGCCTCAGACTCGACCTCACTCGAATTGGTCACGCACACTTTAAGCCGTTTGGACTCAATAATCATCCACATGGGTCCAGAAGAAACAGCCCTGAAAATGGTCCTTTGGAAGCTAAAGGTGAAGCTAGCGCTGGACGGCCAGGCGAAACTGCCCTTCCAAGTGCTGTGCGGGTGGTACAACGAAGGCCTGCAAATGAAGGACTTAGACACATTGGGGGAAATCGGGGAGTTGGAGAAGTGGGTTCGGAAAGGGGAGGAAATGAAGACGAAATTAGCAGCCGCGGAAAACCTGGAGGCCTTGGAAAGGGTCACAGCGGAGGCCAAAGATTTGCCCTTGGACTTGACGCAGTCCATTATTGAGCAGAGGACGAGGATTACGCTGGTGGGGACGGTGCCTGCGAAGTCGACGGTCGCGGAGGTGCACTATGAGCAGGAGTCGGCGTATATTCCGACGAAGAGGGTGAAAAATCCGAATGCGCAGGACTCGTATCACTATGGCGCCCTGCACAACTCCAACCCTACCAAGGACCCAATCCGTGCATCCTCAGTCTCCGCCATCGAAAACGTCCTCGCCTGCGACCCCACTCTAACCGCCGCTCTCGCCCGCAAACTAGCCCTCAAGCTCGAAAACATCCTCAGCTCCACCAAAGGCCAAGGCCGAGACTACAACAAAGCAGTGGTCAACATCCAAAGAGTCCTCGACAGACTGCAGGACTTCGAGGGCTTTGGGGACAAGTTGGCGATGAGGGATATAAAGTGCCACAGACTGTGTGAGCTGCATTTGAGTCACTTGGTGAGGACTAGGTAGAGGAATGCGCAAGTGGTGGAGGAGCTGTTCGGGGGAGTTCCGAGAGTGCTGATTCGAGTCAATGTAAGAAACATGCAGACTACGAAGCTTAAAACAGCGGAAAACGCAGCTGACATACTCAGTAAAAAGCCCAAAACAAGCGCTCATCACTCAGAAAACAAACTGATATCAGGGAAAAAGTCCGCTTCGAACTTCCAAGATATCCTGAAAAGCATTAAAAAGGACAAGAAGCCGGTAAGTCCCAGTCACTTGGCCCCCAGTCAGTCCCTCTCCCGGCCTGTCCAGCCCGCTTCTCAGTCGCTGAAAGACTTGATCAATGACTTCAAGCAGTTCAAGGAGCAGCAGGGAGAGGGCGGGTTCAAGGCCAGCAAAGAGCTGGAGACTGCGAAGGAGGAGGCACCTGACTTGAGGAAGACGGACCCGAATTTGGAGTATAAACAGCTGTCGCAGTACCGCTTAGAGCGAGTGGGACTGAAGCAAGACGGCCCCGAAGTGAAGAAACGACACGGCGACGGCCTGCTCGAAGAGCCCGTCAAAAGGTCAAGACACGACGAAGTGCTGCCCGAAGGCCAGTTCAGCTCCGACAGTGAGGAACTCCCAGAAGCCAAGCTTGCCAATATAGCTGAAAAGCCAGTGGAATACAGCGTGCTGGACTTCGCGCACAGAGACTCCTCCAAACGGTCTCGGAAGAAAAAGGGGAAAATGTATGAGCCGCTGCAGACTGCCGTGCCTAAGAACAAAGCCCCTATCGGGTCCTTACTGCGGGTGTGGACTGGGAAGGTGGAGTACAACAAAGCCAGTATGATGGTGGACATGTTCTCCATCGACAGCATCGAACTCTTCCAGCGAGTTCCGCAACTCCCAGCCCGCCTGGAAATCCAAGGCAGGACGAAGCAGGCAGAGTTAGAGGCCTACTTGACGCAAAGCACAGGCGCAGGCACTCACAAGGTCATCATAACAGCCTGGGTCGAGGCAGGGCCAGGGTACGAGTCGGCCTTTCGGGCGCTCAGTCGAGACTTGGCGGAAAAGGACAGGGCGGCTGTGATTCGTAATGACTCTGCGCTGTCCATTTATATCACTTGCCTTACGGACTCTTTTAAGGCCTCGCTGAGCGCTTTGAAGCTGAATGTGCTGCAGAAAGTGGACAAGACGGTGGCGCAGCATCTCTCTGAAAGGGAAAAACTGGCGTGTATATTGGTGTTCAAGAAAAGCGCTGCGGGACCTTCAAGTAGTCTTTTGGACCCAAATATATTACTGAGTGTGGACCAATCCCAAGTCATCGAAGAGGACAAAGCCCCAGAGCAGCCTTTATCTCCTATCACCTCCGACGAAGAGCCCGATCAGACAGACGCGGCCCTGATGGTCCAGACCATTATATCCAAGTTAGAGCGTGGGGAAAAGCTAGGCCGAGACGACCTGAGTAAGCTCAAAGTGATAGCGGAGGAAAACCCGTCGCCGGAGCTGAGCAACCTGATTGCGACTATCAACATGGAGATTGAGCAGCCCAAGGAGGAGCGGGCGGAAAACAACGTGGCGCAGTTCCTGTCCCAGCAGCACGGCGGAACACCAAAGCCGCAGGCTCGCTACGGCTACGAGCAGAAGCGACCCTCGCGGTTTTCGTAAGGACTAGGACTGCTTAGGACCGGAGAGACTTGGCTCTGGGAATGGAGCGCAGCGCCACTTCGCGGTATTTCGTGTAGGCATCCTTGGCTGCACCCACCTGAGCGCTGACTAAACCTTCATTTGCCGCATAGACTGCAGGCAGTGTGAATGCCAGAAAGGCTACCAGCCACACAAACCCCGCCAAGCTAAACATCCCTGCCAAGTAAACGCCCAGGAACAACGCTAGCAGCACCTGCGCGAACGTCTCGTCGAACCCCATGTTCGCTACTCCCTTCAGTAGTGCATTTGTCTGTTTGTGGGCAATGCTCAGCACTGCTTCGACCATTTCCCTGGACACGAACTCATACTCGTCCCCAGCGTAGATCTTGTACCCCAGCAGCTGCAGTCCATACAGACAGGCGACATACCCCAGCAGCAAGTAGGCGAGCAGCGAAGCCAGCGGAAACTCATACACCGTGAGCAGCAGGAAGAAGAAATTGACCGAAGCAAAGACACTGAGCGAGTCGGAGAAGGACTTCCACTGCAGCAAGTCACGCACTGAGTAGGGCTTACGGCTGTCGAAGGCGTCCATTATTACCCCGCAATGCTCAGAGCCATACTTCGTAACATGGCTGGCCGCAGCCGTCTGTTTCTCAGAGGCTGCGATGAGGCAGCTGAGGAGAAGCCTGCGGACTTGGTCAGGTCGGAGATGGAGCTCTTGGCTCAGAATAAGGAAAAACTGCTGGCTGCCATCAATGCAGGGTCCTTCGGCCACCGCCAACTCTTTAGAACACCGTATGGACACAAGCCTTTGATCTACGCGGACTACACTGCCTCAGGCCGGAGTCTGACCTTTCTCGAGGAGTACATAGCCAAGGAGGTCCTGCCGTGCTACTCAAACACGCACACGTCTACCACTTGGGTGGCGCAGCAGACTACGTTCTTTCGACAGGAGGCGAGGCAGATCATTCACAGAAATGTGGGAGGGTGTGAGGATGATGTCGTTATTTTCTGTGGCTCGGGGTCCACTGCAGCTATCAACAGACTTGTTCGAATCCTTCACAACTCCAAATGGGGCACCGAAAGCCAATACATCCAGAAAAACCGCTTTGGCTCCTACGAGTGCAAACTCTGCAAAATGTCCTTCAGCTCTCACGGCAACTACTTCAACCACCTCAACAGTGAGGTGCACCGCTCCCAACTCCCCACTGCTTCTCTCCCGCTGCAGGATCTACCGCAAACTCCTGTTGTATTCGTGTCTTGTTACGAACACCATTCCAACCTGCTGCCGTGGAGAGAAGTAGGCGCGCAGGTGGAAGTTATCCCCGAGACTGCAGCAGGGACGCTAGACCTGGCCCACCTAGAGGAGCGGCTGCAGACCTACGCCAGCCATCCCTACAAAATAGGCAGTTTCAGCGCCTGCTCCAATATATCAGGGATTAAAACGGACCCACAGGCCTTGGCTTCAATCCTGCACAAGCACAACGCTTTGGCTTTCTTCGACTACGCGTCTGCGGCTCCTTATGAGGAAATTAACATGAATGCGTCTGAACACGCCTACATGGACGCAATCTTCCTGTCTCCCCACAAGTTCCCCGGAGGGCCGAATACTCCAGGAGTCCTGGTAGTGAAGAAATGGCTACTGGGCAATAAAGTCCCTACAGCCCCTGGGGGCGGCACTGTCTTTTTCGTCACTAGTCAAGACCACGCCTACCTACTCAACCACGAGGAAAGGGAGGAAGGCGGAACTCCGGATATCATTGGAGCGATACGAGCAGGCCTGGTGTTCCAGCTGAAAGAAGCTGTCAGTGCGGAGACTATCCAGGGAATCGAACAACAACTGCAGTTGAAAGCTATGAACAGACTGCTGGCCTGTCCCAATGTGGTGGTTTTAGGCCACCTGGCGGCCCCGAGAATACCAATTATATCCTTTGTGGTCAGATGCGGGAACCGGTTTCTGCACTACAACTTCGTGTCTGCACTGCTAAATGACCTGTTTGGGGTGGAAACACGTGCAGGGTGTGCGTGTGCAGGCCCCTACGGCCAGTCCGCCTTAGGCATCTCCTACGAACTCGCGAAATCCTTCGAGGAAGTGCTGTACCAAGGACACGAACTGTACAGGCCAGGCTTTGTGCGGGCGAATTTGCCCTACTTTGCTACAGCGGAAGAGGTCGATTACATCTTAGATGCTATTGAATTCGTCTCAAATCATGGATATTGGTTCCTTCCGCAGTACAAATTCGACATGGACACGGGCGAGTTCGTCCACAGGACCTTTGAAACGAAGGAAGGAAGGCATAATGTCAGACGCTGGCTGGGGGAAATATCCTATTCCAGTGGGGAAATGCGGTATCCAGAGCACAGTCTACCCAGAGCCGAAGACTTAGGGAAATATAAGCAAGAAGCCTGGGAGTTGCTGCAGAAAATCAAGGAAGAAGCCTATTGCCACTACTCGCTGAGCGACCAAACCTCAGCAGTGCCAGCGCAGTTGGAGCACTTGAGGTGGTTTGTACTGCCTTCAGAGGTGCTTTCCTACCTCAAGCGGAAGTCTGAGGAGCCCTTCGGAACCCCTGTCTCTCCCTTCTACCCTCCCAGCTGCACATCCGTCCCAGTCCCTCTACCAGAAGAAGAGTCCAAAGTCCCGGCCAAGAAGCCCAAACGCTGGCCTAAGTAAGTCCTAAGCAGAGTGCCTCCCAAGCTGGTGAGTCTAGTAGGGAAGGCAATTGCTGAATTCGATATGATTCATGACGGAGACAGAGTCTTAATTGGGCTTTCAGGAGGCAAAGACTCACTTAGTCTGTTGCATGTACTCACCTTGTTGAGGAAAAAAGCGCCTAAGCACTTTGAAGTCGCTGCGGCTACTGTCGACCCGCAAACGCCTGAGTACGACCCATCCCCTTTGAAGGCGTATTTAGCCGACTTGGGAGTTACTTACTTCTACGAGTCGCAACCGATAATTACACAGGCGAGGGAGAAAGTGGGCGCAGACTTCTCTCTGTGCTCCTATTGCTCTCGCATGAAAAGGGGCATTTTGTACTCGTGTGCGAGACGCAATGGGTATAACGTCCTGGCGCTGGGACAGCATTTGGATGACTTAGCGGAAAGCTTCATGATGTCTGCCTTCAATAATGGCTGTTTGCGGACTATGAAGGCTAATTACGTGATTGACAAAGGAGACTTGAGAGTGATTCGGCCGCTAGCGTTTGTAAGGGAAAGACTGATGAAAGAGTTCGCGCAGGAAGCGAAACTGCCAGTGATTACAGAGAACTGTCCAGCGTGCTTTGCAGAGCCTACAGAAAGACACAGGATTAAGCTGTTGTTGGCGTCGCAGGAACAGATCGTTCCCAGTCTCTTCTCCAACCTGTTACGAGCTATGAAGCCTCTAATGCGAGGCGCCTTGGAAGCCGAGCATGCGAAGAAGTCTCAAGCTGGCGACGATGAAGACGAGCCTTGTGCTGATGGAGAATGCGCCACTGTCTTCCCACAGTAGTCTAAGCCCATAGCAGCAATACTTAGGCCGAGTTAGAAGTGACATTCCCTGTGTGCAAGTCTAATACACAATTCGTATGCTATTGGCTGGCTGATAGGCTTATTTGCCTGCTAAGCTATGAGTTGCAGGTGAGTGGGTGCACAGATTAGCTAAACAATGGATGCAGGACTGAGCTATTCCTGCGCTAAGTGCGGCCAGCCGCCAGAAGACTTGCTAGTGATGTCTTGCTCTCACAACCTTTGTTTACCCTGCGCAGCGAAGAACTTGGCTCGGGAGCAAGGCAAGGGACTGCACGCGAATCAATTAGTGGTGTGTGATATTTGTGGGATGGAGACAGTGCTGGATCCAGCTAGTGCCGTACACTTGCTGAAGCTACTGCCGGAAAGACTTGAGGAACACCCTCCAAGGCGCGGACTGGAAGAAGAGTTAGTGGACACCATGGAAAAGCGCCGCTCCAGACACACCTTCAGCGCTCCCAGAGAAATGTGCAGGGACCACCCCGACGAAGAAGTCTACTACTTCTGCTTTACCTGCGAGTGTGAGTGCATCTGTGCGGAGTGCGCAGTGCACGGAGACCACAGAGGCCACGAAGTCCAAACGATCAAAAAGGCTGCAATTACCCTTCGAGCGAAAGTGGAAGATTTGGCGTTACTACTGGATAGCAGACTGGACAGCCTGGGCCAAATCGAGCAAAAGGTGGAGATAAAAAAGAAGGATTTGGAGGAGCAGAGTATGAATGTAAAGCAGCAGGTCTCTCGCGCATTCGAGGAAATGCGCCAGCGCCTGGAAAAGAAGGAACGAGAAGTCTTGGAAGCCATGGACTTGTCCCTGGAAGACAGACGACATGACCTGGATACGTATAATCGCATGCTTGAGCAGAAGTCCTTGGCCACGATTGCCCTGCGAGACACAGTCAAAAGGACTCTGCAGACCAGCAGTCCTGAAGTGCTGCTCAACTTCTACGCCACTGCGAAGGACAGAATATACGGCAGTGCGGAGGGAGACAGGTCGGAAATACAGCAAATCGACCACGCGACTGATGCCAAAACGACGCTAGAAGTCTCCCCAGTGCTCGAGCGCTTAAAAGGCCTTCAAGCCCAAGTGAGTGATTTGACCTCCCTCGGAGAAGCCTCCCGGCCCGAGTCCTTCCAGCCAGACTTCGGCACTGTGCGAAGTCGCCCCACTGCCAACAGTCTGAAGGCGGCCTTCCCTCGCAAGCGGTAGCTAATCTCTCTAACCATAATGAACTGGCTACCTGCGCTAGACTTGGCCACGCAGTACTGGGGCGGGGAAGCAGTGGAGACTGAGACTGGAGGCGTGATGCAGAAGCTGAGAAAGGCGATGCTGGAGCTGCAGACACAGGAGATGATGGAGGTGGAGGGGGAAATTGAGGGAGGCAGGAAAGGACTCAAGGTCGTGTGGAATGTAGAGGAAGACGCTCTTTTGAAGAAACTGGCGCAAAGGTACTGCTGTGACTGGGAGGAAGTGGCGGCCCGGCTGCCAGGCAGGACTGCCTACATGTGTCGGAAGCGCTGGGAAAAGTGTCTCAAGCGGAAGAGCAGTTCGACTCTCTGGAAACCAGCAGAGGACGAGCTGCTCCTCGCCCTGCACACCAAGTTCGGGGACAGTCACTGGAGTGAAATCGCCACCTACATGCCTCACCACTCCTCTGAATCCATCCAGAACCGTCTTCACCTGCTGCTTCACAGTGACTCTAGCCACTGCTCCACCAGCAGTTCCAAAGCCGCCACCCGTGCAGCCAAAGCCCAGCACCTCCGTGACTACGTGGACCGCCTGGCCACCCGCATACTGTACTACAGGGAAGAACTGCGCAGACTGGATGAACTAGGCTAGATCTAATGGAGGTGATACTGAATGTCGCGACCTACATCTCTGCACTCTGCGGCACTTCAGTGTTTTCAGCGGGGTACTTAGTGCTGGCGGTGTGCATTTCCACGCAAATCATGGTCCTACGAGTGTGCCCGGCTGGTCTCTACTTCGTGCTGCTCCTGACGGCGCTAGTGGCTATGACTACGAAGGCAGTGCTGCTGGTGTTGCTGCTCACACAGGAGTTGGAAGGCTACTGCGGAGCACTGTTGGCGTATTTGGGCTTCGACTGTGAGGGGTTGGAAGGGAGTTGGGGGGCGAGAGTGGTGCTTTTCGCAGGAGACTTTCCGGTCTTGGTGAGTTGTTTAGCTACGCTGGGACTCAAGCAGGCGCCCTTCAAGAAGTCGCTCACTGCTGTGGAGCGTTATTGGCTGTGGCTGGTCTGCACGTATGTAGCGATAGTGGGCGTGGCAGTAGCTGCCTGTTCCTACGTCAACCTGCTCTACCTAGTCTTAGCCCTGGCCTGGGCAGCAGTGAGTACCTTCCAGAACCACGAACTAAGCTACTTGCTGCTGTCAGCCTGCACATTCATTCTTTCCGCCCTAGTCGTACTGGCATTCGGCCTGTATGAACTGGTGTTCAAAGCTGCTTTTCCCTCCATTGCGACAGCGGAATCAGGACTGAACTTTCTCTCCCTGCCACTTTTTACTTCGGATGTGCTGGTTATTATAGTGCTTTACCTGTCAATTAAGACCTTTCAGCTCTCTTGGTACCGCTCAAAAGTGGACTTTAACCTGCCTGATAACCCCTTTGCGAACCTGAGTTCGCCTCCCAGGTCTCCAGCGGAAGCGAGCGAGTCCGAGAGTGTGTCGATGGACTCTCCAGGGACCTCTGTGCAGCTGAATTCAGGACGGAGGTGGCGTTGGTACAGGTCTTTCGGCCTAATGTTCTTCCTACTGCGGGTAATGGTGACCCTATGGGCGGTTTACTTCATGAGTGTTGTGGGTCTGGTGCAGCTGTATTGGCTGTTCAAGTCCGTTCTATTGGGGAGCAGCTCCAAGGCAGTGCGGGAAATGCCTGCTTACCTGATTCCCAGTCTAGTGCTTCAAGTCCTTGCAGACTACGTCCTCTCAATCCTGCAATTCAGCACTGAGCCTATGTCAGGCGTGCAGCGCTTTGTCTACCCACAGGCTGAAACTGCCTTCATGCTCCTCACGATTTCCCTTTCTTTCCTATGTTACTCTCTGAATGCCAATGCAGAGCGAGCACTGCTCCCCTCCAACTCCTCTGCCTCTGTGTCTAGTCTGGCTCTTGTCATTCTCCTGCAGAACTCTGACAAAGCAGCACTGTGCATTCTATTCGGTGTGGGTTTGAGCAACATTAACGTCCTACACACCGGCCTAATGGGCCTATGTCTGCTCTTCACCCTCAACCACAAGGGAGCACAAAGACACTGGGCAGGCCTCGTGATTTACACCATTCTAATGATAGCGTTGCCCTATGCGTGGATATTGCTACTGAAAGTGGTGGACGTGCAGTGGACAGGCTGGCAGAGAGTAGCGAGCATCATCGGGCTTCCAATACGTAGCGAGTATATCCGCATATGGGTGGTTCTGCCGCCTGATTACCTGTCCTGGTGTTTGCTATTGACAGTCTCGATGCAGCTTTCTGCATACCGCTCGATGAGTTACACTCTGAAGTTTCGTGAGTTCGGGCTGAGTCGGATGTCCAGGACCTATGCTTTGCTGCTAGATGTCCTCACCAAGGCCTTCCGTCTAGTAGTGGAAATGCAAGTGTGGGTCGTGTACTGTCTGCTGTTACTAGTGATCTTCCTATCCGAACTCAACGTTCTCAACTACATCCGCTACCTGCAAGTGCTGGCCTTCATAGCACTGCACATGCACTGCGGCAACGAGTCCCTTTCGCGCGGCTATCAAAAGGTGAAGGCAGTGTGGGTGTCTCTAGCGTACTACAGCGGTGCGTTACTAGTAGTCCGCTACATCTACCAATTCCGCACCTACTACTCAGAGACTTTACCCTTCGATTGGTACTTAGAGTTCGCAGGCTTGCAGGTATACAGCACTGCTTCCCTATATGAGGCTATGGTGGGGGACGTGGTCATTCTCATTGTGTCCATATTCACTGCGAAGTCGTTCCACACTGAAAACCGCATAGCGCTCTATACGAATTCCAGCAGGAACAGCTCTTTCTCGGGGGAGGGGGGAGTGCTGTACGAACTGCTGAGGGCAGATGCAGGCAATCGAGGGGAGGCAGAGGCCCACTACCACTCCATCATGCAGGTCATAGCCCAGCCTTTCGCCAAGGTTATTATGCTCGTAGTTGCACTTTTCGCCTTTTATTGGCGACTGGCGGGGGCGTTTTGGCTGATGCTGTGCATTATCGGCATTTATATGTTGTTGGAAAGCGGACATCAGCACTATTTGGTGCGGATTAGTAATTGATAACCAGGAAAGCCTGCAGTATCGGCAGCAAGAGTCCATCCGCAACCGCTATTTCATGTGGAATTTGCTGTTTCTGCTGGTGCTCGTGTGTCTCACAGTGGAGTACGGCGTGTTTCTGGTGGACCCGAAGTTCCTGCAGGGCAGAGACTTGCAGACAACTCTGTGGGTTCTCAACTTCTTAGGGTTCGCGCAGGTGCAGTCGGGGGAAAAGCTGTTGGGACAAATATACGGGTACGCAGTGTTACTGCTGCTACTCAGCATAGAAAAGCACTGCATTGAGTACTGCGAGTCCCGCCGACACCTGCTGAAGAGCTACCACTGGGACACCTCCTTCCAAGTGTGGGTGTCCTTCCGGGTGATTGTGGAGGAAGCAGTGGTACTGTGTGTGCTGGTTTCCGCCTTCAACACCCTGACTGTGGCCTCTCTACTGTATGTAGCCGCAGTGATAGTGACGATGCTGTGTCCCACCTCCCTGTGGAGACTACGAGTCATAAGCTGGGTGGTGTTTCTGGTGATGACAGGGGAGTACGGGGTAATGCTTAGCAACCTAGGGTCGCAGGTGGCTCCCTCCCCTGTGCAGTCCGCCCCTTTCTCCATTCCCTGGTACCCAACCATGACCTGGGAACACCCGCAGGACGATCCCACTTTCCTCGGCCTGGGCACGTCTCAAGAGCAGCTTTTCCGTCTGTCCGAAAGCTTCATGATTTCCCTGCTGAGTCTGTGCTATTTCGAGTACTTGGCGGACAAGCAGTCCTGGCTATGTGATGTCACAGACGTGGACTTGATTTCCCCCCCGCCGAGGAAACCCATCAGTCGCAAGTTGAAAACGGCCCTGTACAACTCCGCCCACTTCTTCATGCTGATACTGATCTTGGTATTTATCAGCCAAAGCACAGGCCTCACTTCCCTAGTGTACTGCCTGATTGTACTGGCGTTGCTGTTGAAAGCCAATGACTTGGTCAGGGGAGAGGACCGTTGGAATAGCTATATTCGGATCCTTACTCGGTACTTTCAGCCGATTCTCCTGGTGGATCTCGCGATGCTGATCACCTACCAAGCTCCCTATGTCTTCGAACACATGAATTCGGGCGTTTCTTGGCAGGCGGCTATCGGCCTTGTGCGTCTGTGGAGAGCGGGAGGAGGCTCAGAGCCTGTGAACCCCAAAACCAACTACCTCTGGGTGCTCTTTAAGGTCTTCACCTTTTCTTTCCTCAGACTGATGGTGCGAATGTTCACAAATGAAGACTTTGTGGTCTTCATGCAGACTTATCGGCAGGAAATTTGGGCCAAATCATCCTCTATTCGTCTGGAATTAGCACAAAGCTTTAACGACCAAAGGCTTCAGAAAAGCGCTAGTTTCCGCGACCGCAAGCAAATACTAGACCGAAAGCTCTTCAAATTGGACACATTAGTTCGGTCCTGGAATCGCATGTACTTCTCTCCTGAACATGCAGAGGCCTTAACTCGCATCACTGGGTCTAACCGCAGCTATATTCGCTCTATTCAAGACTCCGCCTTGCCCTTCTCACAAAAACTAATTCGCTTCCTGCTGAAAGGAGTGAACCGCTTCCTCTTCCAAGAGTTCGTGGACAAGTTGGCTCTGAAGTCAGGCAGCTCCGCAGTGGGCGAGGTGCAGTACCGCCTGCGGTGCAAGGACTGGGGCTACTTACTGCTCTACATCCTCTTTAGCAGCTCTGAAAGTCTCTGTTACTTCTTCTTCTTCCTCAATCATTTCACATATGCGAGTCTGGAAAGCGTGTTTTTCCCGATTTCTGTGATTTGGTAGGGACTAAACAGCTATGCACTGCTCGAAAACCCTCGGCCGAGTCCTTTGTATTGGCGCATAATGCTGTTCTACACCGAATGCGTCTTTCTCATCAAGTTCATGCTTCAATTAGACCTTTGGTTACTCCTCTTCGGTCCGAATTTCCTCCAAAGCTACAAAGTAAGCCCCACACAGGACCCTTACAAGACCGGTTTTAACATCGTTTCGAACACTTACTATGAAAACTTGTTCCTATATACGTGGGTGGATGTCCTGTGCATGTTAGTGGTGTTGATGCATGAGTACTACTTGATTCGCATAGGCCTGGATAAGCTGACGGAGCCGCAGATAGAGAGTCTGCATGCGGGCAAAATTAGACGGTTTGTGGAGGAAGGGAATTGCTTGTTGTCCTTTTCAGACGTGCCTGAGAGTGTTCACGGACGCCATTGGCTGTGGATTTCCGAATTTTCCGACTTCCTCGCTCGCCTCCTGCCGAACAACAAGGAAGAAAAGCCAGGCACCGACTTCTACACGCCCGTTATCATCATCCAACTACTGACCTTAGTGGTCATTTTCTGTGCTTTCACAGGTATGGACGGGGAGCAACAGGACATTACCCAGAGTTTCTCAGCAAACCAGTTTTCCGGGGAAATGGTAGTAGCCATAATGTGTCAAATCGGGCTGATTCTGATAGACCGGTATTTGTACTTGACCGCAACTTCGCAGTCTCTGATGAGAGTGGATGAGGAAATGCAGATAAATGTAATTGCTGTGGAAAATAAAATCGGCTGGAGCGCTCCTTCCGTAATTAAGATGATTCTGCACTTTTTACTGACTTTGGGAGTGCATTATTTGGTGTTTTGGCGGTTTCCCATACAGGCCAACTTGATACTGGCTCGGTCTGAGGCCTGTGCGGAATTGCATAGTAAGCCTTAGACAGACATAAACAAGTGCAATAACTTCCAAATCAACCCTGCGCTGCAGGTCTTTTACTTGCTTTGCTTTGGCTACTTCGTCTTCTCTGCGCTGCAAATGAGGGCAGGCACTCCCAGCTTTCGAAAAGGCTCCATGCCGCTCACTCACAGCGACTCCACTGCTTCCAATCTCCTCTTTCGAGTCTATATGGGTCTGCCGTTCATCTTTGAACTGAGGACTATGATGGACTGGGCCTTCACCAAGACAGCGCTGGACTTCTGGCAGTGGCTGAAATTTGAGGATATTTACGCTCAGCTATATATTACCAAAGTGCTGCAGAGACAATATGCACAGCGGCCAAAAGGCGAGGAAATGGGCATTTTCAACAAAATAATCTTCGGCTTCTGCGGACTGTTGACTCTCTTTTTCATAATATTAGCGCCTCTGATCATCTTCAGCACTCTAAATCCGATCCTCGAGACCAACCCAGTGACCGGAATGAGCGTGGACATCGGCCTAATGATCGACCACTCTCGATACTACCAACTCTTCCTAGCCAGTCGAGTGGCAGATGTGCGGCCTTTGACCTCTTCCGAATACGTCTCCATGAAGTTAGATGAAGTGTATGAAATTGCGCCTTCTGAGCGGTCTCTGATTCAACTCATTCAAATGCCGACTTCTTCTGATAGTGTGTGGGACATCACCCCGCTTTCCAGAGCCCAGCTCGCCACTACTCTTCTGCATAACTCCGCCCTGCCCACTGACCAACGCCACTATGTTAGTCTCAGCATGACGTACACCTTTCTGCGAGCGGTAGGAACTACCTAGAACCCTGCGACTCAGAAGCAGCTCAGCACTACGCAGGAAAACAGCATCACGGAGGACACAAATGCACAGTTGCAGCTCTACTCCATGCTGGCTAGTCTGACACAGGAAAACTACACATTCGACTTCTTTTATGACCAAATTAGTCGCTTGCCTTCTGCGGGACTGAATCTGAACCCCTACACTGTGGCTGGGGGAAGGCAGCTGTTTATGCCTTCTGTCAGCTTCAGTCTCAATAACTCGAGTAGTGAGTTTTCGTATTGGCTTGTGGGGAAGTGGAGTGCTGGCGTGCTCAACGGCCTGCAGTTTATCACTATTTCTGAGAAGTATAGTCCCATGACCTTCAACTTCTCGGTGCTGACTTTCTACATCTCAGTAGTGTACATGGCAGGCAAGGTGCTGCGTCTAGTGACGGGCGGCGGCTCGCGCAACATCGTGATGCGGGACATGCCCGTCCCCGACAAGTTAATGGACCTATGCGAAGGGGTCTATATTGCACGCATGGCCTGTCGTCTGGAGCAAGAGCAGGAGTACTACTACGACCTCATCGACATCCTGCGTTCCCCTGAAATGATCAAACTCATCACTGGCAGAAGCTCTATCAAGGCTGACTAGAGGTATAGAGACGCTGCGAACACAATGCCGTGCTCAATCAGTCTCGCTCCTTCTTGAAACTTCCGCGCTAGGTCCATCGACCCCACGGCCTTGCTCGCGTCCTCCAGCTGTCGCAGCAGTTCGTGCAGTCTGCGCACTGTGCGGATGATTGACCCTTCGAAGCAGTCGGTCATTTGGCAGAGCTGGGCGAAGGAAGCGCCGCGGGCCCAGGCAAGCACAGGCTCCATCATGGCAGGTTTGTAGTTGTTCACGTAGGCTTCAGAGTCGATGTCCAGCTTGCACTGTCGGAAGATAGTGGCGATGTGGGTGGCTGTGGACCGGAGGTGGCCGTAGGCATCTTGCAGTGACTGTTCGGAGAGGGTTTTCGACCCACTGGAGGAGGAGTTTTCCTCGTGGACGAGACAGGACAGCAGTGCTACTGTGATATCAGGCGGCAGATCCTTCAGCACTCCGCTCAGCATCAACTCAGTTGCAATGATTTCGTCACTGGTGGAGATTTCGCAGGCTATGCGGCCTTTGGTCTCCACGATATTGGCCTTGGTGAACTCCAGTCGTCTTAACACTCTCTTCATTGCCTTGAAGTCGTCCGCCAGAACCATATTTCTGCACGCGTCCAACTGCGACCCCAGCATTTTTATCCCTCTTTCGACCGCTTTTTTCTCCTCAAATGCGGTCCAGTCCTGCTGGAAAGAGGGCGACTTCTCCATCATAGCCGCAGCTTCTTCCTGCTCCAACGCTTCCAGTCGCTCCCAAGCCTGCTTGCACTCTTCGTCAGATATGCGCATGTCCGCGATGGGGTGGATGAGAGGAATGGAGTTGTTCAGCCTGCGGAAAACTTCCTTGAGAGTGACCAAGGCTCTTCTGCGGCTTTCTCTGTTGCGTAAGTCCCCGGGAAGGTTCAATTTCAGTTGACTGATTTTCTCGATGCTTTCTGCTTGAATCGGCAGAACCATCAATTCGCCCTCAGGGTCTGATAGGTCTGGTAAAGCTGTGAATCGGTCCTTTCCCGGCTTCACGAAAAGCAACATGTCCACCACTATCCTGGTCTGCGTCTCTTCTGTCAGACTGGCCAGTCCCCTTTCGTGGTTCTTTTTCATGAAGTTGACCACAGTTCCCCAGCCCCAGTTCACTCCTTCAGGGTCGACGATGTGCAGGAGACGGCCAGGACTGAGGTAGCCTAGCAAGTGCTCGGGCTTCTGCATGAAGCGCTTCACTATTTTGCTGTACACCTGCTTGCCCTGGCGCAGTCGATGAATAGCCTCCAACTCCGCTTCATTGGCTATCTGGAAAGCCGCCAACTTCCCTTTCAACTCGTTCATCTTCTCAATGACTTCCGGGTAGGCCTTATTGCTTTGGAACTGGTGGAAGCTTTTCTTGATCATTTCCTCCGGCTTCGCCCCTTCCATCCTCATCAAGTTGAGCAGCATGTTGTAGCCGATGTGGAAAGTACTGTTCAGCGGGTCCATATTTCCCTTCAGCATGGACTTCGCGACGTCTGGCTCCATCTTTTGGTCGACCATTAGGACGCAGATCCCCTTGGTGTCGATGCCTCTGCGGCCTGCGCGGCCGGACATTTGGATGTACTCGCCTCCACCCAGCCATCTGAAGGTCGTGCCGTCGAATTTCCGCACGTTGGTGAAGACTACTGTGCGAGCAGGCATGTTTAGACCCATGCTGAAGGTTTCCGTACTGAAGAGGACCTTGATGAGTCCTTCTTGGAAGAGGATTTCCGTGACTTCCTTGATAATGGGGAGTAAGCCGCCGTGGTGGACTCCGATTCCTCGCTTCAGCATAGGGAAGACGTTCTGAACCATTGGCAAGTTGCGGTCTTCCTCAGAAAGCATCGCAACTGCACTGGTAAAGATGAAGTCCACTTTCTGCTTTTCTTCCTCGGTCGTAAGGTCGAACTTGGACAGGGAAATTGCATGTCCTTCGCATTCCTTTTTGCTGAAGGCGAAGATGATGGCGGGCTCGAAGTGGTTTTCGACCACTAGCCGGGCCATATTGATGACATCGGAGTTGCCACCTGTGGGTGTGAACTTCCGCACAGGCCTCGCTTCAGTCCCATCCGACAAAAAGCAAATGGCCTTCTGGAAGTTCTCTTCCCTGAAGTTGCCTCTCTCATCAACCACCAAGTACAGGCCGTCTCCCCCCGCTGGGTAGATGTAGTGCTGCAAAGGCACAGGCCTCATTTCCGTATACACCACATGACAGGGCTGAGTCTTGACACTGCACACCCACTCTGCGAACTCCCTTGCATTGGGGATGGTGGCTGACAGAAACACCAACTTCACCTGTGGGGGCAGCAGGATGATTGTTTCCTCCCAGACCACTCCCCGCTCCTTGTCTCGCATGTAGTGGACTTCGTCGAAGATCACCCACGCCATTTCCCGGACCACTTCGGAGCCGCGGTACAGCATGGAGCGCAGGATTTCAGTAGTCATCACGAGGCAGGAAGCCGTTTCCTTGAGAGTCACATCGCCTGTCATCAGGCCCACGTCTGAGAAGATCTCGCTCAAGTCTCTGTACTTCTGGTTGCTCAGCGCCTTTATAGGAGACGTGTAGATGACTCTCTGGTGGTCGCGTAGAGCCATGGCAATGGCGTACTCCGCCACCACAGTCTTGCCTGCAGACGTATGAGCAGCCACTAGCACAGACTCGTTGGCTTCCAGACAGCGGAGAGCAGTGCGTTGGAACGGATCCAAGTCGAACTTCCAAGTCCTGGCGGGTGCCTTGGCCACTTGTCTGGCTCGGGTGTAGTTGGTGGGGTAGGCGCATTCGTGGATGCAGCCCTCGTCGGGCTCTTTCCGCACCACGTAGTTCTTTTCCAGGGTGATTTCGGGCTCATTGCAAGGCTCCGGCTCCAGCATTGGGTCGACCTTGCGACGCTTCGCAGTAGTGTCTTCGGAGATAGGGGCGGCTCTGCGCTTCTCTACGGCCGGCTTGAAGACCCCGAAGGCGTCATCCACCCCTGTGAAATCACCCATTATACTCGTCCATTGCTGAGCCACAGGCCATCCGCACTGCCAATAGCGCGTTAGTCCACGAGCGACTTAAGGCTGGTCTAGGGAGACGGATTAGAGACAATCATGCAGGGAAGACCCACTGACAGTCTGGAACGGACTTTGCGTGCACAGCTGTCTCTGCCGGACAGTGACGACGAAATGGCCCAGTCCTTCGCCTCCTCCAGCCTATCCCGGGAGGACGGCTTCGACTCGCGGTTCTGGGTGAAGGACAACCAATGCAAACTGTGCAACCGCAAGTTCTCGAAGTTGAAAGGACTCGCGAGACACCATTGTCGCTTCTGTGGAGCCTCGGTCTGCGACTCGCACTCTACGAAGCGCAGAGACCACCCTGACCTCAGCAAGCCCGTCCGCATCTGTGACCTGTGTGAGAAGAACATCCTAGGACACAACCTGAAGCAGGAGCTGCAGCTGGAAGTGTCTAAGCGAGAGACGCAGTTGGACGGGCTGAATGAGGAAATCAAGAGACGAGAAGCAGAACAAACTGAAAAGGAGAAGCTAATAGCACGCATAAGGCAACGACTTGAGGACGACGCCAAAGTGGCCACTGTCAAAGAAAACAAACTCACAGAGTCCTTGATGGAACAGCAAAGTCGGAACCAGCGCCAACAAGGCATCATCGACAACCTTTCAGGCGCTTTACACGAAGTCACTGAATCCGAAAAGATCACCAGTGAGAAACTCGCAAGAAGTTCTGCAGCAATGGAGTGTCTGAAGACTGATTTGGAGCACGTGCAGAAAGATATCAAGGAGTTGGACGACAGTGTAGACGGCAGTTTTTTCAAGATGAGGTACAGGATCCCCACCCAGGTCGTTTCCAAGGTGTTCTGTGAGGCCTGCCAAAACCGCTCCTTTCATACGTCGTATAAGGAGTCGATTATGCAGGCGGAGACGGCATCAAGTCCGCAGTCCGACTCTGGGAAGTGCGACTTGATGTAGGTAATAAAATGGAAGGCACAGACGGAGGGCCGACAGTTAAGCAGAACATCGCCCAGATCGAAGAAATGATCTCCTTCGCCCAAGTAGTCCTTCGCGAGTACAAGAAACTGGCCGAAACGCTCCGTTCCGAGCAGGCTGCTATGGCTAGCAAAATCCGCCTCGCAATTGCTGACACGCCCAAGAGCATTCAGCCGCAAATAGACGAACTGACGTCTGACCTGAGACAGGCAGTGCAGTCGCAGCAGGCGCAGAATGAAAACCTGCAGAAACAAATCACGGGTCTGAAGAAGGAGAAGTTTGCGCTGGAGCAAAATATCAACGCTTGCAACTTCCAAGCAGAAAAGCTGGAAACTACCATCGGCATCCTCAGGAAGGCCTAGTAATAGTCCATGGCCAACTGGTACTCGGACTTCTCTCAGCCGCAAGGTCTCGACGCCATCCTCAGTTCCCTCTCTCCTGAGAAAGCCGCAGAGATTCGAGCAGCTGTGAAGACCACTCAGCCACTAGCGCATGCAGATGTGCTGGAAGCAGCGGAAAGTGGCGACTTGACTCCATGGACTCAGCAAATACTGAGAGGGACGCTGGAGGCTGACTTCAAGGATAAGCAGAGTCTGGCGCTGCTGCATCATGCAGTGTGGAGACAGGATTACAAGCTGGTCACGCAGCTGATGGATGTCGCGGGCTGTCCAGTGGACATGAGAGGCGGCGAAGAGCAAACGCCACTGATGCTAGCAGTGGTGAAAGGAGACTTGAAGTTAGTCAAAATGCTGCTGGACAGAGGAGCGGAAGTTGAGGCGGTCAGGAAGGATAACTGCACTGCTGCTATAATTGCCGCCCAACAGAGTCAACTAACAGTCTTACTGGTGCTACGCAGCAGAGGCGCCAATATGCACCATTCAGACTCCAGTGGCAACGGACTCACTCACTGGGCCGCATATCAAAACGACGTCCAAATGCTCCGAGCCCTGAAAGGTATGGAACTGCCCATGGACACGAAGAATTCCAAAGGCCACACCCCCCTCCACCAAGCCGCACTGACAAACTCCTACCAAGCAGTCACGTTCCTCCTTTCCATTGGCTGCAATTCCAAGTCTATTAACACAGAGGGAAAGCGCCCACTGGACGTCGCTCATAGCAGTGGAAACAACGCAGCTGTAAGAGCATTTGACTGCAGTGGCTCAGTGGTGGAAAGCTTCTTCTCGACCTGGTTCCTAGGTTACCTCAGCCTTGTCTATGTGAGCTACTTGTGGTATGTTATGGAGGCCTGTGCAGAGTACCTTTTCCTAAATCTCCTGCTTAGTGTCCTATTCTGCACAGTGCCGATTCTCTACTTCCTAGTCCGCTTCTCCAACCCCGGCCTCATCCCTCGCCAGGGCGACTCCCTCAGCAGTTCCGCAGTCAATCAAGTCTCCGAACTCTTCGAAGAAGGCAAATTCTCGGAAATCCCTCACAGTGACCGCTTCTGCCTTACCTGCCATCTCCTCAGGCCGCAGAGGTCTAAGCACTGCAGACACTGTGACTGCTGTGTACCGAGACAGGACATGCACTGTGACTGGCTGGGAGTGTGTGTGGGGAGAGGGAACAGGAGGCGATTTGTGGGCTGGTTAGGCGGCTTGTGGACTTTGGTGGCGGTGGAGTTGTGGCTGGAATGGGTCTATTTTGATGGATTAATGACGGATTTCTCACTTACTGGGTACTGTTCTTTGATGGTTTTACAGTTTCTCTCTGAGTCGCTAATCCACCAAAGTGCACTTTTACTCTCTTTCGGAGTCTTTTGGTGTACGAGTTGTCACCTCTACCTCTACCTTTACAGCATAACTTACGCACAAACAGTGAACGAAGTGCTCAACAGACACAGATATCGCTACCTTTTCACCCCTTTCAAGGGCAAAGACGGAGAGGCGAAAATGAGGTTTGCGAATCCTTTTTACCGCTCCATATGGCGCAGTTGGCTGGACTTCCTTGCAGGCGAGAAATAGGCAGCGTAGTAGTTAGACCATGGTAATTCCGGTAGTGTCCGTGTGAGGTCTCAATTCACATAGTTAAAAAGCTTACAGGGCGAGTTTAAGCTCTTAGAGAGTTAATTATAAGTCCGGGATCTCCTCCTCCCTTAGACGCTTGACACTTAATCTCGGTTCTAGAGTGGGTGCAGGACTGCTCCAGTCCCCAAGGGAGGACTGTCTTGGTCTGAGGTAGCCAGACCGAGGCTGGGCCCAGTCAGTGGCTGGACTGGGCGGTCTGAGGAGTTCCATCACTTCCCGGACTCGCTGGTGCAGGGGCAGCTTCGTCACTGCTGGCCGCTTGTAGGGCTGCTGTTTCTCCTCCATTTCTGACAGGCCTAAATTATGAACTCGAAGCGGGCGAGGACTGGGTGGTGGTCACTGCCCTGCACGTCTCCTCGGATCCACGCTTCCTGCAGACTGCTTTGGAGGACTTGGGATACGACGATGTAGTCCAGTCGCCAGCCTTGCTTCTTTTCCCTGGCGCCCCGGTTCCTTCTGCTGTAGTAGGAGTAGCCACGCTCTAATGGGTGCAGAAGACGGAAAGTGTCCAGCAGGTGATTGTGGCTGAGAGTGGTGGCAAAGCTGTTGCGCTCTTGAGGAGTGCAGCAGGCCCAGTCTTCCTTCCCTCTGATATCGTATATATCAATATCGCCGTGCACCACATTCAGGTCGCCCAGCCAAACCACCGGCTTGGACCGTTGCAGACTTCCTAGGTAGTGGCGGAAAGCTGCATCCCACTGCGTAGTCCTGTACTCTAAGCGTACAAGTCCTGCACCTGCATTCGGCACATAGGTACTAACCACTGTAAATGCCTCAAACTCCGCTGCTATCAGTCTTCCTTCCGTGTCCAGTTCAGGGATCCCCAGGCCATATGTGACCTTTAAAGGCTCGGAGTCCGCCAGCACTGCCACCCCGGAGTACCCTTTCCTCGCCTGCGAACAGGAGAAGTACTGGTAGGGGTATTGAGGCAGCTGGGCGGAGACCTCAGGGACGTGTTTGTCCTGCAGCATGGTTTCATTGAAGCAGAGGATGTTGGGCTTGGGAGTCAGGAGGTCGGGGAAAGTGCCTTTTTTCAGTAAAGCCCGAAGGCCGCAGACGTTCCAGGAAGCCACTGTCAGGGACTTCATTTTTTGGACTTTCACTCTCTTAGAAACAAGTGGCGGATGGCCTGATTTCCGCTTCATATTAGTAGCTAAATTCAGCTGATTCCGCTACAGAAAGCAGCTAATTTGTGTGCTTTGCGGCTTAGTCACTACTGCTTCGTCCATATTGTCCCAGCAATAATGCAGGGTTCCCAGAGTCAGCCGGAACTGAGACTCACAGGCGGTTATTTGCCTAAAGAACAGCGTATTCGCGTAGCCCGCGAAATCAGAAGAACGCACTTCACTCTCGGCGAAGCAGACTACGGCTACCCAACCACCCAGCACACTCACTACGCAACCCCGAGTGCTGACTCCAACCCCGCAAACGCCGAATACATCAAAAGCATTCGGAAGTCGCACATTCAGATTAACCCTACGGATGGAAAGGCGAACGGAATATCGGAATTCAAGGCGAAATACCCTGCACATGACGTAGGGAAGGCAGCCGTTTCCCTGAGCCAAGCCACACAGGCGGACTTGCGCAGACATCACTTCGAACTAGGCAACTTCTCAGGGGCTCTGGTTTCCAGCACTCATGCTGCCTTCGTGCCGCTGCACAGCAAGAGCGATGCTCAGCTGCTGAAAGATATTCAGCTGCAGAAGCAGAACATCAGGAAGCACAACTTCCAGTTCGGAGAGCAGGTCCCGACCCTCGAGTCCGTCACTCACCACGACTACGGGCCTAAGACTGCTGAGGGCTGGGGCTCTGAGGAGCGGCTGAAGCAGTTCAAAGGAGACCTGAGAACTTCGCATTTCCAAGTGGGCGGAGTGTCGCAGACTTATGTCTCCACAGCGATGAAGGACTACAATCCGAAGGAAGGCACTGCCCGTCCGCCTGCAGAGATGCACCTGAGGAAGGAACACTTCTCACTTGGAGAGGAAAGCAGGCCTTTGGCCAGCACTTCGCATCTGGCTTTCGTGCCTATGGGGGAAGGGAAGCAACAACTAAACGAGGAAAAGCTGAGAGACCTGCGTTCCTCTCATTTCACTCTGGGAGGGGACCAGGTGGCGTACCAGCCCGTTTCCCATGCAATGCATAGCAGACAGCCGCTAGCCGCCACTGCACCTATCAAGGACGTAGGACTGCGCAAGTCTCACTTCCAACTGGGTGCTGATGGGAACTCCTGGAGCACTGTCTACCAACGCACTCACCTGGGGAGAACTGACGGACAGGTTCGAGCACAGCGGGATCGCAATGCTGACAAGGCCTCTCATTTGACAGTAGGAACTGACGGCGCTCCTATGGTTTCCGTGAATCAGTCGACCTTCCGACCCCACACTACTGGACAGAAAGGCCAGCTCGACCCTGCACTTGCCAAAGACCTGCGCACACACCACTTCCAGCTGGGTCCTGAGGCTGTTCGCTACAAGCCTATTTCCAAGGACTATACTGGAGCCTATGCTGAGCCGGGGGAGATGGATGCTGCTCTCAAGAAAGATCTGCGCTCCCATCATTTCTCTTATGGGCAGGAAGGAGCTGCCCTTGTTAGCCGGAACCAAGTAGACTTCCAGAAGCGTGCGGCTGAGAGTGCAAAGTTGGACCCTCGTCTCATGAAAAATCTCCGCGGAAATCACTTCGACATCGGCGAAAACGCTCATCTCTACGGCACCACAGAGTACCGTGGCAAGTACCACTGGGTGCAGCCAGTGCCGGACAAGGGCTACCGCTTCGCCCTCGACTAACCTATAAGGACTTCCCTACGGCCTGCGCAATCCTAGCTTAGGGCTCCTCCTCCTCGTCTTCCTCTTCCTCTTTACTTTCCTCCTTCTTCTTGGCTTCCTCGTCCAATTGCTCCGGGTTGACTCCCTCTACATCCACGTCCATGTCGCCTTCGTCTTGGTCGCTTTCGAACATACTGTCTGAGCTGATAGCGGCTTCGTCGAAGGTTGGTTCGTTTTTCTTGTCCACAATGTTGGGTCCGTCTTTTATTTGGTAGCTCCCGCCTTTGGTACCAATCACTGTTTCAATGCGGCCCAGAGCAGCCCGGATGGTTTCGAAGCCTTTCTCCTTGTTAGCAGTGGTGACCACTATGACGAACAAAGGCGAGGCAATAAGCTTGATGGAGACTTGGCAGTCCGGAGAGTTGCCTTCCAAGCCCGCCAAGAGTGCGGTGCGAATAGCCTCGATGCCTTCGTACTCGTAGCAAATGACGTCGAAGTCAGCCCTGATCTTCACTGGCTGCGGCGTTAAGCGTCTGTGAATCACTGCAGTGAGTTGCCTCTTTATCTCCTCCGCCATCGTCAGTCCTGTGAATACGTTCTCCGCCTCAGTGACCGCCAGTCGAAAGGCGTCGAAAGGATGTTCAAAGCGCTCATAGAGCGGCCAAGCGACACACTCGTACAGAACTTCAATGTTGGTTTGCGTGATTTGCGCCACATTTCTGAGTATCGTGTGCACGGCTTTGCTCTTGTTGAAGCGGGTTTCACAGCGCTGGATTTCCTCAGGAGAAACTCTCTTTTTGGACAGGTCGATGTACCCTCTGTTTTCGTCCACTCGCAGCACCACCACTACTTCCAGTCGGCCGATTCTCACGAGTCGCTTCACTGAGCGAATGCGCTTGCGAGAGAGTTCGGACATTAGCACCATGCCTTCCACGCCGTTGTACTCGAGAAGAGTCACGTAGGCGCCCATGTCGCTCACGTTCTGCACCTGTACGACTACTAGTTCGTCTTTCTTAGGAAAGGGGTCTTTGTAAAAGCGGCAGTTGAGGTTGACACCTCCTGTGTGAGGGACGAGGATAGCTTCGTCTCCGTCGAGTGTGAGAGATGTCTTGGCCTCTTCTTCCTCCACCATTATTATTGCGAAGTGGGAAGGACCTGGCTAGGACTGCGTCCTGCTCCAGTCTTTCTTTGTTATTATGGGAACTTCGGATGCACTTTTACAATTGTGGGGAATATTGAGATTTTGATATTTGCAAGTTGTAGAACTAGGAAAAATTAGGGTGTTTAATGGGAAATAAACACTGTGAAAGCGATAAAGTCGACGGAATTATGCAAGTAGGAGTTTGATGCAACAACAAATCTCAGGTTTTTACTCTTCTCGGCAATTCTCAACTTCCCTACTAATCAACTTCTCTCCAATACCCTCACAATAGCAGGCAAATACTAGTGCAATGGTAGTTAGACCATACAAACTAGAAGAAACAGTAGGTCCTGGGCGCAGTAGTGGGCAGCGTCTGAGGGTAGGACCACTCCACATAGGGCTTTTTAAGGGGCACACAGCAGAGGTGATATACATTTCGCATGATTCCTTGGCTGAAAGGACTGCCATAGCTACGTGGCCAGATCTTCAGATAGGGAATTTTGCTCCAGGCTATGCACTCCCAAGTAGTGATATTTGCACTGGCTAAGTAGATGTGAAATCCCAACAGGGCAGTGACTAGCAGTGCAAATAAACCCGCTATTAGCGATAATCCCAGCAAGTCTCCATTGTGATACAGCCAACTAAGGAAATCGTCTTTCCGCTCCATACAGCTAATTCCCTATGTAGCAGCCTTACCTGTCCTACAGCAAACCACAATAAGCAGGTCTCTCCGACTAGGTACCAAAAGAAAAGACATTTGTTCCTTTCCGCTATGCACACTCCCAGCCAAGGACAGTGGTGGTCATAGAGCGCCACACACCTATTGCATTGGCGACAATGTCTCACTCTCAGCGGCTGAGTCATCATGCAAACCACACAAACGCGAATATCGTAGTTGAGGACTTTGGCTTCACTTCGAAGCGGGAGACTAATGGGAGCCGTGGGACTTACCTCTGGCTCTGCCTTGTTATCTTCATCGTTGGGAATTGAGTCTATCTCGGATGGGAGTTGGTTAGCCACAGACCCGGCGTATTCCTCCTCTCGATGTGCTTCGGAGTCGTTAGCTACTCCGTCACGTGCAGTGTGTTGAGGCGGATTGGTAGTGACGCAGGAAGTGTCAATCTGCACAGGGTTGGTAGGGGGCAGAAATCCAGTCTGCGAAGCCAAAGATTCCACCTGCTTACTATGCTTTGTTTTCACTTCGATAACAAGAGCATCTGATTGAGGAGGCTGGACGAAGCCAGGGTCCCTGCAACTGACTACCAATAGAGCACACGAAGTCACAATCAGCAAAAGCCTGTATATCGATCACCAGAATAACAAGGCCTGAAGACTTGCCTCGCGGAGCGGAGCCACTGCCCAGTAGTACCCGCCAGCCAATCCCCAATGTAGTGCCAACGTGAAGCTGACTGCCTGCCAAGCACACTTCAGTCTCATGCTAATTACTGCTATTACTTGGTTCGACTTTGCTCCGCTCTCGCCAGGAACCCTGACTGTCCAGAACTCTGCGCGGGGGATCGAGAGGGACTAGTCACATCGCTTGCATCGGACCTGAAAGAGGGCATGTTAGACTCTGGGATTGATGTGCGGGGAATAGAGCCGCTCATAGACCTAAGCGTTGCATCGTTAGGCGGGTTGAAGTTGAAAATCAGCTCTTTGTTTTCTCTGCGAAGCTGGGCAAGTGCACGGATAGCAGTGAGGTAGTCCGCCCTTTTCCAGGCGTCTTCAAAGGCCTTGGAGCTGTCCACCATTTCTAAGCTAAGAAAAGCCGCTTGACTTGGTTCTTCTTGAAGTAGACCTCAGCCACGATCGTAGCCGCCACCAGCACTCCCAGCGAAATCACAATTGCAGAGTAGTTGAAGTCGTCAGTGAGCATATCGAAGCTCTTCTCAGGCATCACTCTGGCTACGAACAGGTCAAGGCCGTAAACGGCTACGAAGCAGGTAGACTCCAGCAGCGCCCAGGCCACTGCAGTGTGCTGCAGGCCTTCCACGAGTCGGTCGTGAGTCAGGATGTTGGTGTGAACTAAGGGCACTAAGGGTTTGTAGGCTGGCAATAAAGCGTCGTCGAAGTCGCTAGGCGTTTGGTCCTCCTCTGGCTTCCTCCTAGGACTCAACTGTCTGCGGTCTAAGGCCAGTAGCTGTCCAGAGTTCATAATCAGCAGTAAGTCTTGTCGAGTGATTCCCTGGAGAGTGACGGTATGGTCCATAGTCTGGAAGCCGGTCGTAGTGGCGTAGGACTGGTGCAGGACCACAGGCGCAGGCCGGGAATAGGCAGAAACCACCTCTGCGCTCGAGTTTTCCAGGTAGTTCAATATCATTTCCCAAGCTGAATCCCTGACTTTGTGCTCAAACAGCTCAATGGAAAGGAACTCATATCGACCACTGCGGTTGCTCCAATAGTGCACAACCGCCCAGTTCTCATCACAGTCCACAACCACTCTCCCATTCACTCCATCCTGTCTGATCTTCGATAGTACTCTGCCACTCACTCCATTCACCAGGTACACAGCCAGTTCCCCGTCCTTCCCTCCTGCCTTGGCCTTCATCGTCGCCAACACGAATAAGTTTGTATCGATGTACTTGTAGAGCAGCTTGGAAAGTCCTGTGGCGATTGCAGGCTGCTGAATGCGTCCAGAACTGACGGCTTTATAGGCAGTGACATGCTCGGAAGTGGGGAGTAGCATATTCCAGGCCAGAGCACAGGTCAACTGGGCAGTGATGTGGTAGCCCAGGACTGTGTTTTCCTCTGTGTTCACTATGTAGAAGACTAGGTGTTGCTGGGAAACCAGCGACTTGCTTATTTCGTCTTGAGGGAAAATAGTCACAGACAGGTCCTTTGCAACTATGACCAGCACCTTAAAGTCGTCTTTCTCCACTTCTACTACCTTCAATGTAGGGCTTTTCAACTCTATTTCAGCCACAGTTTCCCCCGAAACCACACTGAGCACCAATAAATGACTCATTTCCCCGCACCTTGCCAGCAACGCGACTTGCTCTATATCCAACGACACGAAATGCTGCACCTTGCAGGCCGGTATAGTCTTCGTCCACACCGTCTCTCCAGTCATTGAGTGCACCGCGAAGACTTTCCCTATGCTTGTAGTCACTAAAAGCAGCTTATTGAAGCCGAAATTGTCCATGATCAGGCCGGCTTTGGGCTCACTTTGCAGTCTGGCGAGCAGGGATTGGACCTGTGTGGCGACGCGAGTGAGGAAAAGGCCTGGAAGCGCTGCCAGTCCCTTTTTCTCTGCAAGCGCTATGAAATACTCATTATGAGCGTGCAAACTCTCTCCTGGCAGGTCCACAAAGATCGCCTTTTCAGCATGTCCCAAGGCTTCTTCCCGCCTCCACTTGACTTTGCCTTGGTCGATGAGGAGAAGAGTGTAGTCCTTGCCTCTGCAGAGCAGGAGGTCCAGGCCTTTGGTGCCTTTGAATGCCCATACTTGTTCAGGTGCGAATGAGGGGGGGTTGAAGTCGAGTTCGCTGGTTTTCCTGATGCCGTTGTCGAGGGACATAGTGGTGACTGTGCTGCCGTTAAGGGTGAGTATGGGCGACTTCTCTGGAGAGGCTGCAATTACCCCTAGTTGAGAGAAGTGTCCGATGGTCTTTAGAGAGACGGAACTGAAGACTTTCCCTGTGGAGTCGATGAGAGCATCGGAGAGGGATACAACTTGCTTGATGGACTATGTGGAGTTTACTTCGTATTGCCATTCTCCGGATTCAACCTGCAGGTTGGACAGCCACTCTGCTCGGTTTCCCTTTACTGCCACTAGGCCGGAGTGAGTGACGTGCAGGGAGGGGTTTTGCAGTTTGCCCAGGACGGCGCTTTCCACCGTTCCTCTTTCGACGTTAATAGAGCGGAGAGTGAGCACAGGGTCTGCCTTCGCCACTACTAGTGTGTCGACTTTTTCCATCCTGACCATATGCGTGAAAACCTCTCCAAGGTCCACTTTGTGCATGATTTTGCCACTGCCTAGGTTCAGTATAAGGAGAGTATCGCCCAAAAAGACGCACACATGAGTACTCACCAGACTTTGCTTCAGTACCACTTCCTTAGCTCCTGTGAGTTGCTGTGACCAGAGCAACATCCCGTCCTCCGGGTCCCAAGCCGAGAGTATTTCATGCTTCGGCTCGAAGGTCACTACGTACCCAGGAGTGCTCAGAACTTGGAAGTGGGCATCTAGGCCGTAAGGCAGCTTGCGCCAGTCCACCTGGCCTGACAGCTTCAAAGTGGCGAGCACTCCGCGAGAGGACTGGACCAGCAGACGTGACCTGTCTTTCACCAGGATCAGGTCCGCGAACACTACTTGGCCCACATGCGTCAGTGCCCAGTCGTACTTCCCTGCCTCGTCCTTGTAAATCGCTAGGACTGAAAGGACTAGGCAGGCTAGCACCAGTCCCCGCATATTACATGGCTAAGAACAGACACTCCGCTGGAAGGAAACAGAGCCAAGTCATTAGTAACATAGGAACAAGTCCTGTCTGCATTTCTCAGCTTCGACTAGGTAATCGGAGTTTCAGCCCGCCATTACCTAGCTAATACGGCGCAGAGCTGAACCAGTTCGCCCAGTCTTCCGCCGTTTCCAACACCGCAGCATCCGGCGCCCACACTCCATTGAGCAAGTAGTTGGGAGTGCCAGACATCCCGCGAGTCGTAGCGTACTTCCAGGACACCCGAGTGGCCCAGTTGACTGCAGTGTTGTTGAGCGCTGTCAGCACTTCGGAGGTGGAAATGCCTGTGGCTTGGTAGGTGTCCTGAGCCAGTTGCTGCTGGATCTGCGGATAGGTCCAGTTGAGGGCGTCGTAGAGGTACGTTTCCTGGTTGTTGAACATGTACTCGGTATAGGAAATGAAGAGCTGTGGGTAGTTCAGCTGCACGTACTTCCCTGCCTGCGACACCATGAAGGTGTAGTGGTGAAAAGGCAACGGAAAGATGTGAACTACCAACTTCAACCAGCTCTGATTAGCTTGCCAATAGGTCCACAGTCCGGGAAACGCAGCCGCGGAGTCTGAACACAGATGGTCGTAAAAGACATCCAGCACCTTCGTAGAGTTCGCAGAGCCCAGTACAAACCCCTCCGGCACAGTTGGGATCGGCACTACTTGTAGTCCCAGTCCCAGTGAGACCAAAGTCGCTACTAACCACAAAGCCATTATACAGGGACTTGCTGTCTTTCTGCGGGGTGGTGAAAAAATGAAGGCCGGCTGGGTGCTGATTTGCTTAGTGGGGGGATTGGCGGCAGGCAGGTATATTCCCTCGGGAAAGACCTATGCAGAGACGAAGCGAGTGGCACTGCATCCTCTCTCCACCATTCCCGATAACTTCTTCTGGGGAAACGTGAGCGGAACGAACTTCCTGACAGTGAGTCGCAACCAACATAACCCGGAGTACTGCGGAGCGTGCTGGGCCTTTGCCACTACTTCCGCTCTCAGTGACCGTATTAAGATCCTTCGCAATGCCACTTGGCCTGACATCAACTTAGCCCCTCAGGTCCTGCTTAGCTGTGATACTGACTCGCAGGGCTGCAGTGGCGGAGACACCCTCAGTGCATATGCCTATATCCAGAATAAGGGAATCACTGATGAAACCTGTTCGCAGTATAGAGCCAGGGGATATACGAATGGTCTGGAGTGCTCGAAGGAAGTGGTGTGTATGAATTGCGCTACTAATGGCACTTGTTTCGCTCAGGACACTCCGCTGATATACGGCGTGGAGCAGTTTGGAGCGCTGGAAGGAGAGGACGAAATCATGAATGAACTGCTTAATGGGCCTTTAGTCTGCGATATAGACGCTACTGCAGCCTTTCATAACTATACAGCAGGCATTTTCAAGGATACAACTGGAGCCAAGACTCGCAACCATGTCATTTCACTGGTCGGCTGGGGGGTGCAAAGCAACGTGAAGTACTGGATTGGCAGGAATTCGTGGGGGACTTATTGGGGGGAAAATGGTTTTTTCCGCATTGTCAGAGGCACCAATAATCTTGGAATAGAGGACCACTGTGTATGGGCCACTCCCAAACCCGCCCCTGTTACTGTCCAATCTCACCCCAGCAAAACCTCCATTTCGCAGCGTGTCTGGGCCACTCCCAAACCCGCCCCTGCTACTGTCCAATCTCACCTCAGCAAAATCTCCATTTCGCACTGTGTCTGGGCCATTTCGCACTGTGTCCAGACCACTCCCAAACCCGCCCCTGTTATTGTCCAATCTCACCCCAGCAAAACCTCCATTTCGCATGTGCTTTCTGGAGCTGTGAAGGCTGTTGTGGAGCCTATTGGCTCCTATCAGCCTGAGGAGTATACAGCCGTGGCTGATGTGACAGTGCCGACTGCTTGGGACTGGAGGAATGTAAGTGGGCAGAACTACTTGTCCTGGAACCGAAACCAGCACATCCCTCAGTACTGCGGAGCTTGCTGGGCCTTTGCTGCTACTTCCTCCATCGCTGACCGCTTCAATATTCTGAAGAACAACTCCTTCCCTCAAGTCTCTCTGAGTCCCCAAGTCATGCTCAACTGCGCAGCTGGGGGCAGCTGTTCCGCCGGAGACCCATACGGAGTCTACAAGTTCGCCTACCAGACCGGCATTCCCGACGACACGTGCCAGCAATATACAGCCACCGAGCCTGACTACTCAAACGATTGCACACCCACCGAGAACTGTATGGCCTGTGTGCCTCCTGTGTCCGCTGCCAATGCCACAGGAACCTGCTACCCTGTCTCTAACTACACCCACTATTACGTATCTCAGTTCGGGAATGTGAAGGGGGTAGCAGCGATGCAGCAGCAGATTTACCTCTATGGGCCGATTAGCTGCGGGATGATGGTCACTCCTCAATTCGATGCTTATACAGGGGGGATTTTCTATCAACAGGAAACTACGCCTCGAATCAACCATCAGATTTCGCTGGTGGGCTGGGGACAGGAAGACGGGGTGGACTACTGGGTTGGACGAAATCAGTGGGGGACTTATTGGGGAGAAAACGGCTTTTTCCGCATAAGACTGGGTGCAAACGTCCTAGCCATCGAAAGCCAGTGCTCCTGGGGCTACCCTTCCTTCACTAAGGCCTCCTAGTATGCAGCCTAGAGTAGTAATGGGCAGCTGCAATTTCAAGTCCGAGTCAGCAGATGCCTCAGTGTCCATCTCCCGCACTCACTTCACCTTCCACTACGTCATCGGCAGAGGCGGCTTCGGACGAGTCTGGCGTGTGGAGCTGAAGAAGAACCGGCAACTCTTCGCTATGAAGGAAATGTCCAAAGCCCGAGTCCTCGCCAAAAAGAGTGTCACCTCGGTAATAAATGAACGTAAACTGCTGGGCGCCCTCAAACACCCCTTCATTGTGAACATGCAGTACTCCTTCCAGGACAGGGACAGTCTGTACTTGGTGATGGACTTGCTGGCTGGGGGCGACTTGAGGTATCACTTGGGCCGGCAAAAGGTGTTTACGGAGGAGCAGACTCGCTTCTTTGTGGGGTGTGTGGTGACAGGCTTGGAGTTTCTGCATAATAACGGGATCATTCACAGGGACATCAAGCCGGAAAACTTGGTGCTGGATGGAAATGGGTATGTGAGGATTACAGATTTCGGGATTGCGAGAGTGTGGAACCCTGAGAACGCGAAGGACACCAGTGGAACGCCTGGCTATATGGCGCCTGAGGTCATGTGCAGGCAAAACCACGGCGTTGCAGTGGACTACTTCGCTGTAGGCGTAATTTGCTACGAATTTATGACCGGGAGAAGGCCTTATCAAGGCAAAAGCAGGAAGGAAATCAGAGACTTAGTCCTAGCGAAGCAAGTCCAACTCACTCGCTCGGAAATACCGCCCAATTGGTCCTTCGAAGCCGCGGACTTCATCAATAAACTGCTCCAGCGAAAGCCGCTCAATCGCTTGGGACTGAACGGCCCTCAGGAAGTAAGGCAGCACCCTTGGCTCGCTGCTTTTCCCTGGGACAAGTTGATGGAAAAGACTCTTGTTGCTCCCTTTCTGCCGAGTCAGTCTGAGGACAACTTCGACGCTCGGCTTCATTTAAATGACGACCCTTGGAAAGACGCCAACAGTGAAGCCATGCAGCAAAGCGCCGCTCTCCTCAAAAAGACTGAAACGCAAAATCTGTTCGCCGGGTACTTCTACGACGTCGATCAAAAGCCAAGCAGCGCCAGCACCCTTAGCACTGTCTAGCTCTGTCCTTCTTAATACCCAGCCTCATATTGGGACTAGCCATGTTATGATCAGTCACTAGAGGCCGTTTCGAGGTGTTGGACTTCGAACAAAAAGTCCTGTCTGATGCGCTGTGACCAGCTGGCTGTATAGTCGAAGTAGAAGTAGGTGCCTTTGCCTGACTTCCCCCGGCCTGAGTCTTCACGTTGGAACCAAGTTTGTTCCTTCTTGTGGTACTGCCAGTTCTTGCTGTGCAGGTACTTGGCGGCTAGGTACTGCTGGTAGGTGCCAGGCTGATGGTAGAAAATGAAGAAAAGCGTGTCGAGTTCCATCTGCTTGATACGGCTGGCTTCACTGAAAAGTGGACGTTTGGGGAAGCTGGAGTGGCAAGGGAAGGGCGTGTTCAGCACTATCAGGGAAGGCCGTGCTTGGTCGTCTGCTCGAATAGCGTAGAAAAAGCTGGTGTCGACTAGCTCTTGTGCAGTTTCTATGTCGAATTCGTTCATTGGTATGTCTGGCTCATAATTCAGCTTGGCCAGCAGAGTGTGTAGTGCTGGTTTTTCTATCGGTTCTGGAGGCTTTTCAGGGGATTTCTCCAGGGGAGGAAAAGCCTCTATTGGCTTTTCAACAGGCCGTTCCTTGTCACTTACTGGGGCAGAGGTGCAGCGAGATAGAGGGACATCCCATACACTAGGCGGGGTTCTCCGCTCTTCCTTAGCCTCAGGCTTCCCAGACCGCTTCGGCTCCTGCGCTTTCTTTCCCGCAACAGGCCTTTTGGTGGCCGCCGTAGAGTCCGAATGCACCGAGCCACTATCATCATCCAGAGACCCTGTGCTGTCCAGCGCAGAAGCACTCTTCAACACATCTAAATCTCCATACACCTGCGCAAAAGAGTCCTCACACTCATAGTTGAAGTCTGCAGTGATGAAGCACTCAAAGACTTCTTGCAGTTCTTGGAACTTTTCTGAGTTGATGCACCCTTCATTTTCGCTTTTCCGCAGAAGTAAGTCCAACTTGTCGTAGTGAAATTTGAGTTTGTCCGAACTGGTCTGCAAGTGGTCCATTGTCTCCGGATCCCGGCTTTTCTTGCTGGACAGGGCTTCAAGCTCTCCGTCCAGGATGTTGATTTGATCAGTGAGTTTTTGCTGGGTCTCTTGGACCCACTCGCGCATTTGCTGACGTTCTCCTTCCTGCGGATCTAGCTGTTTGGAGGCTTCCAGACCTTCACGGGAGTAAGCCTTCGTCTTGCTTTCCTTCTCGCAGGCTTTGAAGGTTTCCATCTGCAGCTCGATTTTTCGCTTGGCTTCGAGCAACACGTTTTTATCCTTGACGTCCGAACTACTAGCCCACACCTTGATGTTATCTCGATGTCTCTGCAGCTTTTTGATTTCTCTCCCCATTTCCCTCTCAAACTTTTCCTTCTGAGAGCCAGGCTGAGTCGCCTGGTACTTCCTGAGATTCTGCAGAAACAAGTCCAGTTCTTCATCCACTGCTTTGAGTGTTCGTTCGATTTCCACCTGCAGATGTCTGAGTTTCGACATATTTATATGTGGCTGTTGCTGTGCTTTGGATGTGTCTGGGCGCTGGCGAGAGTGGACACGGTGGAATACCAAGTGGTGGAGTTGGATAGCCCGGTGCAGGACTCACTGTTTTGTGGGTCGGAGGAGGATATTATTCTGGTTCTTACGATGAAGAACTCGGTGTATCGCAGTGAAAACGGAGGGTTTTCCTGGAGACAACTAAGGGAAATACTAGTGCGAGAGGGCAGATCCCGCTCTGGAGACCTGAAAAGCATCGGGCAAGTGATAAGCCTGCAACTAAGCCCTGTGGACAAGCGACTGGTCGTAATGCTCGGCAACAAGGGAATCAACTGGCTCTCCGATGACTGCGGAAAGACGATCTGGGCTCTGAACTACGGAAAGCCAATATACAGCTTCCAGTTCCACCCACTGCAGCGCAACTGGGGCCTAGCAGCCTCTTGGACTGTCTGTGGAGTGCTACAGCGCGAGTCTTGCGCCCTGTACAAGGAACTCTACGTGACCAAGGACTTGGGTGTGAGCTGGACACTGGTCACAGGCTATGTTGTGCAGTTCACCTGGGCACAGGACTCACTGGATCCTTACCTGCAGCGCCGTCTCCCAGAGGACCGGATATACGTCACGTACATCCCAGGCGCTTCAGGCCACCAATCCTCAGAGGGCTGGACGCACAAAGTGGATATGGTAAAGAGCGATGACTACTTTCAGACTACTCTAACGCTTGTGCCAAGAGGCAACAAGTTTATCGTCAGTGGGAAATACATCTTGGTCGTCCAGGTCGTAGACGCAGAGTCCAGCCGAGTCCAAATCCTGGTCTCCAACGAGCGCAACATTGAGCAGTTTTACGTAGCGGAACTGCCTGCGAAGTATATCACAGACCGTAGCTTCACACTGCTGGATTCAAGTGAGGAGTCGCTGTTTTTGCATATGCGGCCTGCAAGTGACACCGCTGACTATGGAAACGTGTATGTTTCTGATGCTTCGGGAAGGCGCTTCGCACTCAGTCTTCTGAGGAATTTATACGGAGATGGAGCCTGCGACTTTGACAAAGTCAGCGGACTTGAAGGGATTTACCTGGCGAACATCCTCGCTAACTCAGAGTCGGAAGTGCCACTGCAAAGCAAGCCCAAATCCAGGCAAAAGCCAGCACGAGAGACTGAACCGAGACAGCAAACTGTCATTTCCTTCGACAAAGGCAGTATTTGGAGGCCTTTAACTCCACCTGAATTCGACTCTTTAGGACTGCCGATTGCTTGCGAAGACCCACCCTGCCACCTCCACCTTCACTCCTTCTCCTCAGAGCACTTCGCGCCTGTTTACAGTACTACGACGGCAGTCGGACTAGTCCTGGGCGCAGGCAACGTGGGCACATACCTCAGCAACCGTATGGACCAAGTGAACACCTACTTGTCTCGAGACGGCGGACTGACCTGGTCAGAGGTACGCAAAGGGTCGTATATCTATGAAATAGGGGACCATGGAGCTATCATTGTTTTAGTCAGTGATAGTGTCGCAACAGACTCCATTTTCTTCTCTTGGGATGAAGGACTCACCTGGGAGTCGCTACGGTTTTCGGACTTTCCTGTGGAAGTGGACAATATCATCATTGAGCCGGGAGCTGTGTCGCAGCGTTTTCTGCTGCAAGGGTCGCATGGGAATAAAGGAATTGTGGTGGGGTTTGACTTCTCGTCCCTGCATGAGCCGCAGTGCAAAGGAGCGGACCACCCTGGAGACTCTGGCAGTGACTATGAACTCTGGTCACCGAATGATGGCAGAGCAGGGTCGAAATGCTTGATGGGAAGGACTGTCAGTTATGCGAGGAAAAGGAGGGAATCCGCATGCTACAATGGAGAAGAGTTCGAGAGATTTACCTTCATGGAGTCGTGTGTTTGCACAGACGATGACTACGAGTGTGACATTGGCTACATGCGACAGGGCAGTCAGCCTTGTTCCCCTATCCCTGATTTCCAGCCTTCCTCGGAAATGTGTCTTCCAGGAGACGAATTTTACGAGATTCCGACAGGATATCGGCGAGTTGCAGGCGACACCTGCGTCCGAGGAGTTTCTCTCCTATACGACCCACTCAAAATTCCCTGCAGCACTACCTCCTTTTCCAGCTCCGAATACACAGCTCTGCTAGCCGCACTGATGCTAACCATCGTTCTGCTGCTTTCTTGGCAAGCCCAAAGACTACAAAGCATCTGGCAGCTGCTCACAGATACGCAATATGAGAAGCGAGACGAAGAGTATGAAAGCGATGCTTAACTTTACTGAATTGCAGGCCTCTTGCAGATAGGACACTTGTCGTCTCTCGCCAGCCACTCGTCAATGCACTGCTTGTGGAACTTGTGGAAGCAGGGTAGAGTTCTCACCTGTTCCCCAGTCTGAAAGTCTGTAATGCAGACTACACATTGTCGGTCTTCTCCCCCTTCTCGGTAGGCAGTGGTCGGTAGGTCATTAATCGCTGCAGACTGTAGGCCCTGGCCTCTGCTGCCTCCAATGACCGGAAACATACTCATCGCGGGACCCAGACGGTGGCGAATCACTATAGTAGTAGGCCCTGGCCTTTGGACTTGATGAATTGGCCCTGGCCTTGGAATCAGACTAGCTGGCCCTGGTCCTTGCATTTGATGAAGTTGCTGCATGAGGTTACGCACTTCAGGTGGCAACCTTGTCATCATTTGCTCAATATTCGGTGGCACTCGTGTATCTCTAGAGGGCGCGGGGCCTTGACTCTGTAGTCTGCGAGCGTACTGCTGGTCTTGACTAGTGTCCGGAGCGGGAGCAGACTCCAATTGATGTGCGAAAAGGTGGTCTTCGTACTCTGTTTTGGTCACGTTTTGCTTGCAAAGCTCACAGTGAATGAACGGACACACATGGCCTCTGGCAACGAAGGTGTGACTAGGTGACACGTACCAAGTAGGACAGTGAGGCTTGGAAGCCATTGGACTACTGCTAGCTACTGCAGTTCCGGTCCCTAGGACTGTCAGTTATACGAGGAAAAGGAGGGAATCCGCATGCTACAATGGAGAAGAGTTCGAGAGATTTACCTTCATGGAGTCGTGTGTTTGCACAGACGATGACTACGAGTATGACATTGGCTACATGCGACAGGGCAGTCAGCCTTGTTCCCTATCCCTGATTTCCAACCTTCCTCGGAAATGTGTCTTCCAGGAGACGAAGAGCATGAAGGCAATGCGTAACTTTACTGTATCGCAGGCCGCTTGCAACCCAGGTGTGACTAGGTGACACGTACCAAGCACGACAGCGGGGGTTGGAGGCCATCGGACTAGGGTTAGTTACTGCAGCGCCTGTCCCTGCACTGAAAGTCCTTCGTCCTTGCCCTTGCGGATTTCCTTCAGGAGTTGCTTGTTCAGTGCCAGCTCGATAGGGTCCATGCGGACTTTGCGCTTCTTCAGCGCCTTTTCTTGGATCTGCTGCTTAAGCGCGTCTGCCTGGGCGAGGTTGTACTCCTTCTGTCTCCGCTTCTTTTCCTCCTCAATGCGGAAGAACTCGTCACTGTCCTGCTTCCACATGTCCGCCTGCTCTGCAAGAGACCTGCGCTCGGCTTCCTTGCGTTCTTCCTTCTCTCGCATCTGCCGGAGTAGGAACTCCTTAGTGTGTTCCTGTTCCTCCCGAAGGCGAGCCCGTCTCCGTTCATCCTCCGCTCTATCCAATACCTCGCGTTCTTCAATCTGCTTGACCATGAGCACATCCTCTTCCTTGGCTTTTTGGTGCTGTTCCTTCAGGACGGTGTCGGCCATGCGGGCCATAAGCTGCTGTTGTCGCTGCTCGCGGGCCTTAATCTCGTTTAGGCGGTCCTCTTCTAGTTTGTCAAGCATGCGAGCGTAGTCTTCCATGGACTTGATATCCTGCTCCCGCTCCCGCAAGTACTGGTCCCTCTGCAGCTTCTTGTTGGCTTCATTTTCCTCCATCATCTTCTGCAAGTAGGACATTTCATCCTGGCGCCGCTGCTCAGCCGCCCTCTGCTCCGCAGTTAGTTCCTCCTGCAGCCGCTTCACAGTGCGTCCGTCCATTTCTCTCTGCTGGCGCTCGTCTTCCTTCTTCCGCCGCTTTTCCTCCTGCATTTGCTTGTCCCGCAGCTGCTTTTCCTGCATCACTTTCTGCTTGTGCTCGTCTGTCTTCTGCACTTCCTTGGTCTCCAGCGTTTCTACGTTTTTGCGCTGAGCGGCTTCGTACATCATGTCTTCCTCCTTCTCACGGCGCTTTTTCTCCTCCTGCTCCACTAACTGCCGCTCCAACTCCCGCTGCAGCTTCAACTTGTTTTCAGCTTCCCGCTGCATCCTAGCCCGCTCCTCCTCTCTATACAGCAAAGTGTCGTGACTCAGTATTTCCGCCCATTGGTTTTCGTCATCTGCAGGAACATAGACAGAGCTTTGCTTGCTGCGAGAGGAAGTCACCGACATTTGATCGTCGTCAGAGACATGAGAGCGGGGGGCGGACTTGACGCTGGGAGCCTTGGCACTCGGGGCTTTGGCGCTAGGGGGTTTGCCGCTGTGGGGCTTGGGAAGAACTGGCGGGTCAGCAGCGGAGCTGGCTTGGGCCTGGTTCTTCAGCTTTTCGTCCAAGATGCGAAGGTTGCTTTCGGTAAGAGTGTTGTTCTTGATGAAATTGTCCACCTCGGCCTCTACATCGACTTTGGCGCCGTACTTAGCTTTGAACTTGGTGATGAGCAGTCCCTTGAGCTCTTCCCGCTCCTGCAACTTTAGCAGTCTTGCGCGTCTCTCCTCACTCAGCTTTGAGGACGCGGACACATGTGGCTTGGGCGGCACTTTTGGATAGGACATCGTAACTGATTACTATGAAGGACTGTTTATAACCACATGCAGGTCCACTAGCACCCCTGACCCCTAGATGTAGACTAGACTTGCAGCGGCCTATTCGAAATCGCAGACTAAGCGTGTGCTGTTAGACCAGTGGGGCAAGGACTAGAGACGCCTATGTAGTGTTAGCTAGTTTTTCTTGAGCGCCTTTGTGAGCTCTGCCGACTTCCTCTTGCGGTTAACCATCACTTGGAAGCGTTCAAAGTCAGTCAAAGTAGCGCGCCGCAGCCGTCTGGCTCTCGCCTGCCCCGCAGTAGTCTGCCCCCACTTCCCAATGATGTCCGCCTTTGCAAAGGCCTCAGCCACCGCCTTGGCAGTCTGATTGCGCTTGATGTCGACCAGGAACTCTGTGAGACTGAGTCGATTGAAGGGCATTTGCTGGCGCAGGACTCCCTGGGAGGACAGACAGACTAAGGCACGTCTGCCGTCCACCACGTCAACGATGACACAGAGCTTGCCTTCCTCTGGGCCGTAGTTCACCAAGGCGACGCGGCCGATTTGCACCACTCTAGAGTTCACCTACGTGCTTCTTACCATTGCGCTGCCCTATTATTATCCACTCCTTCCACCTCTGCCTTGCACAGCGTCTGATACCAAGGTTTGGCCGGAGTAGAAGTTCTGTGCATTTCTTTCTGAGTACAGTTCTAGGTCCAG
>Ga0247837_1000520_pt1 | contig 81404 bp, 75 predicted proteins | sample LaCtaG_2_FD_187115 | JGI IMG/M metagenome (GOLD analysis project Ga0247837, IMG submission 187115) | Freshwater microbial communities from meromictic Lake La Cruz, Castile-La Mancha, Spain - LaCruzMarch2015_14.5m | ecosystem: Environmental > Aquatic > Freshwater > Lake | place: Spain: Castile-La... | reverse complement strand
TCCGTACTTGTCCACAAAGGGAGCTGGACACTATGTTTATCAGTCCAAGCATGAGTGAAAACAGCCGAGCTTCCATCACATGCAGGGTGTTTTCGCCTCAGCTGAGAAAGCAAGTGGAAGGTGGAGAAACTGAGAGTGTATCTTGTATCTTCGACTGCCTCCATACTAAGCTAGGAGTAAGGGATTCTAGACAGGTCCCTGATTAGTTCTGTGTTTTGCCTCCACATTCATAGTATGGATCCTGGGGCACTAAAAATAAGGGCTGATTATGAAAAGAAAGTAATATCATAAGCGATAATCGTGTACAAGTCCAGTCGTCGGCTTATGTTGCGATCCTGATAGAAATTATTTAGCACAAATAGTTCTCTTCATTACAGGCATGGAGAACATCGAGGTGCAGTAGGAAAAAATCGCGTTGACTCCTGATCACTACTGAAGGGACTGCAAAACGAAGCACAGTCAGCATGCGGTTGTGTTTCGAAGCTGTCAGGAACTCCTTCACACCCACTGTTGCAGCGGAGTCGGCACTCCTTGACAACTTCAACTCCACCTGAGTTGACTTCATTTTTGCCTCAGCCTGAGCCAGTGCCTCAAATGCGACTTCCTCTCGATACATGTACGGATAGAATTGTAAGGCTGCTTCTCGGTTTCTCTGCTGCAAACACCACAATGGAGACTCATACTTCTGATGTGCTTCAAGAATAGGTAGTAGTGAGTTAATTATCCAACGATCTATTGCGGACCTCTCGAAAGGCCTTGGAGAAATGGCGAATCTTACTTCTACTCAAAGAGGTAGACTTGCACTGGGTCCTGGTTCCAGTAGTATGGCGCCCAGTTGTAAATCAAGTAGGCCTGCAGATCTTGCTCCGAGGGAAACTGGTTGGAGTTCCTCCGTGCTTCCTCTACGAAGAAATTGGCGAAGTAGGTCGACACTGCTACTGCACTCAATGTATGCGGAATCGTTTCTCCCGGCCACCACTCAAACATGTTCTTTTCAGGGTGGAACTGAGACCCGTAAATAGGGTACTTGAGGCCTTCAATTAGTCCTCCATATTCCACTCCTTGCAGCGTTTTCATCGTGCTCAAACTCACATACATTTCTCGCAGCTGCACGTTCGTTGCGTACTCCTGGGATGGAACCCCAGAGTTGTGGGACACGAAGGTCACGTTTTCAGAAGTCATCAGAGACTTGATGACTGCGGAGTAGGGGAAGTGAAGGAGACGGCTGGAGGAAGCGGCGGCAGTGAAGACGCTCAATGCGCTGTGACCTGGCATATCAGGCATGTATTGGACAGTTTCTGGGGAAGGGGAGACGCAGATGTGGAGCAGCTGGAAGCCCAAGCATGTTCCCCACAGTGGGTAGTAAATGCCTTGGTCATTCAAGCTCTTCACCAAGTCGAAGATTGCGCAAGCAGTTTCCGCATAGAAAGTCATAGTGCCGTTAGCATTGAAGAAGTCCTTATCTCCCCCAGTGAACAAAACTCCATCCAAATGCTCCACTAAGTACTGCAGACTACTCCAAGGATTGGTGATGATCAGTGGCACCACTCGAGCCCCAGCCATCTCCAGCCACTTCACATATCCCGCGTCAATGAAAGCACTTCCCGTAATGTTGTAGTCACCCTGGTTAGGCAGTGCCAAGATCCCCACCACTGGTCTGGTCAGCAGCTGCTCTCTCGCCTCCAGACCCCGTCCCAGTGCAATCAGCAGCACAGCCACCCACATCATATCTCTATAATTCTTCACCACGGCCATGAATATGGAGAGCGTGGGAACGTTCTGTCCCAGCTATTCGCCTATTCCGAAGAACTTTACATCCAAACTCAGTCCTTGTCTACTCCGCAAGCATCCCTTTCCGGTCCTTCCGCCTCTTCACTCCACTACCACCAATTCTCAATTAATCAAAACCCAGACATTAGATGATCCTAACTGCTTTCCAGTGCGAACCTTAGCAAGCGGCCCTCAACTGTAACCCAGCAGACTTCGCACTCGAGCAGAACAGGACCACAGCACGCCCAGCCGCCCTCTCCTTCGCTTTCTTTCCAGCTCTCCCCTTCTAACTGCCAGCGCCCAGCCTGACCCTTACTGGTGAGCAGCACTAACTCGCTTCCAACGAAGAAACTCACTGAGTGTCCTTGTAGACTTGCAGGGAGTTCCACCGCCAAAGCCGTAAACTCCTTCGATGTCAGGTCGAACACTTCTATCGCACGATGTGTCTGAGAGGAATCTGCTAAGTAAACACTCTCTTCATACAAGCATGGTGTGAATGCACTTCGCGGCTGCTGCATGTTTGCCAGTGAGGTCCAACTTCGTTCTTCTAAATCCAACATTTCGCAGCTGCAGCTAGCAGGAGATTGCCCTCCAAAAGCATAGATGAGAGACTGATATTTCAGTACCCCAGCGAAAAGACGAGAGGTGGAAGGCTCCTCCAATTCAGCAAGTTGCTTTGTGTTCAGGTTCAGTAGAGTTGCTTTGTCGCCGAGCACTAGCGCTTGTTTGTCTTCCAAAACAACCACAGAACATCCTGCTTCGAACTCTGCTGCCAGAGTAGTGCTTTGGCTTTCACCCGAAGGCAAAGCGAATTCCAACCAGGTGCTGCCGACCAGAGCAAACAGACACTCCTCAGAGACTGCAGGGCTGTAGCCAGTGTAAGTCAACTGCAAGGTCGCCTCAGGTGTGGCTAGATGCACTTGGCAGCCGAAGGGCACTTCATCATCCCCGCCTCTCAGTGCCACTGAAAATCGCTCATGCAGCGCGGGCTCGTCCTCGTAGAAAGTTCGCTGCACTTCACTCACAGAAGCCTGGAAATCAGCCTCCAACTGGACCTGGACTTGCTGCAGTTCCGTGACTTTCGCCTCTGTGAACTCCTGCAGAGTGAAGATGAAGGTCTCCACCTGCGCCCTGAGTTCCTCGATGCACTGAGCGACAGACTCAATATTCTTGCGCACTTTCTCCTTTGCTGCCGGCAAAGCGGCACTGCGGGCTTGGAGGCGCTCGAAGTAGCCAGGGATAGATTTGTGAGCATAGGCGGCAAGGTGGTAGGGGGCGTGAGTGCGATCAGTCAGCTGTGAAAAGTGGTCGAAATAGCAGCTCTTGCAGAGCAAAGTTTCCTCATCCCCACACAAACAAAAGCAAGCTGCAGGCGCTTCGCACTGCTGACACTTCTCTTCCATGCTTATACTAGTCCCTGTCCCCAGCTATGTATTACTGTACCTCGCGCAGGTTTGGGCTAAGGCTTTCTCCAGTACTTCGGGGGCGAAGTGATGACAGACGTTAACCAGCACTGCTCGAAAGTTGTTGGTGGAAAGACCCCGGTGTAATCTTTCACGCAGCCCTGATTTACGTTGGGGGCGTCTCCAGGACGGTTGTAGAGAGTATTGGGCAGGGGGTTGAGAGGATCTGCAGGCACATCATCGTAGGAGAAAAGAATGATATGCGTGTAGTCGAAGCCATGGGACAGCAGCACTTGATAGGCATGACACACGTCTGCCTGGTGCCTGTAGTTCCAGAAGACCCAGATGCCAACACCGCCCACTCCTCCGCTGCAGGGAGGCCCAGACACAGCAGCACTAACACTAGCATCTTTTTCATGCTTCTTCGACGTTTCGGCTCTCTCTATGCGCCGGAGCGCTCACAGGCCTACTCACTACTCAGCGCGGCCGATCTCTCTTTCTTTCGAACCCAGTTGTCTCCCTCTGCTGTGCTCACTCAAAACCTCGAGTCTTACAGTCGAGATGTGATGGGAGTCTATTCGGGAAGTCCCGGAGTAGTGCTGAAGCCAGAAAGTACTGAACAGGTGAGCGCCATACTTCGCTACTGCAACGAAAGACGTTTAGCAGTGTGTCCTCAGGGAGGCAACACAGGGTTGGTGGGCGGAAGTGTGCCTGTGCATGACGAGGTGGTGCTGAGTCTGGCTCGTATGAACCGAGTGCTCCGAATAGACGGCAACTCCGCAGTGTGTGAAGCGGGAGTGGTGTTGGAGGAACTTAACCAAGCCTGTGAAAAGCGAGGACTGATGGTGCCGCTGGACTTGGCAGCCCGAGGGTCCTGTCAACTGGGTGGAAACGTGAGCACGAACGCAGCGGGCATCAGGTACCTGCGCTATGGGTCTCTACACGCGAGTGTGTTGGGCCTGGAAGCGGTACTGCCGTCTGGAGAAGTGTTCAGCAGCCTAAACACCCTGCGCAAGGACAACACCGGCTACGACCTGAAGCAGCTGTTCATCGGTTCGGAAGGCACTCTGGGAGTGGTCACGAAGGTTGCTATAGCCCTGGCCTCGAAGCCTGTCGCTGTCAATGTGGCTATGTTCACATGCGACCAATTCGCTACAGTGCAGGATTTACTCCGACAAGCGAAACTGCATTTGGGAGAAATCCTGTCTGCGTATGAGTTTCAGGACCGCGAAGCAGCAAATTTGGTGTTCAAACACCTCCCTGCCGTTCAAAACCCCTTCACACCACTTCAACGTTTTGTCATCCTTATCGAGACGCATGGGTCTAACGACGCTCATGACAGTGAGAAGTTGAGCGGCTTCCTGGAGGCTACCCTGGATAAATACCCTGCTATGCAGGGAGTCATGGCTCAGGATGAAAAGCAGTTCTCTGCTCTCTGGGCTCTGCGTGAAGGCTGTGTGGATGCTGCAAGCAAGGAAGGCTACTGCTTCTCCTATGACTTGAGCCTGCGAATGTCTCACTACTATCAACTGGTGGAGGAAACGCGGAAGCGAGTGGGAGCTCTGGGCACAGTGGTGGCCTACGGACATATCGCCGACAGCAATGTGCACCTCAATATTAGTGTCCCCGACTGGACTCAAATACTTGCAGTGCAAAGCCTGCTCGAGCCCTTCGTGTATGAATTCACACAGAGCTGTGGAGGCAGTGTGAGTGCAGAGCACGGAGTGGGCGTGCAGAAGCGTGAGAAGCTGAAGTACTGCAAGTCCCCTGCACAACTGGCTGTGATGGCTCGACTGAAGCGCATGCTAGATCCTCGCGGCATCCTAAGTCCCTACAAGCTCATGTGGCTGCAAGCTTAGATTAGTTTTCCTCGCCGTAGCCTTCTTCCTCACCTTCGCCCTCAGCAGTCTCAATGCCGACTTCCTCGTAGTCCTTCTCCAGCGCGGCCAAGTCCTCACGAGCCTCGGAGAACTCACCCTCCTCCATACCCTCACCCACATACCAGTGGACGAAGGCACGCTTGGCGTACATGAGGTCGAACTTGTGGTCAATGCGAGAGAAGACCTCAGCAATGGCTGTGGAGTTGGAAATCATGCACACGGCTCTCATCACCTTGGCAAGGTCACCGCCTGGCACGACAGTGGGGGGTTGGTAGTTGATGCCACACTTGAACCCAGTAGGGCACCAGTCCACGAACTGGATGGTTCGCTTGGTCTTGATGGTGGCCACAGCGGCGTTGACGTCCTTGGGCACGACATCTCCACGGTACATCAGACAGCACGCCATGTACTTGCCGTGACGAGGGTCGCACTTCGCCATCATAGAGGCAGGCTCGAACACGGAGTTGGTGATTTCCGCGACGGAGAGCTGCTCGTGGTAGGCCTTCTCAGCCGAGATGATGGGGGCGTAGGAGGAAAGCATGAAGTGGATACGTGGGTAGGGCACCAGGTTGGTCTGGAACTCAGTCACGTCTACGTTCAGAGCGCCATCGAAACGCAGAGAAGCAGTCAGGGAGCTGATGACTTGGGAAATCAGACGGTTCAGGTTGGTGTAGGTGGGACGTTCAATGTCGAGTTGACGTCTGCAGATATCGTAGACAGCCTCGTTGTCCAACATCACCGCCACATCAGTGTGCTCCAGCAGGGAGTGGGTGGACAGCACGGAGTTGTAGGGCTCCACCACAGCGGTGGAAACTTGGGGTGAGGGGTAGACAGTGAAGCCCAACTTGGACTTCTTGCCGTAGTCGACGGACAGACGCTCGAGCAACAGAGAGCCGAGGCCAGAGCCAGTGCCGCCACCGACGGAGTTGAAGACGAGGAAGCCCTGCAGACCAGTGCAGTTGTCCGCGAGCTTGCGGATACGGTCGAGGCAGAGGTCGACGATTTCCTTGCCAATGGTGTAGTGGCCACGAGCGAAGTTGTTGGCAGCGTCCTCCTTGCCGGAGATCAGCTGCTCAGGGTGGAAGAGCTGGCGGTAGGTGCCAGTGCGGACTTCGTCAATGACAGTGGGCTCGAGGTCCAGGAAGACGGCTCTCGGCACGTGCTTGCCCGCGCCAGTCTCAGAGAAGAAGGTGTTGAAAGCGTCATCTCCGCCGCCAATGGTCTTGTCAGAAGGCATCTGGCCGTCTGGTTGAATGCCGTGCTCAAGGCAGAACAGTTCCCAGCAGGCGTTGCCCACCTGGATACCGGCTTGTCCAACATGAATGCATATGACTTCTCGCATGGTTGATCGCTAGGGGTCAAACAAAGCTTATTAGCCGCTGCCGCCTGCGCTTAAATAACCGCACAGGCCAGAGCGCTTCCTTCAGGATTGCAATATGGCAGGCTGCCACCCCCTGGATTCCTTTCCCGCCACCGCCATATTGGCCTGGCTGGCCATTTGCAATCCTGAAGCAATACTCTGAGTCTTATTTCCAGGCACTTTCGCAAGGCAGCATGAAGTTGAAGCAACTCAAACTCTGACTTTGAGGTGCCTATAATAGGCCTCCTATTTCAATTTGAGTCTATCTCAGCAAAAGTACTTTCTGCCAAGTCACTGTGCCAAGTAGGAACACCACAAGTAGGTTTCTGTTAGTCTAGGCTCTATGGCTAACCAAGACAACTGACCTGAGACAGTACTGATGCAGGCAGCTTGACAGTTTCCACCTCACAGTATCGGGACTAATGTGTATTAGTGGTGGCATAACTGTGCACAAATCATAGGCTGCCGTTCTAATAAAATGGGCTTCCCCGAGACAGTCGAAATTGTGCCAAGTGAGCTCCAGACAGAGAAGCTGTATTGGGTGTGCGACCATGTTCCCCCGAAAAACAAGCCTCGGTCCTACTACTTCTGCATAGACGACGTAAAGCCCACCTAGGTACTGGTCTACCACCCCTTCTGCGAAGATTTCGGGCCTCTCAACCTCGCTATGACTTACAAATTCTGTGTGGAGCTGTCGCACTTCGCCAACAACCCTGCCTACGCTCACTACCAAGTCTTCCACTACACTTCGCCACTGCCTGACAAGCGCACCAATGCTGCCTACTTGATGGGGGCGTACGAGCTACTGGTACTGGGACGGTCTCCAGAGGAGGCCTGGGCCCCTTTCGCCAAACTCGATGTGTTTAGAGTATTCAGAGACGCCAGTCCTGGGTCAAGTTTGTATGGCTGCACTTTACTGGACTGCTACAGAGCACTCGCCAAGGCAGTGAAGTTGAATTGGTTTAGTCTGGACAGCTTCAACGTCAAGGAGTACGAGCACTTCGAGCAACTGCAGCACGGAGACTTGAACTGGATCCAGCCTGGCAAGTTAATGGCCTTCAGCTGTCCTTCGGAAAACACCTACGACCTGCACGGCTTCCCCGCTAGCCAGCCTGAAGACTATGTGCGCATCTTCAGACACATGGGAGTCACTGCCGTGGTGAGACTGAATGCGGCCAGCTACGACTCCACCAAGTTCACTCGACAGGGACTGAGACACTACGACCTGATCTACAGTGACGGCAGCTGTCCGAGTGACGACACTGTGCGGCGCTTCCTAGCCATCTGCGAGAGTGAGAGAGGAGCTGTGGCTGTGCATTGCAAGGCTGGACTGGGAAGGACGGGCACTCTCATCGCCTGTTACCTTATGGCCAAGCACCACTTCCTGCCAGAAGAAGTGATTCCCTGGCTGCGCATCTGCAGACCCGGGTCCATCCTGGGCAGGCAGCAGAGTTTCCTCTTCGAGTTGCCTCCGAGACTCGCTCGATGGGGCGAGCAACTGTTCCACGAGCCCCCGCCCTCAGAGCCTCCCACTCCTTCCGCTGAGCAGGAAGCCGCAGACGCAGCGGAAGCGGACCAAGCCCAACGTCTACTGCTCGCCAAGCGTTGGTACCAACTCCAAAACAGTCCGGTCTCTGTCGAGTGTAATTAAGGCTAGGCACACACCTCAGATACCACTTCCAGCTTGCTGGTCCTGCACTCAGACCCACTGTCTGAGGACGCAGAGCACAGCTCGGCTGTCCTAGCAATATCAAAATGATGCGGGAAATATCCAGGTCTCCCCTACGCGAACGTTCCGTCAACTGTGTCCAGCGCCCCGCTGCCAAAGCCGCCAAGTGCTCTGCCCTGGATTCAGTGGAAACGAAGGAGAACAGCGCAGTGAAGGCTCCGCAGGTCACATCCCCTCTGCAGCCTCGCAGACTCAACTTTCAAGAGTCGCTTAGTGCGCCGAAACCCTTGCGGAGAGTCAGAAGCAACGCCTCTACACACATGGAAAAGCGCTTCAAAGGCACTCGGCAAGTGTTTCCCAAGATGGCACTGGAATTGCAGCAGCCCGAGTCCCACACCTCTGTCTTTTTCCGCTGCTATCGCGAATGCCAGGTGGCTGAGGGACTGCCCGGACCTCCAGAGTCCACCCAGGACGACGACTGCGCTACAGACGAGGAAAGTGCTCAAATGATGAGTGAGAGTTTGCTAGAAGTGCTGAGCGCTGCCATCGTAGCCAACACTAACTAGCTTGTAGAGCTGCACACACTCGCTCTAGAGTGTGAGTCAGCAGTGCTTTGTCCTTGCGAGGCACTACAGGTCCAGAGGCTCCTGGGCGGTAGCCCTGCAGACCATATAGGAAGGAGGAACTGCGAGTCCAGGCTGTTTCCCGTCCTCCTGGAGGGTGCAGAGTCGTCATAGCACACAAGGGATTCTGACGGGGCGGAAGCAGGTAGTTGGGGCCTAGCACTTCACTGAGCACTAGGGACTCTCCTCGTAGATCTCCGTAGTCATTGGCACAGGTGAAGAACACTGGCAGACGGAGATTCAGCAGAGTCACCAAGTCTCCTGCCCAGGAAGTCATCAGCGGCAGAAACCCACTGCCGAAGCCTGGGTTGAAGCCCACTACTACTGTGTTGCTTGGTGTAAACTCACCGTAGTGCTCTGTCAGCAGCTCTCCCATGGTCCCTCTGTAGCACTCCGCCTGCATTTTCGCACTTAGCTGTGTCGTTTTGCTATGTCTGCCTGCCGATATTTCAGGCCCTACGAGGTAAAGCTTCCACTTACCCACTGCAGGATGGAAACTTGCCCAATCCTGGAAGTAATTAGTGTTGAAGAGCAGGCGTTCCTCTGCTCGCTCACTAGCTCCGGCTATCAACACGTTCTGAACACTAGCTGTCAATGCAAGTCCAGCCTCTTGGAGACAGTACAGGAGCGACACAGGGTAGGACAAAGCATCGATGAACTGAGGGACGATAGATTCCAAGTTAGGCAGGCGCACTGAAAGAAAGGCATTCCAGTCAGTGAGAGGCGGCTGCTGGGCTGGAAAGGCTGGCAGGACCGGCAGTTCCTGGTCCATCCACCTGAAAGTCCCCACACACTGGTCTTTCGGAGGAGCTTCGTCCAGCAGCGGCTTGGCTGCAGCCCGACTCATGAAGCAGTAGGCCTTGTGATAGGGCCAGTCCTCTCGCTGGTGGGCAGTGCTGCAGTAGTGCACCTGCTTGCAGCCTGAACACAAGCTGGAGGCTGCTGCTCCACACTTGTTACACAGTCGGTCCATTTTATAAACATAATCCGAAGAAATGGAAAAGGGCATGCTGACCAAAGGCATATCAGTGGAGGAAGTCGTCACTCGGATGGGCTTCGGCCGCTACCAAGTGCGGCTCTTTGCTGTGTTGGGACTGATCATGCTGGCTGATGGACTAGACGCAATATTGACTCCAATCCTAGCGGAGCTGCTTCAACATCGCTGGGACCTCTCAGATCAGCAGGCTGCCATGCTTGGAGGCGTGCGCTACCTGGGCATGATTTTCTCCTCTTTGTGTCTTGGAGGACTAGGGGATTGGGCTGGACGCCGCAAAACGCTCAGATACTCACTCGTGCTGCTGACCTTTGCAGCGGGAACTAGTGTTTTCATGCCCGAATTCTGGAGTTTCCTAGCTGTGCGAACTCTGGTGGGCCTGCTACTGGGCTGCTGCAAGCCAGTGGTGAGTTGCCTCTCCGTGGAGCTTTCGCCTGTGCCAGTGCGCGCTGCTGCGACGATTGGTCTGTTTGTCTTTTACAACTTGGGCTCCTTAGGTGCGGTGGGACTAGCCTTTGCATTAACTCCGGACTTCGATCCAGAGTACTTCCGGGAACTACTAGCGTGCCAGACAGTTGTTATTGTCGGAGCCGCGATAGCGGGGCTTTTATGGCTAGAGGAGAGTCCCAGCTTCCTCTGGGTGAAGAACCAACCACAAGCTGCAGTCAGTGTGCTTAACCACATTGCGATTATGAACCGAGAGCCAGTTATGACGACTGAAGAAGCGGAGGCTCTTGCCTCAGTGGCAGCACAAAGCAGCAAACGCAGACCCAGTCTGAGTCGACTAGTGGAACGCTCCTACCTGGGCCGTGTAGTGGCTGGCAGTCTACTCTGGTGGGTGGGGTCGTTCACTTTCTACGGCTTCCTTTTCATTCTTCCACGACGCAATGTGCTTCAAGACTCCTCCCGCTCGGAAATGCTGAACATGGCCATTGACGTGTCTATGCTGCTCCCCGGCGTATTTGTTGCGATGCCTATGGTGGAAACCCGTTGGCTCGGTCAAGTGCGGACGATGCTACTGTTCTCTCTGGGTATGGTGGGGTCTTCTATAGCCTGCGTGTGGGTGTCCCAGCCATGGAGCGCAGTAATGAGTTCAGCCTTCATCTTCAGTTCCAACGTATTCGGACTAGTGCTGTACCCCTACACCAGCGAACTCTTCGACGCCTCACTGCGCAACACTGGTTTTTCCTTCTGCAGCTTCTGGTCCCGAGTAGGAGGAGTTATAAGTCCACTGATTTTGGTGGCTGTGTCTGATGACTGGGCGTACTACAGCTTTGCTGCTCATGGCCTGGCTGCCTGTCTACTGCTGTTGGTCATTCAAGTGGGCATTCCCCCGGAGGAGCCTCAATTCTCCAAGCCCGAAAGAGAAGGACTAGCATCGTAAAGGTTGCAACAATAACACAGTTCTGCACTTTGCTGGGGCTAATTTTATATAAACACTTCAAGTTGTCTAGCTGCAGTTGCCAAAGTGAATACTAACTAGTATCAGTCCTGTTGTAGAGAAAGTTGCTGCAAAATGGACATCTTCGCTTCTTCTTGAGACCCTGCGCCCTCAGTCGACAGCAAAGCCACACAATCCGAAAAGGTAATTTGCTGGTTGTTGAAAGGGTCCACCAGTCCGAGCAACCGCGTCACCTCGGCTTCCTCCAGACCCACTTCCAAACTATCAACTAGTGCTCTGAACTCCCCTTCGTTCACCACTCCATTCCCGTCCTCGTCCAACCCTCTGAAACGCTCTAGGAAGCTCTGCAGGAACTTCTCGTGTCCGTGCAGCTGGAAGTCCAACAGCACTTTCAGGAAGTCTTTGTAGGAAACGCGGTTGCGCTGGGCGCTCTGCTTCTCCCTCATTTGCAGGAGTTCCTCTCTGGTGGGTTTCTTCTTGGTTGGGAGTGAGGTGACGGCCCTTTTCTGCTGCAGCTCCTGCAGGAGGGAGATGAGGAGTTCCGCATCAGTGGGGTTGTACATGTACTTGACAATATCAGTCCACTCGTCCTCGCCTACATAGCCCGCGCACTTCTCAGCCAGCATGGCTTCGATGTCGCTGTTGGTTTTGAGGGGGAACTTCCCCCGCAGAAACATCTTCAGCAGTTCAGAAATGGTCTCCTTCACTTGCTGCTGCACCAAGCGGAACTCTTCGTCACATTGGTTTTTGAGGATTTGGCCGAAAACCATTACGTCGTTATCTTCACTGCTATAGCGCTTGACTGCACTGACAATGCCAGCCGCCCACTCAAGCATGAGACTCTGTCTAGCACTTACCTTCAGTCCGTACTTCTTGTTGAGGAACGAGTACATGTGCTGCTCCATCGTTTCCCTGGGTAGTTGTCCTTCCTTGCACTTCTGGTCGAACTTCACCTTGGACGCGTAGATTTCCTCGATGGCGTCTTTGAGCTGCTTGAGGGAAAGCGCTCTGCCGCCTGCAGGTGTGGCTGCAAAGGTGCGAGGCACTGCACTGGCAGGCCGCTGGAACTCTGGCTCCTTCGCCAAAGCACTGGCTGCTGTGGCTTTCGAGTGCTTGATCAAGGCTTCCAAACAGTGCTGATTTTCCTGCCTCAGTTCTTCCAACTCACTGGTTAGTTCTGCCTTTTCCGCTTCCCAGGCAGCTCTCAGGCGAGTTGCGTCTTCCTTCAAAGTGAGGTGTTCGCTCTCCAGCTGCTCCGCGGCTTCCAACACTTCCGCTGTTTCTCTCTGAGCCTTTTGAGTGTCAGCACTGGCCTGCTGCAGCTGTTCCTGCATGCTCGGCAGACTGGACGCCACCACTTCCACCAAGGCAGCGACCATCTGAGCATGCGCCTGTTTCACTTTCAGCAGAATGCCTCCCACAGCCGCATCTCTCAGGTGAACCAAATCCACAGCCTTTTGGAAGCAAATCTCGTATAGGTCGTACTTAGCTTGGACCATCAGAGCATGCTCCAGGGCTGGAGACCGCTGCACGCCTTCATACAGTGCACTCATCACTTCCTTCACATGCTGGTCGAAGTCGTCTCCCAGTTCCGCATCCTTCTCAGCGTCTTCCAACTTCCAAGAACTGCGCACTTCGTCATAGAGCTGGGCTACTTGCTCTAAGTCTTCCTGCTGTAGGCGGCTTTTGCCTGGCTCTTGAAGCGACCCTTGGGCTACTTGGAGGTCGTTTAGCACTTGCAGTTTTGGGAGGGCGGAGAGGAGGAGCTGTTCGTCTCGTTCCCCATTGACAGTCAAGGTCAGTTCCAAGAGTTGAGGGAGTGTCTGCAGAGCCGGAATTAGGCTCTGGCAGTCCTCAAAGAGGTTATTTGCGAGGTTGAGGTACTGAATTTCCTTGAGCGGTGCAAGGGAGGCAGGCAGAGAGGTCAAGCGATTGCCTGAAAGGTCGAGTTGCTGCAGGCGAGGGAAGCGGGCGAGCAGTGGCAGCAGTGTGTCGAGACTGTCTATTTCTGAGAACTCCAGGTTGAGAGCGGTGATGTTGGGCTGGGTTGCCAGCAGTCTGCGCACTAGCTCCATATTTCAAACTCACCCGGCTATACTGCGATAGAGCTCACTGCAGGTTTCAGCTGCCTCTTTACCTATTCATGCGCTTCCATCCTTAGAAAAGGCTAGGCAGTGTAGATCTCTCAACAAGTGTGCGAGAGTATTATATTAATATGAGTTTTCGTATCAATATGAGCACCACAAACTTCCCGCTACATTCGCTACTCCTTTCTCTTAGGGATCATCAAGCCTCTGTACCGTCAGACCAGCCACTGCCAGTCCAGCCCACCCTCTCAACTCCAATTTGTCCTATCAATACTCGCGGGAGGAAGAACTCAGCAGTGAATCTGACCCTCTCAGTGCCAGCGAGTCAGTCTCTTTTAGGGAGACATTGTAAGTAGGCCCAAGCTAGTGGTCTGTAAAGTAGTCACAATGGAGCCATATCAACCTGTTGCCGAGGAAGACACTCCAATCACCATCAACTTAAAACTGAACGACGACTCCGTCCGACCCGTGTCAATGTCCCTATCAGCCACTGTTTCCGACCTGAAGGCAGCCGTACGCCCCACTCAGGCCTTCGAGCAAGAACTCGCCTCCGGCCAGAGTGCAGTCCTTGTCTTCCAAGGCAAGTTTATGAAGGACGCTGAGCGACTCTCCGCCTTTCGTATGCTTTACACAGGTCTGTTCGACCAATGCTTCGTGCATGCAGTACTGAACCTCGCCCCAAGTCAGCCCTCCCCAGTCCAAGAGGCGGACCCCGACCTGCAAGAGGACTACTCTCGACAGTTCCTAGCCGCTATGCAGTTAGCTGCAGCACTAAGACAGCGAGAGCCCCAAGAGGAGGAAGGCACCTACTACGACTTGGCCTGGGGAGTGCTGTTTGGCTTTCTCCTGCATGTGCTCATGATCCTGTGTGTAAGTTGCACGCAGTTCATCTCCGGCCGTCTCAATAAGAAGCAGAAGCTAGGCGTGGTGATCGGAATCGTGCTGCAGATGATGACGGTGTTCTTCACTAAGCGCAGGTAGTGATTTAACATGACCTGTGTGCGCGCCCAGCCACTGTTTCTCCGCACCAGCGTTGCCCGCCTGCACCTGCCTACAGACGATACTGCCTACGACTCACCCAGGTCGCCTGACCTCAACGAAGACTCCGGCCCTTCCACTTTCCGCAGGCCTATGGCCAATTTGGTGCCCAATACACTTAGAAAAGATCTCAAAAATCCGCTGCTTGGACAAACCATCCAGTTGAAGCAGACCAGAACCAGCAGTCTAGACCAGTCAACAGTGCAGCTCACACGCGAAAACACAGAGTTGAACGAACAACTGCTGTTCCTGGAAGACAAGGTACGCAAGTTGAGACGAGTGCGAGTGCTGTACACTGAGCGAGACCGACAAGTAAAGGAACTGCAGAGCCGTCTCTCCCACCTGCTGCAAGACATTGAAGAACTGCGGGAGACTCACCCTCACTTGGACAGTGGCTTGGAAGCTCTGCTGCGAGACTTGGACGAGGAGGACTGCAGTGGACTGGCTGCCCGCCCTGTGCATGTGGATGAACTGTACCCTCTGCATACTTCCAGGAGAGAGTGGAAAGACCCGTTTCCGACTATATCGGACGAGATGGAGAAAGTCAAAGCGCGCTTTCGAAGCATCACTGAGACCAATAGAGGGAAGTTAATATAGCTTCATTAAGCAAGGCCTGAGTAGGCTTCTGTTCTAAAGCCACTCTGTTCCTGTATATATCCTGCTATGAGAAGTATGCGCTTTAACTCGCTCCTAACTCCAAGTGAACAACCGCCTCACTATCTTCACTTTCCTATGCTTCTGGGTGTGTAAGAGTGTGGGTAGGAAAAGTATCACTAGTTTGCAGGTATAAAAGGATGCAGGACAGCTTAATGCAGACTCAGTTCCTTGCCATCCTCACTGCCCAGCTGCCCGTAGGACTGAAGACCATCCGTTTAGGTGCACTACTCACCCAAGGCTTAGTCTGCGAAATAGACCAAGTGATTCCCAGTGTGGGTCTGACTCCTCTCCAGTACAGTGTCACCACTCTCAACGACTCTCAAATCGAACTGATCGAAAGCCTACTGCCTTTCGCAGACCTGGCGCGGAGAGATGCCTGCGGCCTCACAGTTTTTGACTGTGTAGTGCCTGTGCCCTGGGACAAAACTGCGATTTTCTTCCTGTTACTGGATGGACTGGGTGACGAGGAGAGAAAAAGACGCATCCTGCGAGCGGCGGCCTCAGTGCGAGCAGTAAGCTCGGGAGCACTGTTAGAAAGACTGCAGTTGGAACTACGGTCCTGTAGCTGTGTCTAGATAATATGAGCATTGGAGTGCCCATCAAGCTGCTGCACGAGGCTGAGAACCATGTGATCACAGTGGAGCTGAAGAACGGAGAAGTGTACCGCGGCTACCTGGTGGATGCAGAGGATACAATGAACTGCCGCATGGAGACAGTGACCGTCACTTCCCGAGACGGCAAAGTCACAGTGCTCGAGCAAGTCTACCTGCGTGGCGCTCAGATCCGCTTCATCATCGTCCCCGACATGCTCAAGAACGCACCTATGTTCAAGCGCATCAAGCAAACAGCCACAGGCAAGGGCGTGGCCATCACCCGCGGACGCGGACTGCGCGGCAAAGCTGGCCTGCTCTCAGCGGCTCAACGTGGCCGCCCCACTCCAATGCCGCTCAAGGACGAACTTAGGTACTAACATCGCTAGCGCTATGCTTACTGCCTGCTTAGCTAGTAGACAGCATGCCCCACTTGCACAGTTCGAAGTCGAAGTTGGACATGTACTTGTAGGCGCACAGAGCAGTTCTCTTCATGTCTGTCTCTTCTTCCAGGCCCACTGCTATCTGCCAAAACTCTTCTCTGCTGGTCGCAGCGTCTCCCAGGCCATGAGCGAAGCGTAGATACTGATACAGATCCTCAGTGTCGTCGGCCGCCAGTCGCTCATACATCTGCTGGAAGTCGAAACTGTTCAAGCCAAAGAAGTCGCTGTAGCGGAAATGAGCCTCCCAGTAGGGCTGTGCTAAGTCCAGTCTGTAGAAGAAGTCAGTGTAGTCCTGCTTCGTGGGCGAAATGGAGTAGTGGCGGAAGCCGGGGTTGTTACCATATACAGGAGACAGGGCGGCATGCACGAACACGCCTTGTGTAGACTTCGGCAGCAGTTGAAACCCGTCTTTGTGCTGATGTCCAGCGAGCATTAGTTCAATTGAGCCAGCACACCGCTCCACGATTGCCTCGAACTGGGTGATGTAGCAAGCATGCCAGTCATAGCTATTGCCGCGGAACATGCCAGGACCAGGAGGGTGGTGCATCACTAGTATAGCTTTTCTATTTTCCGCTTGAGCCGCCTGCAGCTGTGCTTCCAGCCAGTTTAACTGCTCATTTGCAGCTTCGCTGTGGTCTGCTGTGTGGATGCTGAAGTAGTTGGTGTTGAGAGAGACTGCCAAATGTCCAGAGCGAGTCAGTGTACTGTAGTATCCATAGGACAGGAAAGAGGTGGGCAGCGAGCCGGTCACAGGTGTCCACAATTCGCTGAGGAAAGCCAGGTCAGCTGACAGGTCGCTTGGCTGGCTAAGGTGCAGGGCGTCATTGTTGCCCAGAGCTAAGACCACTTGAGAACTGGGAAAGTGCTCTCGCAGCTTTTCCACCACTGTACGAAACGTCTTTCGAACTTCCTCCACTCCAGTCCGTTCCAAGTGGTGTGGGAAGAAGTCCCCAGGCAGAACTATGAAGTCAGGGTCGGAGTTGATGTCTTTGGCCTCAGAAAAGGCGGACTGCAGCAGAGTTTCAGGCAAATCGCAGCCAGCCTGGCCCATGCTTCTCTCCTCTTGACTAGGGACTAACACTCGGCAGTGAGTCTCTGGTAGTGCCTTATCCACATATGTGAGGTCCAGGTGAGCGTCTGATATCACGAAGAAGTCCAAAGCCAGGACTGTTATGCTCACTGTGCACAGTAGCCACTTCATAGTGCGAATATGGAGAGAAATTAACTTACTAAGTCTGTGTGCAGAAAAGTGCTTAATAGGTGAGGATTTGAGGCGAATCAGGGTAATACGCTCGAGATTTCAACTGATTCCTTTCTTCCTCTTGTCCAGTACGAGTCTTTTTCTTGCACGCCCGGAATATAAACTGCAGTCCGCACACAGGCAGCACCAGCACAAGCATCCCCACGTAGTACAGGTACAGAAATGCTTTCTTAGCTTGAGAGTTGCCACTTTCCCCATTAATATCCAGCTGCTCCCAAAGCACTCCGAAGATCAGATTTAGCACAATGAATAGCACAAGAAAGATGTTCTTGCGCACACTGAGGACGGACTGCACCATCGTGCGGTTCTGAGAGGAAGTGGTGACTGCCAGACCCCAGCAGTCCTCAGAAGTGTTGCACACTGCGTAGATGCCCAGCACATTAGTGTAGATAGGGAACAGCACGAGGTAGAGCAGGCCTCCGTAGAGGTAGTGGCCGAGCTCGCGTGCACAGCCGGACTTGAAGCACTTGAAACAGCCCTTCCACATCCAGTACCCCAGGAGAAAGGACACCGCTACGGCTACAATCACACTTATGCCCACTATCACAAGTGTACTCGCATTACTTCCGTTCTGGTGGATTACATTGTATAGCATTGCTGCGAAGTTGAAAAGGCTTTGCGCCACGTTCAGTCCGATGATGGCCGCCCACAGCCACTTCCCCCGCTCTCTTTGGCGGCCGAGAGCCATGAAGAACAACACCGCTAGCACTAGCAAGTAACTGTACTTCCAGCCTCGATACACTCCCCCAATATTCCCATTTTCATCTACTTTCCCAATGATCACCCGCACAGACATGGAGGAAAGCACGTAGTACGCTCCGATAGAAAACCACTTCACAAGGAAAGCCACGTGGAAGAAGTAAAACTCAATGAAGACCCACAGCAGCCCTACACAGCGTCTACTGCAGCGTGGTGTGCTCTTCATGACCGCCAAGTAACTCAGTAAATTGGCGTTCACCACTCTGGCTCGGTAGCTGATCCACCGCACTAACTTGTTGGGCAAGTACCAGTCTGCCTTTACGTCCCGTTTAAACATGAACCGGGCCGGCTCCCGCTGGTCTAGCCGGGCCTTCAGGTGCAGAAACAGCCCCGGCACAAACTCATACAGGTTGTTATCCAGCCATGACAGACTATGCGCAGTCGTGAAAGGCTTGAAGTAGTCCATCAGTGCGCCTGGACAGAAGTCGCGCAGTTGATTCCAGTTATAAAGGACGAAGCGGACTAAAGGCTGAGAGACGTAGCCCCCTAGGTTCTCTATCGGTCCGTACAGAATTTGGCTATACAGTGTTTCAAACCCGTCTGCCTGTTTCAGTAGATTCATGAAGAAAGTGTCCTCCGTCCTTACCACCTCAGGAGCCCCCAACACTCCTGTGAGAGTACTGTCGTCTCTCAGTCTTCTCAGCATAGTGCCAAAGACACAGGGTCTAGGCACTAACTCTGCCTCTAGAAAGCCCACAGCTTCAGGATGCAGGAACTGGGCGAAGCCTGCTAATAGCCATAAATCACTGTGGAGTCGGCCCTGGGGCCTGGGCTTCACTAGTACCCAAGTCGTCAATTTGCTTTCAGATTGGGAGTCCATGTATAGAAGAGCGGAAGTGGATATGGACTTGTGGGCACGAATGCGGTTTTTCTCTGTCAAGTTCATCTCATTACACCGAGTTTCTAGGGGCTGCAGGCTCTCCGAAATGCCAATATAGTCCTTAATCAGTTTCCACAGGCCAGTGTTCCTGCTAAGCACCTCAACTCCATCCACAATGAGCAGCACTACAGCACTTTCCAACCCTTCTAGGGGAGTTCCCGGGCCTCCCTCTCTATTCAGTACCCAGGCCAGCATGCCCGCCTCTGTGCTATAGTCCACATGAATGCCTAATAGCAACTCCAGCCCTGCAAAGCTACTGTGCAAGGCGGTCAAAAAGTCGCTTTCAGTGGCTGTGAAGTCCACAGGGGCAAAGTCGAGGCCAGAGGTTGGGGAGAAGCCGTTGAAGCTGAGAGCGGAGTGAGTGAAGTCGATAGAAAACTCTGCGAAGGACTGCGCAGTGCAGTGACTGGACAGGGTGAGAGACACAGACCTCCACGTCATTTTTTCTATACAAATCACTGTATAGCCTTAGCAGTCCTACTCCTTCTCAATGTCCTCTCATCTGACAAATGTCGTCTTGTTATTTGCAGAGTTCCTGATGCAGGGAAATGCCTATTTAGAGGAAGTAAGTGAATGTCAGTGCAGGCTAAAAAACGCCAGTTGCAGGGTCCCTTTTCCCCTCTTCATCCCTGCGTTCCTTTGCCCTGGCTGTAGGAATCCGGACTCTTTTGTGAAAGAACGCAGGAGTTACAGCCTTCAAAGGCAGCACTCCAGTCCCCACCTTCCCCTCTGCACTAGGCAGCTCTTCCAACTTCCCACTCTTTGCCCACTATTAGGCTCGACCGATACCATTTTAGTGGACACGGAACATATCGGTCCTCGAGCCGTATCACCCATTCCCATCTCTGATATGTTCCTTAGCAATGCTTCGAGAGTTCCCTCCCTTCTCCGTTTTCTGACCGAAGAGTGAGTTTCAAGGAGTCTCCTTCTGGCTGAGAGTCAGGCGAAGCAGGAGAAAGGGGCTGAACAGGTGGGGCGATGCTATGCAGCACGGCTGTGTCGATTCCGTGCAACTGTTCTGAGGACTTAAAGCAGCATAGCAGACTTGGTAGTCTTTATTGCTGACATTATGCACAACTGCATGTATGTTTGGAAATCAAGCACAAGCTGCACAGGTAGTTCTTTCCCCAGAAAAGGGGAGTGGACAGGTTCTACAGCCTTACAGAAGTCAATTTTCAGTAATTTCGGGCACATTAAGGTACTAAGCCGAGCACTAGTAGAGGTTGGTTTCCAGCGCTTGGTCGCGCACTTCAGGCCTGGTGTACCTAGGAAGCATGGGAGTTTCCCCACAGAGGACCACTACTGTTCGAGGCCTCCTGCTCTTCATTCCCTTGCGAATTGGGCTGATTCCGGCAGGGTTGATGGCCAGTAGTCCCTCCAACTCCCAGATCTTTTGTCGTGAGGAGTTGCTTCTCCTGCTAGATATAGGCTGGGGTGTAGGAACTCGGGTAACACACCCGCTCTGCACTCGTCTGCTGGTCCTCATCCTCCCATAGGGACTGCTCTGTTCCTCTGACTGTTCACTTCCCACTGCACGCAGACTGCAGGCTCTGTGCAGCTTCCGAGTCGGGTACTCTCCGGAAGCCACGACCGCTTGGAAGGAGTTGAAGAGTGACAGCTTGGCCTTGAGTTCAGAGGGCAGCTGGGCTTTAGGGAAGTGGGAAGTGCGGAAGTGGGAGTGGCCTGGGTATTTGAGTGCGCCTAGATGAGAGAAAGGCAGGGAATTGAGTGCTGTGAGTATAGGCGTGTGATGTGCAATTCCCTGCCACTTCCTCCGCAGTGTACTTCTTTCAGTCATATATTCGTATTAAAGGCCCTACCACCTAGCACTCCCTCAAAACCTCGAATTCCTTACTACCTCCTAGGCCTTAGGCACTATGTCTATGAGGAAGTCGAATATATCTGTCTGCGCGATAGCCATAGCCACGTCACTTCTCTGCAGCGTCCTTCTGCGGTTCTCCTCAGTGTAGACCCAGGCTCTGTGCGTGATTTCGATGACGAAGAGCTCGCAGGCCTTGGCAAAGAGGGCGGGCGCCTCTGCACTGATCATGCGCACGTCCTCGTCACTCTTCATTATCTTCTTCACCCGGGCGAGGGGGAGCTGGTGGTGGGTTCGCATGTCCTCTGCACTCATCTTCTCAATTTCCTCCAGCTGAGAGAGAAACAGCTTGTCCAGCACTACCAGTGGGTCTGTGCTGTCCGAGGAGTGCAAGTGGTCTGTCGGGAAGTCTGCAGACTGCAGGTCTCTTTCCATATATTATAGGCAAATCCTGCCCAACCTAAGACCCAAACAGGTCCAAAAATTGCATTTTCGACTGAAATTGGCAGGGTGGCAGTACAAAGCAGAGCAATAGGCAATACTTAAATGGGACAGATGAACTGTGGAGCCTGTGAGAGCAGCTTGGTAGACCTGAGGTCGGAGATGGACTTGAAAGCCTCCATCGTCAAGTCTTTCAGTCAAGAACTGGCTCGTCCCAGTGCGCGAACCACTGCCTCGCTGGACCTGAGCCTCACATATTCCTCTCATTTGGGCTGTATTCTCGCTATTCAGGCCTTTTGGAGGGGCCGGCAAGAGCGCAAGGCTATCAACCACCTCCTCCGCACTCACGACCGTCCCAATGCCTACTTCAGCAGGACCTACGCACTAGAAACTCTGCGGACAGGGCAGCCCCTCGTAAAAGCAACAGAAGCCCGTCCCGCCTATCGCTACTGCAACGGCGCCACCTACACTGGAGAGTGGAGAGGGGGCTTTCGCCACGGCTCTGGAGTGATGCTGTGGAGTGACGGAGCCCTGTTCCAAGGCAATTGGAGCTACGGCTACCCTGTGGGCTGCGGCAGTTTCGCACTTCCCTCGGGAGAGCGCTTCGAAGGCAGTTGGAAATTCGCGATGTCCTGCATGCGGATGTCCCTGCTGCTGGACTCGCCTAGAAACGCTACAGATGGATACGGTATTCGCTAGGCAGTTTGGCTCGCACAGAGGGAACTCAAGGCTGAAGAAGCGAAGACGCAGCCGAGAAGGACCTGGCAATCCGCTAAGAAAGCCGCACTAGAAGAGGCTTTGCAGTCCTTCAAGTCTCAACTCTGCTCCATCTCCAAACAGCCCCGGTACAAAGGTGCAGGCAGGGTGCGAGTCGAGCGTCTGCTGCTAGGGGACGGAGTGTACACCGGGGAACTGAAGGGCGGATTGAAGGACGGCTGGGGCAAGAATGAATGGAACAATGGAGACAGGTACGAGGGTGAGTGGGAAACAGACCTGCACCATGGCTTCGGCACCAGTTCCTGGGCAGACGGGTCCCGCCATGTGGGTTTCTACGAAGCCAGCAACAAGTCGGGGATAGGCGAGTACAACTGGGAAGACGGCAGTCTGTACCTAGGCGAGTGGAGGGACAATCAGATGCATGGCAAAGGGAAGTACAGCTGGAGTGATGGCAGAGTCTACATGGGTGAGTGGGTGAATGGGCAAATGCACGGGTTCGGAGTATTCACGTGGAAGGATGAGCGGAGGTATGAAGGAGGGTGGTACCAGGGGAAGAAGCATGGAGAGGGAGTGACCTATACAGCACAGGACCGCTATTCCAGGGACATATGGAAGCATGGGAAGATGATCAAGCCGGATGTGTAATTGAGTAGGCTTAAACTCAGGGCTTTTATCTTAGCAAATGACTGCCCATAGAGACCATTGTTTTAAAGTAATTTCAACTTTAGCCTCGGAAAAGAGAATCTGTAGAAAGAAAATAGAAATGGACGAAAGGTCTGCAGTGACTACCTCAAGAAGTCTGCTCGGCTGGATCTTCCTAAGTCTCTGCCTGGTTCTAACCACACTCGCAGTGGCTCTGAGTCTCTCCAACTCCCCTTCCCATCTACGTCTCCTGAAAAGCAGCTCCTCAACTTCTGGAGGCTCCATCGCTGTGCCCATTCTATTTGGCGTGGCTTGCAATAGCATTCGACGATGGCTGACGGACGGCTGGCCTGACGGGTTTTGGTCGAAGATGTTTTGGGTATGGATGTACTTGTGGCTGAACGGAGCTACGGCGGGTCTAGGTGGAATGATTTGGCTGGGAATGTACTGTAATGATCGCTACCACTGCTGCTGCCACTCAAATCAAGCCACTGTGGTGCAAGTGACGCCTGTAGTAGTCTCTTGCAATGGAGAGCAGGCAGTTGCGGGAGTACTTTTCCAACCGGTCGGCCGTGTTGAGGTTTAGCGACCTTAATAACAGTCCTAATCTTGCACTTGTGAGGACTATGGATCTTTTTCGACAAAACAAGTTTTTATAGACTTCTATATCCCAACAACGTGCGAAGTCCAACAAAGACAGAGTTGGAGTCGTCATAAACTCTGCAAAAAGGAAAACAGCACAAACAGCAGTCTGTAGAAATAACAATATGGACCTAAGTTCTGCCGCTGCAATGCTCCACTCAGTTCCTCGAAGTTCCCTGCACCTCGCCTTTCTCCTCCTCTGTGCAGTTCTAGCTACTCTCACCGTCCTCATCAGTCTCCCCAGCGACTCCCCTCACCCCTCTCTCCGCTACTTACAGAGCAGCAACGACGAGCAATCCAGTAAGAGCAGTAGTAGCGGAAACAGCGGCTCAGGCGGAATTCCAGTTCCCATGGTCGTAGGGTTTGCGTGCAACTGTGTGAAGCGCTTTCTATGTGAAGGCTGGCCACCCACCCGCAATGGCAAGATATTCTGGATCGTGGTATACATCGTAGTGAACATGATGACCTTTGGAGTGGGGGGAATGGTGTGGCTGGCTCTGTACTTCGTGAGGAGGTTTGGATGGTGCAGTACCTTCGTAGGGACTGTGGGCAAGGAAATCTCATACACTGGAGCGCAAGTCAAGGCCTACTTGCGAGTGGTGCAAATCATGGAAGTTGCGATGGTGAAGCGATCCAAGTAGACTAACATTCGGCAATTGCATTAACTTAGAAGAGGAACAATCCTCGTAATCATGCTATGAGAGGGAAATTCAGCACTTGGGAATAGACTCGTTGATGAATTAAACTGCAGATAAGCCAGAGACTGCACAATCGAGCCTACTTTCTCCAGTAACTGAGTAGATCAATAGAAGAATGGCTGATTGGTCCTTCCGCGTCTCTCCCCACAGCACTTCCCCTAAATCCGCCCTGCCCAAGAAGGTCAGCTTCCCTGACAACGCCCCTGTCCGCCTGCGTCCCACCAAGTCTTCTACGACCATCACCCATTCTGTCAAGCCCCGCTTCAAGCCTCTGTTCGTCTCCCTCCGAACTGACCTTTCCAATAAACGCACGAAAACCCGCAAATTCCATAAATCCGAGACCAATTTGTCGCTCCTGTCCACCAACCCGACCTTCGATAAGTTCTTCGAAGCACCACTTCACTCCACAGACGATGGACTGTACTCAGATGATTCACACAATAGACTGGACCAACGCAATACACTGCTGTCCCAAACTAAGCTGCGGACTCTTTCGAACCTCGCCAACCTGCTGAAAAACCGGCCCAACCCTTCCTCGGCGGCGGGGAAAAAGATGCGCAGGACCAAGACGATGCTTGTGAGAGAGCATTTGCCTGCCACTCGGGAGTTGTCCATTGATAGTTACGACGCTGTGGTTCGAATGCTGCGGGAAACGCAAGCAAAACAGCCCCCTATGCGCAAAACCGTAAAAGTAATGGTGGACCTGCCCAAGCTTCCCTTCGGCAAGCACGTAAGTTACAACTCCGTGCTCGACTTCCCCAAGACCCACATCCTCAACCTAGCCGCCAACGGTCAACTAATGGACAAACTTACTGCTGAAATCTGGGTTTCCAAGCTGAATCAGAGGCGATCGACTGAACCAGAAGCTGCGAAAACCCCGCAGAAGCCGGAATACAGCTGTGAAACGGAGCAAGTAAGGTTGTATAACTCCAGACTGAAAGTAGCGGAGGAGAACCTCTACCTGCACTACAGCATTGGGTCGAGTGCGTGGAAAAGGGACATGTTGGAGAAGCGGTTAGGCTGGAGAAGTCTGTATCGCCTGCAAAGGAAGCGATTGGCTGATCCTAATCTGACATTTACATAGGGAATGTGATTATTTAGTCTGAAGTAGGAACAACTAAGCCTTCAGAAGTCGCCTTTCCTCTCCACATGCTGCTTGCTGTCTAGTGATTTGTCTCTACATGGCGCTTACAGCCAGCAGCCAGGCCAGTCCCCAGGCCACCACTCCCACAAACAGCCACAACACCAGCATAAACAGTCCCCACTCCCTGCCCACCCACTGACTTGCCACACCCACTAGGTAGGGCGAGGGGAAGTCCCCTAGCAAGTGCATCAGAAACACGGAAATCGCATTTGCTTGTGCTCGCAAATCGGCTGAAACGCTACTCATCACTGCCATCGCCAGTGGCCCCGTGCTGCTGCTTAGTAGGTACAGGAAGAGCAGGAACTCTGCAGTGCTGAAGCCTGCTAGGAAGTAGGCGTAGGACCGGAATAGGGCGGCTAAGGTGCCTACGACTGCTCCTAGGGCTATTGCGGTAAAGGAAATGCTGCAGGCTACTTCCGTCCGCAGAGCTCTGAGACGCTTTTCACTGATTTCCCCCACATCCGCCATAGTTTGCGCAGACTTAAGCCGGAAATCCATATAAACCGAGCCTAGAAAGGTCGCCACCACTCCACACAGCACAGTAAGCGTGCCCATGCTAAGTGCTGCCACTGTGGGACTGACTCCATAGGTACAGTGGATCAGAGTACTTCCCCAAAAGGCCATTCCACCCACAGTGAAGGCGAAGGAGGAGTACCCAGCCACGATAAGGCAGAAGACGGGGTTGGTGGCTAGGCGCTGCAGTTGGCTTTTTAGGGAGGTTGGTTCGGGGCTTGCTTGGGCGCCCCAGTTGCTGCAGAGGCAGAAGGAAAGCAGGGTGAAGGGCAGCATGAGGGCGGATTCTATGAGAAAGGGGGCTCTCCACGAGCCCAACAGCTCCGTAGTGCCTTGGCCGAAGATAAAGCCCAGTGCATACCCAACTACCATGGCGGAGTAGAAGACAGACACCCACAGCTGCCTAGACAGTACCGTCTTCTTGTCACTGGGAGCTGTGTCCAGCACCAAGGGCGGCACTAAGCACACTATTGCGGCTTCTCCGACGCCTGTGACTGCCCTGGCTAGGAGCAGCATCCAGTAGTCCGTTGCTAGTCCTGCACATAGTGTGGAGAGGGACCAGATGAGTAGGCCGCTGCCTATGAGTGTAGGGACTGCAATGGACTGGGCGCAGTAGGCGAAGACAGGGCTGGACAGCATGAAGCCCAGTATGAAAATCGACCCCAGCGCCCCTGCACTGGTCCCACTCAGGTCCATTTCCTGCTTCGAAGCTAGGACTTCTAGAGTTGCCTGGGTGGCAATTACGCCGATCACTCCGCGGTCCAGGTAGATCAGTGTGTTGGCCAGGGTGAAGAAGCACAGAAGGCTGCCCGGAGGGAGGTGCACACCACCCATTCGCAAAGTTTACCATTTAACGCTGTAGAAACGTACTAATCGGCCTCAGCCTTACAAATCCTCAGAAACAGAAGAGCTTGCCCTTGCAGCCTGCACAGTACTCACTGCTTTCCCCGAAGTCCACTTCACCCTGTGCAGGGGTCTCTCCGTACAGCTTCTTACTACTGAAGTTTGGGAAGTCGCTGTACTGGGGCCTGGGGGAGCCCTCTATTACATCAGACCGAGATTTCGCGTGAATGTTGGTGGAACGAAGGGAATTCTGGCTCTGGTCTGAGGGAGAAAAGGGAGTTTCCACTACTTCGCCTTCGATTTTGGCCTGTAGTCGTGTCTGCTGCGCTTCCAAAGCGCTTATTTCCTTCATGTTCTCTGCAATTGCCGCCACGCATTTCTTTATTTTATACTCCAAATCCGGAATCGCCTTCTGCGCACTGCTCAAAGTCTCCATTTTCAGCTTAAACTCCACACAGTAACTGATCCAATGCACAATGCAGGCCGCTCCTTTGGCAGTCCGGTGCAGGGAAGACTGCAGCTGGTGCTGGTTTTTCCACACAGGAAGCAGGGCAGTCAACTGGTCTTCAGTCAAATTAGCAGCAGAAACGCTTTCCATGCGAGCTTTTAGAGGGTGAAATAGCTTGAAATTGGCTTGGAAAGCAGGCCAGGAGCGTTCTTTTCGCTCCAACAGCAGCAGAAACTGGTCCGCCAGGTCCTTCAGCTCCTCCCCGGGCTCCCCTACTCGGACTAACTCCTCGCAGAGTTCCCGAGTCAAACTGTCGCAGGCTGCTTTCATTCTTTCTTGGGCGGTTTGGGTTTCGTGTCGGAAGAGGTCGACTTGCTGCTGGGTCAGGTGCAGGTGGGCAGTGGCACGCTCTAGACGGTGTCGTAGACTTTGCATCTGCTTTTTCTTCTGGTAAATCTCCCCTTCCAACTGGTGCAGCTCCCTGCGCAGCAGACTGAGCGCATTGTCTTGCTTGAATTCCATTGTAATGGGAAATACCTAACTACTAGAAAACGCGGTAGCGCTGGGAAGACTGCACGTCCACATGTCTGGCCTTCGACATGATTTCCTGCGATTTGCCTATATATATCATTTCGATATCAGACCTGAGTTCCTTCTCCATGTCTTCGATGAGTCCAATCATGCCGAACACTAAATGCTCTCCGAACTGCTCCTTCACATAGGTCTGCGACTTCACCATCGCTCGATTCAGCGACCCATTCAGAGCCAAAGCGCCAACAGCCTCATTCCCTAGTTCTAACATCAAAAACAAGGTAGAGGTCAGCTTGTAGCTTATCTGCTTGCTGGCTGAGTCGAAGGAAACTGCGATTAGGTGGGAACTTTCCCAAGTGCCGGTCTTCATAGCGCCTTCGTTGGACAGGTCTGAGTACTTTGGTACCTCTTTTGATGAGGAAACACCCTGCGAAGTCGGACCCGGTGGTGGGCCAGAGGTACACGGAGCCCACGCCGCCTTCGAAGTAGAGTCTGCGGTACTCTTCGAATCGCTCGTTTGCCTGCATTTCCAACTGTCTCAGATGATCAGGCAGTCTGGTCGCTTCCTCAAGCGGCGGCTGATACCTGTTGGACCATGGCGACCTAAAGGAGTCGCCCTCACGATTGAACTCACACTGCAGAAAGGGACTGTTGGTCTCCTGGCACTGCGCTAGAGTCAGTGGCTTGTCCGCCTTCTGATGACACTGGTCCAGCAGCTGCTGGTCCTCAACGAGTCTGCCCAGTCCAGCCAGTCCCTTTTCCACCTGCGTCGGCGGGAGTCTCCTCAGCACACGCATACAGGCAGCAGCAGCGTCCTCCATATGCTTTCTATCGACCACAGGAATCCATGGGCCTGTGCTGTCAGTCACAGCGCGGAGAAGGGAAGTTGGAAGGGCAGTTGGAGGCCTTTGAGTGGCTGCTGGGTCTGCACAGTTGTGAGTTTCCCTACGCCAGTCGGCAACTTGAAGTCTATTCCTCGGGACATGTCATTGAAAGTGTGCGAGTGCAGATGCTTGCCCACTCCGTAGGAGTCAAAATCAAGGGAAAGGCAGTGCATGGGTCGGCGGAACTGCTGGAGTACTTGCAGACGGGAGCAGGCTGGAGCCAGCGGAAAGCCGCAGTCCTGTTCACCCTGTGCTGTCCTGGCTCCAATGTGCCCAAGGCTGCTTACCTCAGTAAGCTCTACGGCACACAGGGAGGCGGCATGCTCATATCCAGCCTTATCGAGATGGTGCAGACTGCTGCACATATAGCCTTAAGGCTGATTCCTGCGGGCGCGAAGGCGTACTACCAGGCGGAGTTAGGGTTTGAAACAGCGCAGGAACTGACGAATTACTGTGATCAGTTGAACACTGCAGTGGAGCGCGTAGTGGCGGATTTGTTGCTTTCTGCACCGCCCACGACTCTCAGTCCGCCTGAAATGTCCCCGGAAATCTTCCAAATGAAGGTCGTTTCCGGGTCGCTTCGAGCCCTTTGCAGCGCTTCTTTGCTACGCAGACTCGCTCGTGTGCCTCAGAAAGTCCCCTAGCATGCTTAGCTTCTAACTACGTTCAATACGTTTTGAGCGTAAATTAGCACTGCAATCGGCTCCCCGACCATGCAGAAACACACCCAAAAGACCACATTCCCCACCTGTGTGCCCGCCAAAGCGCCCTTCAGCAGCTCCATCACCATCACCAAGGGCACCTGCGCCATCATAGCCAGGAAGGCCCAGTAGCTCACTATCTTCAAAGCTCCGCTCACTACGTACTCGTGGCCTATTGCAGATACGAAAAAGACGATGACGCCTGCTGCTGGCACACTTAGGCCGTAGGAACGCAGAGGGTGGTAGAGGTGCCGAGTCACCCATTGGTGCACTGGACGGTTCCAGAGTCTCCAGAACTCCCCGAATGTGAGGGAATTCCACCAGTCCAGGTAGAACTCCCTATCAGCAAAGCACATAATTTCCGCCAAGATGTTCAACCAGCAGTGAAACAAGGCGTAAAACATGAGTAGCCAGACATACAGACTGGGAATCGCTATGCGCAAATGTCGCTCCAGCAGCTGCCAGTAGCTGGTTTCCGGGTCCGCGAGCAGCGGCAGCGTGGACAGCACCAGCGGAAACACATACTGCTGAATCAGCACAATCATCAAGGAAAGCGACACCGCCAATTCCCCAATTCTACGCAGTAACCAGCCTAGTCTGACCTTCGGACTGCGGGGATATTCGAATTGGAAGCATAGTGTGGGCGCCCACAGGAAGTACAGGAAAGTACGCAGGGGCAGACTGGCAGGGTACTTGGTGACTGTGTCTTGTAGCTTGCTGGGGAGCGCTTTCCAGTCCTTTGATAGCTTCGCATGGCGCACTTGAGTTGCTACGTGTGCGAAACTGACCAGTTTGAGGGCGGTTATGGAGGTGATTAGCAATAAAATGCCGCCACTGATGATGTCGCCAGTGGTTTTATAGCTCAGGAACAGCGGCAACACCAACACAAACCCCACATTCCCTATATGCAGTGCAGTGATCATTCCTGAAGACAGCCATTTCCCCCGCTTTTCCAAGAAGTAGGCAAAGAGCACGAAGACTTGCAGCACAAAGACCATGGAGAGACAAGGCCAGTTCCTGTAGTCGTACAGCACTAGGAGAGGGTTGGGCGGCCTGAGCAGCACTCCGTACTTCAGCAAGTTCTCGATTATCAGTCGGAAGTGGGTCACAAAGAGCAAAATGCCACATAGGTTCAGAAAGCCTTGGAAATTAACTGTCTGTGTTTCGGCACTTAGTGGCGAAATTGCCGCTTTCGTGTGACTTTGATGCAACAAGGTCCCCACACTCGCCATTATTACGTGCTAAATGAACTTTACCCCTAGCACTATCGCCGCCACAACAATGCACAGCGCCAGCACTGCTACGATTATCCAGCAGAGTTTGCCTTTGGCTCGCGTCTGGTACACCTCTGCACGCTCCAACTGCTCCACTGCTTTGCCTGTTTCCGCCTGGGCCACATCTACGTGTTCTTCGATTTTGTCCAAGACAATGCCCTGGTCTTGCACTAGTTCAGACACGTCCTTAAAAAGTGATTTTGTGTCCTTTAGGTCTCTTTCCAGCGCTTCGATTTCTTCCTGTCTCGCCTTCAGCACTGTATCATCGAACTCCCCCAGCACCTGAAACTCACTAGTCTGCCTAACCGAAAGCACCGACGCAGGCTCCACACTCTCACTGACCTGCATCGATTCCCGCATCGCAGTATGTATCCTCCGCTCCTTAGCCAGCGTGTCCTGCGTCACTTTCTCATACTCCTCCATGACGGTCCTGAAGTCCGCACTCAGCTTCTCATGTCTCTGCTTCTCCGCTCTCTCAGTAGGTCTTAGTTTTGTCAATTGGGCGAGTCGCTGGGCTGCCTCCTTGGCCACTTCTCGCTCTTGGCCTAAGCGTCTGCGCAGGGAGTCGTTGTCTTCGCTGGTGCCCAGTTGGCCGGCTAGTTGTTGGATGGCTTTGGTTCGCTTGTGGAACTCGCGGAGCTGCTCTGCGAACTCCTGCACAGACCCGTCGCCCAGCTTGGAGTACATATTTAGCTTTGGCGACTGAATAGCAACTTCTACAGCCTATATGGGTTCTCGTTCAAGTGGCCCTCTAGTCTTCAGTTAGTCACATCTCCTTTTCCTCGACTTCATATAGGAAAGCCGGACCTGGAAGGAGGACTATTCGGCGGGTTGGAGGAAGAAAAGGTCTGACCAGTGCGGAGCAGGCTGTTCTATAACTGCCTTTGCAAAACCCTCGTCAATCCTCATAATCACTATCCCAGCTAAAGACCGTGGAAGCTAGCTTACTCAGACCCTCCATCGTGTCGGTCAGGAGTGTGTGGAGAGGTTGAAGCGGGATCTTCGGAAGTGTTCCGACTCGCTAACAAGGACGGACTGGTGGACAAGACTGAAGTGATCAAACTCATCAAGTGGTTCGTCAGGGCGCTATACGTCGGCTCGAAGCCTGCCGAAAAAATCCTCAGTAACAGTGACGACGTGCATTATCTTATTGGAATAACGTTGCAGTACGACGCGAATGGCGACGGAATGTTGGATATGAATAATATCATTGAAGGAATGGATGGGTTGGCGTTTGAGATAGGTTTGCCCCGGAACGCCTATAACATTGATTACCATGAAGATTACGACACTGACAGCAACGGATTGTTAGACCAGAGAGAATTGAAAGAACTCATCAAGCGCTACATGAGAGATCTTAATCCTAAATAACATTTAGTTCCTCGTTAGTGGCTGAGTCTCAACTGCGAGTAGTCGCGCCACTTTTCGAAATGACAGCTGCGTGATTCGCGGATGAGCTCTATCTACAACACATAGAAGTCCTTGTAGAGTACTGCGGTAAGCTCAGAGTGTTGAAACCTTCGCCCACTCATTTGGAAGCGTACGTCTATGAGAGAGTGATGAGTGATGCCCCAGGTCAGCAGAAAGCAGCAGCGACTCCCGTGTGGATAATTTGTATAGCTGTTTCTGAGGTGGTGAAGCCAGTAGGCAGCGAGACGGTAAGGAGGGAGCTGGCAATGCGATGTCGATGCCCTTCTTCAAGTAAGTGAGTGTGCTGCTGGTCTGATGAAAGTTTAACAGCTGCTCCTGGGGCGGTCAGGTGCAACGACGGTTTATATCGATTCGCTGCGCACTGGGTCGTGATTGATCGTGCGAGTGTGTTCCGAAATCTAATGCAATCACTGCGTACTCCTATACAGGCCTGTTCCAACGTACTTCTGACTTCTCTGGTCACTCTCACGTACCCAGTCCCTAAGGTATTGACATCACCTGCGGCGTAAATGTCGCTATTGCAGGGGAAGCGTGCGTAGCATACAGGAGAGTGCTGGATCGTATTAGTGTGCACTGCTGCCAACAGCAGTCCCAGTGTGTCTCTCACTTCCTTCGCTGCTACTGCAGCAGCCTCTGTCACTGTCGTGCGCCTCTCGCTTGGCCCTGCAAATGCGTTCGTACAATCTCGCAGGTGCATTGATTGACTCAATTCTTCAAACTCATCCTACTTCTGCACCGATTGCAAGACTCTGCGAGTAAATTGCAGTTTCAAAACAACAGTGAAGGTTCCTGAAACAGCTGGAGTGCCAGCTCTGAGGCACAGGTTAGATAAAGTCTTTTGGTAGAGTGACTCGGAACGAGGAGAACTGCAGCAAGGCGGTCTTCAGCCAGAATATGTAGGAGTGCTCTGCGGAGTCACGCTACTGGTAGCGAAGGGTGGCGCAAAGCCCATCTACCCAGAGCATCGATAAGTTGGCCACCTTTGTAGCGCATGGAGAGGCCTGAAAGTATCTGGTTGTATGAGTCACCAAACCGGAAATCGACAAGACGCCGCCCCGACCGGATGTCAGAAGCAGCCTTGATGGAAACTGTGCAACTGAGCAAAGGTGCGACTTTCCGCTGACGTAAAAGTGCGGGAATTCGGGCAATAATAGTGTTGGGATTGTCGAGGTGTGCACTGCAGGTCGAGAACTCAATGGGGTAGCAGAGACAGTAGTCTGAGCACAGCGACTGAAACCATCATGCCTTAGTTCATAACAATGGGGAACACGTGCCTCGCAGATACTCAGTCTGTAGTTTTCGCCAAGTCCCCTTCTTGAGACAGTGCACCCCAGCACCCATACATCGTCCGTGCGCTCCTATCTTATCCGCAAGGAGCACTGACAAAGCCGCTCACCGAAGTGCCAGACCAGCTAAAGACATAGCGTCTGCCCGAGTTCTACCAACAGTCCCATGGATCTACTCGCTCCCAGGCGGTGTACGTGGGCGAGTGGGAAAGGACGGGGCTGTGACTCTGTGCAGATGGGAGGGATCGGGTACTGGGACCACGGTGAGGTGCAGAATCATCGACTACTACGAAGGTGTTTTCAACAAGCGCCACTACGTCAACGCCACGCTCAAGAGTCGCTACGAAGGCAGGGACGACCTGTCGCATGGCCACGGAAACGTATGAAGACGCACACTACCAGGGCGGCCAAGGATCGAAGGAAGGCTCAAGTGGCCTGTATGAAGGTGTGTTCCGGAGAACATGCTGAGGGTGAATACAAGATGGTGTGTTCATTATAACAAGATGATGGGCGCGGAGTATTCACCTAACGCAAGTACGAGGGCGAAAGATGTTGAAGGCAAGTACAGAAGTGTACGAAAGCTGGAAAGCAAAGCCTCTTCAACTCCTGGCAAAACAACATCTCCTTGTATAACGGGCAGCTGTTCCCTGCTGCAGCGCTTTGTTACGGTCGCGAGTGACTACGCGGTGCAGTACCTGCTGAAGGTCTCCCAGTACCTCGATAGCAACATCAAGGTCAGTGTCAACAGCACTGCGTCATTTGCTGGGGGCTCATCAGTGACCAGACTCTAGGCGGCCGTAATCACTGGCTTTGCCTCGCAGCGTATGTGGACGAATGCTTTGGGGAATACAAGAACATCGTCTGCCTGCCAATCGTTCCTCAGCAATGCGAGAACATTCTCTCGGCCTCTCACCCCGTAGCATCAGCGGAGAACTCTGACAACACCGAGGAATCGCTAAATGCGTCAATACGAGAGGCGCCCTACATCCTGAAGAGCGTTGTGCATACATTGCGAAATCTGCTACACGACTTATCGAAGATGAAATCACGCTTGATTGCACAGATGATGCTTCCACAAGGAATGCCTCGCTGAGTACTTCGAAGGCAAGATTGACGAGAGGAAAGTTGGTGATGAGGATGTGTGCTGTGCGAAGCCGATGAAGAACATCTCGCCAAAGCGATACCCTGAGTACGAAGGGTTAGCAGCGTAGATGGTTGCGCAGGAAATCGCAGATGAGAAAATCTCGTATTCACACAGCTTCTGTCCGAAGTGTATGTCACAAAGACATAACTGTATGAACTGCGTAAAGTGTGGCAAGCCAGGGCATATGGGACCGAGTAACATACAGTCATGCGAAATGGATAGCTCAAGCTCTTGTCAGGCACAGTCGAGGGGTGCAAGTTCAAGACTTGAAGTCTGATAAGTGCAGAGGAGAAACCTCCTTCTGTATGTGTGGAAAGGTTCCCAGCGCCATGAAAAGCATCCTTGCGTCGTTTCAGGGAAATACCAAGCACTAACTTTGGGCTGTCTCCTGCAACCTTCCCGCCCTTTACTGCTCAGCTGGGGCATGACTCCTGCTCATAGACATACGCTTCCAAATGAGTGGGCGAAGGTTTCAACACTCTGAGCTTACCGCAGTACTCTACAAGGACTTCTATGTGTTGTATCCGCGAATCACGCAGCTGTCATTTCGAAAAGTGGCGCGACTACTCGCAGTTGAGACTCAGCCACTAACGAGGAACTAAATGTTATTAGGATTAAGATCTCTCATGTAGCGCTTGATGAGTTCTTTCAATTCTCTCTGGTCTAACAATCCGTTGCTGTCAGTGTCGTAATCTTCAAGGTAATCAGGTTATAGGAGTTATCTTGCCCATCTAAATGAAACATCAACTCAAGCATTCCTTCAATGGCCTCATTCTTATCAAACATTTCGTCGCCATTATCATCGTACGTCGTCGTTATTCCATAATAATATTGCATGTTGTTCTTTTTACGGAGGACATTTTCGATTAGCGTCGAGCCGACGTATAATGACCTGATAAACTACTTGATGAGTTTGATCAATTCAGTCTTGTCCACCAGTCCGTCCTTGTTAGCGTCGAATCGAGTTACGTAGTCTTGACTGTTTAGCATCTCGTCAGTCACAGGCCAGCCGATTTCGAGATAAGCCCGCATTTTATTATGGATGTCTTCCTCGTTAAGGCCTCCTCTCTGCTCGAGTTCTTCTGGCAGCCAAAACGTCATGTCGTTGACCACAATAGACTGGACAATTTCTTCCACACTGTTAAATTCACTCATCATTGAAGCCTGGATGCTCGTTCCCAAGGCACAGACCAGGAACACGTACAGTATCGCGGCTTTTATCTATTAAAATCGACGTTGCTCCGAGCTTTAATAGCTGAAGATAGTCGTTAAACGTTTAGTCTGGTAAAGATGAACCTTGAAATCGACTCTTAGCTCTAAGCTAGGGAAAGACTGATGAGTGGAAGTAGTGATTGGAACACTTGATGGGGACCTGCTCCGCATGCACTGTTCTTCGTAGTGCTTTAACCTTCTTGAGTTTCAAGTTCCACTAATCAGTCGCTCGGTAGGGATATTCGGGACTCTTGAAGTTGGCTTCCTCCCTCAGTTTCTGCAGGCTCACTCTTCGAGTCGGAACACTTCCGAAGATCCCGCTTCAACCTCTCCACACACTCGACATCCCTCCTGACTGACACGATGGAGGGTCTGAGTAAGCTAGCTTCCACGGTCTTTAGCTGGGATAGTGATTATGAGGATTGACGAGGGTTTTGCAAAGCAGTTATAGAACAGCCTGCTCCGCACTGACCAGAGCTACTCTGAGACAAGAACAATGTAGACACATCTGCCTCTGGAAAAATTCGAAGTCTCCCGAGCCCTGCACCTGGAGCTTAATTCATGTTTATCGCAGGTACAACTTCCTTTTGATAGCGAGCGTGGTGTCATCGGTGTATCGCTGGAACATTGGAGTGGGAGACTACAGGACTGTTGTATATGGGGAGGAAACGTTGCTATGGTGAGATGAAGCGGGAACAGATATGCAGAGCCAGGCTTTTAGTAGTTTGGAAGATATCCCTGTGCCGCTTTTAGTGTGTTTTGGCAGTTTCCAAGTAATTACACATGATGGAAAGTTCAATAACTCTGCAGAAGTCCGAATGCAGACTTCTCTACAGCCAAGGACTCCGCGGCTTCACTCTCTATTGCAACTCAGGCAGGTAGGTGACTTCGACACAGTTGAGTTCTTATTGGACAGTGCTGGAACTGTGTTTGGCAAATGTATCAGACCGCGACTGGGAGAATACTGTATCGACAAGCCGAAATAGCCTTAAAAGTTGGACCCAAATGTCCAATGCACCGTTTATTTTGAATGTGAAAGCAGTGCTTTTGCAGGAAAACGCCATTTCCTACTATATCTACTATAAACTCAGCGCCACAGCTCCCAACCCTCAATGTATTTGACAACTCCGTGATCTTTTGGCAGTCCAAAAGGATAAGTCGCCTATGACCTCGCCGCCTGTGTAGAAACGCAGTTGGAGGATAGGAGATATATGTTGTTGGGAGAAAAGGTCCTGCGAATACCGGAATTCCACCTCAGAAGTACTCAAATCAGGCCTTTGACACCTGTTCCAGAGAAAGTCGCTAATTCAGGGGCATTTATGTGTTTGCAGACTTTGACAGTGTCCAGATTCTAGCTACAATAGAGAAATACGGTATATGAGGAGCTAGAGGCTGGGCCAGTAGGGAGGGACAGCTGCCCAGAGGGGACTTTTCACAGGGAAGCAGGTGCTCTGGAGAGGGATGTGGGCCTCTGGCAGACGTATGTGCGGAGGGAGGGTCGTAGCAGCTAGAGTTAGGACAATTGGGTGCACACAAGTACTGTTTTTAGGCGAATTTGAGTACAAATAGCCTTGTTTTATTTGTCTGATTCTATAACGAAGTTGAGGAAAGTCTGCATTTGAAAGGCAATAGTAATGCATAACTTTGCAAATAGCCTAAATCCGCCCTAAGTTAAGAACTGCAGAATGGCTTTAATCGTTTTCCCGCCTGTTTGCAGCGTTTTCTCCTCCCACTCCTTACTCCGAGGACAAAAAACCTCAACAGCCTTGCTTTTCTCAGTAGATTTCATATAGCTCTGGTGGAAATCCGAGCTTCCCAAGCGACTAAAAGCCTGCAACCAAGCCGAATTCCTATGGTAATGGGTATGCTCCTGCACCTGATTCAGATAGACCTTGGTTTTCCCATACGTCCCGTACTCCTCTACCAGCGCCCTCCATTCCACCCCTGAAACATGCTTTAAAAGCGATGGTAAATTCGATATTAGGTCTCCTTCGATCCCTGGAAATAGGTCTTTTCCTATCACATGTCGGAGTTTCTCCAGGTCTTTTCTCTCTTTTATGGGAGAGAGGCTTTCCTCGTTGGCTGCTATTAGCGTGGACTGGCCCCAGGGACCCAGGGCAGTGTGCAGATCTAAGTGAATCACTTGGGAAAAGAGGTGGGTTTGGGGGAAAAGGTGGGTGTTTAGCAGGTTGGTGAGTTGGATTGCTTCTTCTTGGAGTGTGTTTCCGCCGTAAAAGAGCAGATTAGGGAACTGCCGCTGTCCCGGAAGCAGGATATCGATCAATTCCTGCTCGCCTAGCCTCATTCTGAGGGCAATAGAGCGCAGAAAGCGGAAAGAAACGGGCTTGCTGCAGTCCAGTAGGTAGCCATACTGGGTGTAAAAGGCCTGTCTCTTCGGGTCTAGCAGGGAAAAGTCCGCTTTGGACTCAATATTTTGCACAAAATTGCGATTTAGGTCGATATTATTGATATTTTCCCGTCTCGCCCAGGCCGCCCCAAAGGGATTCACAGCGTGAACCACTGCTAAAGACGTGCCGAGCGGCAAAAGGCGGGGTTCTGCTGCTAGGCGGGACAGGAAAGCGCGAATAACTGCACTGCCTGCGTACAGCTCGCAGCCATGCACGCCCGTAGTCACCAAAAGCAGCTTCTTGTCCTGAGAACTGCGAGAAAGGAGGCAGTAGTCAGTCCGTAAGGTCTCTTTTTCAGGGCCTCTGAGGGCGAAATCATACCCTCCAAGCGTGACTTTGAGGGCATTTGTGGCCTGGAGAGCCGTAACAGCCTCGACAAACGCAGTTCTGCAGGGCTTGTAGGCCCTGTAAAAAGCCGTCATTACCCTTTGCCAATAGACTTCCCTGTAATATGACCTTCAGACTGCTCCTCACAGTGTCCCTCCTCCAATGCCTCCTCTCCAACCCTCTCCCCGGCCTAAGTCTCTACTCCAGCAGTGTGTCGCTGGAAGTGCTGGATGCGCACATCTGCGCCCAGCGCTGTGCAGACCTGTGTGCGGACCCTGGGTGCGAGGTCGCCTGCAGAGGGCAGTTCTGCAGTGAGGCGGAGGACAGTGCGGTGTATGTGGGCGTGGGGATTGTGTGTGTGGTGGGAGTGGTCAGTGTGGCGTGCAGCGTGTTCTTCGGCGGGAGACAGCGGCAGGGCAGGAGGAAGAGAGGGAGGCGGCAGGAAGGAGACTACATCCACTTGTAAAGGCTAGAATTCGCCTTTATCGGCTTATGCAGTGTGTAAACTGCTTCTGCTGTACCTATAAAGACAGGGAACTAGTCCCCGATATCTACCCTCCATTAATCGCTCGAGTACATTCAAATCCATACATTTCCCTCAAACGCTCCCAAATAATCCATATGGAAGTCGAAGGCAGCGCCCCCGAGGCCTACACCCGTCTCCGCGCCTGTCTCAAGTGCCGACTCATCAAGAGTGAATCCCAGTGGCTGAAGGAAGGCTGCGACAACTGCCCCAACCTCGAGATTCAAGGAGACGTGGACCGGATGGTGGACTGCACGACCGGCGGCTTCGAAGGGGTGATTGCGCTGATGGCGCCAGGGAAGAGCTGGAGCGGGCGGTGGAACAAGGTAGACAGGGGCGTGGCTGGGTGCTATGCAGTGGAAGTGGACGGGGAAGTGCCAGGAGAGTCGAGTGGAGGGTCTAGTGAGGAAGAGGACGATGAGGACTAGTAGCCTGCTATACTGTTACCAGGGTGTATATAGAATGGCAGTGAAGGCGCCTGTTCCCAGGTCCATTTTAGCCTTCCTAGCGACCCTGTTCTTCCTAGTGGAGTTCGGTGCTTCTTACCCAGGCTTCTCCCTCGAGACCGTCTACATCACTCCCTTCTTCATACGTCTGGACACGCCATGGCTCCTGGACTCCTTCATCTGGCTGGCTCCAGCGATACTGCTCTTACTCTTTTCCCCCGCTTTCAGGGTGATACAGGACTTCGCCGAGTTTAGCGGAGGGCTGAAAGCGCTTTTCCTCCTCCACCTGGGGTCAGTAACCGCAGGAATCACTCTCCTTATCGCCGCCTGCATCCTCGGAGAGGTATACCGCGGGGAAGACACCAGCGCTGTGCTGTTACTGGCCTTTTTAGGCTTTTTACTCCTGGACATGGAGCTAACGACGCTAGAGACCTTGGCGGTAGAGCTACTGAGCGGCTACACCCTCAATCGCGACTATGTCACCCAGTGGAGTTGCGGGTGGAAAAACATTGGCAGGGTGGCGGCCTATTTGCTGGCCTCCTGCGACGCCCTGCAAATCGGCTCTATGTACATTTACTCCGTAAGAACTATTTAAGACTGTGGGCGACACAATGCTTTTCGCGCTTCTTATTACCTGGACGGTCGTTTTCGTCATAATCGTCTTCGGAATCCCGCAGCAATCTCCCTTCCTGCAGAGGAAAAAGCCGGACTGGACGACTAACTGGAGCTCTTTCCAGCTGCTCTACCTCAGTCCATTAAAGCTGAAAGTCCTCTTTTTCGCTCACTTCTTCGGCTATGGAGCGTACTTGCTCATTACGGTGTATGCGACTTCGTGGGTGGGCATTTCGGTTTCGGCGGGCGCGCCGCTAGCTGAGAAGTTCACGCTGCAGAGGAGAGTGTTTGAAAGGGGGGTGTCGTGGGGTGCTTTTGGAATGCTGTTAAGCGCCCTAGTGTCCATGACGACCTCTCTCCTGTTCCCCTACATCCGCGGCCACCTGAGCGACGGGTTCATTTGGGGCATTTCGCAGCTAATAGCCGCCATTGCGCTCCTAATTACCTCCCGAATCAGCGAACTACGGGGAGTTTTCATCATTTTGCCGTTATGCGGATTTGCCTTTTCCACAGTCCTGCACTTCCTGAACGAATTGCTGCTGTCTCTAAAGGGCGTCTACATAGTGAAATGCACTGCTTTAAACAGGCCCCATAGTGCTGCGGACTGCCCCGCTATGTCCTTCCCTTCTGCACATTCCCACTCCCTGCCCTACCTTCTACGGATGGTGAAGAACCTGCCTCACAAGGAAGAACTCCTGCACATGCCGACGAGCAGTATCCGGCCCTGGGAAGAGGTGACGGCGCTCACCAGTCTGGCAGCGCAGGTGGTGATGTTCAGTGTGGTGCCCAGTCTCTTCCTGCTGCGGCCAGAGAGTGATGATAACAAGTGGGGAATGGTCACTGCGGGCGTGTCGTCCTTGCTAGGGTCACTGTGTGCCTTTTTAGCATAGAAATTGTCTCACTTCCTTGATAATTAGGCAGAAAAGGCATTGCTTTGCATGGATGTCGCAGTCTTTTGGTAGGTGGAAACAAGAAATATTGACGTGGACGACTAAGCCTACCTCATATTATCTATAGGTACTAGCAGCTGCACTTCTTGCTCCCCGCTGTGGTGGCCAATGTCTCCTCCAGCTTCTTGCCTCTGGTTTCCTGCTCTTCCTGCTCCTTCATCCCCGCCCTACTGAGCACTTCCCTGACCAGTCCCAGCAGCGCCTCATCCACGCCTGTGCCAGTCTTCGCCGAGGTGAACCAGCACCCAATGAACTGATTCGCCTTCGCCTCCGCTTCGTATTTGTCCTGCTTTGCTGCCAAGTTGGACACTAAGTCGCTTTTATTGAGGCAAAAGGCCATAGGGATGGGCGATTGATCAGGCATTTTGACGTTTTCGTCGACTTCTTCCTTCCACTTGACAGCCTTCGCGATGGTTTCCTCTCTCGTTATGTCCGCCACGACAATCGCCCCTGTCGCGTCTCTGCAGTACATGCGACTAATTCCTCCCAGTCGATCCTGTCCAGCCAAGTCCCACAACTGCACTCTCAGAGTCACTCCATTGACCTCAATTACCTTAAATCCGAACTCGCAGCCTATAGTTGCCTTGTAGTTTTCCAGGAAAGTGTTCTGCACCAGACGGTTTACAAGTGAGGACTTGCCGGTTGCGGTCTCGCCGATGACCAGGATTTTTAGGAAACTCATAATGGCAATGGAGTTGGTGCTTTTTTTGGCTGGACTCGGGGGAGTGCTGGGCGTGCAGAATGGACTGGGGCTGACGCCGCAGATGGGCTGGAATTCGTGGAATCACTTCGCGTGCAATATCAATGAGACAGTTATCAGAGGAGCGGCTGACGCCCTGGTGAACACCGGCCTGCGTGACCTCGGCTACATCTACGTGAACATCGACGACTGCTGGGCAGTGCACGACAGCAGAGGCCCCTCCGGCCAGCTCGTGCCCGACCCCACCAAGTTCCCCTCCGGCATAGACGGCCTGGCCACCTACGTGCACAGTCTGGGCCTGAAACTCGGCATTTACTCAGACGCTGGGACGAACACTTGCCAGGGACAGCCTGGGTCTTTGGGGCATGAGGACATTGACGCGGTCACGTTTGCGTTCTGGGGAGTGGACTACTTGAAGTACGACAACTGCAATAACCAGAACTTGCCTGCGCCGGAAAGGTATGTGGCCATGCGGGACGCTTTGATGACTGTGGGTCGTCCGATTTTCTTTAGTCTGTGCAACTGGGGCACTGAGGATACGACCTCGTGGGCGCCTGCAGTGGGCAACAGCTGGAGAACGACTGGAGACATCAGGGACGAGTGGAGCAGTATGAAGAATAACTACCGGCTGAATGCTGCGCACCCGGAAATCGCAGGGCCTGGCGGCTGGAACGACCCTGACATGCTGGAAGTGGGGAACGGCGGTATGTCTGATCTCGAGTACCAGACCCACTTCACCCTATGGGCACTCGCCAAGGCGCCTATGATCATCGGCTGCGACCTGACTCAAATGTCCAACTCGACCTACGCGATCCTCAGCAACTCTGAACTAATCGCAATCAGTCAGGACTCGCTGGGCCAACAAGGCACTTGCAAGCAGTTCTGCACCTGGTTCGCCTCCATCCTCAAGCCGCAGATCTGGACTGCGCCGCTATCCAATGGCGACACCGTCGTAGTGGCAGTCAATTTCGACGACTCTGCTTCCTGGGAACTGAATGTGAGTCTGGGACGGCTGGGTCTGTTTGGGTCGTTTGAAGTGAGGGATATGTGGGAGCAGAGTGACTTGGGGGTGATGGCGGGCCTGCTGCCGGTGCCGGGGATTGCTGCCCATGGAGTCAAGGCCTACCGTCTGCATTCGGTCGCTGCGAGGACTGTAGACAGCTAGGTAAGCCTTGGCTGGCATATGGAAGCACCCAAATTCCCCGAGTTCGAGTTCCACTTCGACGACTGCGTCGTCGCCTTCGAAGACGGCCCCAAGTCGTACCAAGATCTACTCGACCTGCTGCCCGCCTCTCCCAGCCTCCACTGCTACTTCCGCTCCAAGGAAACGGGTCTATTTCCAGTCCTGGACGAAGCCAGTTTCCAACGGGCGCTAGGAAGCGGAGCCCAGAAGGTCAGCTTCGTGCTCAGACAGGAATAGATCCCAGGACTAGCACCAAGCACTTAGAGAAGGCCTACTACATATGCTTCTCCATGACATGCTGCTTGATTTCGCTTCTCCTCAGCGGCTCCGCCTCCCTGCAGTTCTCACACTTCACCATCATCATGGGCTTTTCCACCTTCTGCCCGGGAATGACTCTGAAGCACACAGTGACGGGCGACCCTCTGATTTCCACCGCGACCCTGGTGGGGTTGGCCGCCGAGTTCTCATACATCACCAAGTCCGGCTCCAACGTCAGTCCCTGATTCGTGTCCTGCACGTTTTTCAGCCTGTAGAATATCTCTGCCAGTTCGCGGGTGGAGAGTTGCAGCTCGCTGGTGACTGTGAAGACTTCCTTGGTGAGCATGAAGAGGGTGTCGAGGTCGTAGCCTTGGGACTCGGCGTGCTTGAGCCGCTCACCGTCGCTGCTGAAGACATAGTTCAGGTTCATTATTAGGCCTGTGGTAGGCAGCTCTCAATATGGAGGCAATGGATGGTGCAGCGTGCTTAGGCAAATAGGGCATGGAGGAGGGGTGGACTGGGTGAGGTGGTAGAGGGCTGGGATTGGAGGAGAGGGGTTTGAGTAGGAGGCCATGGGACTTACTACGACAGGAACTGATATGAGTAGCTGCTCTGGGGATGTTATTGCAGACTTAGCGACTTATTCACCTCGTTTCTCCTGTAGTTCCCAAAGCGGCCTAGACGTTTCCCTTGTCCTTCTCCTCCCACTACTTCCCTTCCTTCATCTGACATTATGATATGCAATGGGAAACGAGTCCACATCCCTCAGCAAAGCCAGTCTCAAGCCCGGCTACTTCGTAGCTTACAGCTTTTCCCCAGTGATTTCCCCTCCAATTCAGTCCAACCCCCCTCCAACTGAGACCCAGAAGCCTCATAGTCCTATGCAGTATCGACAGGAACAGGCCTGGAATCCAAGGGAGTCCGCGGCTACAGAGGAGTACAAAGAAGCCACTAAGTCCCAAGCTGTAGAAGAGCTGCTGCACAGGGAAACTACTGAGGAGGAGCAGGAGACCGCCCAGTCTCCAAATCCCTTACAAGTCTCTGAGACTTTACCCCCTGCCCAGCCCAGCACAGTGGACTACTCTGACGATTCCGCAGCCAGGGCAGCGCTCTTAACCCGGCTAAAGGCCGCAGGCAAGGCCCAGCCTCTTTCCAACGGGGAACTGCTGGAAGCCATGTACCGCAACAAGAGGAAAAAGACGGAAGTCAAGGGCGGCACTGGGGAAGTGGAGTGCAGGCCACAGCAGTCAGTAGCGGCCCTCAAGAAGCAGTTTTCCCACTCCTAAGCTTAATAAAGGGGAAAGAATGGACTCGATCCGCGTGACTCTATATAAGAACGTGCAAAGTCCGGGGGAGGGGATGAATGTGCTGGTCAGTCGGTCCATTTCCAGGGAGGATATGTTGGCCTTGTGTAGTCAGTCTTTGGGCTTTCCGGCTTCCAAGGTGTATAACCGAACTGGCACTCTCCTGACCTCCTTCGAAGGACTGGCAGACGGCTCAGTCCTCTACATCTCTCGCGGGGAAGCCTTCCAAGTCAAGACTGGCCAAGTCAGCGACCAGCGCAGCGGCAACCGACGCTGGCTAATCACAATGCTGGGGGCCGCCGCAGTGGGGAAGTCCGCCATCACTCTGCGCTACGTCCTCAACAAGTTCGACGGCGGCTACGACCCCACCATCGAGGACTTCTTCCAAAAAACTGCTAAAATCGACGGGGAAACTGCGAATTTGTCGATTTTGGACACTGCGGGGATGGAAGACTACGAAAGTTTAATCGACCATTGGATTGAGAAAAAAGACGCATTTGTGCTTGTTTTTAGTGTGCAGCAGCCGGAAACCACCCAAAGAATCCGCGATTTCAACGACAAACTCCGACATCACTATGAGAGAAAAGACCGAAAAATGCCTGTTGTGGTGATTGCGGCCAATAAAATCGACTTGGCGGGGCGGTATGTGAGCTCTGAGGAAGCGAGGCAGCTGGCTGCGGAGCTGGGCTTCCCGCTCTTTGAGGTGTCTGCGCAGAATAATACCAATGTGGAGGAAATGTTCAGCTTTATCGTTCGGGAACTACGGAAGAAGTGTGCGCCTGCAGCCAGGCCTCCCAGTCGTAAGCTCTGCCGTTTCCTATAGCTAAGAACACTGGCGTAGGCAGTAAATAGGCCTTTAAGTTGCTGTGGTAATTGCCATTTCCCTGTGAACAGTGATGTATTCGCCTAATGCCTGAAAAGTCATATGAATTGCTATAGAAAGTGTAAATTAAGGGGTGTTTCTGCCTATTGATGAGAGAAATAGAGGGACTAAATACCGATTTGAGTAGACGAAAGCAGTTAATATCAAGGCAAACCCCGCTATGCAGCTGGGTCCTTAGTCCAAAGCCCTCTCTGCCTCCCTAGGACTCCTGTCTCTCCTAATGTAATGGGAGCAAAGCAGACCCAGGACCGCCAATGGGACCGGCAAGTCCTCATTTCCATCTTCCAAAAAGACCCCTCCGCCTGGGCGACCATCCTCTCCCACAGTCACTGGCGCACCCGGCGCATTGGAGTGAGCCAACTCACAGTCCTACAGGCCGCTGAATGGACAGGCAATACAGAGATAGCGGCTAGGCTGCGAGCGGAAGGGATGACGGAGGAACTCGTAGAGCCTGAGGATTGTTTCCTGCCTCTGGACTCGCAGTCCACTGCGGACGGACAGGCACACCAGCCCCGCTGCAGTCCGCAGCTGCGTAGATGATAAATGGGCATCTGCCACTACTCATTTCACTTGCAGAGGGAAGGGTGTGACTACTTTACGTGTATTTGGGGAAATACAGCTTCAGTAGTTTCGTAGTGATATAATATAGTTCGGCTATATGGGAAGTGCTGAGAGTAGCCGGTTTCTTATCTTAAATCTGACATTTCCACTACAGCCTTTCAAATTTCACCTCAAAAACGCCTTTAGTTGCAATTTCTTCGACTGAAGCAGTCCAGAGCCAAGGGAAACTCGCACTTCAGACAATTCACCATTATTGTAGAGAAACAGTAGTGCAGTTCCTATCAAGTTGCAGGGAAAATAGACTCAACAGGCTTTCAATGCGACGGAAAGACTCAGTTGTCATGCGGAAATAGGTCTATTTTAAGCCTTTTCTAGCTCTAGTAGTCATTTAAGGCAGCATTTGGCAATACTTTCAGGTGTAATAGTCCTACAGACGACTCCAACCTGCAGGAAATTTCCTCCCCCAGTACAGGAGTTGTATTGCCTAGAGTACTCAATATGTGATAAAGCGCAATGCGAGGGGAAAATGACGCCTCCTCTATCGCAGCTGAAGATGCCTATTTAGTGCCGAAGCACGCTCCTTCGCCTGTATCCGACTTAGAAGGTCTGTCTTCGGCCTCCAGAGGTTCCCGCTACAAGCCTGTGTGGCAGCGCGCCTTTCGCAAGGTGAAGGCCAAGCTGCAGTTGCTGCACTTGGGCAGGGAAATCAACCTCTATGGAGCTAGTACTTTGGGTGCGGTGGCGGGGACCAATGACCTTTTACCTGCGGAACTCGTGCAGAAGACGCTGCTTTCCAGGGAAAAGAGAGAAACCCGAGGCTGGCTCTTCAAGTCCGGAGGCAAGTTCCTGACCCTCTGGTCCTGGCTATTTTCCGCACTCATGCTATACACGGCCTTCGTGACTCCATATCGCTTGGCCTTTTTCGACGACTCTGAAAGCTCGACTTGGGCGAATATTGATTGGACGATTAACGCTTTCTTTATGATTGACATCGCTGTGACTCTCAACTCTCCTGTGAAAGTCCACGGCAAGCAAATCCTCAGCCGCTGGACGATCTTCACAGCTTACTTAAAATCCTGGCTGTTGCTGGACCTAATTGCTTGCTTGCCGCTGAACTTGATATCCAGTGCGCCTTCCTCCACCGGCTCCAACCAAATGGCGAGACTACTGCGCTTAGTGCGTCTGCCTCGCCTCTACCGCCTCCTCCGACTCACTCGCATGCTCAAGCTCCTCCGCGGAGAAAGCGGCGGAAACGCCTGTTTGGACAAAGTGCAGTCCTGCTTCAGCATCAAGCAGTCAGTGCTGAAAGTTACTTTCTTCGTGCTCTCGATAATGTTGGTACTGCACCTTATGGGCTGCGCCTGGTTCCTTGTGGCTACAGTGGAAGGACTGAGTCCAGACACGTGGGTAGTGGCGAGTGGGCTGGAAGACTTGGAGCCGGCGGACCAGTACGTAGCGGCTGTGTACTGGAGCGTGACTACTCTCGCGACTATCGGCTACGGGGACATAGTGCCAGGCACTGCAACAGAGCGAGTCATCAGTATCCTGTGGATGATCTTCGGCCTGTGCTTTTTCTCCTTCACTGTGAGCTCCTTGACGTCTATGCTGCGCAGTATCGACACGAAGGAGTCGCTGTTGGCCAGCAAACTCACTGCAATCGACGAATTCGCCGAAGAGTCCAAATTGTCGAAAGACTTGCATGCTCGTTTGCGCCTCGCTCTACGCTTTTCCACACAGCGCACAGGCTTTTCGACGCAAGTGAAACGGAGCATTTTTAATGAGTTGCCCAGGGAACTGCGCTGGCAGGTGGCTTTGGCTATGCACCAGGGAGCCGCGAGGACCATTCCCTTCTTTCAAGCCCGCGATCAAGCCTTCATTGCGAACACAGTGCCGTTTCTGAACAGCATCCAAATGGGTGAAAAGGCGGAAGTGTACCAAATGGGGGAGTACTCGGATGAAATCTACTTCCTTTCCCAGGGCCATTGTCTGTATATGTATAGAGACTTAGTCATGAAGAAGCTGCAAAAAGGCTCCTATTTCGGGGAAATCGAGGTAATGATGGATATCCCCAGGAAATATACAGTCCTGTGTGCTGTTAATTCCGAATTGCTGTCGATGGGCAGGAAGCTGCTACGAGTAATTGAGCAGGATTTCCCCACTGTCTATGAAGAAATGAAGCAAATTGCGGAAATTCGCAGGAAATTAGAGACCAAAATGTTCCAAAAACTGCAAGAAATGTTCATTTTCGAGCCTAATTCCCCCTTCAAAATGCCACTTTCGCCCACTTCGCCGCCCCGTCTGCCCTGTCAACTCACCAAGCCCACCCCTAGAGAGGCCTTTGAAAGGGCGGAAAAGTGCCTTTGCAACTTGGAAGGCACAGTGAGGCAGATTAAGGATACTCTGCGTCTGGTGCTCAGACGCTTGCCGCAGAGTACTTCTGCGAAGGTGGCTCCTTCTCTTTCTGTCCTGTAGCTGTAATTTAGTCTTTCCTCGATTTCAAGTTATGCCTTTTCCACATTCGAAACTAAATTTCGCGAAATCTCCCCACCAACTCGGCTTTTGTCCTTTTCACCGCCTGTGCTTAATTCTAGATAGTGCGTTCTCTAGGCAATGTGCAAGCTTCAGGTATAGGTGAGTGTTAATAAGTATGCAGGACCAAGGAGTCCGCCGACTGCGGCTATTAGTGCATCACCTCTGTCCCTACGCCCAGCGCGCCCTATACACTGCAGCCTTCAAGTCCGCCCCCCTGGAAATAGTGGAAGTAGCGCTCGACAAAAAGCCCGAAATCCTTACTGCCAATAGTCCTTTGGGCAAAGTGCCGACTTTGATCCTGGATTTCCACTCAGGCCGTAAAGTAAATATCAGCGAATCTAAGGAAGTATCGGATTTCCTCGATTCCCTGCCTGGACCGGTCCTTTACCCCAGAAATGCGCAGGGACTGGTTTGCCCTCTTAGCAGGGCGCTAATTGACATGCATGTCCGACTGACGATCGATCCACTGCCTCCTTTCTTCTTCAAGCTGATGCGGAAGACTGCCAATCCCACAGACATCCGCAGAGCGAGGAAAATGCTGGACATTATCGACCGGCACTATGTGAAAAGCGGGAGCTTTTTCATGCATTCCATACTAGAGAAGAATCAGCTTACTATGGCAGATGTACTCTTATACCCCTTCGCTGAGCGATTCTTTGCATACCGTGCTACTACCTTTGCATCGATAAACACTGCCCCTGTGCCAGGACTGGAAAAGTGGTTTGAGACTATGTCTGCCTTTCCCTGGATTCAGCAGTATCGAGCACTGCCTGGGCGGCTGATGAAGGTGCAGCAGCTCTATGAGTCGGGACAGTACCCAGGCCTCACCCTTCCTCTCACTAGTTACGACAACTAAGTAGGAAGTAATCAATTCCGCAGTTACTATATAACTTGCGATTTACATCCATATCTGCATAGAATCAGCCCATAGCACGCGAAAATAGGCTAATATAGCAGTGGAGGGAAAGGTTGATTAGTCCTATTTCTCTTCCTTTTTCTCAAGTGGAGTATCATCCTCCATGAAGCTTTGACTCCGCTGCAGCCAGCGGTCATACTGCTTCGACAGACTTTCCGCGATTTTCCTGGCTCCTTGCTGTGAGCGGGCCCTGATGTAGTTGTAGGCCGGGTTGTGCTCTGTGTCGAAACAAAGTCTCAGGAATTTCTTGTGAGTTATTCCGAATTCCTTGAAATTCCGCAATAACTCTGATTTCCGGGCTTGTTGAGTCCCTGTTAAATTGTCAGAACGCACCTTCGGCCGTTCCCCTCGCTCCCTATTCGCCCTCTCCACATCCGAGAGGTAATACACAAACAGGGAACTGCCGTCTTTCTGCTTGCCTTTGACCTCCAAGCACTCTGCATGCTGTTCTGCTAGCATTTCAGGAGTCAGTTTGTAGTCCACGAGGACGGAATCCGCAGTGATCATTTGGAATTTGGGGAGGTTTTGGCAAGTGGTGCAGATTGCGCGTTTCAGCAACTTGCAGACTCGCATGGTTTTGTCTTCGCTGCCGCATTCTTTGCAGATTTTCCGCATTACGTGGGCGAAGACTAGTTTGCTCAGGGCTGCTTCGTCTGAGCCTTTTTTCCCCTCAAATTCGCATTTCCACCGGTGTCTTAGTCGATTTACAACTTTTTCATGGCGTTCTTCAACTGCGGAATAGGCAAAATAGTCCCACACACTGGAGCGGGAGATGGTCGAAAGCCAGGTTTTGCAGACTAAGGAAAGGCTGCGGGCGGTTTCCAGGCCGTCGAGGAACTCCAAAGCTCTGAGGAGGGCGAGTTGCGCTTGGAACTTGGGGGGCGGAGGGTGGGAGCGGAAGAGGCGGGGCTGGAGTTTAAAGGCTGTGGAGGGCCGACCCTGGCGATAGTCAAACATTCTAGGGCGGACTGATTAGTCCTACACTAAGACCTCTCCCCTCTGATGCGCCGAGCGAGCTGCATGTCCTTGGGCAAAATCGTCACTCTCTTGGCGTGAATCGCACACAGGTTCGTATCCTCGAAGAGTCCCACCAAATAGGCCTCCGCCGCCTCCTGCAGCGCCAGCACGGCACTGGACTGGAACCTCAGGTCAGCCTTGTACTCCTGCGCTATCTCTCTCACTAGGCGCTGGAAGGGCAGCTTGCGGACCAGCAACTCAGTGGACTTTTGGTACTTGCGGATCTCGCGGAGAGCTACGGTGCCGGGACGGTAGCGGTGAGGCTTCTTTACTCCGGAAGTGGCGGAGGGCGCGGACTTCTTAGCCACTTTCTGGGCGAGGTGCTTCTTGGGCGTCTTGCCTGCCGGAGTCTTGCGAGCGGTTTGCTTGGTGCGGGCCATTACATGGGCGCTGGAAGCCGATGGAAGTACTGTCCGCTGCATCCCTCGATCTCGCAATCTCGCACGCCATTGGCTGTATTGGCAGAAACTCAAAGAGTGGATCTAGCCAATCAGAAGCCAGATTGCAGGATTGAGGGTTACTCCTAGAGGTATAAAAGCCCAGCGGCCATATGCCAACAAGCAAATGGTCGGACGCGGAAAAGGCGGAAAAGGACTCGGCAAGGTGGGCGCCAAAAAGCGCCACAGACGAGTAGTGCGCGAAAACATCCAAGGCATCACCAAGCCTGCAATCCGCAGACTGGCCCGCAGAGGCGGAGTCAAGCGCATCAGCGGCCTGATCTACGACGAAGCCCGCAACGTACTCAAGATCTTCCTGGAAAACGTCGTCAGAGACGCAGTCACTTACACTGAGCACGCCCGCAGAAAGACAGTCACAGCGCTCGATGTTGTGTATGCACTTAAGAGACAGGGCCGGACGCTGTATGGCTTCGGAGGCTAACACCTAGTAATACGCTGCTTCTAGTCTCTAGGGAGTCCACTACCAGTTTCCCTGTGCAGGGCTTGACTACCTTTGTAGGCCAGGACGAAGCACTGCTGGTCTAGGCTTGCAGTCTCTGCTCCTTTGCAATAATGGGGTGCACTAACAGCGCCGAACAGTCTCGCGCAGAGATGGAAAAGGCCGTGCGCCAGCAAACCCGGCAAATCACCAACCTCGAAAAGACCAACAAGGAACTCCAACTAATGCTGAGTCAAATCCTCGAAGACACGCACCGCTCCAAAGTCCAGGAAAGCGCAGAGATGCAAGTGCAGCAAAGAGTGCAAGACCTCGAAGCAAAGATCCAGCGCTTGGAGACACAGCTGCAGTATCGGAAGAAGGACCCGGACGACACTTTCAGCCGTGACTCGGAGCCGGAGATCCTGCTGGAGCAGAAGAAGGAGGACGCTGTGGTGTTTTCTCCCCCTGCGCAGCCTGAAGAACGGCAATCTGCCTCTATCCTGGAAGACCCTTCCATTAAGGAGATGTATGAACGCAGAAGAGCCCTGTTCCAGCGCAAGTTGAATCCGCCGGCAGACACTGAGTCCAAACAGCCGGGTATGGCGTAGGTAAAGACAGCGGTAGTGTCTAGAGGGGAATTTCAGGTCAGTGGAGAGTCTTTTCCGGTGGCTGCTTGAAATATGCGCTAAATAGTGATTTCTAACGGTATTTTTCGGGGTAATTTCATATCTTCTGGAAGGCTCATAGTCCGAATTAGCCTTAAAAGACTACGTTTGCTTCTTCCTCAATTTCACTCCCTGCCCGGGGTCTTTCTATAATAGAAATGTCAGACCTAGCTATCACTCAGCAAGACCTCGAGGCAGTCGCAGCCCTCTACGACGAAATCAGAGCGATTTACAAGCAAAAGAGCCCACAATTGGACGCTAGTCTGCACGACGCTTTCGAAAAGTACATCAAAGTGGTCATGTCTGAACTAGCCCAAAAGGTGGCGGATCAACCCCGAGCCGTTGTAGACGTCCTCGTGCTCGTGACACAGTACAAGCTCTACCAACTCTGCGCACAGAAAATCTGCGCCTTCGTGCGGATGTTCAGTCCAGATACAGCCAGCGTGTTAAACGAGTTATTCAGCAAGCAGGAAGGCATGTACACAGACTTGGCACAGCGACTCGCCACAACTGGCAGAAGGGCTGAGGACTTGGAAACCGAGTTGAAGTCTGCGAGGATGGAGACTGAGGAAGTGTTGCAAGCGGCGGAGACGCTGGAAAAGACGCTTGCCGTGGCTCAGGCGGAACGGGATCGACTGAGGGAGGAAGTGGGCAGGATCAAGGGGGAGTATGTGGAGCAGGTGGAGCAGTTGACAGAGGAGAACAAGCTGTTTCTGGACAAAATCATCAAGCTTTCCAAGCAAAACGCAGAGTCCGCAATCACCTTCCAAAGCCCCCGAATCGAGCGAAAGGAGACAAAGGCCGTCCCTCCAAAGCAAATTTCCCCCGTGCAGGTCCACCCTCCCAAGGACCTTTCCCTGCGCCAGCTCAAAGACTTCATGGAAGAACTCTACGCCTCCAAGCCCAAGCAGGACCAGAAGAGCATTGACGCTCAGCAGGCTCGCGAGACAATGGAGCAGCACATGTTGCGAGTGCTGAACAAGAAATACGGACTGAAGACTTTGGTGCAGGAGTGGACTGTGAACCTGGCGAATGCGATTCAGCGCTTTGCCAGTGAGGACAGTGAGGTTGCGGCTTTGGGCAGAATTTTGAAAAACGACATAGAGGAGGAGTTCGCAAGCACTCAGAGACAGACGAAAAACTCAGTAGCAGAGCTGCTGAAAGTCTATATAAAGTCCGCTTATCCGTATATTCAGGAAAGAGCGATGAAGGAAACGCTGGCTGACAAGACCTCTGGAGACCTGGAAGACGAGGAGTGGGACTACATCGTCTCTTACATGTACCAGGGAGAAGAAGTGGACTACCTGAAATCCGTCCTCAGCCAAATCCTGCACGGGAAAGAGGTCCAAAGTCCGAAACGACAAAAGCGAAGCAAAGAGCCGCTAGCCAGGCCGAGATTAGCCTATTCGGAGATGTTGAAAGTTCTGCTCGACTTCCAACTCGAAGGACATGTGAAGTTCCTCAGTCCGTTTTCAGAGCGGTTCAAGGCAGTCGACACGGACCAAGACGGAGTAGTGGGCGAAACCGAGTTCAAAGCACTACTCGCAGAGATGGGACTAGTGGACGAGACAGAGCGCTTACTGGAGCTAGCGGACCCTTTTGAAATCGGCGTCATCACCTTTTCAGACTGCGTGGGTCTGTTTAGTACCGTACCTTCTAGTCAGGAACAAGTGGTCGCCGGCCCCGACAAGTCTATTTCCGTGCTGTCGAAACTGCACCACATAGGTACCCAGCCTAGTCCGTAAATGGATAAGTCCGCTAAGGAGTTCATCTCAGAGAAGTACCGACAGCTGCAGAGTCAACTGGCAGACAAGCAGGTGCAGGTGCACAGCGAGGAGGACCATTTGAAGAATCTGTACAAGGTCGGCAAGCGCATTGACAGTGACGGGAAAAGGAGTTTGTATGCACAGGTGCGGCTTTGTCGCCACAGGCAGATGGGCTTTAGCAGGGCGATTAAGAGCTATATGCTGACGAGTCCTTTGTTGGATGCGACTGCGGAAATCGTCACTTTCAGGGATCATAACGGATTGACACTGGATGCGATTCTAAATGAAGTAATAGTCATGAGCGAACTTCGTCACCCCAACATCGTAACCCTGCATGAAGTCTTCTACGAGCAAGACCACATCCACCTCATCATGGACCTGTGCAAGGGCGGGGAACTCTACGACATGATTTCCACCCAGCGACACCTCACGGAGTACAAGGCACTGCAGCTGTTTGGTCAGTTGCTGCAGGCTTTGAAGTACATGCATGGACTGGGCATTGCGCATCGAGCACTGTGCATTGAGAACATTATGCTGTATGACAGGGAGCAGACTCGGCTGAAGGTGATCAGCTTCTCGAATGCAGGGAGAGTGGCAAGTCATCATTTCACGAACAAGCATGGCAGTCCGCTCTACATGGCGCCTGAAGTGTTCGCTAGCAGCTATACCCACAAGTGCGATATCTGGTCCGCAGGAGTAATTCTCTTCACTATGCTTTGCGGCTACCAGCCCTTCTCCGCCAACACAGTGGAAGAACTCCAGAAAATCCTATCCGCTCGCACAATTCCGAAGACAATGGAATGGAACAGCCTCGCGCCGCCTCTCAAGGAAATAATCGAACAAATGTTGACCAGGGAGCACAACCGCCTGCCTGCTAGCGAACTACTGAGGCACAACACCCTCGCCAAGGTAATGGACCAAAGCCAGGACATATCTGACGACTTGGAAGACCAGAGTGAACATGTGGACTACTATGAGAAGTTACTACTGGGGAACAAGCTGAAGCACGCGGTGTACTCCTATGTCGCGTGTTTGTCTGCACTGTCCAGTGACGCAATGGAGGAAATCCGCAATAAGCTCGGCATTGAGGACAGGGAGCACTCTGGCTACTTGTCGGAACAAGCAGTTGTGAGCATTGTGAAGAGCACGGAACTGGTCAAAGACTCCTACTTGGACACTAAGCTGCAGGCCACAATTGCAGCCACTCCCCGCGAAAACGGACAACTGCAGTATGCGACTTTCCTGACTTTACTGCTGCAAGAAGTCCAAAGCAGGGCGCTACTCGAGAAATGCTTCTATTCCTTTGATAAGGACAATCGTGGAGTGTTGCAACTTAATGAAATTACCAATTTCTTCGCGATCGGGTCAGATGATGCTTCGCTGTGGGAAGAACTGCGCAGAGACTGCACTGAAAGAGGCGTTTCGTCAGTGAGTTTTCCTGAGTTTTGCGAACTGATAATGAAGTACTCGGCTTGAGCTAAGATAGAATAGAGGCAGTAGAGTTCCTATGGTGTCAGTCACTTTATAGGCAGTTCCTACTTATTTCTCCTTTATGCCTTCTGGAATAGTCTTCCCAGTCTGCTCAGAAGTGTATTGGCTTATCATTCCCTCTTTAATAGGATCCAAACTGACTCAAGATAAGCGATTTGGGTATGGGATTTAGCGTATATTCGACTCTGAGTTAATCGAAAATATAGAATCACTGATGGAATTCCAATCTGATTTGTTTGATTTATACCTCGACAAATCCGTCGAAATGCCAGTTAATTGAATTTCCTGGACACTAATTGTGTTTCTACCAATAATATCGAACTCCCTCTCCCTAGTTCTAATCTCTAAGAATTTACTATTACAGCATGCCAAGGAGACATGGATTCCAACTCCCCTACCACCCCCTTCAAATCTGCGCCTGGGCAGCAGTGCTTCTAATGCTGTTCCTCAGTTTCTTCGTGGTGCAGCGAAGTCTCTCCCCAACTCTCCAAGTCGTGTTTCTCTGTCTCTACTCTCCAACTCAATTCGCAGTGTTAGTGCTTGGAGGAGTGCTGACAGGCTGGGACCCTACAGACCCAGTGGTGTACCGACACAGGGAAGCCTTGGAGATAGGTACAGGTTTCCCTGAAGACCAGTACTCAATGATATGCACGGCCTGTGGGACTAATGTGAGTGCGGAGGCGAAGCACTGCTCGCGCTGTGACCGCTGTGTAAGTTCGTTCGACCACCACTGCAAGTGGCTGAACAACTGCATTGGCGAGTGCAACTACCGCAGTTTCTGTGCGCTATTGGCGTCCCTGTGGCTGTGCTGCACTGCGCAGCTTACCTTTGCACTGGTCGCACTCACCCAAGAATCTGAAGAGACGGTGATACAGGGAAGTGCTGAAAAGACACTTTTGGTACTGGATGCGGTTTTAGCTGGAATAGCTCTATTAGGCGTCAGTCACCTCAGCGTCTTCCACGTCTGGCTGCGGTGTAAAGGACTGACTACCTATGAGTTCATCAAAAGGCGCAGAGAGCGGCGAGTTCAAATCGGCACCATGCAGCAACTCCCGCACATCGATAAAGTCACGCAAGAGACGCAGGCCGACCATACCCGCAAAGCGGATGAAACGGACATTACTCACAAAATTGACGATTCAGCGCTAATTGCGACCGAGGGTGCGCCTACTTCCTAGTGTTTTTACCTTATTAGCTTCTCCACTGCATCTGTAAAGGCTAAAGCGCTCGTCCACCCCGGAGACACGATGTTAAGAAGGTGCATCGAAGTCTCATCACTCTCTATCAGAAAGTCACTCTTCAGCAGACCTGTCCGCTTATCCACCAACTGCGGAAAAATTCCAGGGTTGCCCCATTTCGGGTAGTCCCGAGTAAAGACTCTTTCAAGCATTGGCTTGATGTCGGCTACAAGGTTGTAGCGGACGTATTTGCGGATTTCCTTGAATAGGAGATTTCGATAGAGACGGTAGTTTTCGCCTTGCAGGCAGCAGATGTAGAGTCTCAGGACTTCCTTGACTTCGTCCAAGTTGAATTTATCGAAGCCGCTGTAGTGTTCTCTCCAGAAGATCGGAATTGCAGTCGGCCCCAACTTGGTCTCTCCCGCAGTCGTATTAGTCGTATGGACTCCTAGAAACTCCTGCGTAGGACAGGGGTACACCAACGTTCTAAAGCCTTCAATACCAGCCTTACCGTAGAGGTATACTCCCTTGAAAGGAAGCATAGCGTAGTCCAGGCCGAACCCGAACTCATGCGCTATTTTGTCTGTATACACTCCAGCACAGTTAATCAAGTAGTTCGCGGTTATGTCTCCTTTCGATGTTTTCACGCGCACATAATTGCTGCCTTGAGCCAGTTTTTGCAGATACTTGGTGCTTTCCATGATAGTCACTTTGGAGACTCCGCAGTCAGTCTTGAGAGCTTCAATTACTGCCTTGTTGTCGCCTATCGAAGTCGCTGGAGACCACAAATACTTGAGTTGCGGCTTGATGCGAGGCTCGATGCTTTTCGCTTCATGGTAATCGATGATTTTGACGTCCGCTCCATTGGCCACCGACTTCTGATACAGCAAATCAATAGCAGGCGCTTCACTATCATCCTTCGGCGCTATGATTTTCCCAATGTTCTGAAACGGCAGTCCTCTGGACTTGCAGAAGTCTGTGAGCATTTGGTTCCCCTGCACACAGTACTTCGCCTTTGCACTGCCTGCGTCATAGTAAATCCCCGCATGGATGACTCCGCTGTTCCTGCCACTGGCGTGCGCTCCACAGTAGTCCTTCTCTATAAGGCCCACAGCGGCTCCTCTACGGGCGAGGTTCCTCGCCAGACTGAGACCAACGACTCCCCCACCTATGACTAGGTAGTGGAAACGCATTATTTACCTTCCAGTCCCGGCATCATAGCGTCGCACTTCACACACTTCGCGTCTTCGTTGGGATTGAAGCCGTATTGGCACTTGCTGCACTGCCAGACGTCTGACGAAACCAGGCCTACGAAAACAGCGCAGCAGCACGGGTCTTCCCTGCAGACTAGACAGGAAGTGGACTTGATGTTGAAGAACTTGCATTGGGAGCAGTACCGCTTGTCCACTGGGAGTTCGCGGCCGCAGCGGCAGGTCCAGGTCTGGGGCTGGGCTGGAAGGGCTGCAGTGGACTTGCAGCCTGAGCAATTAGCCTGGGTTTTGAGGTTTGTGTATCCGCAGGAGCACTTCCAGCCTTCTTCCGCCACTGGAGCTGGCCGCACTGGAGCCAGGAAAGGCGCAACTTGCCCGATAAACCGAAAATACGCAGCGAATACTTGAGGGAAGGACGGGGTATTTCCTTGCAAAAAGGCCTGCGCAGCTGTAACCATCGCTTCTCGTTCCGAATTGAGAGTCGCATAGTCCAACTCCACAGGGTGACTCCCGCACTCACTGTGTTCCAAGCTATCTGAACCCCGTGCACAGTCCTTGCACAGGAAGTGGAAGCAGCCGAACATCAGATACACCCCTGTTTCGTAGGCACTTCTGAGACACACATAGCAGTGAGGGAGACTCTGGCGCAGGTCTACCACTAGGTCATGCAGACGTTCCATTATGAGACTTCCCGACTAGGGGTTACAAGGCTGATAATAGTGGATGGAGTCCATCTTTTGCCCGGACTCTCGAGCACACGTGACCAGCTGGGTAGGCGCAGGCGTAGGCAAGGGCGCTAAGTGTCCTTCCTGCGTTGTAGTCCAGATCACCGCACCTGGACCCATCCCGCCTCCAGCCTGCGTCTATTGCGAAGAGAAAAAGAATGTCTTCGGCATCACAGTGTGCCGCAACTGCAGTCAAATGCCACCCGACGTAATCGCAAACCTCACGAAAGGCACGCCCAAGCCGCCGCTCAAAACCTTCAGAACCATGCTAAACGGCCTCGGGGAGTTTTTCTATGAGCACATTTGCACGGCTATTGACTACCGCCCTGCTGCCTCTGAGGCCGAAGCAGTCGCTGCCCCGCAGGATGACTCTCGAGTTCAGAAGTTGGAGATACTTCTGGAACAGCGCGGGAAAGAAGTGGAGCATTTGACTCAGGAAAACCAGCAACTTCGGGAGCAGTTAACTCGAGCGACGGCTAAGACAAGTCCGGCCAAGCCTGCAGGCAAGCAGGTGCCAGAGACCAAGCCAGCCCCTGAAGTCGCTCCAGAGCTTTCCCAGCTCTCAGCTCTCGGTACACTTCTTGAGAAGTTTGACAAGCAGCAGGCTCAGACTCGAGAAGTTTCCCAAGAGAATGGAGTCCTCAGTGAGCAGGTCAGAAGTCTCACAGAGAGACTGGCAACTGAAGAAGCTCTCAGAGCTCAGGCGGAAGCCGCTCTCCAGGAACTCTCACCAACTGGGCCTGCGGCTACCACCACTCCGCACCTAACCCATGCCCATGCATCAGGCTCAAGCCATGAGACTGCCATCAGTCTGGCCAGCGTCATTCCTCTTCTCAATGAACTCCAAGTCGGCGACTCTCGGCTGAACACCAAAAGTTTGGAAAGCTTCCTCTCTATCGTAGAACTGGGGATCAGACAGCCTGCCAAAGCCGCTCAAGTCCGGAAGGCCATGAAAACCTGTGTGCGGGTCGCAAGACTTGTAGGTGCTTCGAAGGCTGTCACCTTCTTCGGACAAGCAATCAAGCGGAAGTTGGAAGAGGACCCGGAGCAGTGCTTGAGACTAGTGCACGACTTGAAGCGGATATATCTAAAGGTAGAGAAGGAGGAAGGGTCAGGCGGACTAATGAAGGAAATCCTGCTGAAGCTGGAAGGAGACTCTACAGCCTTTGATGGGACTGTGAGGGTTATTGGGTATTTGAGTGAGGTCCTGCCGCCCAGTCAACTCACAGAGTTGACTCAAGCGCTCTTCCATTTCCTGGGCAATCCCTCAGAGGAGACGAAGGAATGGCTGGATGCGCTGTCGGTAATTCCCCTGCAGTGGGAAGAGCAGTATAGAGAAAAGGCAGTGCAGGGCATTCGCAAGTTAATGGCGGCGGTGATAAAAATGAACTTCGACGCTGCTTGTTTGCAGCTGCTGCAAATCCTGAATACCTACACGCATGCTGACCCTGAGCCATTGTTCATCTTTATCTCCAGGGCTTCGGAAGCTTTGCGGAGTGAGCGGCCGCCTATCCACGTCCAAACGCTTGTCACTAAGCTCTTCATCTTCCTTCAACTTGAGGTTTCTCCGGAAATGTCCAAAGAACTGGACCATAAAAGCTTCGCAGCTCTCCGCGTCTACTTCACCTCCGACACCAACCGAGAAACAGTCGCCCTGCTCATGTGCATTCTAATGGCACTGGAGAAAAGCACGCACTCAGGCCTAACCTGGCTATATGGCGACGGAAAGGCAGGCCCAGTGGAGCATGCCTTAAAGCTACTCAGATTGATGCAGGAAAGTGGGACTGAATTGGTCGCAAGTGCGGAAGTGGCTGACAAGTTCTTCTCCTCGTTTACATCTGTGCAGGGTCTTACAGCCGCGGAAAGTCTGGTGTTTATCAAGGCGACCGGTCATCTGTGTGAGGCCAAGCCTACGAAGGCGCAAGCCATTGTTGAGTCGCTGACGGATATGATGAGCAATGCAGCCGCGCATCCATTTGTCAACGAAATCGCTCAACTTTCCGATATCAACGAGGCGAAAGGCCACTTAGTAGAGACCCGGAAACTGTTGAATACGGTTAGAAGGTTCCCGACTGATGCAGTTCTGCCGACAGCCCGCTTCCTGGCGAATACCATTCTCCAGCTACGCAAAGCTGGCACCACTGTGCCGATCCTCACCCGCAAACTGAAGATGGTTTTACTGGACAAAACCAACAATCTGAAGCAGATGCTGGCTGCCATTCGCCCGCTCATGAAGTCGGAAGAGGCAGCGCCCTCCCTAGTGTTGAAAATGATAGAGCTGCTGCCAGAGCAGCCGGACGACCAGGTGCACCTGCTCAGCTTCGTAGGAGACCTCGCTAACAGCCTGGCTTCCTTCGCGTTGATATCAAATGAGACAGCTATTCACTTCTGTGAGGATGCGGTGTTGCCCTGCTTCGCTACTGAAAACGTCAACCTGCTAGTAATGATGCACGCTCAGCTGCAAGCCGCCAAAACCAACTATCTGGTCGAAATGCTTCGCAACGTCAAGCGCAAATTCACGACTTTGGACATATATGAACAGTGCATGCTGCCCAGTCTGCAGCCCGATGCGCTGCGCATATTTGACTGTGCGCGGCTGGAGGCCAAGACTATCAGACTGGAACAGATGATAAAGGTGGATACGTCTAGCTCGTATGCGTTTGTGGATGAGGGCGGAATTATATGCTGTGGAGGGTCGGACTCCTCAGGGGCGAAGAATGCCAGTGCTTCCCGGGCGTCCAGTGTAAGGCCTAGAATAGGACTGCTACCAACTGAGTTGCATCGGAAAGGTGGAACTCCTCCCCAACATGCGAGACGCCCGCAACTACCACGGCCTCCTCTACTACTCCAAGTCCAAAGGCCTCTACGTCTTCGGAGGCAGTTCCCAGCCCGACGTCAGACGTAAGGCCTAGCCAGTGAAGTCTGCGGAGCTGCTCAGTCTGGACGACAAGAGCTGGCGCATAGTGCCTGATATGAAGGAGGCGAGGTATTGCTTCAATCCTTGTCTGTATGGAGGACTTATTTGGCTGTGTGGGTATGGCTCGACCAATATTGAGGCTTTCGACCCTGAAGCAAATGAGTACTTACGCCCTATCCCCTCCGCTCAACTCCCGGAAAGCCACTTCTGCTGCACAGTGGAGCACGAAAACTGCCTCCTCGTCGTCTCCTACGGCTATATGACCAAGTTCAAACTCGAAGGCCGCAACCTCGCCAAACTCGACGAGCGCCGCGAAAGTGTGAGCCGCACCGTCTGGCAAAACTCCAACCCTAGAGTCCTAGCCGGCAACGTCTACTTCTCAGAAAACAACGCTTGGTACGCAGTCAACATCAAGGAAGGCAGTCTTACCAAGTTTAAGGGCTAATAGGTAGCTTCGGCCCGAAGGCGGGTGGATCGGCTGGCGCAGAGGGTTTGCTGAATGCGGGATTTGACTTCGTGCAAGGTAGACATGGCTTGGGAGTAGCTGCTAGAGGACTGGGAAGGGAGGGGTAGAGCTGGTTTCCTGAGTAAGGACTTGGGAGTGGGTAGGGACTTGCAAGTCTGCAGGGCAGTGGAACTGGCGGGTTGGGGGTTTCGTGAGGGGGGAGTGGGCCTGGGCAGCTGGAAGTTGCAGTTACGGCCTTTGCAAGGGCTCTGGTTTCTTGGTGGAAAGCCTGGATCCGCACCTTTAAGTGCTGAATTTGGCAGTTGTTTTCCTCGCTAAAGTCATTCATTTCTCTCACCAAAGCCACCAATTTCCGGGAAACAGTCTCTTTTTCCCCTTCGACCGACTTTTTTATTTTTCCCTCTAATAGCGCTGCCCTCCGCTTCAGGTCTTTTAGTGTCCTTCCTGCTTTCACACTCTTCCTCTCTTCGCATAGTCCTGTAGGCGTGCTGGACTCCGTCGCTACTTCCACATCTTGCGGAGTATAGTCCTCAAGCACCTTGATATTGTCAGTAGCCGCCCTTTTCTGTGCAGTTTTGAGGATGTAAGCCCCTTCGAAGTCCGTTGTCAGCATGGATGAAGAGGCCATTGCTGGATTTATATAGCAATAGACTAGTACTGGGAGACATTTTGCCTCCACATAGTGACCCAAAGCTTATTTTTCTGTATCGTTCTTTGGCTTTTCCCAGAAGTTTGGCTGCAAATGTCCGAAATCAGAATCTTTTACCTTTATCGACTCTACGACCATAGGGAAATTGAGCCTTTTATGGTATATTGCACAGTGATTAGGCTAATTTATAGTCTATAAGGGCTATAGGGCTAATAGGAGTGAGAGAACTTGCGTAGATAGACTAGGCCTGCAGCTGCGTATAGTAGAATTGGCGATATTAGCACAATTGACCCTATTAAGTGCCTTAAAAACCGCTCTTTTGCAGACTTTTCGCACAAAATTGCGTTTTTTGCGCTTTGCAGGCTCTCTGAAAGACGGAAAACCTCTCTAAACAGGACTTCTCCCTGGTCATTTCGCAGACTTATAGTCACCAAAGGGTCCTTTTCCCATACAACCTCGATCGTTCCGAAGTTTTTGACCAAATGGCGAGGACTCTCATTCCAAGAAAGCGGAATGAGCAAGTAATTATACAGTTTGCCCACAACTCCCCACTGAGACTGCACAGAGTGCGTCAATCCACTGGAAGTCACCTCTCTCACGGTCTTCCCCGCACAGGGGAAATGCAGCATTTCCGCCTGATGCACATCTCCAGATAGGACAACTGCACCTGGAATAGTGCTAAGCAGGCTAGCCAGCCGTACAGCACTGGCAGGGTGCCAGCGATCCACTACTCCGTACTTGTCCTCCACGAAGACTTGCAGACCTGGGTGGACAGTACCGCTGATTACTAGGGTAATTGAGCCGGGGAGGTGTAATTCCGCTTCTAGCCATTGCCACTGTTCTGGCCCGAGGGAGTCCCCTGCGTAGTTCCACTCTGTGTACGTCCACGGGTCTCGGAAAGTCCGCACGTCCAGCAAAATCACCTTCACTGTGTGACTCCCGGAGCCGAATGTGTAGGACGTGTAGATGCCGGGGTGGCTTCTTCGAGGGCTGGGAACAGGCTCGTCTATGAACTCCAGAAAGAGCTGTTTGGCTAGGTCTAAGTGGGGGTTGGTCCTGTCTCCGTCGTCTAGGCCGGAGTCGTGGTCGTCCCAAGTCCCGATTACCATGCTTTCCGCCCTCAAAGCCATATACCCAGGGTCCACTTTGGTCTCATTTAGCTTCGATTGCCACTCCTCTGGAGTCGCGTAGCGACTGAAAAAGGGCGTAAACACGTCTGTATATGCCACATCCCCGGTCCATATGAACAGGTCTGGGCGCTGACTCCGGATGGACGTCCAGACCTGCTCATTGCGGACTCCGAACTGCCCGAAGCAAGAGCCGAAGGCGATGTGGCTGGGCAGGTGAGAGGGGTCGGGCTGCAGGCCCAGGACCACTCCTAGGAGCAGCGCCCACATGTTTCCTAGTTCTTAATGGAGCCACTGTGGGACGTGTGCAAGGACCTGGAATTGTGCGGGAATGCACTTAATTGGATAGAGGGAAATCTACAGGAAGATGTATTCACACAGGCACTGAAATAGGGGCAAAAGCTAGGTCTTCCCTAACCAATCCTTACAGTTCCCTATACCAGTAGAGCCGGAAAAGAGCTTAAAAGCAGCAGAAAGGACTTCTGAGAGCGGCAGGTCTGTGTAGCGCTCTAGCAGTTAGCAATCAAAATGGGAGAGAGGACGCTGGTGGCGGCACGCTTGGCCTTGCTCGCGGCCAAAGCCAACCACAAGGTGGAAATGGCGACTGCACAGAAAGAGGCTACGGCTCTGCACGCACAGATGGAGGAGGTGGTGGAGGCACTAATGACCCAAGCGGAGCAATTTGCCGACTCCGAGGACCTGCCCATCATCTACTCCTCCTTCGCCGCTGTGCGGAGCAAGGAAGACCTGAGCAGCTTTTCCAGACCTGCCCGGGTCTTAATTGACACTCTGAGCGCTCTTGCAGGCAAAGTACAAATGTCCACCAAGCTGACAGGAATTCTCAGTGACACTTTGGGCAGTTTCAAGCAACAATGTGAAGAACTTTCCCTGAAAGTGGAAACTTTGACCCAGGAATTCGCTCAAATCACACAGGAACTGAACTTTGCAGAGGCAGACAGGGAGCCCGAGCAGCTGCGAGAGTGCCGCAGCTGCAAGCGGCTTCTATCCAAAACCGCGGAATTCAGTGCTGAAATGGTCCAGCTGAGGTCTGAACTGAATAGGACTGATGCGATTTTGGCGGAAAGTCGCAGAGATAGGGAGAAATTGGGAAAGGAAATAAACAATTTGACAGGCAGAAATAAGGAATTGGAGAGAGAATTGCAGCTAATTCCCGCATTCGCGCACACAGACTCCTTGGAACTGCAGCGGGAACTGAAACACGCGGAAATGACCATATCTGCCCTCGAAGACCAGCTGAAAAACTCCAAATCCGACACAGACGCCCTCCGAACCTCCTTTCTGGAAAGCAAATCCGACCTCGAACCTCACGAATCCGCCCTCAAAAAGGCACAATCTATCATCAAAAAACTCAACTCGGAGGCGGAACGCCTTTCCAAAGAGCTGTTTGAGACCGAAAGACTGTCGGAAACTTACAAAAGAGACTCGCATCAGTATGAAAAAGGGTTCAGAGAGGCGCAAATTCAGCTACAAGCGATGGAAATGATGCAGAAAACCGAAATCCGGCTGAGAGAGGAAGGGAAACAGCTAAAAAACGTATTGGAAACCGTAAAGGCAGAAACAGCGGATGAAATCGGCAGACTGAAGGACTATATTAACCAACTTATACAGGAAAACCAGCACTTTCAGGCTCAAAGTGAAGCTTTGGAGGGACATTTGGAGACGTTGGAGAAGGAAGTGAAGGACAGGGAGGAGGAAATGGCTCATGCGCAGGAGCAAATAGGCCAGTTGCAGGCCGCTTTGACACAGAAAACGGAAGAAATTCAGGAAGTTCTCAGAGAAGCGGACCTCAGGGAAGAGGAATTCGAAGGGGAAATTGCACATATCAAGAGAGTGGCCGAAAACACCATTCGCTCTCTGCAGCCAATTGCCAGTCCTTCTGAAGAAAGCAGAGGCAAAAGTCCCCTCAGAGCCGCTCAAATGCCACTGAAACGACTGTCCGGAGTGAAGCGGACTCAGCTGGCCACTACCGCTCCCAAAGCCACAGTGCAGGAGGAGAGAGTGGAGGCGAGAGAGGAGGACAGAGGCACAGGGGACTACTGGAAGGGACAGGTGGAGGAGGCTTTGCGCAGAGAGGCAGGCTTGAAGGCGGGGTTGGAAGCCATAGTGGGCAAGAGTGGGTCGTTTTTGAAGGAAAGAGTGAAGGCGTTGGAGACGCTGGAGTGTGCGTTGAGGCCGGAAACAGAGCGCTGGATGATGCGCAGTGAAGAGCTGGAAAGCCAGCTGCACAGTCTCTCCCTACGGCTCGTCCGCAGCCTCGCCATCTCCCGGGACCTGCAGAAAATGGTCCTCGTGAAGGACCGCCAGCTGCAGGACAGCGCCAAAACGACAGACGCACTAATAGCAGCTCTCACAGAGACTGTAGAAGCGCAGGGAACGGAGCTCAATAGCAGGGGGGAAGTCATATTGGAAGACCTAGGACCCAGAGTGCAGCAATTGGCGGCGCTGCATAGCAGGGAAGCCAGCGCCTGCCAAAGGAAGGAAAACTCGCTCAGGGATACAGTGGACACCACTACGAAAAGGCTTAATTCTGCACAAGAAAAGCTGGAAAAGGCACTTACGGACCTGCACAGGACTGAAGACCTGTTGGAAAGAACCCGTGAAGAGCTGAATAGTCGAGAATCAGACCTGAGTCTCATCCGAAAGGCACTCTTTGCTGGGGACTCCAGGCCCGGCAGCGCTAGCAGCGGCTCCGAAATGCACCGAATCGACATCTTTCGCAAGGAAGCCAGTCCCGGCGACCTGGCCGAAATCCAAAACCGCATAAAAGCCCTGCAAACCACTATAGAAAGCCAAGAAAACAGCCTCCAAACCCTTCGAGACAAACTCACTTCCGCCCTCAGCACCAATGAAAGCCAACTCCGCAACTTTGACCAGGACAGGGACTCGCTCACACAGGAGGTCCACTGTCTGGAGGAGGCCAGGAGTAGGCTGGAACTGGACTTAAGGGACTTGACAGCCCGTCTGCGCACTGAAAAGGGCCTGCGGGAAGCATCGGAGACACTCGTAATGGACCTAAAGACGCAAATTGAGACCCTGGAGACTGCGCATTTAGGCGCTAATCAGGCGAAAGAGCAGATTCAGAGGAAATACGAGGAAAGTTTGGCAATTGTGGGTCGCTTGGAAGCCGATTCAGCAACTTTGAAGGGTGCAAATGACCGACTTCTGTCCGAACTGACCAATGCACATGCAGATGTGTCTGCTTTACTCGTGTTTAAGGAGAAATCCACAAATCAAACAGTGCAAATAGAGCGCTTGCGGGACCAAATCGGCTTCCTGCAGAGTCACTCCTCCTCCGAAATGCCTAGAAAGGGACTGATTACTGAGTCTGTGAGGGAAAGTGAGGACTTGTCCACGACTCGAGCCAGAGCCAGGAGCCAAACTCGCTCGGAAATCCCTCACTTGGACCGAGTTTTGTCTCAAAAGGAGGACTACATCCGAGAGTTAGAGGCGAAGTTGGAGCAGCGGCCCAGCGAAACGCCGAACTCCACAGAGTACGAGGACAGCTACAGTGCAGAGGTAGAGAAGGCGGTGAGACGGAAGGTGGCGGGGTACAAACGCAGCTTCAACAAGCGACTGGAGGAGTTTGAAGGAGTGCTGCACCTCATAGAAGACACTATTGCAGAAGTATCAGAGGGCAAGGCAGTCCGGGCTGAGTGGCAGCCCAGCTCCAACCCCTCCCTAGACACCTGGACCAGAGCTCTTTTGGACCGCCTGGCTCACTTTTCTCTGCTTTTCGTCAGTTCCAAGGAGCGGGAATTGCGGACCTATCTGAGCGTTTTGGGCGTTTTGCAGACTGCGGGGAGCACGGAAGAGGACAAAATCGCAGCTTCCAGCCTGATATCCGGACTTCAAAGCCAGCAGTCCCCAGACCTGGCCTTCACCTCCGCTCAGCTGCCTATCCTTCTCAAGCGTACCCTAGGCACTCAGTCTGACCGCAGGCCTCCTTCTCGTACTACAGAAGACTTCGTTTGTATGACTCCCTACCATGCCCGTCTCCTACTCACAGCTCTCAGCTCTCTGGACACAGTGGAAATTCAGCTAATTGAGCGGAAGGAAAGTCTGTTGCAGGTTTCAGACGAGTTGGACGCATTGACTCGCACTCTGGCGGAAACGTCAATAAGGAGCCAGGCGGAAGTGGCGGGGAAGATGGCGGACATGTTCAGCAAGTTCAGTGTGCAGTTCCTGCAGGACTTGAAAAGCGACCTGCAGGAGCTGGCAGGCGCCCTGAGAGACTTGAGAGAAGTGAGTCGCAGCAGTCCGCCCGGCAAAGCGCCGGCCTTGGCAGCAGGGAGAAGACTGTAGATGTATGCCTAGCAGTACAGGGTATTTACAAGCTTGTAGTCTGCTGTGAGTGTAATTATCAACTACAGCTACTCTAGAATCACTCTCGCGAGAATACGCTTGCAACGTGCACAGGAGTGCACCAGTTCCTGCCCCTGCGACTCCGTCCGCTGACAGCAGTGCACAAAGTCGTCGATAAACCTCCAGACCGCAGGTAACTGCTGAGGCTGCCGAGTAGTGACCTGAGTGCCGACCTCAGCCTTGCAAGTAGCACAGTAGGTCCTGGTGGGGTAGGGTCCGAGGCTCCAGTGTCCACTGGCTCGCACAGAAGCCTCGTATCGGAAGTTGTCGAAGGTGCTGCCTTCCGCTGCGTCTCCGCTCTGAGGTCCGCCGAAGACTGGGTAGGAGATGGTGCGGGAGTCCATGACGGAGCTGCTGGTGTAGAGGGTGGAGAGTCGCTCGCCTGGGTTAGGGTGCGCTGGGAGCCGAGAGTCGCTGGGACTGCGTTTGAGTAGGGAGTTGGAGACCAGACTGTCGTGGGAGACTTGGGTCCTGGGGCGACGGTGTTGGGGTGGGGAGGAGGAAGCACTGTCCTCGCTTAGTTCCGGAACTGGCAGCGGGCCGCTTCCCTCTGCAGAAAGCAGGGAAAGTCTCGGGTCCGCTCCAAACGACATCGGCGAAAGTGACCTTTCAGACATCTTTTACAGCCCTTCGCAGCCCATTAGAATGCTCAGACTGCTGCGTTCCTTCTCCATCAGCCACATCCCCCCACTGAAGGCTTTTTTGCAAGCAACACAAGGAGCCGAAAGGACGCAGACCGAAGCCGTTTCCAGTCTGAAGTACTTCATCGAGACTTACGGCTGCCAGATGAACTCCAACGACTCAGCTATCGTAGAAAGTGTCCTACGAACAGCTGGAATGAGCCCTAGTGAGTCCGCAGACTCAGCGGATATCGTCCTACTTAACACATGCGCAATCCGAGACCACGCAGAGCAAAAGATCTGGCAGAGACTTTACGAGTTCCGGGCTCTGCGACGCAAGGGCCAGCACCACACCATTGCAGTGCTCGGCTGCATGGCTGAGCGGCTCAAGGACAAGCTACTCAGTGAAGAGCAGTTAGCGCACGTAGTCGTGGGTCCAGACGCATACAGAAGTCTGCCGGGACTGCTGGAAGCTGTGAGGAGCAGTGGGGAAACTGCGATGGATGTGAAGTTGTCACAGGAGGAGACGTATGCGGATATCAGTCCAGTGCGGACTGAGGCTGATGGAGTGTCTGCGTCTATTTCAATTATGAGGGGATGTAACAATATGTGCAGTTTCTGTGTGGTGCCGTTTACTAGAGGCAGGGAAAGGAGCAGAGAGATGGCTTCCATTCTGCAGGAAGTGTGGAAACTGGCTGAAAGCGGAACGAAGGAAATCACGTTCTTGGGGCAAAATGTGAATTCCTATGTGGATGCTACGAGCAGGGGACAGGCGCATAGCAACACTCCAGGCTTTGCGGAAATGTACCGTCTTAGAGACTTCCCAGGAGCCCGATTCGCTGACTTACTCTCTGAGGCCGCACAAACCGCCCCAAAGGTCCGATTCCGCTTCACCTCCCCACACCCCAAGGACTTTCCCCAGGCGCTAGTCGACACTATCAAGCACCATTCCAATGTATGCAAGCAGGTGCATCTGCCAGTGCAAAGTGGCTCCACATCAGTTCTGCAGCGCATGAGACGGGGCTACACCCGCGAAGCCTACCTCGACCTGCTGCACCACCTGAGAGCGGAAATCCCCCATGTGAGTGTATCCACCGACCTCATAGCCGGGTTTTGCGGCGAGAGTGAAGAAGACCATAAATGGACATTGGATTTAGTGGAAAAGGCGAAATTTGAACAAGCCTTTATGTTCGCTTATTCTATGCGGCCACGTACACATGCAGCTAACAACTACCCAGACGACGTCCCGCAAAGCACCAAATTGCGCCGTTTGCAAGAAATCATCGACCTGCAAAGGAGCATCCAGAAGCTTGGGAACGAGGCTGAAGTGGGGAAATCGCAGGAAGTGCTGATAGAGGGAGGCACGAAAAGGTCAGAGTGGCAATTCACAGGGAGAGCGGACTCAGGGAAAAGAGTGATTGTGGAGGTGGCAGAGGGAAGGGAGAGGCTGGAAGTGGGCTCGACTGTGCAGGTGCGAATCACTGCCTCTAGTCCTCAGACTCTTTTTGGACAGTTGGGCAACAGTTAGTGATATTCTCGAAGCTAGTTTGGCGATTAGCGTCCTTTGGGCTTAGTAGATAGGAGAGAAATGTAATTGGGTGACTTTGGTCCTAAGCAATACGTGAAATATACGAAAGTTGCGTATTTAGCGTCACTATCTCAGAATCTCTGTTAGTATTTCATGCATATCCCAAAGCCCTCTAAACTGACTATCAGCAGTCCTATCACTAGTAGAAAACTATGGACTGGAGGAAACTGTGTGTGGCAATAGCCCTGCTGCGCCTTTGCGCAGGTTTCTGCCCTGTGTGGAACTGTACGTCTATGGCCTACGATATCTGTGTGGCGATTTCGCAGAACCAGCTGCTTGTCAACACCAATGGATGTGACCGAGACTTCTATTGTTCCTATACAGATGTAATGAACTGGTACTCTCCCAAGTCTCTGCCTAGTCGCGACCTTTTCAACTGCACTCGACAAGACTTCACGCCGAACACGACCCTCGGATCCGAGACGGTTTTCTGCGGAAATCGCAACTCTAACGATAACTTATTGACAGGATCTCACCCAAAGCAGTGTTTATCAGTTACCGACTGTCAGACTCAAGGCGGCTGGACAACAGACTGCTTATGTGGGATGGACGGGTATAAGTACTGCCAGCCGGAGGTGGGGTCAGGCGCGATGGACGGGTATTGGACACTTTGTGAGGAACACCAAAATAGAACAAACGACCCGAGAGTGACTGTAGCTGCCAGAGCCTATTGGCTGGGCTATCTGGAGTACTACACCTTGGTAGTCTCCGCCCCGGACTGCGTCTGGCGAGTGCTGAACGAGTTCCTCGTGCTTTCCTCCCTGAAGGAAGCTGCTGCAAGTGCAGCGCACTGGCTGCTTGCCTCCCCTCTGCTTCTCGTAACTGCCTAATAGTATGGAGGCCGACGAATCTCGCCTTCGCATTTTCCTGCGCATCAAGCCAGTGGACGGAAAGTCCAACCTGCTGTTCCAAGTCGCTCCAGGGAAGAAAGAAGCCACCATCAAAGACCCAAGACAGCCACTGGACGAACGGCACTTCGAATTCGCTAGAGTCTTTGAGCCCACTACAAGCCAGGACGAGGTGTTTGACGTGGCTTGTCGTAGGATGGTGGAGGGCTTCATTGAGGGCAAGCAGAGCTGCTGTATTGCTTATGGTCAAACGGGCGCTGGGAAGACTTACACTGTGTTTGGTTCGGAAGATGGAAACTTCTCGCTGAGAGGCTTGGCAACCCGTGCGGTGGAATACGTGTTTCTAGCAATCCAGCGATCTGGCGACAAAAAGGAAATGCAGCTGAGTGCGAGCATCGCAGAAATCCTAGGTGAGCGCATCCGAGACCTAGGCAAAGCTCACGTAATTTCCGACCTCAGCGTCCTCACCTCCACCTACCAATCCGAAAGCCTGCAACTGCAGGACCACAAGGGGAAGTTCTTCATCCAAGACTTGACCCAGTTCCCGCTTCGCTCGGATGACGAACTCGTGGAAGCCTTGCAGCAGGCCTGGACTCTGCAGCGGGCGAACGACACCGACAGTGCCAGTTTGGCGCATGTGATATTGACTTTGACTCTGAGTGTGCAGTACAAGTCAGACTTGAGGGCCGGGGTGACGACTTCCACTATGACCTTTGTAGACTTGGCGGGGTCGGAGAAGCCGGGGCAGTCCAAAGTGTCAGTAGCGAAGATGAAGGACTTGACAGCGTCTGGACAGCACTTGGCAGTCCTGGGAAGAGTGCTGCTTTCTATCAGCATGGAGGAAAAAGGCCACAAAAGCATCCATGTGCCCTTCCACGAAGGCACTCTGACTTCACTGCTGTCTGACACTATGAAGGGCAAAGCCACAATTGCCTTTGTCGCTGCTGTGCTGCCGTCCCTCAAGACTATGGAGGAAACCATGAACACTCTCCAATTCGCCGAACGCATCAAGCGCTCCGACAGCACTAGCAAAGCCAACATCGTCGACCTGCCCAAAGCCAAAGACGCAGTGTCCACCACCAACTTCCAGGAAAAACGCATTCAGAAGCTTAGGTACGACATCGATGAAGCGAAATATCAACTGGAACACGCTCAATTCCTGCATGAACGAACCCTTCGCGACCTATCAGTCATGCTCGGGCTCGATATCGACCTGGACGTGGTGCTTAGTGCTCGCCCGGGTACCAAGGAATTCCTCATTGCGCAGACTCACAAGGAAGCAGTGGAGCGCAGTCGCAACTTGGAAACCCGCAATAGCGACTTGGAGAAAAAGCTGCGAGAGCATCAGATCTTGCTTGAGGAAATCCAGCGAGTCGAACTCAATAACATCGACAAAAGGAACAGAGAGCGTGCAGAGTTGCAGCTGTTCATAGAGAAGGTCAAGGACGAAATCCACGAGTCAGGGCAAAAGGCTGAGGAAGAGGCGAAGACTGATTTACTGCAAAGAGCCGAGGACTTGCAGAAACTACTCACTCATAGTCACTTGCTACTGGAAGAAAAGGCAGCGAGTATCCACTCAGTACCATTCACTATGCAAAATAAAGCTGCGGACGCCCGCTTTTTGTCAGAACAGCGGGAAATGGGACGGACAGATGCAGAAAAGGAAGGGAAAAAGACATTCAAGCAGCTAGAAAGCGAACACGAAGAGCAAATGAAGGCCATAAAGGAACAAGTGGAGCAGGAACTCGCAAACAAGGACAGGACTATAGCAGACTTCACACACCAATTCAAGATCTACACCAGCAAAAAGAAGGAAAAGGTCAAGTCGTTGTTCAAAGAGGAAATTTCTCTCTATGAATGCACAAGTCAGTATGAGCATTTACTGCGCGAAATCGAAAACGGGGCTTTCAACCAGGGCATCCGCCCAGTGATAATCCCCACTAGGGACTTCCCAGCTGTCGCCAACAAGGACAAGTACGCACAGTAAGCGCTGAGCAGGTCTATTCAAGGCTTTGAGGAAGTACAAAGTCGTCAGTGCGAAGTCCATGGCGCAGATCACAGGCCGCAAGGGCACGACTCTAAGAGAAATAATGGCTCGCAGTGACCTGTACCATGAAAGCACTATAGCAGTGGAAACCCGCAGAATGATGAAAAGCATGGCGGAACTGCCTCAAAGGAACGATATCCCTGTCAGGGCCCAGCGCCCGCCTACCCTGCAGACCACCCTGTCCTCCGCTACCTCTGATGTGGAGTCTCTGCGCACACATGAAGTCAGAGCTGTGTCCACTGACCTGAGGGCCAGGATCGTTGAGCAGGACGAGGTGTTAGGCAGTGCAGCTAGACAGGAAGGGGACCTGGCTGCTGAGGTGGGGAAAGTGGAGGAGGAGATCAAGGCCACAGTGGAGGAGGTGGAGCGGTTCCAGCAGCTCTACAGGGAGGAAATGAAGCGGAGAGTGGAAAACAAAACACTCATAGAGGCGCAAAAGAAGGATATAAACCGGAATTTCTTCATTACGGCAGACCTGTCGAGGCCTAATTCCAGGCCTGGCACTCGAGGCACTGTGAAGACGCAGGGCGCGCCTAGAAGAGTGGACTCCGCCTACGGCCTCCGCAGACCTGGGTCGCCCACCTTGTTCACCAAAATCGTGAGATTTACGCAGAACCCCGCTACTTTGGGAGTAAAAAGAGTGGGTATGGGTCCGTTGTAGAGTCACTTAGCCTATAATTACGCTATTTGTGAAGTGTTGTCCTTATTCCTAGGCTAGAACCTAAGCTTGTTGAAGAAGAACTTGACGTTGTCAGCGGCGCTCTTCTCTGACTTGTCTGCCTTCTTGGGCACTTTCTGCGTAGAGTACTTGGTGGAGAAAAGGTTGCGCAGTTCCTTCCTGAGTTCCTTGCGAGATGCCACTGTCGCCATCTTCTCCTCAGTGACGACAGTCTTGAGGTCCAGCTCCCCAGACACCAGGTAGCGCGTGGGAATCATGTGCTGGTAGTTGACGTACTTGGTGAAGGCGCGCACACGGGTACGGCGCTGCTGCTTCTTTTCAGGCATAGACTTGGTGATGAATAGAGGGTGCTTGGAGATGCCGGCCACCAGGCAGTGCGCGAACTTGCGTTGGCTGCTGCCTTCGTCGAAGGTCTTCACTACCACCGCTTTTTTGCCTGCGTATCTGCCCGAAAGCAGAATAACGACACGGCCCTGCTTGATGAACCGGCCCATTTCTAACCATCGGTGTAACCTAGCACCGAGCCGCAGCCCTGTCCAGGCACACAGCTGCGCACTCCCAGGCCTGCCACGCCTTGCACTGCTTTCCAGGCCAATACTTTCCTCCTAGCGAGTGAGAGGAAGTCAGTCTAGAGGGAAGTAGCAGTGTGGACAGCTATTGCTACAGTTGAAGCAGACAACTAACCTTGCGATTGTACATATTGGACCAACTAAACAGCTGAAATCCATCAATTCCCAACACAGTCCCTTACTACGGCTGAATGTCTAGGTAGAAGTTCCTAATAGTGCGCACCTTCATGATATGGTCCTCAATGCAAGGCACGTCCCTACTGCGCAGGTCCGCTAGCAGCCTATCCAGCAGTCCGGGACTCTGCCGTATTTGCAGCACACTCAGACTCCACATTAAGTCCAACAGCTCCATATGGGCGTCTTTAGGCAAAAGTCGCTCGTAATTGTGCTCAATTAGCCGCACCCAGGCTAACAGGAAGGCTCGACTAGGGGGGTGACTGGGTGCATGTAGGGCGTAGACGGTTAGTAGCTTGAGAGTTTGACTTCCGAAGGAGGGGAAGTTGGGGAGTAAGGCGGATTCCAGCGTGGATATTAAGGCAATAGGCAGCGGATTGCGCTTTAACAGTAAAAACAGGATAGAAATTTGCATTTTCGGCTCGATTTCCGCACACTTTTCCTGTATTTTCCTATCAATCGCCACCAGCAGCCGTTCATTTCCAGTCCTTTGCGCTAAATACGCCCTCACAATATATGTGACTTCCCACACTTTCAGCCCTTCCAAGAGTCTCTCCAGCTCCGGCTCCATAGCCACCATCAGTCCTTTACGTGTATTCAAAGGACTCCTTTCAAAGGCATGCCACAGCTGCACCAGCATTCCCGCGTCTATCACCTTTGACGGAAGCACTACTGAAATCACTGTCTTTTCCAATTCCTGCCAGAAACTAGGGTCTGCGACACCACTGTTAGAACAAGCGATTGTAGTTAGGGCGACATTGAAGGGAGATAGGCTGGAAAGGGCCTTCAAAGTGAATGGTTGGAGAGCTGTCCATACCTGTGCATTGCGGATATTCCCCGCGGAGAGATACAAGACACATTGAAAGAGAGTTGAAGGGGAGAGTTGCCCTGCTTGCGCTGCAATGAGCAGGACAGAGGGGTGCGAGTTCAGGTCCAGGTGCAGGGTTCTGTTGAGTTGGAGGTGGTTTGAGGCTTGTTGGAGGGTGCTGCAGAGGAGTTGCTGGTTGGGGAGTGTGTAAAGGTCTTGGCTTTGCAGTTGGCGGAGGCAGTGGGAGAGCTGCTCTGGGACTGGGGTGGAGAAGAGTCTGCGGAGCATTGATAGGGACCAATTTATTTGCTATTTCGTCACTTTTCATACAAAATTACCCAATTTCCCTGTCGATATCTCGGCTTTTTCCCTCTTCATCCCCCAAAATCAGCCAAGCCCACCATTGATCATACCTACTTACCTACTTTTTCATAGAAAAGCATATAAGCCTGCCCCCGCTGCACCGCTCTAATATCCACCTTGTGCACTGCAGTATCCGACACATACAGCCAGTCCTCCGCCGTGCGTTTGTAGGTAAAGTAGTGTCCTCCCAGCGCAGTCCCACTGTGCTCAATCAGTGCTGAAAGTTCGTATTTCTCCCTGTCATTGCTGATCCCGAGAGCTTGCAGGCCTGAATCAGTAGTCAGTTCGATAGGGAAAGTGAGGTGGTTTTGGACCTTTGTGAGGTAGCCGGCTGAGGAGTATATGAGGCGTTTGACCAAAATGCATAAAACCTGCGGTAGCCGGACAACTGTGTGAGTGAGCTGAGCCACGTATTTGCTTCTTACCAAGAAACCGGCCTCTGAAGAGTCCTCAGTGGCCGCGGCTCTGCTCATAGAGGCCATTAGACTGTGAATTCGAGACCTTTCCGTCTCTTTTTCAAACAAAGACCCTGCCTTTTCCTCGGAAACTGACAGTTGTCGCTGCAACTCCTGCGTAGTGCGCGCAACTGAGCACTTCAAGCACTCGTACTCCACCGTTTCCCCGTCACACATGGCCTGCAGGGCAGAGGAGAGGTCAGGCTTCCAGTCCAAGTAGAGGTAGCTGAAGGGCTGTAGAGACTCGGTTTGGTTGGAGCAGTGCAGACAGGTGACGGTGTTGGTCATTAGTCCGAGCATAGGGTCGACTCCCTCTGGAGAGGTGAGGAGGGACCGGAGACTGGGCTGGGCTCTCACCCGGGTCAAGGCATCATGCAGGACCAAATAGACCTCGTGCGAGTCCTGTTGTTGTCCGAAATACGGGAACTTATGAGTCAAGTGAGACACCAAGTCTTCCGGTCTCAAATGAGTTTTCCCACTTCTAAGCGTTTCCACTGCCTGCTTCAAACTCTGCACAATTGCGAAGTCGTGCTGGGGCGTGTCCTGGACCACATAGCAGCACAGTGACTGGATATACGCCACAAAAGCCTGACTGGACGCAAAGGCTTGCAGCAACGCATTGAGAAAGCAAGTGTTCCCCAGGTTGATTATCCCTCCGCCTCCTTGAAAGTCCTCTGCGTCTTGCAGGTTGACCCAAATCAGGGACAAGCCGAGGAAGCCGGTGACCAGCAGCACTGCTTTGGACTGCTGGTTCCCCATTTCGCTTATATGGGAACTAGTGAGCTTTAGGCTACTTCCTGGGGAGCTTGCTCCACACTGAGCAAATGGTTTCTGTCCTGGGGTCGAGCTTGAGCGTGTACAGACTCTCACGCCACTCCTGCGTGACACTACACAGAGGACAGATACAGAGACACAGCAGGTCCAGGCAGTAGGAGCCGTCAATGCTGCGGTGGTTTCTGAGCTTGGTGCGGTTGTAGGCCATGCCGAAGCAGCCGCAGCAGCACCCGAGGAGGCAAGCGATCAGGGCACTGTTGGATTCGCTGGAGTGGATCAGCTTTGCATCGGCTGCCTGAATACAGACGCAGCCTAAAGGCACACAGCAGGCTAAGAGACACATGACTTTGTTCTCCAAAATGCCCCAGAAGGTCTGTGACCACTGTTGGTCGTTCACTACAGGTCGGGCAGGCGGCTTGGGCGCTGCCCTGGAGGCGGAGTTCACCTCTAGTGCCATTTACAGAGTAAACTCGCTTGAACTGCAAGGTAGAAAAACCTATAAAAGCAGGCATTTCGGAGGAGAAGTGCAGATATACCTTTTTCGCCATAGGTGTTTCTAAGCCTTTTGCTAGCTTTGTGTCGACAAAGACCTCTACATTTCAAATCATGCTCATCCTTTCCTTAGTAACTATACCAATTCATCAACCATGCATCACACTGTCAAGTTGAAGGAGCTGGACGATGGAAGTTACTGTGGATTAAACCTCGCAAGCTCTGCTTTAAGAATATGTATAGCAAGGGAAAGTGCGAGAGCAGGCTATAAGGAAAGCACCATGAAGGCAGAGGGATCATCCACATCTATACCAAACAGGAAAGAGCAAAGAATTTTGAGATGGTACGCTCAGTTGGCTACAATGTGGAAGCGCACCTCTCCCATTCCCACAGCCCTTGCATGTCCTTCAAAGCCTGCAGCAACTGGCTAGGCTGACAAGAGAACTCGCTGAACTGGACGAAGAGGACTATTCTGAAGTGCTTTGTGTGCTACACTCCTGGGAGACAGCCTCACGCCCAACCCCTCAGATCGAAGTTCTCCTCGCAGACCGGCGCACAGCCAAGACCCCACCCTCCTTCGCCAAATGGCTGCGCTCTGGAAGCAGTATGCAGCTTGGAGACTGCGGGGATTTGTTATCTTCTAAGCTAGTTTTAAGACTCTAGCTTAGAAAGTCTCACCCTGCACATATCTTCCAACCGCACTTCTCTCATAAAGCATGGAACCCAATCCCTGCGACGACCTGACCGCCTACGCTCTCCTCAGCGGAGTCTCCAAGGCAGCGGCCTGCTTCGGCCTGCCCGCTAGCGACATCGTGCAGCAGGTCTCTGAGCTAGACGTTGACTCTCTACAGCTGCTGACCCGACTGAAGGAATTAGTGCTGGAGTTCGGACTCAAGAAGGGGACCAGAGCTGCGAGCAGGCAATTCGGGATATCGGAGAAGTACATGACGGAACTGCTGAAGGAGTATCTGACTTCCACTGCGAACAGTGCAGAAAACACGATTTACCCGCATAACTCCTATGAGCGGTTTGCCCAGACGTTCTCCAGCGCACCTGAACACTCCCGATTTACGAGCGTTGGTGTGCAGTTTCCGCCCAGACAGTCACAGGAAGTAGAGGAAGAGCACGAGGAGCACCCCGCCAAATACGCCAAAGACGCTGAGGCCAAGCGAGCGTCGAAGCAGTACACCACCGCGGAGAAAATTAAAGCAGTGCGGGAGTTCTCCAAGCACAGCAACCAGAGCAAGGCTTCGCAGGAACTGAGCATACCCACTGTGTCGCTCAATCGATGGAAGGAAAAAATGCGACTTGCACTTTTCCAGGAGCCTCATGTAGACAACCTCTACGGCGCCGGGAACAAAGTGCACAAGGACAAGTTCTTTCAAGACTTGGACGAAGCGCTCTACAACTGGTATGTCAAGAACCAAGCCACTATCGCGGACCTGGACCAGGCCATTGTAGGGAAAGCGCGCAGTGTGGCAAGGATTGATGACGGCGAACCTCGCATATCGGAGGCTTGGCTAGCGGCCTTCAAGACGCACTATCAGCTGGGCGGGAAGACTAAGGCTTAGATAGTAGAGAATTGAGTCTACTGAAGAGTGGAGTGTGACTGAACTGTAGGCTATCGTGCGATTTGGGCTGTATTGGGGGTATATTGATCAGAGGACAAGTTACGAATTCAGCGGGAACAGACCTGTAGCATCAATACCCGCTTTATATTATCCTCCCAGCCCATTTCCCTCTACACTCCGTCCATACTACCAAAAGTCACTGTCCTCCCACAGCAGTCCTAGACTCTTTCCCCCTGCAATTCCCTCAAAAGGCTTTTCTAAGTCTCTAGTAATGTCTGAATACAAAATCATACGCCTGCTAGGCGAAGGCTCCTTTGGGAAATGCTACCTTTGTGAGCATCTCAGGGACCATTCTCAGGTGGTGATTAAGGAAATCAACCTGCAAGCGCTGTCTGACCAAGAAAGGAAGGAGGCGCTTGGTGAGGCCAAGGTACTGGAGGCATTGAAGCATACCAATATCATCACTTTCCGAGAAGTCTACAAGACTCGGCAGAACAAGCTCTGCATAGTGATGGACTTCGCAGACGGAGGCGACCTCGCAGGCAAAGTCAAGGCCCAGCGCGGAGCGCCCTTTCCTGAAAACCAACTGCTGGACTGGTTCATTCAAATTGCATTGGCACTCAAACATGTGCACGACCGCAAGGTACTGCACAGGGATATCAAGACTCAGAACGTCTTCCTCATGAAGAACGGCACCGTCAAAGTGGGCGACTTCGGCATCGCCAAAGTGCTGAAAACGACGAAAGAAATCGCGCGCACAATGGTAGGCACTCCCTACTACCTTTCCCCGGAAATCATCGAAAACAAGCCTTACAGCTTCAAAAGTGATGTCTGGTCCATGGGCGTTCTACTCTATGAACTCTGTGCACTGCGGCCGCCCTTTGATGCAGCGGGCCTACCGCAGCTTTATATGAAGATAGTGAGGGGGAACTATGCGCCCATCCCTCCGCAGTATAGCAGAGATTTGAAAGGACTAGTGGGGCAAATGCTGCTAACAGATGTAGGCCGCAGACCGACGATTAACCAAATTCTGAGAATGCCATTCATCAAGACGAGAATCAGCAATTACTTGTCCAGGTCGGAGTCAGAGGCGGAATTCAACCATACAGTTCTGCACAACCAGTACCTATTTGCACCTCGAGAGGAAGGGAAAAGAGACCTGCCCAGGAGAGTGGAGGACCCGCCCAGGCAGTTCGACCTACCCAGGAGGCCGGATATAGACATAGCCAAGCGACTGGAAGATCCTTTGAGGAGAATAGAGCCGGACCCGCCCAGACGAGTAGAGCCCGAGCCGCCTAGGAGAATAGACCCTGAGCCAGTTAGACGAATAGAGCCGGAAGTCCCAAAGGTGGAGCCGATTCGACGAGTAGAGCCTGAACCTGTGAGGAGACTGGAGCCAGAGCCACTCCGCAGGCAAGAAAGTGACCAGATCAAGCCGAAGCCTGCGGAAATCAAGCCTTTGCGGTGGCGGGAAGAAGGAGAGGCTCGCAACTTGCTGTCTCCGCGGTATGAACTGCGTCCTGAGGCCAAAGCAGTCGTTTACCAGCCTCCCAAGGCCCTTGCTGTCCCTTCTGACCGTCCTTCCGCCGCTGTCTTTGTCCCGCCCAAGCGGGAACCCTGGGAAAAGCCTTCCAAATTGCTCGAAGAACAGCGCAGGAAAAAGGAACAAGAGGAAGCCGAGCAGCTCCGAAAGCAACAAGAGTCCTCCCGACTCAAAGTCGAGAAAGAGGAAAAGCGCAAAGCCGAACACGCAAAGATGTTGGAAGACCGCAAGCGCATTGCCAAGCCCGAAAAGCCAGAAGTGCAAATCGTGTGGCCGGGAATGCGGGAAGAAGACAAGTTGCAGCAAGAACTAGTGAGAGAAATGAAGGAAGTGCTGGACGAGGAAGAGGACCCAGAGGTGCCAGAGCCGCTGTTGCCGCATATCGGAGAGGAAGAGGATCGGAATGACATTGTGGAAGTAGAGGCCGCGGAGCCAGAGCCAGCGGAGCCGCTAGAGCAGTCTCCGTCTGCAGGTATCGAGGGTCTGAGAGGCTATTTGGCGGATTTGCTGGGAGAAGCAGTGTTTGAGGGCTGCTACAAACTGCTGCGGGAGGCAGACCCGAGTAGGGGTAGAGGCGAGGTGGACCTGCGCTCCGTTTCCAGCCTGCTAAAGGGAGTGGACCCCTCTACTCACCGCAGCAACCTCCAACTCATTCATACTCTCATTTACATTGAAAGTCTCAGCGAACAGCGAGCAGCGCTTTAGATATTAATATTACTTCGTTCGAATGGGAGGTGGGAAGCACTGGACTAGTGGGTAATGTCTATCTCTATGAACCAGTACTCTTTCATTGGGATTTAGCATTGATAACGAAAGCAGACCAATAGTTTAGGGAAATTGCTATTGCTCTCTTCCTTCATCCGCAGCATCACTAGCACTTCAGTGGCAAAATGGAACCCAAAGAGCTCGAAGATACGGAACATACGCTTATTCCAGCAATCCAGCAACAAAGCGATGAAGAGTATTCAGAAATAGTAAGACGAACTATCAGACCCTTACTTGCAAAGAACTGGAGTGCATCATCACTCAAAGCCTGCTTCAGATGGATGCGGAGCGGCTAGAAAGATCTCAGTCAATGCGCACTATTCCATTTGCCCCAGCCCCGCCACCAATCTCCATTACCCTACCAATTCCAGTTGCTACAAGACAGAGAGCCCCCGCCTGAAGAGTCTTGTTTATATGGCGGCAACTTGACGATTTATCGGCTATTGTTCCTGACCTCTTGGCTGTATTGTGGAAGATTCTCGTCTTGGTGGTGGGCTATCAGATAGGCTTATTAGTATGTTAGCGAAGTTATGGGTTTTTCTCTCATATCTTCACAACAGCACTGATTATTTTCGGCTGCCATCTACTGTTTTGGCTTAATAAATCAAGATTCCGCAGTATGGCTGCTATGGGAGAGTATTCAGCTTGGTGAAATGCGGTTGCTTTCCTCTTTTGCTAACATCCTAGAGCTATCTAGCTTGAAACGTGGTTGTTCCTCCAATGTATTCCATGATTGCTGACATTTGGGGAAATGCACTGCCAATCAGTACATATAAATAATATAGAAGGATTGTCTGGCAAACGTCCTCACCCAACAGTGTTGTTACTGGATCCAACTCCACAAACTC
>Ga0247837_1000512_pt1 | contig 82078 bp, 48 predicted proteins | sample LaCtaG_2_FD_187115 | JGI IMG/M metagenome (GOLD analysis project Ga0247837, IMG submission 187115) | Freshwater microbial communities from meromictic Lake La Cruz, Castile-La Mancha, Spain - LaCruzMarch2015_14.5m | ecosystem: Environmental > Aquatic > Freshwater > Lake | place: Spain: Castile-La... | reverse complement strand
ATTGGAAATCCTGATAGTCCGGATTACGCCTGAAACCAGGAATACGAGCCACTGAGAAGTCCTAATCTGACTTGTAATGAGCGTCTTCCTTTGGCAGTCTGTTTGTTCCCTCTCCGACTTAGCTGGTAGTCTCCCAGTTTCAAAGTGGACTTAATCTTACAGAGGTGTATTCTGTCTCAGCACTAGATAGTAGATACAGGCTTATTTCCTAATTTCATATCCATTAGACATTTGGCCATAGTATAGTCTGATTAGTCCACAAGTGGTAGTACTTCCGTCCTTCCGCTGGCAGTGGGCGGGATGATGGAGAAGCGCGGCTCATACTGGGTGCCAAGCAGCGAGTCAAGGCCTCTGTTCCTCTCCTTTCCTAGCGCATCTTCAGCAGGAGCCGCAGGGTCAGGATGCCATTATGGGTGCGGAAATGCTATTCCGTTTGCATAAAAGCGGTAGGGTAAGAGATCTTCTGTCACTTGTAGAATCTGTTGGAAAAGGGTTCATTTAGCTTAAATACAGTAGGAAATTTCCAATGAATTCGTCTCTTTTATCTCTCTATTTCATCGCTTGGTTCGAACAAGGGCTTCGATGCTCTCCAATCGTAATTCAACTCCTCATACTGCAGGTAATCAGCATCTTACCTACAGTACAAGCTTGCATATTTAGACTTTTGACAGCGAATTTAGGCTCACCTTTCAACAGATAAATAGCTTCTGCTACGAAATCATTGAGCCGAGTCTCCACTTTTGAACTGCTTTTATAAGGTCTAACGACTAGTTTTGGTAATGAAGACGTTTTCTCCACTCGCTGAGACATCTCCCAGCCGTTTGCTCACACGAATTGCTACCCTGAGACTGTATTAGAGATGCGGGCAAAGCTATCTAGTCCAGCCCCAGTTTGTTCCTAACCTTCTGCAGCACTCCCGTCATCCTCGCCAGTGACCTGGAGTCGCCACTAATATCCCTGGCTGATCTGTACGGAGGACTGATAGTCAACTCCAAGTCCGGCAAGCAGATCTCAGCCCCGCGCCAGCCCACTGTATAGGTCTTTCCCAGCTCTGCGTAGATCTGCGCCCCTGCACTCGGCCTGTCCAGCTGCTTAATTTGCTCAGGGCGCACGGCGGGAATGACAAGGTCTAAGGGCTGCTCGAGGCCTTCGTCTCGAATGACTAAGGAAGCCTTGGTAGTGCGGATAATTGTGTACTTGCGCAGGCCGGCTTCTTCAGATACTAGCATCAACAAGTCTTCGTCGGACAGGTAGGCGTACACCCGGCCCAGCACTTCTGTGGAGCCCAGCTTCACCTTCACCTCCACGCCTATGACACTAAGGTTGTCCATATATGCCAACGCTAAGCGTTAGGACTAGACTGATTCGGGGAGCTGAGACAAGGTCTGCAGACTCTCGAGAATTTTGCGAGCTGTGAGTCTGCGTGGGAGGTACGCGAAGTGGGGTTGCAGCTGGCACAGGTTGGGCCGCGCGTAGAAGAATTGAGGCTTCTCCGGCGTCTCGCATAGAGACTCGCGGCTCCTGCACACCTGAGGTGTGGCAGGGAGGTCCAAAAGGACGGACTTGATGAACTCCAGCAGAGGGTCGGAGGTCTGAAGAGGTTCGCCTTTGGCGAGTTTCTTCTTGACAAGCATAAGCTTGCGTTTGAGGGTGGAGTTCCAATGGTTCTTGATGGAGTTGTCGGTGCGGCCGGGCAGACAGCGGGCGATTTCCGCCCAGCGGTTGCCCAGCTGCTTATGTGCACGCACTATTTGTACGTCTTCCTCGAGAGTCCAGGGTCCTGTGCGGATGGCAGGACTGAGGTGATTGTGCCAGCGCTCGCGACACTGCTTGCCCACTCTCCCAGGCAAGTGCCTTGCGATTTCGCTCCAGCGCCTAGGACCGTGCAGACCCACTAGTCTGCGGATAGTCTCGTCCTCCTCCTTAGACCAGGGCCCCTTCACCAGCCCAGGATCCAGCACCTTCTGCCAGCGCTGCTGACACTGCAGGTCCGAGCGGCCCGGGAAGTGCCGGACAATGCACTTCCAGGCCTGCGGGCCCAGCTGCGCCACTAACTCGCGGAGAAGCGAGTCCTCTGCAGGGGCCCAGCCCTGCTTGAAGCCTCTGCGCACACCCTTCATTTTACACCTAGCAGTTTACGAGGCCGTTTACACCGCTTTGTCTCGGCTTAGACTCGCCTTCGTTGGAAAACTGGCCTTAGTGCACAGGCGAGGATAGTCCGCAGTCCTTCCAAGGCGGAGTCGCCCTGGCGAGCACTGGCTAGGAGAGAAGCGGTTGCAGCAGTGGAAAGAAACAAGAGCCCTCCTTGCAGGGAGGCGGACATGTAGTTCAATGCTGCGGGGAATTGAGGCTGCTCGCTGGTAGAAACTTAATGAAATCGGTGTAACGGCAATTGTTCGAACTTTATCCGCTGTGACTGACTCTGTAAAGCAAGTCGAGCCGGGAAGTTAATTGCACTCTGCAGACTTGCATTCTTACAAAGGACTTGAAATAGGGAAACTGCCTCCACTAAACTCCATAAATGCAACTAAACTCATCGAAACGCGCCAAGCGACCCAGAGCACAGCCCCACTCCCCCACCCATCCCTCCCTCCTTGACCGCCTGCTACTCGCCTGGGTACGCAGCCATCTCCTTCCCTTCCGCAGACTCGGCCCCAACCTTCTCTCTGAAGTCTGCACCTTTCTAGGCCACTGGCCAAGTATCCTGTGCCAAAATGAAGACAGACTGTATGCCTTTACTCCTGCTAGAGGCAAGTGGAGGTCTTACTCAGTATGTCTGCCTGGGCTGAACAAGTTGAGGGTGTTAGGGGCGGTGCAGGTAGGCGAGCAGCGCTGGTTCCTCACGACTGCCTCGCTTCCTGAGGAATACGCCTATATAGTGAGCAGTAATAAAGCTGAAATCGTGAGAGTGAATTGGCGGGCTGCCTGTGGACTTCTCTACTACTTCTCACAGAACCGAATTTACCTCTTTGGTGGACTGCACCTGAGTGCGCCTACAAAAGATGCAAACTCCTTTGCCCTCACTTCCCGCTCCAGTCAATCTCTGGACTGCATGCATCAGAGCCGCAGTGCCTTTGCGCCTTGCTGGTATGGAAACGTAGCCTATCTTATTGGAGGAGGCTCGCGCTTCATAGAAACCTTCCATCCTGTCTGGGGCGTTTTCGCACTGCTCCCAGACCTAATGCTTCCAGTAGGAGGTCACTGTAATACAGTGTCTGTGGAAGACTGCATCTACATTCTTGGGAAGAAACTGGTGACGTGGAAGCCGGAAACTGGAGAAATTAGGATACAGCGGGGCGTGCGATACAGAAACCCCAGTGCCTGTGCTGTAGCTTGTGAGGGCTGCTTGTTTTTGCCTCTGAAAGGTCTGCACTACTTGGCCATTTCCTTAATTGAATTTAGCTACTTTTAAGCTACTTTCCCAAACCGCAGTTCATTGGAATCCTCTTGATTCCCCGAGTTCAGATTGATGCAGTCAAACCTATCGTCGCTCAAGAACACATAGACCTGGCTCCCCATCACAATAGCGCTCATTGCCCGGACAGGAACATGATGCATATAGTTATATTGACTCTTCTGAGTTACCAGCTGCCCACTTGTTAACTCCCACTGGTAGTAATGCAGACTTCCTGTCCCACATAGTAAACCTTCATGGATGACTATGTAAGCGAGGTCCATAGGACTGGGCAGCTGGATATTAGTGGCTGCGAAAGTGTGAGAAAGAAGGCCGAAAGTCTCAACTGCGGAGTAGCCTACAAGGTAGATAACCCGGCCGTGCTGGCAGGGAGGAAGGACTATGTTGGCTTGGCACATACTGGGAAGTTCCTTCCACTTGCCCTGGATAAAGTCATACGTTTCCGCAGAGTGCAGCAACTGGTATTTCTCATCTGACCCGCCAAAGACATACACCGAAATCGTCACTTCATCATATACCGCCCAGTGGCCCGCTCTCCTATGGACCATTTCAGCTAGCGGAACAATACGGTTGTCGTCAATCAGCAAAGTGCGTCGACTCGTCCCTGAAGTCCAATTCGTCCCTGCGCCGCATAGAAACACTTGCGCGGTGCTGACATGCACTGCTGCATGTGTAGGGAAGAACAGCCGATCTTGCAAGCGAGACTGAACTAGCGGCTTCCACAGCTTCCTTTGCAGGTCTAACAAGTACACGTTTTCCTGATGCACTGTGACGAGAGAGGGAGAGAAACCGTAGTAGGAGCTGATTTCGCGTAGGATATTAACACTCAGAGGGCGGAAAGGAGTGAAACGCCGGGCCCAGCGAAGGAGCAGTCTGGAGAGCAGGTGATTGGGCAGGGGAGGGCAGTGTCTAGGCTGGGAGTGAGAGCGAGACCTGTGCCGAGATTTCATATTTAATGGTGTATCTCGAAACTGCGCAGACAAAACGCAACATTCGTAGTCAACTCTTTCTTTGTTTCTTTTCCAGATATGCTGTTCACAAGCTCCGTAGTAATCTAGGCAAAGGAATAATGTTTGTCCAGAGGTGGGGTCAGACTGGGAAAGGGTGCGCTTTCAGAGTCATATAAAATACTGAGTCTGAGTGTTTCCTTGAACATTTCCTATGCTACTATTAATCTCAAGGGTCGCCTCTATCTGCAAGGAAATCTCTGCACCGATGTACTCAGCGCCATTTCAAACACAACTTCCTTTACATGCAGCTCTGATAAAGCTGCTTTTCGTGGTACATCTGACCAACCGTGCATTGGAAGAAATTGTTCCCCTGAGCTCCACATGGAGCACCGGGTAAGTCAGATAGCCAGGTCATGCATCTGACGGAGACAATGTGTGTTCGAAGCAAGGCCGTAGGCTCTAGTCGATTGGGCAGCGTCTACTTCTTCCATTGCATAAAGACATATACTTTGGCTGTATCAGTAGTGCATGTTCTTTTCAAATATATATTGAGTCGTCATATATCGTCCCTGCTACCAGCTCTTCTTTCTCTCATCTCTAGCTGCACAATTTCCAATCGCTCTATTACTCCGCTGAGATGCAAAGCACAAAGTGCAACTTCCCACAGAAATACTTGTAGCCAAATACATACGATGACTTGGTAGAGGATCTTTCAACACAGCGGAATTGAGCAATGAGGACTTGCCTATTTGAGAACTGAGTCTCGAAGATTTCTTTACATACGTGAGGAAATACAATTAAGCATAACTTTATTTTCTCAGAAATCCTAATTGATTGCACACAAAAGACAACTTCATGGTGCTTTAGATCGAAGGAATAGGCTAATTTTATCTATTGACCTAGTAGGCCCAAACTTTCGTAAACCGAGCCACTTCTTGCAAACAAGCCTCGGGACTGGCGCTGTACATCTCTGCAAGAACAGGGCTGGTCACCCTAGTCCAATCCGGCTCTCTCAGCATTTGCAGTATATCCAGCAGCACCTGCTTCAGACAGAAATCCCCCCTACTTACACTCAAACTGCCTTCGTAGTGTCCCTCGCTAGTCACATTAGGGTGCAGAATTGGAGTTTCAAAGTGCAGAGTTACCTTTCGAGTATAACTCACTTCCAAAGTGCACATGAACAGTCCTCCTGCATAGGGCGAGTCTGCAGGGCAGATTAAAAAAACCTTGGCAATGGGCTTTCTAGGGGCGAGACTGAGTAGATGAACGTTGGATGAAGTGAAGGATTTGAAGGTATTGCTAAGAAGCCACCTGGGAGTAGAATACGAATCCATAATTCCAAGGATTATTGACTCTACATCAGAAAGCAGCAAGTGTCTACTGGGTATGATATATACTGCTGGTTTCCCTTCTGTAATTTACTAGTCGTGACTAAGTAATACTCCGCTTAATCGCCCGATATGAGACTATGTCTAGGACTAAGTTCCAACGAAGTTTCACTTTTGTTGTCTTCTCTGCGAAACTCCATAGCCTCCATGGACTCTTCAATCTCACTTTCAGAGTCTTCCTCCAGTCTCGGCTCTTCCTGCACTCTCCGCATCCAAAACAAATACAGCGAATAAAAGATCGCCACGTAGTTCTTTATCAGCCTCAGCACTGTCCATAGCAATGCATTTCCCCAGGCCGGTCCTATGAATAAATCCGTGCACGGTATACTATTGTCTATGAAGTGGAGGACTTCTGTAGCGAGGGACAGCAGGGAAATGACGGCCACCAGAGTGATCAACATCCTGATCAGCACTTACCACAACTCTAGTTGTCTGCACTTCTCTATCACGAGAGATCGATCGAATTGCAGTTCTGCAAGTCGAGCTGTGACTTTGAGTCCGATTAGGAGGAGAAGGCCGGCTAGGAACACTTCGCTGCTGCGCATATACAGCCAGACAGGGTTGCGACAGGAGTAGACGTTGCTGGGGGTAAGACACTGATGGACGACTAGCCAAGCAGCTAGTCCCGCTGCATAGAGCAGGTTGAAGCCTAGTAACACCTGGGTGAGCCGCTTGAACTGTATGGGCTGTCGCATAGTGACTGCGGCCTGGCGAATGAAGTATTGGCAAATTGTTGTGTAGAGCAAAATCTGCAGATACTCCAGCAGTATGACCAAGATACTGAGCCACTCCCACGGAGCCAGGTAGTGCACACTCATGCAGGCGCACTCCAGCATCAGGATCACGAACACCACTTGTCTCTCGCACAGCCAAGTGCCATTCACCCGGTAGTACAGCACATACTGATATACACACACTCCCAACAGTCCCAGCGACAACGCCGCCAAGCAGTATATGCTCGCGCACAAGTCTACTCCGTAAGTTTCCCTGCACTCTGCGAAGTCCATTTTAGTCTCCTAGACTGCGTTGAAGGTGTGCAGCACTTCCGCCACTGCCTTCTGATAGTCCTGCTGTCGCTGGTAGAAAGGGCAGTTGTTCGCACACTGCACCGGCTTCCTCGGGTCTCTCTTGGTACTCAAGGCTCCGCAAGTGCAGACCGCAGGGATGTCCTCAGTGTAGCGCTCCTTGAGTCGCTCCTTTACGAGGGCTTTCAGAGCGGCACTGTAGCGCACGAGGTCAATATGCCGTTCTCCCAGCGTCTTGGGCGGGAGAGAGGCCAAGTACTTCGCTTTGGCGTCTGCAAGGGCGGACTCGTACTGCTCTCTCAGGTCTTTCATGCGGGATTTCTTCTGGTCTGCGGGTAAGTGCTTGACGAGTCGCATAGCGCTTTTGAACTTGCGCTTGAAAGCGGCCTCGATGGTGTCCAAAGTGGCGCCCTTGCGGGGAGTGAGGGCGAAGGGAGAAGAGGGTGAAGCGTCGCGCTTACCTGCGGATTTGGACCGCTCAGGACTGCGCCGGGGCTGAGCCTCAGCCGCTGTGAGAGGCCTGGGATACGCCTGCACCGGGGAGTGGGGCGACTTCCTCCTCTGCGCCACTGACCCTCTTTCCAGTGTCAAAGCCTCCACTCTCACTCTCTTCACTCTATTTGCGTCTACAGGGACTGCAGGAGTGCCCCAGGGTACTTTTGGCTCTGCAGACTTGGGCCGGGGCCGAGTCACACTGGCTTCCTGAATAGCTGCGATTTCCCGCACCATCGCAATTTGCAGCGCTAAGTCATCAAACTCGTTTTGCCCCCACTTCCGAGGCAATCCAGACCGTAGTCCAGTTAGGTGCAGCTTGGCAGTGGCCTTCGTTTGCCTCTGAATTACCTGCTCTTCTGTAGGTCTGTAGCCCTTGCTGTGGTTGCCGAGCGCCTCTAAAGCCTTGTCAGTGTTGTACACTACGATGGCTGCGGGTGTGGGCAGTGGCTCTTCACTCTCATATATCTGAGACTGGGACTCGCTTTTGCTCCTCTTTCCAGTCCTCATTAGTCGGTTCGCTAGTGCAGTTTCCTCGGCTCTAGTGAGTTTCCGAGGCTTTGTCAGCTCCGGTGGCTGAGGCGGGAGTATGACTTTCCCCTTGGGAAGTGCAGGAACAGACCTAGTGGGTTCGGCTTTCTCAGGAATAGTGGCTTTCAAAGGTGTAAAAGTGACTGACTTTTGAGGGACATTCAGAGGTTTTCCCAATTTGGGCGTTTGCGTGTCGACTTGGGGCTTGGGAGACTGCGACTTGCCCAGGCTGAAGGCAGCGAAGTCCGCTTTGAACGTGCGCTTGGCGGGCAGCTCTTCCTGCGCACTGTACTCCGCCTGGCTGAAGGCGCGAAGTCCCTGCGGACTGCCTTCTCTCTCTTCATCTCCCGAATCTCCTATCAGTAAGTCCTCTTCCCGACTTAGGTCTTCCGCCTCTTCCCTGATTTCATATGTAGCGACGTCCAATTCTCTGAGAGTCGACGGCTTTTCAGGCTGCTTCTCCTCCTCCAGACAAGCCCCGACCCGATTCGCGACGCAGTAGGCTCGAACCCCATTCAGTCGCTTCGCTTTTGCCAGTAGTTCTTCCCGTTGCCGGTTCCTTTCGTCTTCCTTTCGTCTTTTGACGCGGTCGCTTGTGGCCTTGTGGAAGCGCTCGACTTTGTCCTTGGCGTCCTGCAGCCTGCGGAAGGCGTTTAGTTCCTCTTGGGCGACGAGTTGGCTGGCGGGCGGTAGGGACTCGACGCTGGCCTGGACTGTGGCTCGAGACTTGGCAAGTGGACGGTTGGTGCGCACTTCGACTTTTCGAGAGGGAGCCAAAGGCAGGGAAACGCTGTCGAGGCGAGCGGTGCCGGGCTGGTCGGCGGCTGAGAGGTCAATGCGGTAGAGGCTGTTTGAATCAACGTTGATCATTAAAGTACGAGCGTAATAGGCATGAGGGAGCCACTTGTTGAAGAAAGTCCGGTGAACCCGCCAGAACGCCGCACTACTGTTCTAGTCACTGAGGACCGCGAATTCACCCTTCCCCGACCCTCGCCCAGTCCCTTCGTCCCCAACTTAATCAGCACCTGCAAGTACAACTGCCTGACCTTCCTGCCCAAGAACCTCTGGGAGCAGTTCCACAAGCTGGCCAATGTGTACTTCCTAGCCGCCTCCGTCCTGCAGTGTTTGCCCGACATCACCACTTCAGGAGGCGTGCCCAGCATTCTCCTCCCTCTCATCCTCGTCCTAATCGTCAGTGGAATTAAGGATTTATTGGAAGATTTGAAGCGAAGAAGGTCGGATAATGAGGAAAACGCGAAATTGGTGTTATGTAGAATGCAGAAAATGTGGGTGGAAACTCCATGGAGGGAACTATGTGTGGGCGACATCGTGAAAGTCCAAAGCGGACACACCTTCCCAGCAGACTTGATACTCCTCAGTACCTCTGATTCTGCGGGAATCGCATATGTGGAGACGAAAAGTCTTGACGGAGAGACGAATTTGAAGCACAAACAGGCTGATAAAAGCCTGCAAACTCGCTTTTCTGACGATATTTCCATAGACTCCATTGCACTACGAGTAAAATGTCAGGCGCCAAATCCCTACATTTACGAGTTTTCGGGACTATTGATGGAGGATGCAGACGGTCCCAAGGCTTTGACCTACTCCCAAATGATGCTCAGAGGCTCAGGTCTGCGGAACACTGACTGGGTAATCGGAATTTGCGTCTACACCGGACACGAGACGAAAATAATGTTGAATTCGCCCAAATCTCGAGCGAAATTCAGCAAAGTGGAGCAGCAAATGAACCTTCAAATCATATACATTTTCCTGCTGCAGACACTGATTTGCCTAACTGCTGCCATTTTCAACATATGCTGGTTTTGGCAATATGAGTCCGAAACGGACCAATATTTGCACTTAAATTCCTCCGATGATGATTTGGTAGTGGTTTTTATCATTTCTTTCCTCAGCTGGATGCTCATATTTACCAACTTTGTGCCGATTTCCCTCATTGTAACGCTGGAAATGGTCAAGTTCTTCCAGGCGATTTTCATCAGCTGGGACTTGAAAATGTATTGGGAAGAAACAAATCTCCCGGCCTCAGTCCAGTCCTCGAATTTACTAGAAGAATTAGGGCAAGTTACTTACGTGTTTTCAGACAAAACCGGCACTTTGACCCAAAATGTGATGGACTTCCGCAGGTTATCCATCAAAGGACAGACTTACGGCTCCGAAAGTCGCATGGATTCCGACAGCAAACATGCACATGTCGACTTCGTGGACGCGGAGTTTATGGGGAAGTTGAGGGAAAAAGAGGTGATGGAGTTTATGGTGTTCTTGGCGACTTGCCACACACTTATAGCGGATAGGAAGGAAGACGGGGAATTTGAGTATAAGGCTTCTTCGCCTGATGAATTGGCATTAGTGCACGGAGCGGCTTATTTCGGGGTGAAGTTCACTGGCCGCGATAAGGACCAAAGTGTAGTTTTGGAAGTTCATAATGTTGCTGTAACAATGCGCATTCTCAACATCATCGAGTTCACAAGCGACCGCAAGCGAATGACAGTAATCGCGCAGTACCCGAATGATGAGATCAGGGTGCTGTGCAAGGGTGCAGACGCAGTGATCCTCCCCCGCTGTCAGAAAGCTCCATACACTGAATTGACGCTTATTCAACTTGAGGACTTTGCGACTACGGGACTGAGGACGCTGGTGTATGCCTGGAAGACGCTGGAAAGGGCGGAGTATGAGGCTTGGAACCAGAACTATATGGAGGCTATGAGTGATATTAATAACAGGGAGCAGCGAGTGGCGCAATTGGCGGAGCGACTGGAGACGAATTTGGTGCTGTTGGGGGCGAGTGCGATAGAGGACAAGCTGCAGGAGCAAGTGCCTGAGACTATTTCCAAGCTGAGAGAAGCCGGAATAAAGGTGTGGGTGCTTACTGGAGACAAGGTCGAAACCGCAATCAACATCGCCTCCGCATGCGCCTTGCTAACCCGAGACATGGGCAGTGTGCAAGTGGACGGCAAGCACACCAGCGACGTGCAGAAACAACTCACAGACGGCTTCCAAGCCATTGCATCCGAGCCAGAAACCGAATTCGCCCTAATAGTGACCGGAGAAGCCTTGCTAAAAGCACTAACTCCGGCCCTGTGTAAGGACTTTGTGGCCCTTGCTGACAAGTGTGTGGCGGTATTGGCTTGCCGTGTGAGTCCGCAGCAAAAGGCGGATATTGTTTCGCAGGTGAAGGCGAGTAGTCCTGCAGTGCGGTCTTTGGGCATTGGAGATGGGGCGAATGATGTGGGCATGATCACTGCCGCACACGTAGGCGTGGGCATCGCAGGCAAAGAAGGCCAGCAAGCCGTCCGAGCCTCCGACTTCGCCATCGCCCAATTCAGCTTCCTGCAAAGACTGCTCTTCGTGCACGGACGTGAATGCTACCGGCGCAACGCCAGTCTCATATGTTACAACTTCTACAAAAACGTGCTTCTCGTAATGCCCTTATTTTGGTTCGGGTTCCTTTCAGTGTTTTCAGGACAGGGAGTGTATAACACCTGGCTATGGCAACTGTATAATGTGTTCTACGCGGCTTTGCCGATTATTCTATATGCTCTTTTTGACAGAGAATATGAGGCTAAGGAACTACTGGGAAATCCAGTGCATTACCAGGTGGGTATGAGAGATCAGCTTTTTCGAGTGTCGATTTTCTGGCTGTGGATATTGGAAGCTGGACTTCAGTCTGTGTTTTTGACTCTGTTGGTGTTTTTTTCACTGTGTTATTATAGTGGCGATAGTTCTGGACGGACAGAAACGCTTTGGGTGGCGGGCGTGGAGCTATTTGGCCTGATAGTGGTTTTCGCCAATATCCGCATACTGATGCTTAGCACCCTTCACTTCCTCTTCACTCTCCTCTTCATCTTCCTGAGCATTGCAATGTACTACCTGACATCCGCACTCGTAATCGAGTGGATGCCCGCTGCAGAGTGGCTGGACAACTGGGACATGAAGGGAAGCAACATGCGAGTGTACCTGAACCCCAACGCATACAGCTGTGCAGTCCTTGCAATTATTAGCATGTTCATGATGTTCCCGATGAGTAGAGCAATGCTGCAGCTGACGCCTGTACTGAAGCAGTCCGGAATTCATCTCTTACCGCATCGCAAGCAAAGTCTGTATGCGACGTTTCGTACTGTTTATGTAGGAACTGGCTATGCGTTTAGTCAAGAAGCGGGACATGCGCCACAAGTGACAGAGGCTTTGCAGGCCCGGAAGACTAAGCTTTATTAGTACGTGCGGAGATAGTGCTGTTGCGCTCGGCTGAGCGACGGAAGACTTCCATGCCGAGTTCGTGTAGCGCCACGGACATCAGTCGCTCCTCCACATTTATTTGCTTCCTCATTTCCTTCTCCTTATCCGTCAAATGGCGAATTTGCGACTCGCGAGACTCCACCGTTTCCTCCAAGTGAGACATGGTCTGCTTATGTCTGGACTCTTCATGCGACTTATTGCTCCGCAAAGATGTTAATTCCACCTTCATTACCTCTGCTTCCTGCAGGGAAATGTGCGCCTTCTGGTTTTCCTCTCTTAGCGTTGATATTTGCTCTTCTCGGGATTTTAGGTCGTCTTGCATTTCTCGCAGTTTCAACTTTAAATTCGCATTTTCCACTTGAACTCTCATTGCCTCCTTTTCGTACTCCAAGGCTTTATACTGCTCCGGTATTTCTACAGGCTCACTAGAAACTCGTTCCAAAGTAAGCGTCTGAGTCTCTAGCAGTTCCCTCGTTTCCTCTTTTAATCGCTTGTTTTCTTCTCGTATTAACGCCAACTCCTTGTCTTTGGAGGTGATATCAGCACTTAGGATTATTGCAGAGTCCTTATGCTCTAAATACCGTTGAGATATTTCGTCCTTTTCACGATAAACTTTGGCGTTTTCCTGCATTAACTGCTCCTTTTCAGCCTTCAAACGGTCGTTTTCCGCTGCCCATTGTCTGGTTTTTTGCACTTCGGAGTCCAGTTTTTCCAAGCGGCCTGCCAAATCTCCATTTTCCCGCTGCAGCGCCTGCACTGCCTCTTCCTTGGCTCTGAGCAAAGCCTTGGTTTCCTGGTCCTCCACGCGCACCACCACAGGGTTCTTGCGAATTGTCTCGAGTTCCTCGACGGCTTTCCGGTACTTCTCCTCTATTAGCAGTTTTTCCCTAGTAATGGTATTCAACTGCTCATCGAAATGCCGTCTGATTTCCTCCAAAGTCTGCTGCGTCAACAAGTGACTCTGAGTCTGCAAAGACTGGCCCAGGTCCTCAGCCAGCGGGCCTCCAGTTTCCTCCGCAGGCAGGCGAGTCAACTGCTCAGCGAAGCACTGCGCCCGGGCTTCCAAGGCCTTGCAGCGCTCTGCAGCTTCCTGGCGACTTCGCTGCGTGTCGCGAAGTTCTTCTTCCAGCGACTCAATGCGCATGTAGAGCGTCACACTGATGTTTTTTTCCTGTGTGAGCTGGTCTTTGTAGACTGCTAAGGTTTCGTGTACGGACAGGCCAGAGGTTTGAGCTTCCTCGAATAGCCGGAGACGCTCACACAGGGAGTCGTTGTACGTCTGCAGTTCTTGCAGTTTTTTGCGGGCGGCAGCGGCTTCTTCGCTCTTTTGCTTCAACTTCTCTAATGTGCCTTCCAAACTGCGAAGTTGCAATATCCGTTCGTTCGCGACATCTAAATCGTCCCGGATTTCCGCGATTTCAGCTGCGTGTTTTTTCCTCTGCTCTGCCAGTTGTTGCGCTAACTCCTTATTGGTCTCCGTCAATTTGGTGACCTGGGTTTCTAGCTCCAGCGTCAAAGTCGTGTTGTCTTCCGCTGAACTTACCAACTTCGGCAGTCGTGACTTGTAGAGTTCATGCTCTTTCCGCGTTTCCGCTAGTTCTAAATTGAGGTTTTCGACTTCCCGGGTGAGTTCCTGGTTTAGCAGGCGGATTTTGTCGATTTCCGAGGCTGCCGGACTGTAGCTGTCCCTGCACTTGTCCAATATCCGCTTGATAAAAACCATCAATTCTTCCTGAGCGGCTTCCGGCAGTTGCTGTATTCTGCCGATGTACTTCTCCTTTAGAGGACACTGGATCGCCACACAGACGACCATTTCAAAGAGACGTATGAGCTGGTCGGAGTCCTTGTTGTGGGCCAGATCGCCCACGTCAACAGGCTCCCAGCCGTGCATATTCAGGACTTGCTCCAGGTAGTACTCGAGGTTGGAGACTAATTTGCGCAAGTTGCTGATGCGAATTGAAAGACTGCCTTTGGGGTCCGGAGGCTGTGAGGACGTAGCGAAGTAATGCGGCGCTCTGACTAGCTCTCACAGTTGCGTCATCAGTTCATACAGCAGCACTCCATCCGTCAAGTCCGCAAGAAAGGAAATCGGCCGACTCAACTCGTTCAAATTGAGCTGTGTAGGCAGTACCCAAGCAATCAACGCTCTGTGCAGTTCTGAGCTCGCAGCTGCCATTTGCAATAATGGCCAACGTGGCTAAAGAAGCGGGGAACAAGCTGTATGCGGAGGGCAGTTTTGAGCAGGCGCTGGAGAACTATAACAGGGCGGTGGAGCTGGAGCCGGGGGGAAATGTGCATTACTCCAACAGGTCTGCGTGTTACTTCTCGATGGGCAGACTTCCAGAAGCTCTGCAGGATGCGGAAACTTGCATCAGGCTGAAAGCGGATTGGCCTCGTGGCTACCTGCGGAAGGGCAAGGCCCTGCACGAGCTGAAGCGCTATGACGAAGCCATCACCGCCTTAAAATCCGGCCTCCAACTCGACCCCTCCTCCGAACTCCTCCAGTCCGCCCTCAAAGCCTCCGAATCCAAGCAGAAACCCCCTCTCAGTGACCTATTCTCCCCCGCCAAAGTCGCTCGACTCCGCACTCACCCCAAAACCGCTGCCTACTTCGACCAGCCCGACTTCCAGCAAATTGTAGACAGGGTGCAGAGGAACCCCAACGACACTGCGGGACTGCTGCTGGACCCTCGAGTCATGGCCTGCTTTCAGGTGAACATGGAGCTGGAGCTGGAGAGCATTAAGACGAACGCCTTTGCTGGGCTGAGTGATATACTGAAGAATAACCCGATTGGGGGGTTGGGTGGGAACATCCCGATGCCGAACTTTGCAATGCCTGAGTTTAAAATGCCGAATAGAGGTGCAGCAGGGAATGTCCCAATGCCCGAATTCACAATGCCGAATAGAGGTGCAGGCGGGAATGTCCCAATGCCTGACGTTAAAATGCCTATTCTAGGTGGACGCGGAGTGGGCAAAATGCCCTACAGACCCGGCCAAATGCCAAACCAAGAAGTCCGCAAAGAGCCGGAAGCCCCGCCCAAAGCTCCTTCTCGCGACACCAAGAAAGCCGAAGAGGCGAAGCAGGCAGGCAACGAGGCATACCGCGCCCGCCGCTTCCCAGAAGCCTTGCGCCTTTACGACCAGGCTATTGCACTGAATCCCTGCGAAATTGTCTACTACACTAACAAGGCTGCGGTGCTGTTCGAGACGGGAGCCAATGAGGACTGTGTGGTGGCGTGTGAGGAGGGAGTGCGGAAGGGCAGGGAAGCCGGAGCTGAGGAGGCGAAAATAGTGAAAGCACTGGTCAGGAAAGGCACCGCACAGCGCCGACTCAACAGGAACAAAGCCGCTTTGGAAAGCCTTTTAGAAGCGCAAAGACTGCATGACGACCCCAGCGTAGCGCAGCAAATCCAAGAACTCCGAACCCTGCTATCCGCCGAAACCCCGCCTCCGCCCCCTTACAGTGAGCCCACCTCCATGTCCTCCAAGGCAGAGAAGTGCAACGGAGAGGGATCAGCCGCCTTCAAAAGAGGACATTATGCGGAAGCCGAGCAGATGTATTCAGAGGCTATCGACCTACAGCCCGGAGAGGCGAAATACTGGTCCAACCGCTCCGCTGCGAGGATCCGGGAAGGCAATTTCCCAGGCGCACTGCGCGACATCAACAAAAGTCTCGACCTAAACACAGGCGTGGTCAAGACTTGGAACCGAAAAGGCCACATCCTGCAGCAGACCAAGGACATAGCCGGGGCTCTGAATGCATATGAAAAGGCACTGGAAATCAGCCCAGAAAACGCGGAAGCCACTGAAGAGTTCGGAGCCTGTGTGAGAGCTTTGTATGCCGCGGGCGAGGGGTGGAGTGCGGAGTTGCAGGAGGAGGGAGTGCGGGCAGTGTTGGAGGAGAGAGGGCAGGCGGATTCGCAGGAAATCAGACGCAAACTCAAGCAGCTGCTGAGACTAGGTTAGATTTAGAGCTTTCACTACTTGTGTAGGAACTCAGCCTCCACCTTCAGCATTGAAAGTATATAACAGTAGAAGTGACCAAATCCTATTAATTAAAGCTCTATTTCCCTGACCTAGGTCCTTCCCAGTCCCAAAATTAGAAAATAAGGCGAATCCTCTCCATTCTAGCTCTGCTTTCGCAGTTAACTAAGGTCTATGGGGCGGCCCGGGCAGCTTGGGCGGCTGGGCCTGCTGATACGCTTGAAATTGCATATTAAAGGCTGCCTGTTGCGGTTGCGCATAGAAAGCCGTATTCGAAGAAGCGACCTGGGCGTAATGGTTCATCCCCGCAGACTTGACCTGGGCAGCCCCGCCCGCATTCCAGGTCTCTGCACTCCTGACCCGCCCCACAGCATCTTCCAAATCACGAAGAATGGCTGCGATTAGAGCGTGGGAAGCCACTAGGGACTCCCGGAACTCTGTAATTCCACGTTGGAGACAGACTTGAGCTTGCTTGAATTGCCGGTTTTCGGCCATTACGCTGACTTCTTTGAGGATTTCTGCGCCTTTGACTCGGTAAAAGTTGACCAAAACGTCTTCGCGCACGTTTAATTCGGATTTTACGCCTTTAGGCAGCACAGATAAGGTCAAATCCACAGTTTCTGTGACTTGCACACCCGCCACTGACAAGTACTTGACAGTAGCGCGGACTGCAGCGAAGTCCACTGTCTCGGAAACCTCCGTCTCAGCGACATCCAGCAGGAAAACCAAATCTTTACTCTCATTTGCCATAATGGCTGGTAGAGTGTAGACCTGATCCCCGGCTTTCGTGTACATTTTGGTGATTCTGCAGACTACAGGCGCAGGCAAGAGCTCGAGACGGACCTCTATACTGCGGGCGACCTGCGATACCAGTCCTCCGAAGCTGTCAGCGAAGGCTTCCGCGATAGATTCGAACTTCTCTACGTAGTGGAAAGCCCCTAAGCCCTGGTCAGCCATGTTGCACATGATGTTGGAGTCGTGGTCTGAGCCGTAGCCGAAGGTATGGAGAGTGAACTCCCCTTGAATCAGACCGCGGTACCGCGTCAAAGTCGCTTGGGAACGAGCTAACGCAGTATTAGTTTCGTTATCTTGACCATCTGAGAGGAAAAAGAGGGAGGTGACAGTGTTGATAGTCGTGCGACTAGCCAACACTGTCAGTCCGCACTCAAGTCCTGCAAGCATGTTAGTGCCGCCTTCAGCTGTAAACCTGTCACTGTAGTCTTCCAAAATCGGCCGATTTACCTCATCGCAGGACAGCAACGGACAGACCCTATACGCCTGGTCGTCAAACACGACTATCGATAGACGGTCATGTTTTGTTAGTTTGGTGACGAGAAAGCCAATGGTCTGTCTGACGAGTTCCACCTTAATTCCGCCCATGCTTCCACTGATATCAATCACGCAGACTAGGTCGAGTCCGGGTCTGACTCTCTCGATTTCGTCCAAGTCCTTGCTCACGCCTTTGAGGGAAACCATGCAGGGCAGTTCTTGCTGGCCTTGCAGGGGACTGAGGGCGGACTTGGCACTGAGTTCGAGCTTATCTTCGCTGGGAGAGGCGGCGGAGGCGGCAGAGACTGGCTTGGGCTCTGCAGGCTGGTCATCGTGATAGACAGAGCCAGGCACAAAGACAATGCCAACGGACTTAAGAGAAATGGGCTGGTGAGCCCCGCCACCGAAGGGCGAGATTATTTGAAGTGGATACTGCACAGGGTAAGCATTCATGAACGGATCTAGCATTTGAGGTTGATACTGAATTGGAGGTGGATGGTAAACATTCATGAACGGATCTGGCATTTGAGGTTGATACTGCACTGGAGGTGGATACTGCCCAGGCATGTACGGCGGGATCATTTGAGGTGGATACTGTCCTGGAGGTGGACCAAACTTAGGCAGTCTATGCATAGGCTGAGGCATAACAGACTGGGCAGGTGCTTGCATAGGTATACCAATAGGCGGTCCATGCATAGGCTGAGGCATAGTAGACTGGGCAGGTGCTTGCATAGGCATACCAAACTTAGGCGGTCCGTGCATAGGCTGAGGCATAGTAGACTGGACAGGTGCTTGCAAAGGGGATGCTCCCTGAGCATCCAGATCCATTAAGTCAGTCTTCGTAGGTGCAAGAGCCGCTGAACTGTTGGAGGGCTCTGAAGTCTGCGGGCCAGGCTGGCTATTACTCATTATCAGAAACAGTCAGACGCTAATATGTCCTATTTCCTGTATCACTGCTACGTCACTTCCCTACTCATAGTTTAATGGACTCCATTGACTCCAAGCTACAGCGAGTCCGCAGTGGCTTCCAGTCCTTCAAAACCCGGCCCCTGGCCTACCGCAAGGCCCAGCTCCACGCCCTGCGCTCCTCCATCCAAGCCCACTACTCCGACATCAACGCAGCGCTCGCCACAGACCTGAGCCGCTCTTCAGCAGCCAGCAGAGTCAGCGAAACCGAGCACTTGATCGAGCAAGTGGACTACGTGTTGGGCAACCTACAGAACTGGGCCAAGCCCGAGTCCCGGGACTTCCCTGCCCTGTTCCTCCCCGGAAACGCCTACATCACCTATGAGCCTTTGGGAGTGGTGCTAGTCATGGGCACTTGGAACTTCCCATTCGCTATAACGATCGGACCGCTGATATTCGCCATAGCAGCAGGGAACGCAGCTGTCATCAAGCCTAGTGAAATGAGCGTGGCCTCCGCCCAACTCATCGAAATCCTCTGTTCAGCCCTCGACCCTGAGTGTTACCAGGTCGTGCAGGGCGGGCCGGAGGCGGCAGAACATCTCCTCACCCTGAAGTGGGACCTGATCTTCTTCACAGGGTCTACTGAGAAGGGGAAACTAGTCGCGGCTGCTGGGGCGAGGACGCTGACCCCAGTGATAGGCGAATTAGGGGGAAAGAACCCCACTATAGTGGACGAAGACGCAAGCTTGGAAAACGCTGCTTTGAAGATTGTTCAGGGCAGGACCTTCAATGCAGGGCAGATATGTGTAGCCCCGGAGTACGTCTTTGTGCACAAATCCCTGCTTGGGCGCTTCGAAGCAGCTGCAGAGGCCGCACTCAAGCGCTTTTACGGGGAAGACCCTCGGAAGTCGCCCGACTATGGTCGTATTATCAACACTGGCCATACAAAAAGGATCGCGAAGCTGCTGGAAAGCCATGGAGGGACTGTGGTATTGGGCGGAAACGTGGACATCCCTGAGAGATATGTGGCTCCTACGCTTATCCGCAGTCCCGAACTCAACTCCGCACTCATGACAGAGGAGAACTTCGCACCCATTCTATCGATTTTCCCCTTCGAACAGATAAACGAAGTCATAGCCTTCATTAACAGCCGGGAAAAGCCGCTTGCAGTGTACTACTTCGGCGCCCGCAACCAAGACTTGGTGCGGCAGCAGACTTCTGCAGGGGCGTTTCTGCAGAATGAGGCGATATTCCAGTATGCTCTGCTGGACTTGCCGTTTGGGGGAGTGGGTGCCTCTGGGACGGGGCGGTACCATGGAGTGGAGGGCTTCAGAGCGATGAGTAATGTGAAAAGTGTCTTTGAGAAGGACACGTACAATGGCTTTCCTGCGTCCTTACGATACCCTCCTCATACCCCAGAGCGGGAAGCCATGTTTTTCCGGCTCAAACACGCCCTCGGCTTTTCTGCCACCAGCTTGAAAGCCGTCCTACTGGAAGTCGCTATCGTTTCCACCATCGCGGTAGCCGTGCAGAAAGGCTACCTCACCAAAAAGACCCTCGAAGACCTACGGGACGCTACCTGCGCCGGCCTAAAAAGACTCAAAAGCTTGGTAGTTAGGGACTAATAGGCAAATCGTCCGTCCAGCCCGTGACCGGATCGATGGTTTGAGTGTGGACTTCAGGTCGAAATTTGACAGCACTGCGGTGAGAAGGGCGGGAAAAGAGGTCTTTAGGACTGTTTTTGGGGCGGAAAGGCTCTGTGGGTCTGGGGGGAGGTAGGAAAGGCACTGTGGCTTGCTTGCGGTGACTGTTGGTCTTCAGGAGGTGCTTGTTTCGGGGGAGGGGCTGGAAGGCGGGGACGTCTGGGAGAGTCCAGCTGCCTTGGTTGCGTCGGGTTTCGCGGAGAACTGCTCGTGTCCGAGAGAAAAGACGACGTTCGCTCAGTTGCAACTCTGTTGGCGAATAGGACGCACGAAAGACATAGCGAGGATTGACGCGTAGTAGAGAGTGCCGGACAACTGTGAAGTCCTGGGGCCAGACCATCGATCCTTTCGGACTGTGTAGATTAAGCATTAGATGGCAGAACTCGACATAGTGCGATTCACACCTCTACACTCCCTTATGCAGGTAGACGGAACCCAACTAACCAAGACCTTCCGCAACCTAACCCCCACTGTATTCACAGAACTGCACCTGCACGACTTCCTCGCCAAGCACTGTCCATCTGTCGTCCCTGTGCTGAGGTCGGGCGTATGGCAGGGAGTGGCAGTCCTGGGCCTGCAGCTCTGTCCCCAAGGCTCCTTGGCAGACTTCCTAAGTCTCAAGCCAGCCCTTCACTCTGAGTTCGAGGTCTTTTCCCTGTGCATGCAGATGATAGAAGCAGTGGGAGAGGTGCATCAGTTGCGGGTGGCGATTGGGAACATAGACCTGTCGAATTGGCTGCTGAGGCCGGAGGGCGGAGTGTATCTGACGGACTTTGGGTCGGCGGTGTTGGTGGAAACTGGCCATAGTTTGGCGGTAGCCAGGCAACTCCACTTCCCTGCGAGTCCCTTTGAGTTGGATTTGAAGGCGCTGGGGAAGACGTGTTTGGAGCTGGTAGCTCGCAGGCGACTGCCCGACTTCTGCTCTCTGAGCACTGAGGAAAAGAGCGCCCTAGTGGCTAGGAAGTGTTCAGAAGCCGGGTACAGTCCTCACCTTACCGACCTAATCACCTACTTGCTGCATAGATGCACAGTGGCTTCCAGCGCTATTGACCTCTTCAGCCTGGAAAAGACCCTTCCCAACAGTCCCCCCACCTACCACAGAACTGCAGACTGCTATGACCTCACAAATTCAACCCCTGTTTCCCAGCCCTGTGCACTCTGCCAGCGAATCGTAGAGGCAGATTTCTCCCTTCTGACCTGCGAACATCGTCTCTGTCCAGTCTGTCTCCACGGAGCAGTGAGCAAACAAGGCATTCTCTGTCCAAAGTGCAAGCGAGTTACGAAGTCGGAGGAGGTGGAAGGCAGGGCTGGACTGTCTGAGAAGGTTAGGATGTACGCAGTGCGTCTGCTGAGTAGCTGTAGGACCTGTTAGATCTGGTTAATTTCCGCCATATATGCATTGATGGTGACCGGAGGTCTCTTCGGGGAGACGCTTTTCACGGGGTTTCTGGATGGAGGAGAGACGGAGAGGAAGGGCTGGTGGGCGGACTGGGAAGTGGGGCGAGTTGGAGGGAGGAAGGCGGATTTCAAAGTTGTGCAGAGGCATTGTAGTGCCTGGTACGCCCCCGGAGTCCTGCCCAAGTCTGTACGTTGTCTGTCGCAGCTGCGCATCCATAGTCCCGCGCCCGCCTTATTTGCCCAAATACTGAAAATGAAGCGTATGGCGGGGCATTTGCCTGCCTATCCCCCAGCCTGCCTCTACTGCTACGCGGATAGCCTGCACTTTGGACCTCTAGGAGCGCTACGTTACCGCCAAAAGGCGCCAAATTCCTCTTCGTCGCCATTATTATAGGCGGGAAATGAAGCAGTCGCTTATCCTGACTCATTTCCCCTTGAAGAAAGGACTGGAAAACAAGGCAACGGAGGGAGAAAGCGGCTACAAGCGTCGCTGTCTCTCCACTGCCTATAGTGGCCCTGTTCCGTCCCCAGTCTCCAGTCAAGCCAGCGTGCCAGACCTGTCCAGGAGGACCAAATCAGTCCTGCAGGAACTCTTTGTGCGCAGGCCGGACAGACCTGCGCCTACGGTGGAGGAGATCCTAGGCTCTGTGCCTGCGAGGGAGAAGCACCAGGGCCTGCTGCAGCGAGATAGACAGCTGCCACTGCCCTGTGAGTACCAGCGACTTGTCACTTTACTCGAGTCTTGCGACTCTGTGCTCAACTTCATGAAGCAAAGACACACAGAGACGTCGTTCCCCGCTGTGCGCCGAGCTGTAGAGAGCATGTGCGGACTGCAATTCAGCGAGTACCGGCTGCAACAGGTACTAGCGGCCTTGCCTGGGGCGTATGAACTGTGCTGGGTGAAAGACCCGGGCCGCGGGTTCCTGCTAGTGCTGGATTTCCCTATCTGGCAGGGCAAAAGAGTGCTGCAGTTCTCTCAGCCCGACTTAGAGCACCGCAAGGCTCTTATTTATATGGAGTTAATGACGAGGACGAAGCGACTGCATGCAGCCTTCCTGCAGGCGCTGCCGGGCAGGCCGCAGATTCAGCCGGAAAGGATAAGGAGCTGGTACCACAGCTTCGACTTGCACGCTGTGCCCACTGTAGTGCCAGCACCCCTGCCCAGGAAGCCTGTGGACGAGGCTTGGGAGAGTGTGAGGGAGTTCGTGAGGATGCAGAGGGAAGACAGCACGGAGGGAGAGAACAGGCCGAGGACTGGCAAGTCCCTGTTGTCACAGGCGATTTTGGATAAAGTCCGACAGGGACCAGAGCCCACTTCCTCCATCCTGCTCGACCAGCGTCGCTCCCACCTCCTGTGTCTCTGCGACACCCTCACTTCCCTCTTCACTCCACACCGCACTCCCAGTCTATTCCTCACGTCTCTCCTCCCCCGGCTTTCCCGCCACTTGGAACTGCCCGAAACTACAGTGGCAGAGCTGATTCAGGAGCTAGTGGACCAGTTCCCCTCTTGGCTGCGCCTGTTCCCCACGTCTATGGGCACTGTGCTGAGACTGAATCGACTCTGTGAGCTGTCTCTCACAGTGCTGCATGCCCAGGTCATTAGCAGATACTCTAATTCCTAGCTATGGGCAGCTGTGCCATTAAGTGAGGGTGTGCAGGGTTCGAGCATGCGAAAAGGATTTGGGCTTATATAAGAAAACGGGTATTTAGAGATGTATTGGATTGGGTCTTTATAGACATACAGATATAGCGAATACCCATTCTTTCTTACCCACCCGGTCTATTCCGACAGGTAAATAGGCCTCTGGGCAGTCCTCTCTAGGCCAGATTTCAGCCTCAATAGGGCTTTAAGCGGTAATAATGTCTCTAACCCTTCAACAGGTGATCGCAAGGAACAAAGCCTTCCTCCGAGCCCAGCACAGTGACTCCGAAGACAGCGAACCCCACGTCTCCGCCCTGACCCCAGAAGACCTGGCCTTCCTCACCAGCCTCGCAGACACCTCCCTGCTGCTTTCCCCTGCCAGTCTGAGTCGCCTGTCTGCACTCATTCATGCCAAAATAGTGCAGGTGTCGGCTGAGGAGTCTGCGCAGAGGGCGCTGCGGACTGCGGTGCAGGGCTATACGAAGTGCTATTGGAAGGCGGTTATGTCCACACCCGCCCTGGCCAACCCACTCAGAGACGTCCTTTCTGCAGTGCTTTATTACAGCGATAAGCAGACCTGGTTGGGCGCCTTGACTGCCGAGTTGGACCTGCACCGGCGCATGGAGCTGTTGGGCTTGGAGCTAGACGCGATTGCGGAAGAGCACGAAATCGAGGTGGAAGTCCGCAGAACTGCACGCAAACGCAACAAACAGGCTGAAAAGATGCAAGTGAAGCGGCGGAAGCTCTGGACTGCGGAGGAAGCCAGTGAGCCGGCGATACCCCGGGTGAACCCCACCTCTGTGTTCGGAGAAAACCTGGACTTCGCTGAGTCTGATAATGAGGCCTATGGGGGTAGTTAGGTCTAGGAGCCGCTTGCAGACTTCACCGCCTCTCCAATACCCTCCACGTCTAGAATAATGGCCGCCCCTGCGAGCACCCACTTGGCAGGCGGGTACTTCGGAGTCCTGAGCTGCGCTGTGAACACGTAGGTGCTGCCTCTGGTCTCGGTCTTGTAGCAGGGACACTGGTAGAGGTTCTTGTCTTCCTTGCTTTCCACGCCAGTCATGAGGGCGGCTTTGCAGTTCACGATAGGCAGAGGACAGAACATCTCTCGGGCTTTGGACTCTTCAGTTAGGTTGTTGGCGACGTCCCAGCGAGCTCCTTCCAGGTTCATTCCAGCCACGAAAGACCCTTCGCGAGCCGGGCCTTCGATTTCCGCTTCTGTCTTCTTCGTGATGTCCGTCACAATGTAGAGCTTGTTCAGCTCTAAGGTCTGCCGCTGCGCTGTATACTGCTTGATGGCAGTCAGGAAGGACTGAGGATTGAACAGTCTCGCGATATTTACGATTTTGGGAATGGCAGTGGGTTCGTCTTTCCAGCCAGAGAGCTGCGCCACTCTAGCGACCAGGTTGTTAAGCCAGGAAGCCAGTCCTCGCATGGAGGGATACGCCAGGTCTCCCCAAGTCGTCGGCACTCTCTCCAGCACCAACGCATCAATGGTCCTTTCCATCTGCTCACTCACTGTCAGTTCTCCCTTCAGCGCCAGGGTGATTTCCCCCAGAGACCGCACCATTTCCTTCAGCAGCACATTCATGTACTCACACTCTTGCAGGAAGACGTTAATGTAGCACATCTTTTCGTCCCCTTCCGGCACCTTTTCCTTGATTTCGTGTAGGTCGAACACCAGGTTTTCGATGTTTTTGTCTTCGAGGATTTCGCGGACTATGTCGGCGGCGATTTCGTTCTTGGTGCGGACGTTGGTGTCGTCTGCGGAGCCGGTGTCGTCCTTGGGCTGCAGGTCCAGCAGGGTGCTGAACAAGAATTGGCTTTGCTGGGTTCTGAAGCCAATTTCAGCGTTCGGATGCATGCCGAAGGCCAGCGGAGTCTCCGTGGGGTAGTCATCAATGTGCTCAATGTACTTTTCAAAGCTTGTCGGCGCCGGAGACTTGAACCCAGTGGACTTCCCCTCCGCAAATGGGAACATTTCCGTCTCATCCAACAGGTCATTCTTCATCAAAGTCTCCAAGTAGGTCTTGCACAGTTTCCGATCCCAGTCATCCACAATATGCCCGCCATACATAATTTCCCCAAAGATGTACCTCAAGTCGTCCCACGGAATCTTGGAAGTGCCCTGCGCGTTTTCCATGTAGCTGTTGAGGACTAGTGCAGAGTCGCGCAGGTCGCCCACTGAGAAGGGGTAGCGCATGTTCCAGCCCTTGGCTCCGAACTTCCTCCGCTCCAGTACCAGGGCGTGGAAGAAGCAGAGGCCGAATAGGATGGACTTCACTCGATTGTCGCGTTCGTCGAATTCTTCCTTGGTGAAGAAGGCGAAGGCTCGCTTGAGGTTGGCTTTCATGCCGGTCGGAGGTTCGTTTGTGAGTTTGATGGACCGCTCGAGGATGCCGATTGGTATATCGCGACTGGGCTCCGCTGAGAGGAACAGTCTGAAGTTGAGATTCGACCCTTCAACAGCGAACCCGTCCAACTTCTTTTCCAGCTGTCCCAGCCACTTCGGCATTAAGTGGATATTCTGCAGCATCACCCAGTGGCCTTCCTTATGTCCCAGTTCCAACTTGCTCATAGCAGTGCCCTCCGTGCCCTGGCCCATAGCCACGTTCCAGTAGTTCTTGCCTTCTTCGATGTTCCGCTTCTTAGCAATTCGCTCCACGTCCTGCACTGGGTCAGTGCCAGGACTGAGAATGAAGAAAATAGGGGTGGAACTGGTAGCGTCTTCCAATACATTGATGAGGATATCAGTGAAGCTCAGGCCTTGGTCCATGTCAGTGAACGCGTTTCCATTGGGAAGGGACATCTTGATGAAGTCGTTCACGTAGATAGTGAGACGGTCGGGCCGGAGACACCGCAGAACCAGCATCTTTTGGAAGGGAATGGCGTCCAGTCGCTTCCAATCCAGGGGTAGTTTGGTCTCCTCGGGAGCCAGGTCGTTGAACCAGTCCCTGAACCGCGTAGGAGCGTCTTTCTCCATGTTCTGCCCGAAGGCCTGGAACTCCTCTATCTCAATCAGTCGCATCACAGCGAACCAACTCGCATCCGGCAGCCAGTCCAGCGCCTGCGGCTTCTCCACGTCTGTTTTCAGTGGGCATTTCAGCAGGAAATTGACCATTTTTACGTCGTAGTCGACTGGGATGACCTTCTTTTGCATGAGACGCAGGGTGATGAGGGACATGAAGATCTGCTTATGCTTTTCGAACAGACCGCGACTCACCCATTGGTAAATGGTCATGCGGATGCTTTCGCGGAGACTGAGGACGCGAGTTTCTTCTTCGTCGTATTTCACTGTCTTCTCAATAGCCTTGAAGAAGAACACAGTGAAGGCCTCTAGCGAGTACTGGTACATATGGTCCACAATGCACAGGGAAATGATTAAAAAGTAGATGGTAGCGCCCTCTGCGGCCACTCGTCTGTAAATCTCTCGACTGCGGTTGATTTCTATTTCGGTTTTCTGCGCTTCTCGGGTCATTTCCATGATTTCCTTCGCTTGCTTCTTGGAAAGTTCGAGAGTTTCGATCAGAGCGATGTTGGAAAGGATGGTTTCCGGGTCAGCCTTGGACAGTTGCGTGAGCAGGTCGTCTTCCAACTGCGCAAGTCGGACTTTATTGTCATTCTGCTGTCTCACCAGCTGCTTTTTAGTGCTTTCCAGTTCAGGCTTCTCCACATTCACCACCATAGCCAGCAACTGGTCCTCCAGGCCGCTTTCTGTGACGATGAAGTTGATGATGGTGCACTGGGCTGCGATTTCAGGCCGGTAGTGGGGGTTGGACAGTTTGGTCTGCAGGAAAAGACGGAAGTCGGGACTGTACTCGATTTCCTCACTGCCGAGCTTGATGAGCAAGTTGCGGCCCTTCTTTATCACTGCACGGGCCAACAGCGGCTCCAAAGACGCATCCAACTCAATCCCAATATTCTCAATCATCAGCACTTTTCCCATCTGAATGGCGTTTTCCAGACGCTTATTCCACCGATCCATAGAGAACTGAATGACTTCCAGATTGTCCCCCACTCTGCCTCTGATCCACTTCGAGCCTTGCAGCTGCGGGTCGATGATAAGCGGCCAGCGAGCGCAGGAAGTGATGATGCTCGCGTTTTCGATGGACATCCGGTCTGCCGGCAGTCCTTCGTTCTTCCAGGTCGCCTCGTCAGAGTCGGTGGCGAGCACTCGCAGTGGGTCGACTCCGTCTGTGTAGGGAATTTCCTTCAGCTTCAGTTCCGGGATCCAGATTTCCGACCACAGTTTCAGCCTGAGAAGTGCGGAAAACGGACCAATGTAGGACACAAAAGCAGCCGCAAGCAGAGAATCGCCAATGATCGTCTTGCCTTCTTCCTTGAAAGCCAGCACGTTTTCTCCCCATCGCTTGTTTTCGTCGGCCAAGCCGTTCACCAGGCGATTTGCGAGGTCCAGCTTGGTCTGGCACATTTCTGCCTCGGCTTCGACCTTCGCTTTGCGTTCGTTGGCGGCGTCTAGTTCTTTGTTCAAGGCGTCCACTTTGTCGGTGACTTCCTTCACTTTGGCGCGGATGATGCTCAGTTCGGCGTCCTTTTTGGCCACTTCTTCCTTTGCGCCGTCCAGCCGCTCCATCAAAGGCTTGACGTTCTTGTAAATCCGGTTGTACTCGACGACATTGACGACCCACTCACAGAGGAAACTGGCGGCCACGGACTTGGAAGCCATTTCCTTCTTATTGAAATAGGGCTCTCGTATGATGGGGTTGACACCGTCCAGTATCCACTGGTCGATTTCCTCCTTCCTATAGCTCTTCAGGTCTTCGATGAATTTGGGTGGGTTGCCCATCATCTTCTGCGCGTTTTGCCAGGCGTAGTTCTTCTTCTCGCCCTTCATCATCAGCACAGCCTTGGTCACCTCTACGACCTGAGCAGCGGGGGAGCCGAAGGTCTTCAGTTCCTGGATAGACGCCTTGGTCAGGCAGTCCACAGCCTCCTTGGCTCTCTCCATCGCAGGCAGCGCGGCTTCCAGCTCCTTATCCGCTTCCGCTTTCAGCTGATTCGCCTGTCCTGTGAGTTCCGAGGCTATGGCCTCTTCCTTGTCCGCAGCTTCCTTCTCCTTGGCAGCCACAGCACTGCTGGCTGTCACTTTGTCAATTAGCTCATTCGTCTCCTTTTGCTTGATTTCCACTTCCACTTTCTTCACATTGAGGTCGTTTTTCAGCCCTTCGACCTTGTCCTTGGTCTTTTGCAGGATCGTTAGTCCGGTTTCCAGCCGGTCGATGTTGTCATCCAGCACTTTCCTCTTCTTCAGCAGCAGTTTCTTGTAGAAATCAATCAGCTCCAGGAAGGACTTCGGAGTGGTGTAGTTAAACCTCCGCTCCCTAGTCAAAAACTCCTTATTGGCGACTTCAATAGACACGTGCACGTCAGCAATATAGGACCCGATGCTTTGGCGCAGTTCGTCGGTGGGCATTTCTAGGTCTTGAAGGAAGCGGTAGCCCACGTCTACGAGGGCGTCTCGCGGCCAGCCGTGGAACCAGTCCACCAGGGTGCAGCTGATGAGGGCGGGGAACTTGCGGGAGCGGATGCGGAAGGCTTCGCTGACTGGGGAGAAGCAGAGCACCATATGCAAGTTCTGCCTCGCCTTATTCACGAAAAACTCAAACAACTGGTCATTCGTATCCAAATACCCCGCAGCCTTCGCCTCATTCTTGACCAAGTTGAGTATATTGCCCAAGTCCTCATCAGTGAACAAGTCCTGCACATAGCCAGACGACAGCAAGTCGTTGATGTATATCAAAAAGCGCTCATCCTTGATCTGAGTATCAGTCAAAAGGAAGCTCATAGGGTTGGCTCCGGCTTTTACCACTTTCTGGTAGATGTTCTTCAGGTCTTCTTTGAGGTTTTCCACTCCGTAGCTCTCAGAAACGAGGATTTGAGTCACATCGTAGGTCAGAATATATGAGGCAAGCCGGGACAAGGACTGTTTTCCCGAGCCGCCCACACCTACGAGCAGTGCATTGCCTGCAGGTCGGTCGAGAATGCGGGCGATTCTGCAGATGTGCTCCATGGCCATGTCGAAAAGCACTAAGTTCATGACGGCGTTGGTTTCGTTGTACTCGTTCAGCTTGTCTTCCAGCACTTTCTTGAGTTGCGGCATTTCCTTGATGGGCAGGTAGGCCTTGTCGTTGCCTCCGTGAGCACTCACAAAGGATGTGAATATATTAGGCGCAGCGTATATATCCTCCCCGGCATCATCCTCCAGCGGCTTCGCACAAGTCTGCAAGTAGCCTTTAAACTTCTCCACATCGCTTTCCGTAATGAGCCGGTCCAAGTACGTGCGGTCACACTCATGCACCCAGAGCTTAATAAACTTCGCAGGCTGGCCTTTGTACAAGTTGGGGATGCTCTGCATCACTCCTTCCACTATCCGCGATATGTCGCGGATGTTGAATTGGTAGTGGAACTTCCGGGCGCTGGGACTGAATTCCGGATCATCAGTGATTTTTATGAATAGCATCACTGTTGCGATGATCATTTTTTCTCCGATTTTGGAAATACCTTGGTCGAACTGGTTCAAATGGCTTGCGAGGATGGAGGAGTAGATCTGGCCGAGAACTTCCTTGCTGGGTCGAAGGCAGGAAAAGGTGGTGAAGTGTCTTTGAGCGCGCTGGTCGATGGTATACGACCCTGCCTTGTGGTTCATGCAGGCCATAAACTGGATATCCTTCAGTATCTTTTGCTCCTCCAGATGGTCTCGGTCATATACTTGGTGGTAGTTGAGCAGCTGGGTAATGAGGGAGATAGATGACTGAGTGCCGTATTTCTCCACAGCAGGCATATTGATGTCGTCGATGAAGAAGATCATTTGCTTGGAGGCTGGAGGTCCGTACTCCTGTCCCAGTCTCTTCTTCACATGTGACTCCATGAACCTTTGCAGTGCTTCCGAGTCTGTATAGGAATTGAAGTTAATGGAGTGGAAGAGCGTTTCCTCACTGTTGAGGCCGGTCAGGAAGTCTTTGACCAGGGTGGTTTTGCAGGTGCCGGAGGACCCTACGAACATGACTGGCTTCTTGGTCCTCACATGGAGGTCCATAATGGACTTGAGACGGACGATGTCAGCAGTCGGCACGATGATGTTTTGGAAAAGCTGCTCCCCAATCGGCTGATAAGCCGTGACTTTCTCAGCCCACGGCACCCAAGCCAGCTTCGCATAGTCATAGAAGTAGTCAAACACAGTGTCTGCCTCAGGGAACTTCTTCGCTACCCCTTTCCACCAGTTGCTGAAGGCCTTCTGAGTCATGTCGTCCTCCAGCCCTGCACCAATGCCCCAGATGCCTGCATATATGAAGAAGCAGTCGAAAACTGTCTTTTTGTCGTCTTCTCGGGCCTGTTTCGCCCAGTCTTTGAACTCTTTGCCAGAGATTAGCGCTTGCAGTATTGCACATATGGTTTTCGCTATGGCCAGGTCCACAATTGGCACGATTTTCTTAAGTTTATGTATATCGTCCACATTCGCTTCGAATTTCTGCTGATACGCCAGCATAAACGTGCTCCTCGCGATATCGTCCTCAATCGTCTCCAGCCACGAGTCCACATACGGCTTGATTCCAATGTCCGAGTCGTTGATAAACAAGACTCCTGCCCTAGAGACTGTAGCGGGAGTGGCGTTCTTCAGGTGCGACACTTCGAATATCATCCTCATAGCGTCAGTCAGGGGAATTCGCTCATTGGACACTAATGTGAGGACTTTGTTGTCGTCCATAACAGTATTGAGGCTTTCGATCCACTCTGGGTCGATGTCCCCGTCCAACACCACCCACTTGTTCTTCAGGGAGGCCTTGTACTTACCCACGTTTTTGTACATGTTGCGCATGACTACGGACAAGACGCCGTCTTTCCACTCCTTGGACTTGGTCATGTAGCCGAAAAGCTCGTTTGATGTGACTGCTTTGGGGTTCATGGTCTCATAAACTGTGTCAGTCCCGTCTACAGAAGCAAGCATTTTCCACACTTCTGTCTTGCCGCAGCCAGGCGGACCCACAATGAACACAGAGTGCCGGACTTCGAGGATTTCCGATAGTTGGATGCACTTGATTACGAATAACTCTTCAGCTTGCAGCTTCGCTGCTTTCGTCACTTCCTTGACTCGCTGGTACAGTTGCTGGTTGAACTTCGACACTACTTGCTGTCCCGGGAACAAGTCTTCGATCAGTCGGAGGAAAATAGGTCTGTCGTCAGCTACGATTTTGGGTAAGTTGAAGTCACGCAGGGCTCTCTGCAGCACACGGTCTTCGTCTAGGTCCATGTCCGCCCTGCGCAGCTTGCCCGCCATTCTGAGCACTGACTTGACAGCGCGCAGGCCCCAGTCGTAGTGGCGCTGTTTGGAAAGCAGCTCTCGGGATAGGTCATACAGCGTCACGAATTTGTTGGAAAGGGCTCTGGCGGCCTTGAAGCCTTCAGACATTAGCATGTTTTCGCAGATTAGCATAGTGTCCGGGGTCACCATTGCACAGGACCGGAACAGCGCCTTCAGGTTTTCCGGCAACTCCGTCCTTCCGGCATACCCAGGGTTCATAGTGATAAAGAAGCCCACCGTTTTGAGCAGACTGATGTCCTCTTCTTGGAACACGAAGCGCACTTGCTTCCTTTTGAGTGCATCCAGGACCTGCTTGACCTGGGAACTCACCACAGACAGCACTTCTATGGAAATCCTGTTGAACTCGTCGAAGCAGCCCCAGGCACCTGTCTGCGCCAAGCCCATAAAGATCTGCGCCATGCTCTTGTAGTTCATTTGCTCCGAACAGTTGAACACCATCACCGGCAGCCCCACTGCCCTGCCCAGGTCCTTGGTCGTTTCCGTCTTGCCAGTGCCTGCAGGACCCGCAGGAGCACCGCCCATAATCAGATTGAGCGCCTGTGTGAGTGTGATATAGCATCTATCCGTCAGTGGAGTAATCACCAGTCGACCACAGTTCCCGACATATTCATAGGTGTAGGTGCTTTTCCAGTCACAAATGTAGATACGGCAGTTCACTTTGGGGTCGTGAGACTCTTCTTTCCAGTAGAACTTGAGCTGGCTTTGCCAGGCGAAGGCGCCGGTGTCGGAGACTTTGTTGACTTGGAACTTGTCCACCACATCGCGGGCGTGGACGTCATTCGTGATAATCGTAATGATTTTATTTCTGAGTTCCTTAGTGATGGTGGGCTGAATGACACGGTCAATGAGTTTGTCAATGCGGCTTTGGCAGACCTTCACATAGTCCTTCATAGCAGTTTCGGACCCGCCTTCCATTTCCTCGAGTGCGCGGATCACTTCTTCGGTCCAGACGATTTGGGTGCCCACTAGGGAAATCTGGGCCGGGTAGTCCTCAATCCACTGCTCCCTCGTCTTTTCCCCCTGAATATCCCACATTTCCGCCGAAACTCTCGCCCTCTCCAATATGTTCTTGAGCACTTCCCTCATCATCCCCTCCAAACTACTGAGCCAAGTCTCCACCGCGCCCTCACAAGTGAACCTGCCCCCTCTCACTTCATGTGGAAAATTGACTCTTTCCCCGTCCTTCGCATACATAGCGGTGCCTATGGGCCGCACCACTGTGCCTTCTTTCTCGAACTCCAGCCATTTCATGGAGTCGAAGCAGTCTCCGAGGTACTCGCAGACCTTGAGAGGGTTGTTGGAGTTCGACAGGATGTCAAGGAGTGCCTGGTTGGAGACGAAGTAAAAGCGAGGGAAGGCCTTTTTCTTGCTTTCCAGGTAGTCGTTGAGGGCTTTTTCGCATAGTTCGATGCTGTCGTTCAGTTCTTTTAGCAGGTCGAAGCGGCCTGCCTGGGTTGTAGCCTGGATGACGAGTGGGTTTTCCCTCGCGTCCTGCATTACCTGTCTGAACTCCCCGTCGACGCCCTCAAATCGCTTGGTGTCGTCTGGCAGTTGACTGCGGATGTCATCAGAAGCGAGGAAAATGCTTTCCAGTGTCTGCCAGTTCTTCTGCACTTTGATCCAGATGGAAATGACGCTTTCCACGGTGCGGAACTTGTTGAGCCACTCCTCCACCCGGACTCGGAAGTACTCCACTGTCTTGCCCTTCGCTTGCATTTCCAGTAGACTCATGGAGTGGGTTTCCAGCATTTCAATGGTCTCGTCCAGGGCTTTGAGGATCGGACAGTCCTTGTGCACTTCAAACTCAAAGTTGCAAGTGCTCCAAGCCGTCTCAATGTCATTCAGCTTCTTCTCAATCTTCGCCTCGCCCTCCGCCTGCGACACGATTTCCTTGACGTCCTCCTCATACTTGTGCAACTTCAACTGCAGCAAGTCCTCCAAGCAGAAAGTAGGCGCACTGTGGTTGATCTTCTTCCCAGTGATGTTCATGATGTGGCCCCAGTGGCGGGCTTCCATGGCAGGGGAGTGCAGTTCGTTGATGAGAGGCAGCATTGTGGTCATGCTGCGCACTTTGTCCTGCAGGGCGCTGTAGCCTCGCCAGCCTCGCAGCTCTTTGGGCAGCTCTTTCACCATTTTCTCCAGGTTTTTATTCTGCTCCATCAGATATTCCGTGTCGATTTTGTCCCACAGAGTCGTCTTCCAGTCACTATATTGGTTCTGCACGAAGGAAATCGCGTCCCAAAGGACTTTCAAGTTGACAAGTTCGCTTCTGCAGTCCTTTAGCGGCTTATAGGCGCTCTTCTCCAGTTCAAACAGAGTGTTCAGATTGTTGTAATTGCGGGCTTCTAGCTCGATTGCCTGTAGAGACACTAGTTCTGAATCGATGGTTTTGTAGGCGTTGTTTATGATCTCGTCGCTCAGGTCTTCGAAGGAAAAGGGAGATTTGGCCTGGAATTCCTCTCGGTGGTGAGACACTTTCTCGTCAAACTGCGACAACTGTATCTTAATCCTCTTCGTCTCCTCCGTCTGATGCGGCAATATAATCGCCTTCACATTATTGACTTTCAGCTTCAAGTCTTCCCACTTCGTCTTCATGTTTTCAATTTTCGTCATCAATTCCGCATCCATAATAACTCCATGTTTCTTCAACAAAGTCACTTGTTCCCTCAGTGGTGCAAACATCCCATCGCAGATTTCAGTGATCGTCCTCACATCTCTAATGTGAGTCATGATTTTCATCAAAGCTTCATTGCTGATTTCGTCGGGGTTGGGGAGTTCGATGCCCTGGCCGACAATTTGGTTGAACTTCAGTAAGTTGTTGAGACGGCCGGTGACGTTATTCAGAAGGAAACTGGTAAAGGTGTGGATCCACTCCGTAACTCGTTTGTTCAGGGCCACTTTCAGCGGCTCTACATGAATCCGCAGCCAGCCGATGTCATGCGGAGTGGCCACTGACGCAATTTTGGACTGGATCGTTTTCAACTGCGTGATTTTCTCATTGAACAGGTTGAGTCCGGGAATGCGGATTGGAATGCCCTCAAATATAGGGTTGTCCTTGAGCTCTTCCAGCCTGTCCTCTGCCATAGGCTCCTCCCCTTCCTTTGCTTCCTTCTTCTCCTGCTCTCCTTGCTTCAGGAACTCTTGGAAGGTTTGGGTCAAATCCTGCGTCCAAAGGTAGGAATATTCAAGGAAATTCGCTTTGAATCGCTTGGTTTCGCTTTCGATCCAGTCAAGGTTGGCGGAAATCACACTAAGGCCGGCTTGCACGAACATGTGGTCGCGTATTTCACACAAGTAGTCGCCGTTGGAGCCGTCTATGCGCGGAAAGAGCGCACCTACCTTCATAAAGTCCGCAATCCAGCTGTAAATCAAGTCCTTCAGTCCTGACCCTCTCACGTTTTCCTCGATTTCCGGCCTGAAAATGAGGTCCGCATTGCTCAGTTCCATCTTGATTTCAAACAGCGGCGCTGCATCTGTCTTTTTGATAATGGCCGGGTCGAACATGTCCGACATATGCTTCAGTGTGGTGATCACAGTCTTTGCAACTCCCTCAATCACGATTTCATTCACAAAGTCCACATAATTGTTCCAGTGAATTGTCCTTTTCGCGTTTTTCACGCATTCTCCGGTTTCCTTGATGAGTCGGTTTATTTCCTTGCCGCCGGCAATGATGTCGCCATGTCGTTGGTTGATGGCTGCTTTTTGCTGTTGGTCGAAGTCGTCCGCACTCATAGGCTTCAGTTTGCGCTCGATGAGCGGCTTGTCCGCCCATTTCTGCATGATTTCGTGTATTCTTTTGAGGTTCTTCTGCATGGTTTCCACAGTGCTGCTGACGTCCTTGACCACCGTCATGGAAGTGTGGATGAATTCCACGATGTTCGCAGAGCGCCATTTTAGGTCTTTCAGGCCGGGCTCGAGCGTTTGGTCCATTTTCTTGATGCGGTCGTCTAGGAGAGGCTCTTCCTCTGGCAACAGAGTCTGTTTTATTTGGTTGTACATCGTAACGATTATCTCCAGATTTCCCGTTTGAGTCCGATACACGTCGTTTTTCGAGAAGATTTCTGAAGCACTTTGCGGGACGAGCATGTCGATGATTGTGAAATACTTGACTTCTCGCAGGAGACGGACCAATGCAGGGTCGAAATTGACCTTCAGCAGGTTCCTTTCCTTCCTTACGAGTAGTGGCTGCTTGAGTTTGTCCTTGGATGAGGACTCCACCTCGGCTTCCCAGTCCTTGACCTTGCTGTTTTGGTACTCTGTGAGTGACTTTATGAGGGAAGAGTAGAGCTTTTGGACGTCTTTGTACTCCTCTCGGTCGGTCACAGCCTGGCTCAAAGTGCTCAGTTTCTCCATCGGCTCCTTTATTCTTTCCATTAGCCCGCGAGCCCAGTTTACAGCGCCTGTGACTGGGGGCATGTTTTTGGATATAGGCGCCCGCTCTTCCAGTCGGTCGACCAAGGGACGGAACTCCAAGAAGATCTGCTGGACTGTTTTTAGGTCTTGTTTGTACGATTCCAGCAGAATTATGTGTTTTTTCTCGAGTTCGTCTTGGATGATTGGACGGTTCAGGAGACCTTCGAAGGAGTCTAGCAGTTTGAAGCGACCGTAGAGGGTATCGCAGTCGTCGAAGCCTTGGGTCAGGACACTGCCCAGTCTCCGCTCCAACTCTTTGATTCTGGAACGGAAGTTGTAGAAATCGTCGTCGAATTTCTTGGCAGCCACATCCATGATGTCATACCCCACTCCCTGGAACTCCTCCACCGCCTGCTGGAACTCTGCATAAATCTGCTTCACAGAGGAGGTCAGTGTTTTCCCCTTCGTGCCTCCGATTTCAATTTTGCTGAGTTTGGAGAACTGAACGATGGTGGTGGTGAGGTGCTGGATGTCTTGGCAGCGCTCCATGAAGGCGTCCAGGCGGACGAATAGGGCGTTGGTGGTTATTTTCCAGGTGTTCTTCGCTTGGTTTTTGTAGTTGAAGTAGGAGTCTTTGAACTTCGTGCAGACGTCCAATATAGTCCCTAATTTATCGCACGCAATTCCCGTCTCCTCATTCTGAATCATCGTAAAGATCTCCTTCCCACTCAGGTACCTGCACGCCTGGGATATGACCGCATTACAAATCTCCCTAATGAGCACCACCAGTCTCGCAGGCGTATTATAGAACTGCGAGTTGTCCCAAATCAGCTTAATCGTGTGCATGATCGGCACAAACAACGGCTCAATCTCTGTGAACTCCTTCGCCTCATCAGTGAGTTCCACCAGCAGCGGCTCCAAAGTCTTCAGGAACTTGGTGTTGTCGTTGGCTTCTTGCCTTGCCGCCTGGACTTCCTTTTGTAGCTTTGAGAACTGTCCGGTGTAGGTGCTTTTGTTTTGCTCCAGGAACTTTAGCACCTTTTTGATTTTTTCGGTCTGGAGTTGACGGTGGATTGAGTTCAGGTTTTCAGCCTTGTTCTTCCAGAACTTGAGTTCCACCAGAGGATCAGGGTCGGTTCCTTGCTTCAAGGCGGACTCCGGGTCCTGCTTTAGGACGTTTTTGATCTGTTTCGTCCAGGTGATGACGGCGCCTTCCAGCACATGCGCCTTGTCTTTCGAGGAAATCCGGTCAGACGCAGAGGTCTCTGGAGGGACTGGAAGCATCGTCCTGCCCTTCACCTCTCCAATCGTCACGTACACATTCGACAGGAACTGGTGAAACTTGTTCTCGATCAAGTCCTTGGAGACCAGGTCTGACCAGCCTTGTTGGTTTAATGGGTTCGAAAGGATGGGGAGGTAGGCCTCCTGACAGACTAGAAACATGATTTCCAGGACGTTCTTGTAGAGCTCCATGAAGGTCACTTGCTCCTTGATCAGGTGTTTTTCGATGGGCTGGTCGCGGACGGTCTTCACCATTAGTACAATTTTGCGCTTTATAGAGGACGGAGGAGGCGCTTGGGCCGTCACAGTGACTCCCTCCCCTCCCGTCATCAAGAAAAACGCAAAGCTGAGTTCATCGCTATCCGCCAAGAACTGCTTGATGACGCGGAGATTGTCGTCGCCCTCGAAGGACTTCCGGAACTTGTCAAGGCTCTGACGCAGGTTAAACATCTTGGCAACACGCTGGAGGATGAATTCCTCGCGGGTGTTGTCCACTGCTTCTTTGGCCTCGGCCATGGGGGAATGGATTATAACCGTCGAGATGGGAGAGAGATATGGGGGAAGGACGAGGACTAGGGAAGTAGTGGAATAGGGACAGGGTAATGCGGAAAGGTACGGGAATGGGTAGGAGAGGGGAGAAGTGAGGATTTTTGAAAGGGGAAGTACCGAGTCTGGCTAAATACACCAAATAGATGATATCAGCACTAGCCGCAGTTCCCTCTATGTGCAGGAACAAAGACTGGCCAGGTCTCTGCGGTACATGGGCAGTCCTAACCTCTCTCTACCATTTAAGCGGGAAATCGACCCCTCGCATGGGCTGTTTTAACTATCATCCCTGCCCCGATGCTTTCCCCTCACTCTCCAGTCTCTCCTGCTCTTCCAGCAAATTCTATATAACCCTCACCATCAGTCTGAACTTCACTTTCATCGACACATCCCCTCTTTCCCGCACGATTCTCCCCAAAGTCTCGAATATCAGCCCGACCACCACTTTCACCTTTGATTTCTGCTTAAACTGCCCTTGGACAGTTTCGAGTAGTGCATTTGCGGACTCTAAGCGGTCTTCATCAAGCATTAAAGCCTGAATTTCCACGAATTCGTAGGGAAGTCGGCTGTCTATTAGCTCCCGGCTGATGTTTAGGAGCGTTTTGATGTTGATTAGTCCTTGCTTGTAGAGTTCTCCTATGAACCGCATGGTTCCCAGCTGCTTCAGCCTCTTGAGCGTTAGAAAAGACTCGCGGTCTTCGAGAAGTTCAGGACAGGGAACCCGAATAAGTCCTTTATCGAAGGCTTCTTGGCATAAATCTAGCAATATTTCTCTGAATTTCTATATATTTCCTTACGTTTTTACGGCCTTCGCTAATGGACGGACATAGAGATGCATAGTAGTTGTCCAAATAGTGACATAATTCTGCATATACTTTAGTGTACTTGGCTTGCAAAATCGCCTTGTCGAAGATTAATTGCGTCATTAGAGCCATTGTTTCGTCATTTTCCTTACTTAGGCCCAATAATTGGTCCTTTAATTTCTCAAAGTTGTCAGGAGAGAGCTTGTTTAGGGTCACTTTTAGGGTCCTGAGCTGCACTTCCAAGTCGCTTTTTTCCGACTTCAGTCGTTCGGTCTGCACTTTTGCCTCTTGCCCGATTTTCTTCTCTTCCTCGCTTTCTTCTTTACGCCACAGTGCGACTTCTGCTGGGACTTCGAAGGGCTTGAGCACTGGGGAGTGTTGGATATCAGTAGGCCAATTCTCTCCGCGTATACATCGGATTCCCCGGGAGTTGAGTATGTCCAGTTCTTCAGTGATTAGGATGGATTGAGGGTCGTTGCGCAGGGAAAGGATGAAGGAAGGGTCGTAGGAGAGGCGAGCGTCCTTGGCGAAAAGAGCAGGGGGAGGGCCATCTTCTTCGTCGGAATCAGATAGGGTGGGAAGGTTACTGCCCACTTGCGGGATTCCAGCAGTGTAGTCAGTGGCACTGGTTTCCAGCCCGTCATAAAGACCTAACTGAGAGGAAGAATCGACCACCACGCTGGTCTCTTCGCTATTTTTCTTCACTTCTTCTCTTTTGACTGCGCTTCGTCTGGAGTATTTCTTCTTGGACTTTTTCACTGGGGATTGAGCTGTTTCCAGCCCCGGGGGGAGTAGAGTGCATTGCTCCTCTTCGGTCGCTCTTTGCGTTTCATAGGAACTTGTGGAGGAGAGGAGGCAGGAGAGGCTGGAGTCTGGTTGGGCGGCTTGTGGGAGGGACCTGCCTCCCTGGGCTGCAGGCAGTTTCGGGCCTTTCGGCTTGTGATGACGTCGCGAGGACCTGCGCGGCTGCGGGGGTAAAAGAGGGTTTGTGGGTACTTCGTGGTTGAGAGGGTCTGTTGACATTTAGATAATTATCTAAAATGTGCGTGAAGGGTGCTCGGCAACGGCCCGCAGACCTCAAATCACTAGGGAATTTCTGTGGGTTTAAAGAAAACTGCAAGTATATTGAAAGGAAAAATGTTGGGTAGGCCGAGTAATACCCCTCCACAGCTCCGTTACTGCTCTACAGGCCAGCATCAAGTCCCGAATGACTACTTTATTGAAGACATCCACAGTCACATTTGCCTAATCTGCCTTCGCAACCAGTCTACCTGTCCTGTCTGTCATCATTCTCTATCTCAGTCAATGCAGGACAGCATAAGGGTGTTGGTGAAAGTGATAGTGGACGACCCTGAAGATCCTAACTAAGCTAGTAGGTTAAGAAGACCGGCCAGTCCGCCTTCTCTCGGCGGCTCTATTCCGAAGTACTTCTTCTCCACATGTGCTAAGTAGGTCTTTAGACTCGGGTCTCTGCGGAGCGACAGGTCGTATTTCTCCTTCAAGTAGGCCACTAACTTGTAGTTCTTGACCTCTATGGCCTGCAGAAGGAAGCCTAGGTGGGGGGTACGAGTGAAGTTGACGAGGGGAGTGGCGGTGGGTGCGAGTCGGAGGAGGACTTCTTTGGCACTTGCAGGTTTGCTGAGACAAAGGAGGTGCAGAGCTGCTCGAGATATGAACAAGTCTCGTTCACTCCTGTACCCAAGCGCTATCACCCGCTCGAGAGAAGCGCAGAGCCGAAGTGTGTCGTCAGCCTTCAGCCAATGGCTCTGAGTATAGCTCACAGCAGCAGAGACGTAGTTCTCCTCGCGATCCAGGGTCTCAGCCACTGCTTGGTAGAGCTGAGGGGTGTTGCACAGCTTTAGTGCCTTTGATATGAACTTTTCCCTAAACACCGGCGGCATCTTGACATAGCAATCCGCAAAGTAAGCAGTCAGCCCCACTGCTTCCTGCTGATTCGTGCCCACAATGTCTATCACCTGCAGTACCATTCCCACCGTACTCTCAAAATCGCCCCTCGCCAGCAAATCCCGGGTCCCTTCGAGCAGCAGAAACATCGCATCCCCGTTCTTGCCTCTCTGAGCTAGTCGCTTTGCTGTGGATTTAATGCGCTCTCCGTACTCGTAAGTACGGCCTTCCTCCAGTGATTCCCGGAAGTGGCCCAGTTGCTCGGCTGTCTTGGGGTCCATTTTGCTATTACGTCCTTCATCCATTAATATAGAATGGCCCTTCCTAAGTATAGCGAAGACCCGAATACGCCTTTCCTGCAAGTTCTCCGCGAGAACGGGTACATTGGCTGGTACGTTTTTTCCTCTGGACCGGAGGAGACCGCGCTTTGGAAGGCGATAGCGACTGGACTGCTCATGCACTCCGCCTATAAATACCCAGATGTGCATGACTACCTGGAGCGAGTGTGGAAACCCAAGATTCAGTCCATCCTGGAGGCCGACCGCACCTACAACACCCAGGAAGCCAACCAGAAGTACAGCAATCCTGAGTACTGGCGGACCATTGGAGTGGCGTGCATGACTCTCGCCATCAACTTCTTCAAAGCGAACGGGAAGCCGCAGCAGGCTGAGGAGGTGCAGAAGGGCAAGTGTCCGGACAAAAGCAACAAAGTGGCCTACGAAGCCTTCGCAACTCACCTCAACTTGTGTCTTTTATGGTATGAATGCACAGCGGAGAGACGGGTCATTACCCACCCTTTCCACTCGAAAACCAAAAACGACGTCAGTCTCTTCATCAACATCGCTCAAGACGGAGACCAGCTGTACTTCCTGTACCACCGCGGCCTGAACGAAAGCGTGGCTATAGGGTTTCCCTACCTAATGAAGGTGCACTCACAGGGAGAGCCGCTCTCTATTGGCTGCGAACTCCGGCAAAGTGAGTCTGCAGGGGACCCGAGAGACGCGTTGATTGAGAACTTGCTGAAAGTGTTGGAGGCTTCCGCAATGCTCACACTGGCGATTACGCAGGAAATCCCTGCGGCTGCAGGCGACTACTTCCTCCAGTTCCATGAGCGAGTGGGTGTCGCTAAGAACATATACGGCGCTGTGGGGTCAGGCTTTCCGCCGCTGATGAGCGACTCTGTGAAGGGGTTGCTGGCTTTGAAGGTGGCTAGTCAGCAGGCGGGACCTGCTAGAGAACCCCACACTGTGCAAAACTGTGAGCAGTACCCGGAACTGGGCAATTTCGAGGAGTACCACGGCCATCACTTCCACAGAGACTGCATTTCCCAGTACTTGACCACGCTGCACCTGCGCTACCCCAATCTGCCCAACTGCCCGGTACCTGGCTGCCAGCAGCAGTTGCCGGATACAGTGCTGGACTACAGTTTGTTAGTCCGGTTCCACTATGAAGCTAATAAAGCCGCAGTCCGCACTCACAAGACTCAAGAGAAAATGGAGTACTTTTCGAGCTTCACTCTGCCTCCACAGAACATACCAATATCCTGCACCACTTGCACAAGGTCGCTAGCGAAGCAGTACTTTATGTCGCATGGATGTCAGGTGTGTGTGATATGCGCGTATACAGCCTATTCACAATCTGGACAGTGTCCGCTGTGCAAATGTGCGTTCAGCGCCGTTGAGTTGGAAGTGCTAAGCACGTACTACAACGAGACCTACGGAGGAGGCGTGAGAGCGTAGCAAGGACTAAACTAAGGATAGTTAGTGCTATGGATGAGGAGCAGTATAACCGCGCATCAGTATTCTATATATCGATAATTTGCTCCTTTCTTATGCTGGAAATAGAGAAAACATTGCTCCGATGCTGCTCGATTTGCCTTTCGGAAAGGCTTGCTGCATTCCTATGCCTTTTCTAATGAAGACTTTGCAGGAAGTGGGTAAAGAAAGTCGCTTTGAGTCTGCGAGAACAGAAGTGAGTATCTTGTCCACCAGCTCTCTTCTCTCTCTGTCCTTCCTTCCGAACTGTCACGAAGGCGAGCAACTCCGCAGGCAAAAATACGCCCTACTGACGCAGTGGGAAGAGGCCAGATGTGAGAGCTAATCAGACCACAAAACAATGAAGTTTCGAACTGTGTTGGAAGCTGTATGCGAAAGATTAGCCACTAAGACGGAAATCAGCCGAGAAGTGGATATTTCCTGTGTTCGGTTTATGAGGGAAAAGCTGAAAAGTGACATGGCGCTGGCTGCTGCGATGAAGCAGGATTTGGGGCTTTTGCCTGAAAGTTCGACTGAGGACGGGTCGTTGAAAGCTGCACTGTGTGAAGTCGGCAGACATCAGAGTTGCATATCTGAAAGAGTGCTGAAGTTGGGGAATGAACGGGAACAGTGACACATAGGCAGAGACCTGGTGAAGGAAGGCCTTGCAGACCCTCTTCAAGCCTATGAGTCAACTCTTGTGGAACAGCGCGAATCTCTCGCTGCCTATCTCGCCAGTGCAGACCAAGTTGCCAGCCACGCCCTCAAGTCCTACAGAGAATACACACTTGCCTTTGCAGAAGTTAAGGACCAACTGGGCAAACGACTGGTGTTGGATAGGTGCTTATGGCTGGCGGAGAGGAAATACCTCCAAGTCTCTGCTTCAGCAGTCACAATATCAAGGAAATTAGGCGAATTCGTAATTGGATACATCCACCAATTCGTAGAGTTGGAAAACTGCCGCCTCGCTGCTATCCGCAAAGCCATGCGCAACTTCATCTTTCTCCAAGACTCCCTCTTCCCCCCTCTCCCAATCACCCCTACTTCCCTCCACTCCCTCGAGTCCATCACTGTCCTTACCCAGTCCTCAGTCCTTTCCACCCTCTTTCAGCCTCAAGACATCGCGAATTTGAGGGAAATCACTGCTAAAGAGGGTATTGAAGAGGCAATAATGACCTGGGATATCCCCATCCCTGCAGCCATGCCACTAGTTTTAGTCAGTGACAAAGTATACCAACAGGTCGATAACGCTTGGATCAAGCTAAAAGGCCTCATAACCGCGGACGGATTTCTGCACTTATTCGACAAATGCAGGGATAGAGAATTGACAGCGCCGGCTTTCACACAACAGTTGATAGCTAATCGGCTGGAATTGGAACTTAATGCGAAATCGATGCTTTTTCAACTCCGAATCCGGCTTTCCCGTTTCCGGACTTTCCTCCAACAGCCCGGATTAGTCCTTCTCCGCCTCTCCCACCCGCACAAATACGAGAATTGGAGAGTTGTGCTGACTCGCTTTTTGCCTGTGTTCACAGCAGTGGACAGTGCAGCGTAGATATATTAGCTAAACAGACTCACGCAGAAGAGCTTCCAAACGACTCGGTTTCGGCTTAGGGATTCGAGGGATTTTGGGACGAAATTGCTTCATTGGCAGGTCCAATTTCGCTATTCGCCGCCTTTCCGCTACTTTTCCCCTTTCATGTCGGTCGATTTCCTCCTCCACTTTCTTCATCTCCGCTCGTATTCGCTCCTGCTGCACCAACTCCATCCGCTCCAAGTTGAAAAGCCGCTGCTGTGTCCTCCTCAGTTCCTCCTTGTGTCTATGCACTTCCTTCCCAGTGGCCGCCATGTCTGCGAAAGTCGTCATCTTCGTGGTCACCAAATTGTGCTTTTCCCGGATTCGATATTGGAGTTTTTGCTGCGAGCCGCTGCCTTGCAGGGACTTCGGACCACTGAAAGCGCTGATTCTGACCCCTTCCTGTGAGTCGGAAACAGTGATGAACTCAGGCAAAGGCTGGGGGGAAATGGGTGAAAGCTCGCCGGGCGCAGGGGCTTGGAACTCGCCCCCTGCCAGACTGCTTGTTTCTGGGAGTTGGGGAAGTGGGACATGGAGAGGAGTGCTTAGGCCGCGCTGGGAGTCTAGGGGAGTGCCAGTGGGTGCAGAGTCGTATATTTTCTGCAGCTCTAAGCGCATTCGCTTGTTTTCTACCTTCAGTCGCTCGACTTCCACCTGCGACACTGCGATGTTCATAGCCCGCAAGCGTTCGTTTTCCTCTGTGAGCAGCCACAGTCGTTGCTGTATTTCCAGTCTGCCGGCGTTTCCCTTCTTCTTCAGCTGCAGCAACTCCTTCAAGTGCTGGATTTCCTTCTGCAGCTTTAGAACCAATTTATCATCAGTAGCTGATACTTCGTTCCTAGTGACTGTCTGCTTGATGTGTTTCGCCCTGCTTGCGAAGTTCAGAGTGCTGACCGTTTCTTCCAAGCAGTCCACAATTGGCGACACAGTGGCTATGAAGTAGGTCCTGGTGTTGCCGCCTAGAGAGTTCATTAAGAGTCGGGTCAGCTTGGAGTCGCGGTAGGGCACGTGGCTGCTGCCCTTCGCCAGACAGCCAATGACCTTGCCAAGAGTGGTCAAGGAAAGGTTGATTTTGTTCATTTCCAGCAGGTGCTGGCGGGCCATGTCCCGCTCCTTGTCGAATTTCTCAGACCCGGCCAAATCGCATAAATTCAGCTTCGCCCGGCTAATCAGACCTCTTTGATTAGCAGTGTCCCGCTCCATGGAAAGCTGGTATATACAGTGAGAACGTGAACTGTTCCTATTCATTCTCGTGGCTCGGACCGACCGGTTGCTTTCTCCTCGCTTCATTAGCAGTAGTGAGTCCTTAGAGGACTGGACTACGTACTCGGCCAGGCCTTCCACATATAGGCCGGACACTGGGTCTTCTCGGATGTTCAAAGGCCGGAGTTGGTCGTTGTCTTGCAGCAAGTCGAAGATTTTCTCGTTGTATAGTTCGATGAAGCTGCAGTAAGTGGTGAAATTCGCAGTTTCACTGCATTGAAATAGAGCAGATACCACCCTGGGCACCACTCCCAGTGGACTATCAGCCGAATCGCTCAAATGCGCCACATCCTCCATCGACCAGTTTTCACCGAACATCGTATACGTCTTGCCAGAGCCGGTCTGACCATAGGCGAACACAGAGGCGTTGTAGCCTTGGAGCAGGCCTTGCACTAGCCCTGCTACGAAGCCGTACACCTGCTCCTGTGTACTGCCTGGCGGAAACACTGAATCGTACACTGTCTCAGTGAAACGGTTTTCGTCGCTTACTCGCACGGTTTGAGCCTGTGTGAGACTTACAGAGCAGTACACGACCTCCTCTTTGCCCAGCTCCGATGCCTGCGCAGGTCTCACTCTCACAGCCACTTGCAAAGTCTGGTCACTCTCCATTGTAATGGACCCAAGCTACAAGAGCTGGACTCTGTGGCCCGGCACGAGCAAGTTTTGCTGCGACGGGAGAGTGATGATGGGGTACAGGACATATAGGCCTGATAGACACCGCGCTTTGATCACACTAGCGATGATTTTGATTCCTGGAGTGCTGTTCCTTGCATTCCCGGCTGTGTATTTCGTGCATATGGGGAAGTCGGAAGTGGTGGTGTTAGGGGTGTTTCTGCTGCTGGGCAGTTTGGGGCTTTTGCTACGCACGGCTACGATGAATCCTGGATTCATTCCGAGACAGGAACCTCCGTTTGCTAGGGGACCCTTGGGGGCGCCGGTGCTTTCCTCCTACCCCAGCACTGACCGCAAGTACTTCGAACTGCCCAGTGCAGGCAAGCTCCTGCGACTGAAGTACTGCGTGAGTTGTACGCTTTACCTAGGCTATATTTTCCGCCCGCCCAGGTCCTCCCACTGCAGCGACTGCAACGGCTGTGTGGAGAGGTTCGACCATCACTGTCCATGGGTGGGCAATTGCATCGGGAAAAGGAATTATCGCAGTTTTTACCTGTTTTTGGTCTTTACCACTGCTTTGACTGTCTTCACTTTCGTAGTCACAGCTGTTCACATATACGCAGAAGCGAAAACAGTGTACGAGGAAGAGAACCTGCAGGACAGGTTTGAGGCCTTTTTACAGGGGTTGAAGGTCGCTGTACCCTCTGTTATCCTGAACATATTCTCCTTCGTCGTAACCCTTACCCAGGTCTTCTGGTTCATCGGCGGACTCCTCTACTTCCACACCTACCTCTGTCTGACCAATCAAACCACCTATGAGAAACTGAAAGGAGCGTGGAAGGGCAAGGGGGGAAATCCCTTCCGTCTCAAGGGCGCTTGGAAGAGCTTTAGGTCTATTCTGTGTGGCAAAATGCCACCACAGCACTTTGATCTGCGAGCCACCATTAGCCTGGAACTGGGACGAATCACGAGGAGTCATAAGCAAGAGGCTATCAACCATACCTATATGGACGGCATAGAGAACTGCAGACGCCTATATCAGCAGCCTCAAAAGCGCCCTAAAAGCCGCGAGTTGGAAATGAAAAACCCCAACGAGGCAGCCATCATATCCCTCTCGGAAATCCAATCGATGCACGAATCTGGCGACAACAGCATCATCCCGTCCGCCTCCCGCCGAGAGTCGCGAAAGCCCAGGGAGAGCTCTTAGTTGTAGTAACAGTCGTAATAATATGTGGTGCTGCTCCAAGCAAGTGACCAGCTCAGTAGTGCGCCAGCGCCGCAAACCCCGCCTAACTGCCACTGCCCAGGTCGTACTTAGCAGGGCAAACAGGCTTTGGCAGGGCGGACTGGCAGCACTGCTGGGGAAGTGGAGGAAACGGGCTGAAGATATAGGCTTTGCGCTGCTGGAGCCTGCAGACCATATGAAAACTGCACTCAACACACTTGTGAGACGGCGGATGTTCGGGGAACTCTTGGAAATGGCCACTTTTTGGCGAAAAATGCGGCATTTGATGCGATTAGTGGGGAAATTCCGACTATTTCAGGCTGCTTCCGCACTGAATCGATGGAAAATTGCAGCTAACTTGCGGGAAATCACCCTTTTCACCCATAAACAAAGAATAAGAACCGTTATAGCGGCAATAAGGCAGAAAATCACTATAGAAAAGCGCAATAGTCTGACTTTCTGGAGGAAAGTGGCAGTCAAAGACAGGTCCTTTGATGTGGAAGCGAAGCGCCTTTCAGCAATTAAGCTGCTTTTGGCCCTAAAGGCTGTGTATCGCAGAGCTTTGCTCAGTGAACTGCGCTCCAAACCCAATGTCAAGTGGGCGCTGCGGAGGATTACTAAGGCTTTCAGCAAGAATGGCAATTCTTTGCTGGGGAAAAGTGTGCAACTGTGGCGAACTGAAGTGGATCTGGGAAAGAATAAGCACGAAATTGGGCTAAATCGGCATTTAGCAACAATTGTATTGCAACTGAGACTGCAAGGGAGGGAAATGCACCGCGAGGCAGTGAGTCGATGGAAGCAAATTGTGCCTAGTTTGGCCTTTATGCGAGTAAACGGGAAAGTAATCCCTTCCAAAAAAGCCGGAAAAGCTGGAAAAGTGCTAAAATTAGCCCATAATCCAGTCAGTTTTCGGGCTTTTTGCACAATTTTGAGTGCTCATAGTACCATTTCCAGCCCAGTTTTCAGCGCTTTCCGCGGACAGCTGCTGCTCACTCCTCTAAAAGACCACACAACCGCTCACAGTCAAGCCCAACTGCGTCTACTGAAACGCACCTTTCTGCATCTTGGCAGAAGCACAAGTATGCGCCTGCGACTGGCCTTGCAGAGCTGGACCTTGGCGGCGGACTCAGGCAGAGTGCAGCGCATTGAGTACAGACACTCGGCCAAAGCACTGGGAAAGCTGCTTGCAGCTCTGCTGGGGAATGCACTGGCTAGCGGCTTCAGGGAGATGAAAACTCCGAAGTCTGTGCAAAGGATCCGGAAAGGCATGAAGGCCTTGCAAAGGAGCTGCAAGTACGTGCTCCAAAAGCGCTTTTACCAGTGGAGTGGCTCTTTGAAGGCCTTTCAAGCCATGCAGCAATTAGGGGCTTTGCACTTCAAATCGGCCCTACAGCTTTCCCTCAAGAGACTCATTTTCCTGCCCGTAATAGCAGGCTCTGAACGACTGCTGCGAGAACGACACCACCTTTTCCTACTCAACCGCCTCCTCCTCAAAGCCCTATCCTCCTCTATCCAGTATTGGCACTGCAAAGCCCTGGAAAGCGGCTTAGTCCACTTCCAGACCTCCCTGCGTCTCCGCAGACTCCAAGTGCTGTCCTCCGCCTGGACAAGGAAGCAGAAAAGCACTGGATTCCTAGCTTTGAAAGGGACTGCAAGGCGCAGGGAACTGCAGGAAAGGGTGCTGTGGCAGCTGGGGCGAGTGGGGAAAGGACAAAGGGTGAGGAGAGTGATGTGGGAGTGGAGGGGAAAGGCTAAGTTGCTGAGTAGGGTGGTGAGTGGAGTCAGGCTGATTAGGAGAGTTGGCCGCAGAAGGTCGCTGCAGTTCTTTGCACTGCTGAGTGCTATTGCGAAGACAGGTAGAGGGCCGGCTTAGACTTACTAGGACTAAAGTCACATTCACAGCCTGTTTCTCACTGCGATATCGCCCATATTTGGCCTGCAGTGACTTCCGAGAGTCCAAATATGGACGAGTTCGATGACAGTTCTGACCTCAGCTCCAAGCCTCTCCACCCTCGGCACTCCGACCTGGAATCCCTCTGCGCCCGACAGCACGACGAAATCGACAGTCTCAAAAGCCTGCTCCAAGCCAAAGACCGCGAACTAGAATCCCTCAACCGAGTCCTGCAGAAATACGCCACCATCATCCCTGAACTCAGAACTCTGCGCAAATCCCCAGGAGTGGAGAGCACTATGCAGAAGTCTGGAGGGGACTTCTGGGAAAGTCACGAGGAGGCGCAGGTGAATTTCGAGGAAATCGCATCGAAAGGACTATGGATAATGTCCTCCGCCCAGCAGACCAATGCTCCTACCGGTTTGGTCAGATTGGGCGGGTATAGAGACAGAGTGGACCGGAGGAAGGCGGATTCAGTGCCGTTGGAGACGAAGGAGGAGAAGCAGGGCAGAAAGGCACTAAAGCTGGGAGAGTTGATCAGGCCTGCAGGTCCTGTGCGCGGCTCTGCGCAAAGGAACACTGATGTTCCCTTGCAAGCGAGTGGAGTCCGCAAGACTTTCCCTACGAAAGTCCCACTCAGACCCAAAGACCCGCAGCCGCCGACTCACCGTAAGGCCAACTCTCTCCTGTCCAGACTACGGCAATAGCCTAGTATGCGTTAGGAAGGAGAATTCAACACATCCGCCATTTCCTCCAGTGTAGCTCTCGGACTGATACTTAGCCGCACCTTCGTTCTTTCCAGCACGTCCCTCATTAGCTTGTTTTCACCGAGTAGCTGCTCCACTCCTTTCGGAACTTCACTGGGATAGACGAGTCCTAATAACTCCAAAACCTCAGAAATCAGGTCAGAATTCACCTGCTGCGCCTCATGACTTTGCCTCAAACTCATGTACTCCTCAGCTAGTCGCCGAGTCCACTTCCAAATATCCTTGGAACTGGGAGCCCCACAATAAGCGCCTTTCGGAGAACACTCAATCACCAAAGCCGATAACCGAGTCAGCAGCTTCCTTGAAGTGGATTTCGCCTTCCGCAAGTGGTTGATTTTCCCTACTACTTCCTGTCGACTTGCGACATGCAGGGCAGCCATCACTTCCGCAACTAACAAGTCTGCATCAGAGTCTGTGTCTGACCGAGGACGGTGACTGGAGTGGTGGCGGGGAGAGACGGAGTGGGTGTCTTTCAGTCTGCGGCTTTTCAGAGTGGTTAGCAACTCGGATCGAAGGTCTTCGATGAGGCGGTCCTTTTCTTTGAGCTGCTTGTGGGTGGGGCGGGAGCTGAGTTCTAGGTATAAGTTGTCGTTCTCGTTGGAGGACTTGAGCAGTTTTGCCTCCAGTTCGGAAATGCGGGTGGTCATTTGGGTTATATCATCTGACGGTTTAGTGTCTTCTCGAGTGTATTTTAGGTCTGAAATGGTCTTCTCCAGACCCAAAATATCCCTCTCCAGCCGAGCCTCTTTCGCCTTTAATTCCTCATTTTCCCTCTTCAGTCGCAACACTTCCTTCTGCGAAGCTTTCAATTCACTGCTTTGTCCCTCCTCCCTCCCTCCCTCCTCCCTCTGTCTTACAGTCCTTATCTCCTCCCTCAACTTCACAACTTCCAAGTCCTTGCTTTGCACCACTTTGTGCAAGTCTGCATTCTCACTCAGTAGTTCAATCTTCAACTTCGCTGTTTCTTCGAGTCGAGAGTGGAGACTTTGAAGGTCGAGTTTGAGGGATTTCTCGGGGGCTGAGGGTCTTTGGCGGAGTTGGGATTTGGCTTCTTCTAGGTCGGAACGGGCCTGGCGGAGGTCGGAATCGAGTTGGGAACGGTAGCGTCTTTCTCGCTCTAGCTCCAATTTGTGGGTTTCTGAGTCCCGCTCAGACGTCAATTTGGCCTCCCGAACGGCTGCCTTGATAGAGGTCAGCTGCTCTTGTAGTTTCCCAAAGTTGTCCCTTTCCGCCCTCAACTCCCGTTCCTTTTCCCCCAGTCTTTCCCTCAGGTCCTCCACCAAATCTCTCCGCAGCGGCTGTTCACTCTGCGGAGTTGCGCTTACCCCGGCCCTGAAAAAGGTACTGTCTTCCCTCAACAGTGTCTGCAAGTTGCCATCTCGATAGGACCGCAAAGGACTGTCTGCCCGCGGCTGGATGTAATCTTCGAGAGTGAAGCGAGGCTGGTCGGGCCCTTCACTCCGGTAGCTGTTTTCCCCACTGTGCTGCGAGCCTTCTCTCAGCTCTTGCCGAACCACCACTGAGTCTCGCTCTGCAGGCGGGTGATAGGCTGGATAGGAAGGATTGAGGGAGAAGGGCAAAGCAGGGGAGTCTGTAGAGGCCGGCTCAGTGGACTTCATAGCCCTACTGAGCTTGCTGAGAGTGTCTCTGATGTTCAAAATCTTCGTATTGATCGAGGCTGGGTCATCCTCCATTTAAATACACTGCTTAGTGCCCTACGCTGCGGCCCTATGCTAGTTTCTTCAGTGGCGCTATCACTGTTCCCAATACCCATATTAGCAAAATCACGATGGCGGTGCAGCAGACAAGATACGAGTCGATTGGTGCCAATCCAGCCCAGTACGACTTCCCCTCGCAGAGAGCCACTGTCAGGACGTATACAGCTGATACTGACTGGGGCAGGAGAGACGGTCGAAGTGGTATCTTGCACTCCTCCCAAGTCCGCCAGGACGAAAGTCTCTTCGGCCGCCACTCCACCGGCCTGGATTTCACGAAATACGAAGAAATCCCAGTCCAAGCCAGCGACCACTTCCTGCCGATTCACTCCTTCGAAGAGTGCCGCCTCCACTCCCGCCTCCTCAACAACTTGCGCCGCCTCAGCTACTCTGTGCCCACACCTGTACAGAAGTACGTCATTTCTGTGGCTCTAGAAGGCAGGGACGTCATCGCTGTGGCTCAGACTGGGTCAGGAAAAACCGCTGCTTTCCTCATTCCCATCATTCACAAAATGCTTACAAATGGACCTCCCGCCGCTTCGTCCTCTCAAGCTGCCCGGCCTGTCGCCCTCATCCTCGCTCCAGTTCGCGAATTGGCCATTCAGATCCACGAAGAAGCTCGCAAGCTGGTGTTCCTCACAGGTATCCGAGCTGTCGTGGTGTACGGGGGAGCAGCCATGCACCTGCAAACCAGCGAATTGCGCCAGGGCTGTGATATCCTTGTGGCGACGCCAGGCCGTCTGTTGGATTTCCTGGACAGAGGGTTTGTGCAGTTGACGGATGTACAGTATGTGGTGATGGACGAGGCAGATCGCATGCTAGATATGGGGTTTGAGCCGCAGGTGAAGAGGTTGATCCAAGGACTGCAGCTGAAGACGCAGACTACAATGTGCAGTGCCACCTTTGCCCCGGAAGTGGTCCAACTGGCCTACACTTACACGAGCAATCCACTCTTCATGGCTCTAGGGAAGGTCGGGACTGCGACCACATATGTGTCCCACGAGGTGTACTACACTGAAAGCCGCAAAAAGGTACTGATTCTGCACGAAATACTGAAGACGATGTCAGGCCTGGTACTGATCTTCGTGCAGATGAAGAGAGATGCGAACAGTTTGGCTCGGGCTTTGTGCCAAATCGGCTATGACGCTGGGTGTATCCACGGAGATAGAGACCAGACGGAACGGGAACGGGCTTTAGGTGCCTTTCGCTCAGGCGAGAGACCCATTTTAGTTGCTACAGATGTGGCGCAGAGGGGACTGGACATCCCGAACGTCGCTGCTGTCATCAACTTCGACCCTCCACGCAGCATAGAGGACTACGTGCATCGCATAGGCCGCACAGGCAGAGCAGGAAGAGACGGCCGCGGCATCTCCTTCCTCGGCCCGAACGACCAGCGCTACGCCCAATCCCTCTACTCCGTCTTCGAAGAAGCGAAGCAAGAAATCCCCCAGTGGTTCACTTCCCTAGTGAGCTGCGCTCCTACCGCAAGTCTCAGCTTCGACTGGTAGTGCTAACCCGCTTAGCTAGTCTGCAGGGAAGGAGTACCGAGTGGCTCGCTCCTTGATCAGGTCGTAGTACTGGGAGTTGACTTGGACGCGCTGGGCGTATTCACTGGTGGCGAAGGCGGTGCACTGGGCGCGCATTTCTTGCATGAAGAAGAACATGGCTTGTTTGGTGCAGAAGTTCAAAACGCTGTGAGGGAGGAGACGGATTTTGGGGTCCGCCCGCAAAATCACGGAAACTTGAGTCTCTGTTTCTTCTTTCTTCATCACGTTCACACAGCAGAACTCCATCTTCATCCTCACATCTCCACTGACAGGCTCCGGCAGCTCCACGCCCATGTACTGCTTCTGCCCGCCCAAGTCGTGCATGATAATGAGCACTGAGTTGTTCTGCGGCATAGGGATGCCTACACAGGCCAGCAAGGTGTCTCGGTTGCTCACAGGCCAGGGCAGGTTCATTTGGTACCAGTTCACCCAGCGGAAGGTGGAGGGGTGGGCGACAGCCGTAGCGTGCTTTATCACTTTGATCCAGGTAGGCAGCAGGTCGATTTCAGAGAAGACGGCCAGTAGGGGGAAGATAGGCTGGTGCATAATCATCTCACATCGGACGTAGAAGTGCTGTCCACCACTCCTCGTGAACACCGCAATATCGTCCTCCTCCCTCACAATGTCCCAAGCAGTGAAATCCGCCAGCCACTGCAAACTCGTATTCGCAAGCTCAATATCCGCCCTCAGTACCTCCACCTCAGGCAGGGAGTTGAGGTAGGCCAGAGCTTCTGGCAGGTCTGCAAGGCTGCTTTCTAGGTGAAAGGTACGCAGTTCTGTGAGGAGGAGCTGGGCCTCGGCTAGGAAGTCGGACTGGAACAGACGGAGGAGTTCGTGGAGTTGGCGGGTGTGGTCGGGGGACAGAGAAGCCATTGATTAGGGTGGGGTTTAGTGAGGGATTTGAGAAGCTGCGATAGAGGCTGGATGTAGGGGGAATTCGGGTAATAGCTAGAAATAGGAGTGAAATTAGGCGCAATATTGGATTTAAAGCACAAAAGTCAGATTCGGCAAATTTAACTACACAGTGAGAAACTGACTCGAAATTATGACATAGCTAGTGGAAGTCTGTGTCTAGTTGAAATGCCTGCATTCAGGAAACTCGGACTTCCCACTATGTAATTGCAAGGTCTACTCATTTCTCAGCTTCCTAATAGCATCTAGTCCGCAGGATATTCACCAGAATTGGAGTTTCCTAGATGCACAGTTAGATAGCTAATAATGAGTAAATATCACAAATTTATACGGAATATAACAAAAAATCGTAGAAAACCGCTCCATTTCCCTATAGAAATCACCCAATCCCTGGGCAAAAGCTATCGACTTCATGTCCCAAGTAGTCCCTATTACAGCTAAATCCTACTCCTTATGCTGGACTGGTTGAAGGACATGGTGGAGAGACGGCGGAGAGCAGTGGAGGCCTTATTGGACTTTTCCTCCACTACTCTCATCAGTCCGTCGTACTTCCGCTCGGCTGCGGACTTCTTAGGCACTCCGCCCAGCTGCCCGCTTTTCCACGCTGTGGCGCTGTAGTACTTCCCAAAGTGGTACTGCTTGTCTAGCATCGTTTCCCCCGCGTCCTCCTTATCCAGTCCTACCACTTCCTCCAAATCGTCCCCCATGAGAATATCTCCATACTCCATATTGGACAGCGTCTGCCAAGTCAGACTCACCGGGTGGTGCTTGAGGTGGTATATTTCCGAGTAACTAACAGGCGGAGCCCGCTTCAAAGCCACTGCATCAGAGGGGATCTTTGCCATAGAAGCCTGCATAATATCCACAGAACTGCTCATAGACGAAATCGACTCCGAGCTTTTCGAGAAAATCGCTTTTCTCTTTTGCCAGCTGCGCAAGGCTGCCTTCTGCTCCTCACTGATGGGCTGGTAGCGCTTCGCTGGGTCGTCCTCGGGCAGTCTGAATCCTTCCTTTTCGTGAGTGAAAGGAACACTGAAGGACTTCATTGTCTGCTTTAGCGTCTGAACGTCCTCTAAATGCAGGTCGATATATAGCAAAGTTTGCTTGTCTGATAGACTTTTAGCCTGCACGTTAGTCCCGTGGATTCGGTCGTACTGACTATCATACTTTTTATCCGCAATTTGACTCAAGGAGGTAAGGAAATGAGCGAAATCCAGCAATTTCCGTGAATCTGCGCAACTGACAAAGACAGCTTTCAGCTCTTCTTTCGACAGAACTCGGTCTGGCTCTGGAGGCTTGCCAGTTAGCTTGAAATCCACTGCGAATTTCACGAATTTCCCAAGGTTCCAATTGGAGTTTGACTCGGAAATGCTTTCGAAGGTGCGCTTTCCGCCTGCTAGCTGCTGTTTGCAGTAGAAGGAAAAGATGTCCTGCAGACTTTTAAACTGCCGTCTCTGCAGCTTCTGCAGGGCTACGGGGTCATTGGGCGAAGTCAAGTCCTTCAGCTGCGTTTCCAGCGTCGTTACAAGGTCTTGAATAGCAGCTCTCTGCGGACTCTCAGTCTCCAGGTTGCCGAGCGCTGCTTTGTAGTCTGCAATAGTGCTTTGCAATTTAAAGGTCACCGGGTCAGTCCTCGCCTTGTGACTCTGCCAGTTCTGCAGCGTGGAGTAGTAAACCTCCCAAGTCAGGTTAGGCAGACCCTTCGACTTCGGACTCTGCTTGAGCTGGGCCAGGACTTGCTCTCTCAGCAGACCTTCAAATCCGTCCACTTCAGCCTGCTTCACCGCAGAGTGCGTACTGTTGAAGAAGCGAATTGCCTGGGAGGTAGTCATTGTGCCCTCCCAACTGTCCTTGTCCCACAGTTCCTTCAGCCGTCGGTCAGCCGTTTTCAGCCGCAGGTCTTGCACCTCCTCACTCGAGTGTCTGCTCTGCACGAATAGTCTCCGTAAGGCCTTTTTCACCTGCACATAGCTGGCTTCCTGCCCTTTAATCGCTTCCCTGACCATGGATTCCACCTCTTCAGGGGTCATTTCCAGGTCCTTCCCCACTTCCTCCCATAGTGCTCCCAAGTCGCTGAGCAGTGTGAAGTCTGTGCGTTGGAAGTACCGCTGGTAGGTGTTAGTCGCCAGCTTCCGCCTAAAGCCCTCTGTCATGCTTATTTGCAGGGACTGTTATGGTAATCAAATGTCCAGCATCCGGCAATACGCGAGTAAGGGAGATGTAGACTATCTGGAGAAGCTGCAGGACTTGCGGAAGGAGTACACTCCGGTGCTAGCGGGCAGGAAGGCTAGGAGCGGGCCGAAGGAAGCGCAGACCTTTTTAGAGCGCAGGAAAGAAGCTCAGAAGGCCACTCACCCGTATAAGCCCCGGCCTGTGACTGCCAAGTCTCCGGTAAAGCAGGTCAGAGTGGATCTTTCGAAGGAACTGGAGCCCAGACTGCCTTCGCCTGACCCTGCTGAGGCCAGTTTGGCCAAGCCGCTGCGCTTTCGGATGGATAGGGGCGCTGCACCTTATGAGGACGAGCCAGTTCAAACGGTGTTTCCTAGGGAAGTCAGCAAGAAGCCGCCTGTGCTGCAAATAGAAACGCACAACTTGACGATTGTGTCGAAGCAGTCTGTGACTGCTCCCGGCTCTGCCGCTCATTTGATCCCTTCAATAGAGTCCACACTGCTGTTTGGAGCCGCTCTCTACCGTCCTCCCACCTTCGCCCTTCCGTCCTACCCTCTCTTTTCCCCACTCGAAGCCACCCCAGACAAGCCCAATCGGAAACGCTCTGAAAACCCTACAGTTGACACTATCTCCTTCGACGAATTCATGAATAAAGTCGTGGTCACTCCGAAAGAAGCAGCGAAAGACCGCCCCCTTGACCTTGCCTTCGACACTATCTCTCTGCCTAGGAGCCAAACTGCCACTCCAGGGAAGTTGGGCTTGCTGCAGTTTAAAGAAGCGGCAGAGGCTAAGGAGAAAAAGCGAAGGAAAAGGCTGGAGGCAGCAGTAAAAATCCAGTCTCTAGTGCGATGCTTTCTAGCCAAACGGCAATCCAGTCGGCTCCAACGAGAACTTGCAGCTGAGATCTCCTCCGCCTTCCTCAAAGAAACCGCCAAACTCGTGAAACTCCACTGGGCCAAAAGACGCATTTCCACCGCCATTTCCGCCTGGATCCACACCCGCAGAGCCGAAAAAGCCCATCTCTTCCTCCTCTTCCAAACCCACTGCGCTGTATTCATCCAAAAGCACTGGAGAGGCTACCAGACCCGCAGACTGTACGAAGCGGTGACTGGCACTGCGAGGAGACAACAGGCAGTGATGCAAGCGCTGGTAGTGGGCTGGCGTCTACGCAGAGTGCTAAGACTGAAGCCGGTGCAGGAAATCACAAAGCAGATCAGGGAGATGGAAGCTATGGTGAAGGGTGAGGGGTTGGCGGCAATGCTATCAGGGTTGAAGGAGAACTTGGGAGTGTTGATAGAGAAGATGCAGGGGAACGGGACTTGGCTGCGTTATTTAGGCCAGTACACTTCAAGTGTCCCACAAACTCCGAAATCCACTGAAATCAGCGAGGAAAAGCCTCCTCAGACCCAGGCCTCTCTCCCGCTGTCTCCCAGAAAGACCCTAGAAGACCGGCCCATTCGTCCTATGCAGGCCGCCTACCCTGTAGTTATAGAGCAAGGGGAGGAAACCCGCAGTGAAACTCCCCGTCCCAAGCGCAAGTTCTCCAACTTCCTCCGCAAAAGCACTCGCACAGCTTCCGTCAAGCCGCAAACCCCTGAGTCCGATTTCGAGGAAGAGAAGCCTCTAGAGGCTCTGCCCGTTCCTGCGACTTTAGAGGCAGATGAAGCGCAGCAGTCTGAAGACACCAACAAAGCCATTCGCCCTTACCTGAAGCGGAAGTCTCAGACGATGAAGGCTCAAAAGCTGAAGTGGAAAGTCACTCGTAAGATTGACTGCTGGGTGGATCGAGGGCAGAAACAGCCCTTTGAGGAGTCCAGACCCGACATTTCCTCTGATGTCCTTCCTGAGACTCCCAAGCGGGAGCCTGCTCCTGCCCAGCGGCCTATGACTGTGGAGGCGCTGGAAGCGGTTTTTGACACACTGCTTCGGAGCCATACAGACGCTCATGCCTATTTTAAGCGGCCGGAGAGGAGGGATAAGAGCACCTTTCTGCCGCAGTTTCAGCAGTTTTCGTACTTCGTCGCGCACTTCACGGAGGACATTTTCCGCGATACTTTCGGGGCGCTGGAGAGACACTACAAGCTACTATGCAGAGAAGATTGGCTAGACTCCTAGGTAATCGTCTTGTCCTTATGCACAGGGAAGCAAGTAGTAGAAGTCGGCAATTGGGCCGCAGTCCGCGTCTGTGCGGTTGCTGTGGTCCATAGTGGGGAACGTAGTGGTTGCGAAGGTCCAGCCCACCTCCCCTCCCACTGTGTTCGCACATAGGACGCATTTGTAAGTACTCGCACCTTCAAGTTGGCCTACGAGAGTGTAGGGCGTTCCAGCCCGCAGGGAGACTCTCTGGGCAAGCGCTATTTTTTGCACACTTTCGTCGGGGTTGAACACTAAATCAACAGCTTGCGAGTGCAGATAAATAACAGCCTGATTTGGCAAAACACTAGTCCCAGGCACAATTCGAAGGCTCAAAATGCGTGTGACTCTGTTAATTTTATGAGGGGTGCAGAAGCCGACAGCTGTTAGCTCGATAGCTCTGGAGACAGTGAAGGTCAAAGCATCGTAGCGCTGTCCATTGTAGCGCCACTTCAGTGCACGAGTGATTTCCGTCCTTCTCAAGTGGTGTTCGCTCGGACTTTCCACAATCGCTCGAATACTCCTGTGAAGCAGCGTTCGAATTTGCTCGGAATTTACATAGGCGCGGAGGGCGGAGTCGCAAATAGTGTCAGGTGTAAGGCTGTCTGTGGAGCCTTCTAGGCTGCGTAACTGAATCAACTTGTCTTGCAGTGGAATTCGGGAGTTGGTGTAAACCGAGGAAAAGACTGCAAACACGCTCTCGATGCTGTCGTGGACTTCTTGAATGTAGGCCACTTCCGCTTGCGCTTTGGCCATCAGTGCGCTTTGCGCCCGAGCCAGGTCATTCTGCAGCCAATCTTCCCTTTCCGTCAGTACTGCTATCAAGTCCTGCAGCTTGCCACTGACTTCCCCAGTTTGCGCTTTTTCCTTCTCTTGCGTTTCTTCCCGCGGCCTGAGTCTGGCACAGGCAGACTTGATTTGTTGCACCCACTCGGTCATTAGGTCGGGGCTGGAAGTGGCGATGAGGAACTTTTGGGTTTTCAGTTCGATGTGGAAGACATTGGAGCGGCCTGCGTGCAAGTCGGGGTTGACGTCGAGCACTGCTGCGAGTTGGATGTGCTCCGTGTGCTTCTCACCCGGGGTATCGGACTTGAACGAGGATAGAGTGTGAGCGGTGAGTACCAGCCAGCGCCTCCGCCACTGCTTGAGGTAGTTGGATCGCTTTTCCACCCAGCCTTGCTTGACAGCGCAGCGAGTAGCCTCCATATTGCTGGCGTAAGGCCGGCTTCCATGTGGCCAAACGACACCTTTTCTCGCGGGCTTCTAGTCCACAGCGCTCTCCAGAGAGCCGAGTCCACAAACACAGAGCCCTCACAGCAGTATGAGGAAATCAGACGCAGCGGAAACACACACTTTTGGCCAGTCCGAAGGGAAGTTTCGATGAATAGGTATGGAAAAACGGTCCGGAGGGATTGACATGAGTAAATTCCCTGTTAAAGTGCTCATTTAGCACCCTAAATTAAGACGGTTTTCCTAGCGGCCTCCCCAAAGTCTCCTCCACGCCGTAATCTCTCTATAATTAATACCCCAATGGTTGAAGCAGGAGCCACCATGGAAGACTTCACTCTGCTCAAAATGATTGGCAAAGGCTCATACGGCAAAGTCCTCCTCGTCAAAAAGAACAATTCTGACGAACTCTTCGCTATGAAGATGCTGAAAAAGGACTACATTGCCCGGAGGAACCAGATCGAGCATACGCGTACAGAGCGCAATATACTGGAAAAGGTGAATCACCCCAATATCGTGAAGCTGAGGTATGCCTTTCAGAACCAGAAAAAGCTGTATTTCGTGTTGGAGTACTGCCCAGGTGGAGAGCTTTTCTTTCACCTCTCCAGAGCCGGGAAGTTCACCGAAGCCACAGCCTGCTTCTACTGCGGCTGCGTCGTGTTGGCCCTGGAGCACCTGCACAGACTAAACATCGTCTACCGAGAGTAAGCGTCACTCAGCCTCAAGCCAGAAAATGTACTAATTGACCGACAAGGCTACGCCAAGGTGACCGACTTCGGCCTGTCCAAAGAAGACATAACGTCCGGAACAGCCGCCAGGACCTTCTGCGGCACGCCCGAGTACCTCGCCCCCGAGATCCTGACCCGCGGAGGCCACGGCAAGGCAGTGGACTGGTGGTCTCTCGGCGCTCTGCTCTTCGAAATGCTGACCGGCCTGCCTCCCTTCTACAACACAAGTGACAGGGAGCAGATGTTCAAAGACATCATGCAGACTGAACTCGTGCTTCCGGCCTACTTGTCTGCGGAGGCGCAGAGTCTGGTGCACGATTTGCTGTGCAAAGACCCTGCGATGCGCCTTGGCGGCAGTAGTCGAGATGCGGAGGAAGTCAAGGAACACGCCTTCTTCAGGAACTTTGACTGGACTTTGCTGCTGCGGAGACAGATAGCGCCGCCCTTTGTGCCGGCCCTGGAGAGTGAGTTCGATACGAAGTATGTGGACAGTGTACTGAGTAGGTAGGAATTTACGGTCGTGCCGGCTGTGGACTCCAGCAGTAACGAGCCAAGATTCGCATCAAGTCCGACGTATCAGGGATTCACATACCAGGGCTCGCCAGTCAAGGAAGGACATATCTCCTAATTGCCTTTCCCTTTAGCAATGTTCACGAATATCGGCTTTCTCAGGCAGTCCGGCGGCTCTCGCCTCAACCGCTACGGCCGTCTGGCGAAAGACAGCAGCAACTCCCTTTCTCCTCCTCGTAGAATCCGCAAACGCACCTCCTCCGACCCTCAATACGTCCGCGAAAGCTACTCCAAAACCGTCTCTCGCAGAGACCCGGACTACACTGCATTCCGCAGTAGTCTGGGAAACAGCCAATCCCAGCGCTTGACCAACCTACGTCTGGGACAGGAACTCCCAGCCCGCTACTTCTCTATAGCGCCGGTAGCTGGAAACAGCTCAAATGTGAGGAATCCGCTGCCGTATCGACCACCACTGCTAAATGCTCACAGGACGAATTGTATATTTAATATATACGGAGTGGAGACAGTTGCAGGCAGTGCAGGGGGCGTAGGCGCGAAACGCTTTTTAGGCATGGGGTTTCTGATAACTCGGAATTTAGGCCTAACAGCGTATGTGACCCTGCCATCAGAGGGCTATGCCAGTCGAGCAGCTATTTCCTTCCTGGACTCTCCGCAGGTCTTCTACCGCTGCAACCCCGCAGACTTCTTCTTCGCCCACAAAGACCTCAAATTTACTCTGTTCGCTATAGAGCGACGAGACGCTCGAGACCGCAGACTGCCCTTGCCTCTACACAGCTACTTTACCCTGCGTGGAGGCGACCCACTGGTGGTTTTCTACACAAGTGTTGAGACTAAAACCGTCCTTCTGCTCGAAGACGACATGTTTTCCTATGTAACTGGCCACGACCTGCCCCAAGGCTTGCCAGTGTTCGACTACGTGTGGGACTTGCAGGGCGTTCTGCACACTACTACGAGCTATAAGGTTAACCAGGCGACAAGGGTGGATGTCATGTATAGCTTTTTATTGGGTGTTAGGCATATGGTTTCGCACCCGGAATTGGATATGATGCTAGAGACGAATTCTTATGAGCCGCCTGAACAGGTCCCTATAGCCCTTGCGGCCGAGCGAAAGTCGCAATATCTGTATTGGTTCGAATGGTACACGAGGAATATATATAAATATGAGATTAGTACAGAGCGCTGGTCACGCTCGGAACCCGCGAATATGCGTGAATTGGACAGTATGAATATTTGGTATTTCCTTTGGAACTCTCGGATTTGCTACTTGCCGAATGGAAATGTGGCAATAGTGGGCGGAGTTTCGGACCAAAGAGGCACAATCAAGAGCGAAGCACTTATATATCGCTCTAATGACAATACCATCCACAAACTTCCAAATATGACTGAAGCCCGAGAAGCCTGCGCTGTAGTGTCTACTGATAAGCGTTTATATGCATTAGGAGGGAAATACCCTATGAATACCTGCGAAATGTTCGCATTTGAGGGATACACCTGGTCAGTCCTAGCTCCAATGAAATACGGACGATACGACCACTGCGCCTGTGTAGTCCCCAATGACAAGTATATCTATGTGGCAGGGGGAATGCCTGCGGAAGTCGTAGGGAAGTGCGTAGAGCGCTACGATAGTGAGTTTAACACTTGGGAAGTCTTGCAGATATCCCTGCCAGATGTGTATGTGCACCACGTGGTTGTGCCTTTATCGACTAAACGGATTGCGATATTGGGAGGGAAACATACGAAGAGGGTTTCGGTACTGGAAATTATACAGGTACAAGTCGATCGTCATTTCGTTCCTCGTCTTTCTCAGCCCCTACACAAACTACTTGAGGCTCCCAGTCTCCCCGATCTCCTGGAAACTGTCTTTCCCCCAGTGATATCAGAAACTGCAGACAGTATCGTTCTGATGTGCGGACGGGAAGGCTATTCCCACCTCCGTGCCCATACCTACCCACTAAGAGGCTTTTCTAACCTTTACAACTCCATCAGTCTATCAAAGCCCGGGGCTTCTCGTTCCGCAAACAGTTCCTACCTCGAGTAGTGTAATAGTCAAACATATGGACTCACAGCCTTCTCGAGAAACGATAATCGACCTGCAAAGCTACTTCCAACAGACTGTTAGAGTGAAGATTGCGGGAGGGAGAGTCATTACTGGAGTGTTGAAGTCGTATGACAAAGTGCCGAACTTGGTACTTGATGAAGCTACGGAGGTCAGGAGTGAGGGGAACAGACGTCTGGGCGTAGTGATAGTGAGAGGGCCGCACATACAGCTGATCACGCTCGAGGAAGGAGTCAAGGACACTGCCAATCCCTTTACCTTAGCTAGTTAGTCTCGTTGCATGCCGGAAAGAACATCACTGAAGCCGATTTTGGCCTTGGGCGTGCTCTTGGCGAATACCTGCGGGTACTGCTCCCTCAAATAATAGAGAAGATCGTCCGTTTCCCCTGTTCCCGCCCTATTGTGTCCGAAGGCCAGAAGCACAGTCCTCGGCCCTGCACTCTGATTCATCCTTTCCATCAGTAGACAGACCTTCTCCACAGGACTCGGCTCAGGCTCGGGGTACACTACTTCGCAGGCCACTAGAGCCAGTGTCTCTACGAACAGATGCTCGTCTATCACATCTGCACTGTCTTGCTCACTGCCACGAGAAGACTCGGCCCGGCTACTATGGCTGCTGACAGATATTTCAGGCTGTTCAGTCTGCGAGTGAATAGAAGCCATCGTGTAAAAGAACCTCAGCAGTTTCGACTTCGCTATCAAGTCCGGAAACAGGTTAAAATCCTTCGCAAACCTGATGAAGTTTTCGAAATTCAGCAGCCCTCGAGCATCCGCATAATACCGATAGAAGTAAATAATGGACTTGTGCACCAAAATAAGGACTTCGATCATATCCTGGTCCTTCAGCAGTTCCATCAACTGCTTGATGTAGTTCGAACTGACCCCTCTTTCATCATTCCACTCATTTTCCAGCTGCATGAAGTAGTCCTGCACGAAGGAGATGTAGGCAGTTTCCAGGGCTGCGTCAGGGTAAAGCCGGATGGAAACAGACTCTAGAGACTTGAGGAACTGCTGGAATTCCAGTACTCTCCAAGTACTGGAACTCTGGCCTTGCTGGTTGCCACTGCGAAATTGCCCTGATTTCGGCCTTGTTTTCTTGTTTGGACCGGTCAGACGAGTGAAAAGCAGGTCGATTTCCACCGATTCCATCAAAGGCTTTTTGGAAAAGCGGGTTTCTTCGCTGCGGACAGCACCGCAGTCTCTCATCATTCGCATGTAGTTCGAGGATTTGAGGCGAGTGGTGTTCATCGGGTCTCCGAAGGAGCAATAGGCCTGGAAAATGTGCTGAATTCTCTCCAAAAACGGGTCTAACTTCGTCAATCCCTCCGGATTTAGTGATAGTGCAGATAAAGAAGTGGTCTCTTCGACCTCGGAAGAGTGAATGGACTGTCTGGAAAACTCGTCAATGTCCACAGCTTCAGGGTACAGGACCTGGTGCACTAAGCGAGAGGGAGGGGCCAAGGCGCCTCTCAGTCTCAAGGGCCGGCCTAGGCGCCTTTCCAGGGTTTCCACTCCTTTAGATAGCTGCATTCTTTCCAGCAGAATCAGCAGTTTCTCAGAGGACGGACTTTGCTTGATTGTGACGTCGTCCTCATACCCTCTCTCCGCAGCCTGCAAAAGCAGCATCATGAACTTACTCAGAGTCAAGTTCTGCCCCAGTTCCAACTCCACTGCGGGCAGCAGGGCCAGAGTCAGCTGCTCTGCAGAGTCCTGCATCACTACTAGTTCCCGCCACAGCCGCGCTACGTTGTTCTTGCTCACTAGCGTGGGACATATGTCGAACTCTCTGAGGAACGTGCTCAGTCCTTGCCAAGACCGGTTCGCTAGCACTTCACTGGGACTGTCAGCCTCCACTTCCCATGGGAAATAGGCGAAATAGAGGTCTTTGATAGACTCGTACACACTTGCGAATAGAGCTTTGCAGTCTTCGTCGACTGTGAAAGTGACTCCGCTGTCGCCGGTCTCCTGCTCTATTACGCGGGTCAGTAAAGGCATTAGATGCTCCTCTACGAGGGTCAAAAAGGCCTGGCTGGGCTTTGCTTCGAATAGGTTCCGGTACTTCTCTCGCGCTACCTGCGTCAACACCTCCAGAAAGACTTGGAAGTTGACATTGGGCTTGTGCTTGTTTTCCCTGAAAAAGACCATTTCGAGCTGCTTCAAGCCCAATTGCTCATCTGGCACTCCCGCGTCCTCCATCATCGCTAGGAACCGAGGCACTCGCAGGTAGCTTTGGTGGCCTTTGGTGCCGTAGGAGGCATAGGTGACGAACAGCTTCTGCAGTGCACTCTGAAGTCCTTCCCCACTCTTCGATCTGGACATTTCCTTATTATCACTAGGACTGGAGAGACAACTTGGCACGAATGCTGGCAATCACGTCGTCATCCCTGGGCTTTCCTTCAGAAAGGCGAGATTCAGAGCCGAGTGACACCTTGGAGCCTTGCGAAGAGAGATGTTGGGTGTGGTTCAGACTCGGCAGGTCGCTGTCCCACTCTGACTTCGAGGCTCGGAAGCGCTCCACCGCTTCCTGCAGCTTATCTCGCCGCTGTTCGTCTACTGCGGGCTTGGCACGGGGCAAGGGTGGTTTGGACGCAGGTCGTTCGTTGGTGAGAAGGGAGGAGTTGGGAGGGTGGTAGGAGGCGCTGCTTGGCTTGGGGAGTGTGTCTCGACTGCCTAAGGCGTGTGTGTGAGCCGGCAATTGCTGAGTTTCAGTTCTTGGCTTGCGCAGCTTCTCTTCCTCCACCACAGGCAACTGAGGAGCCAAGAGCTTCCTAGGCTCCAGGGGGGCGCGCAGTCGCTGCTGGGCTGGCTGGAGCTGAACACTATCAGGGGACTGATAAGTGAGCAGCCGCTTGCTTGCTAGCTCTTGTTTCCGCTGTTCCAATTCCGGCATTTGCACCTTCGCTTTCGTAACTGCATGCGACTTCACTCTTTCCCTAGCCATTTGCAACTCTTCCCGTCTCAACTCCGCCTGACTTCTCATCATTTCCAGCCTTCTCTCCTTCTCCTCCCTCAACTTCTGCTCGATTTCAGTTCGTTGTGCCCGGTCTTGCTCTATGTGCAGAGTCAAGTTGTCGGCCATTTGCTGCACTTGCAGTCTTCTCCTCCTTTGTCGATCCTTTTGAATGTCCATTTGTCGTTTTGCGAATTCCAGTGAGTCCTTCCGCTTGGCAGCCTCGGCTTCCAGCATTAGTTTGCGGGCTTCCTTGTCCATTGCGCGGCTGACTTTGGGCTTTGGGGGAGCCTCTGGCTTTGCGTTGAGGGAAGTAATGGTGTCTGCGATGAAGGACAGTTTGTCTTCCAGCTCCTTCTTAGCGCGGAGTGCCTCTTTGAGTCTATGCTCTCGGACCTGCTCTTCATAGGAACTCGCCTGTTTCGCTTGCAGCCTCGCAATGACCTCCTCCAACTCCACATGACTCCCCCACTTCCCAGTGCCCATTTCCACCCTAAACCCCACTCTCAAAACCCCCACCTTCCCAGCCCGCTGCACAGCCTCTGCGACCTCAGCCCTGCCTTCCACTGCCTCATCCCACCTCCTACCCAGTTCCTGCTCCATTTTACCCCTACGTCTAAGTCTTACTAGGCCTGGATAGACTGCAGGTGCACGTACCATCTGTGGACGTGTGGAAGTCGCTCACGGTCAGGAGCCTGACTGAGGCACTTGAAGATGCGCCAGTCCTCTTCTCCTTCAGTCGCTCCGGATAGGAAGGTGGCCTGCGCCAAGCGAGTGTTGAGGTCTTTCAGGTCTATCTTGTAGGAGACTTCGATCACGTCGTGGATGGCTTGGGAGCGGAGAGTAGACTCGGCTTGGGAGATGGCGGGTTCTTGCCGCTTCAGGAAGTCGATGAAGTCGAAGACGGAGAATTTCCCCAGACTTTTGTTTTCGTCTCGGTCGCGAACGTCCACAGAGCCAGCCGCCACTTCATCCTTGCCCACCACTCCGATGTAATTGTACTGACTCACTTGTGCGTTTCTGATCTTTTTGTTGAGAGTCAGACTGCTCCTGTCCACTTCCACAAAGTACCCTGCCAGCTCCAAAGTAGTCTTCACAGTCTCTGCGTAGCTGATGAACTTCTCGGAAACGGGGATGATAATGGCCTGTCGAGGGGACAGCCAGAAAGGCCATTTGCCTCCGAAATGCTCCGCCAATACAGCCATCATTCTCTCCATAGACCCCAAAATCGCTCTGTGGATGATGACTGGCCGCTCGAAGCCTGGCTTGCACTGCTTCTCTTTGAAGTCTTCATACTGCACAAGCTCTTCCTCGGATATTTTGACTTCGCTGCCGTAGTCTTCAGTCTTGTACTGCAGGTTGAACCGCTTGGGAAGGTTGAAGTCCAGTTGCACAGTGCCGCACTGATGTCGTCTCTTCATAGCGTCATATACCTTTATATCGATCTTAGGACCGTAAAATGCTCCGTCTCCAGGGTTCACTTTCCACGGCTTCCCGAACTGATTCAAGGCAGAAGCCAACTGCTCCTCTGCTGAAGTCCACAGGTCCACTCCGCCCAAAGCATTCGCAGGACGCGTGGACAGCTCCAGTTCATACTCAAAGCCAAACACTCCATATATATAGCTCAGGAAATCCAAGCTGCCCAGCACTTCCTGCGTGATTTGATCCCTCCTGCAGAAGATATGTGCATCGTCCTGCTGGAAACGCCTAACTCTCGTAAGTCCACTCAATGCACCACTAGCCTCATTACGGTGCAGTACTCCGAAATCAGCGAATCTGAGTGGGAGTTCCTTGTAAGAGCGCTGGACGTGGTCAAACATCAGACAATGTCCTGGACAGTTCATTGGCTTTAGGCCCCATTCCGCATTTTCCACGTTGAAAATGAACATATCGTCCTTATACTTCGCATAATGTCCCGACGTCTTCCACAGGTCGCAATTGAACATGTTCGGGGAAATGACCTCAGTGAAGCCTCTGCACCTGTACTGTCTCCTGGTAAAGTCCATCAGACGGTTGTAGATCCGAGCTCCGGCTGGCAGGAAGAAAGTGCTGCCTGCGGAGTGAGGGTGCCAGAAGAAAAGGTCTTGGTCTCTGCCTATGTTGTGATGGTCCCTGGCTGCGATTTTCCTTTGGTTCTCTAAGTATTCCTCCAGTTCTGCCTTATCTGGGAACGAAACTCCGTATATTCGCTGCAAGGAGTCGTTCTCGGCCTTGCCGAGCCAGTAGCAACTGGAGTTCTTCGTGACTGCGAAGGCCTTCACTAGGCCGGTGTTGGGCAAATGCGGGCCTTTGCACAGGTCAATGAGGTGGCCACAGCGGTAAGCAGTGGTCTTTTCCCCTTCAGCCACCTTGTATTGGATCAGCTGGGTCTTGAAAGGGTTGTAGCTGAATAGTTCCAAGGCTTCGGCTTTGGTCAGGACTACACGTTGGAAAGGTGCCTTTTGACCTACTAACTCGGTGGCTGAGTTTTCGATGGCTTCGAAGTTGTCCTGGCTCAGGTGCTCCTCGCCAAGGTAGCAGTCGTAGTAGAAGCCGGGGTTCACAGGCGGCCCAATGCACAAATGCGCGCCGTAGAGCTTTTCAAGGCTTGCGCCTAGGATATGTGCGGAACTGTGCCAAAACGCCACCTTCGCCTCTGGATCAGCTATAGTCAGAATCTGTATTTGACAGTCTCCCTCCAGTGGCCTAGTCAAATCCCACAGTTCAAACCCTTCACTTTGCCCCTTTTCCCCTTCTTCCTCCGCATCCGCATCCACCAACACTTCCGCTTCTCCCACTTTCCTCGTGTACCGGATCTTGGCGACCACAGCTTCTTTGGCGAGTTTGGAAGAGATCTGCTTGGCGATATCGAAGGGAGTGGTTTGCCAGGACACTCCTGTCTTTTCGTGGCTGTCGGGGAGGACGATGGTGATGGGTTCTTTGGGCTTGGCCTGCAGCTCGGCTTGTTGGCGGGCCAGGAGCTGGTCGAAGAGCTGGGAGCGGGTTTGAAGGAAGGCGGGACTAGGGGAGAGGGTGAAAGGCGGAGCGATTTTCCCTGCTGGGATGGTGACGGAGGGACCGGTGGAAGCAATAAGGCGTCTACCTTCCTCAGCCATTGCTATATTACCAATGGGGAGGAGCTGAAGGCTTGGGGGAAAGCGCGCCACTAGGTTGATAGCTAGGAGAAAACTGCTATTCGTGTGAAAACTCGCTCAGGCTTTAATCATATTGGAGAGTTTTGCTGACAGTCGCCACATATTCCCAGGTCAATAGTAGGTGAATAGTGAAAAATCGACTTTAGGGTCGCAGATAGGAAGAATTCATGCCTTTTTAGCTGTTCCTACGGCCATTAGTGTCGAATTCAGTCCTCGTTTCTCCCCAAGCCCTACTTTTCCTAGTAATATGGAGCTGTGTTCTGGGCCTTCACCCCTACACGAATATAGTGGACCTGCTACGCCGCTCCAATCCGCGAACTGCACATTTTCAGTGTGTGCAATGCAGTGGAAATAAGGGAATTGCAGTGATTTGTGACCACCAACCAGCTTACAACCTTCCGCACATACACCTTTTCCTGCTCAAAGGCGGAAGTAAGGCAGTGGACTGGCTGCTGCCCCATGCAGGATGAAGAGCTGGAAGGCTGGGTGCGAGGCAGACTGTAGGCAGGTCGTTAGCACTGCGAACTGCTGGAGTGCACTGTGGGCTCCTGGATCTGCGACAAGGACTGTGATACTGGAGGTCGAAGGGACTGATTTCAGCAGGAGTCGTGGTTGTGGGCCAGTTCTATGTGCCGACGAAGTGAGGGAAATTGGACTCAGCCGCTCTGAGAGTATTTCAGCACGAAGTGGAAGCGAGTAAGAGTTAGAGAAGAAGGTAAATAGACAAGTAGCGGCTGAGTGGCTGTATTCGGCCTGACATCTGATCTAAATGTGCGAAATCCGTGTTCCCCTCAATGCTAATAGCCGAAAAAGGTAAAGATCCTTCATTTGGCATAAATTTGGCCAATGGGTGCCAACTGCATGTGCTACTCCCAGTCCGAAACCCGGGCCAAAGTCCAGCGCCAAAGAAGCAAAATCGCTCTCTGTAGGCAAGCCACAGACCCAATTTCCCCCTCCATGCGGCGTCCTTGCAAGTCCCACACTCTGAGTCTCGACGGCACCACTAGCACTGCAGAGACTCTCAACTTCGTCTCTGATAGGAAGAAGACCTATGAGGAAGAGCGAGTGATCCAGGCGGTCCTAAGGACGAACTTCGTGCTGGAGGGACTGGGTGAGGAGGAAGTAGTGAAGTTGGCGGATTGCATGCAGCTGTGTAGACTGCAGGCTAAGGAGACAGTGGTGACCGCAGGCCAGGCCGCACTGTACTTCTACATACTGGCCTCTGGGAAGCTGGAGGCGGTGGACTCTGCGGGCGCCAGGCGAGTGCTGAAGCCGGGGGAAAGCTTTGGGGAAGTCGCTCTGCTCACAGATAGTCCCCGGGCGGAAACTGTGCGCACTCTCAAAGACTCCACTCTATGGGTGCTGAACAGGCACAAGTTCCGCGAAATAATCACCACCGTGAACGCTCGCATCTACGCAGAAAACCGCGCTTTCATCGACAGCGTGCCTCTCTTCCAGCGCCTCACCTCCGAACAACGCGAAAGCCTCGTAGTCTGCCTGCACTCCGCCTCCTACGACCCAGGCCAAGAAATCGTCCGAGAGGGAGAAACCGGCTACAAGCTGTTCTTCATAAAGACAGGGGAAGTCACCTGTTCCGAAGCAGGCAGGGAACTCAAACGCTTGGGAGTAGGCGAATACTTCGGAGAACAGGCTTTGTTGAATGGGAATAAGAGGACTGCGACTGTGACAGCCTTGCAAGCCACGGTCTGCCTGTCGTTGACACATGAGGACTTGCTGCAGGCGTTTCAAAGCCAATTGCAGATGATTATTTTCAGAAATACGCTGGAAATTGCGTTTGAAAGGCATGAGTTTTTGGGGAAATTGAGTTCTGACCAGCGAGAATATCTCATGGGGTCGATGGATTTCGTGCATTGTACGGAAGGACAGCCCATAGTGGCAGAAAACCATCTCCATGTGGTCCTTAGCGGCTCAATAGTGTACGCAGACGAGGCTTTAGCGATGTTTTCCGTATTCGGCAGTGGGTTTTTCGAGGAAGAGGAGGAAGCAGCCGCCTATGTGCCTCTCTCAGTCCTGTGCAAGTCCCTAGAAGCGGACCTGGGCCATATCTCCAGAGACCAGTTCGAGCGCTGTCTCGGCGGCAACTTCCACAAAGCCGCAGCCAACAACTTGATCATCAAAACCCTGAAGCAACTGCCTATCTTTCACAAACTGGCGTATGAGCAGTTGAAAGCACTGAGTGTAGAGCTGCAGGTGCGGTCCTACCGCAGTGGAGAGGCTATTGTGCGGGAAGGGGATGTGAGCGACTTTGTATACTTCGTTCAGAGTGGGAAAGTGGACATTGTGAAGGGAGCGAAGGTAGTGAGGAGCTTGAGGAAGGGAAGTCCACTATGTGAGCAGAGTCTCGAGGGCTTGGAAAGGAGCGAATTCACTATCCTCGCCAAAGGCGACGCAGTAGTTTGGGGCTTTCCAACGCCCCTCCTCCAATCCCTCCTAGACGAAGACATGAAAGCAGAGTTACGAGAGCGCTCTCTGCTGCTTTCCAACCCCTGCACTCTTGAAGATCTCCAGCCTGTCAAGTTACTGGGAAAGGGACTAGCGGGCACTGTCTATCTGACCTATTCCGCCTCGCAGGACCGCTTCTATGCACTCAAATTCCTGCTGAAGACTCGAGCCTCCCAATTAGACCTCTCGAAAGCACTTATTCAGGAGCGGGCTTTACTGCTGAGTCTAGACCATCACATGGTAGTGCGACTTTACAAGACCTTTACAGACTCCAAAAGGGTGTATTTCTTGATGGAGTATATTCACAGTCAGTCCTTCTTTAGCGTGATAAGGGAAATCGGCCTGCTCAATGAGTCGCAAGCGAGGTTCTATACAGCTGCGTGTATTGAAATACTTGCACATCTGCAAGAGCGCGAAATCGTGCATCGGGACATTAAGCCTGAAAACCTGCTAATAGACGCCAACGGATATCCGACCCTAATAGACCTGAGCACAGCTAAAAAGGTGCAAGGCCGTACCTACTCAGTGACTGGAACTCCCTACTACATGGCACCCGAGGTGATCAAGGGCAAGGGGTACGGTCCTTCCGCGGACCTGTGGAGTTTAGGCATCATGCTGTATGAAATGGTGTATGGCTACGTGCCTTTCGGAGAGGACAGTGGGGACCCTGTAGCAGTGTACCAGCAAGTCTTGGCTCACAACCTGCACTACCCGGAGTTCACTCCCCAGTTTCCCAATATGCATGCGCTGATTGCACAGCTGCTCAGCCTTAACCCGGCCCTGCGCTCTGCTGGCAGTCTTTCCAACCTGCGCACGCATAAGTTCTTCCGTGGCTTTGCCTGGGTACTCTCTAGGCAGGACAGACTGCGGTGCAGGGACTTGGAAGCTCCGTTTCTGCCTATGCTTCAGCCACTGGAGTCCCCGGCTTCCACCATTGAAACGCTGGATGATGCTTTATATGTAAGAATACCTTAGAAGCAAGAAATGGAAGATAACCTCTTTGTGAGACATGAGTCGTTGCTTTCTCCCCAGCCCAGTCGTCTAGATGAAGAGTTCTAATAGATATAGACAGACCATCCCAATTACGTTCCTAGACTTGTGAATTGTAATCCATGGACACCCGGGAAATCCAGTTTTCCCCCACCTTCAGCGGCTCAAACGGGAGTTGGTTCCTCATGGAGCTGCCAGATGCAGTCCTCACAGCCCTCCGAGCACACCAAGAAGTCCTCATCAAAGGCCACTCCGAGGAAGACGCAATTCTCTGCACAGAAAGTGAGTCCTACCTGATCCGTTCCCACGAAACTTCCAACTCTCTCCTCGTCCTCGACGACTCTTCAGTCTGCAAACTGGCACATGAGGTTTTCATCACTGAGAAAATCGTCCCGCCTGTCAATCAAGTCAGAAGTCTGCTTGCTCAGGCGCCCTTTACTTGGGCGGAAGAGGTGTTTGCGCCGCTGTACACACTGGCGGACTTGCAGCGCTTAGTGCAGGCCAGCAGACATGAAATAAACCGTGAACTGACGGCTATGCATGCGTTCGAGTGGAAGGGGTGCTGGAGAGTCATGGAGGACCAGGAACGTATTGAGACAATCAAGTACGTGCTGCACTACATGATGAAGCAACACCTCGGCACAGTCCACCTCTCCGACGTCCTGCACCAAATGAAGGACTTTGCCAGCGCCCCGCTGCACTCCTGCCTCTCCTCCGCAGGCACAGTAGCGGAGGACGTCTGGACTCCAGACCCTGTCAAGCTGTACCGAATGTGCGCTACCGACTTACTTCTGAGCAAAAGCAGCTACTTTGAAGAGGAGTTCAGAACTGCTTTTGCGAACCTCAGCGATATGTTAATTCCCGCCAAATTAGTGCGTGCAGATATCCCTCTCGACAGCGTTCTCTCCGGTATCGCTATCAGGAAAACCGAAAAAGGCAGACCGATATACAGGTACTTCCCTGCTGAAGCCCTGGTGAAGGACTTCGCAGGACGCTTGGAACAGCTCTTTGCTGTGAAGGAAAAGTGGAGTCAGGAGGAGCTGCGGCCCTATGTGGCGGACGTAGGGGAGTTGCAGCAGCTCTTGCTCAAGTTCACTCGGAGACTCGTGGAAGAGGGAGTCCCATATTACACCAAAAAGGCCTAAAGTGGAGATAAGAATTGCAGTTCTTTTAGTAGTGTTCAAATGAGCATTATTTCGCCTTTTTCTCAATATAGTAATTCCAGCCAAGTATGGGAAATGGGGAAAGCAGGTCCGAGTCTGAGGCCGTGCTAGGCCAGTTACTATCTCCTTCCGACTCCTTGCACCTGCAAACTCACATCCGCAGAGCCTCTGTGCACATCCACTCAGTCCAGTCCTCTCCCTCTGTGTACTTCCTGGACTTCCGCTACGATGCTGCTGTGATCTGCTTGGCGACTGTGTACTACCTGGCCTCTGAGGCGCTGGATGGGGAGAGGAATACGCTGTAGTGAGGGTTAGACAGCTATCACTTTGAGACCAGTGGAGAAGCCACTCCGAAGGCCTATAAACTGTCCCCGGGACTAGATAAGCCTTTCCCCAAGGAAGTTGCGTCTATTGATGTGTCCAAAGTCGATAGTGCGCTCCTCACTCACAGAGACCAGCAGACCTACGCAGTTCTCATTGAAATCGTACGATTTCCCTAGCGCCCCTTCGACCCTGTCCCTCAAATGATCGCTCAAACTACCTACCTCGCCTTCAAACAGAGCTCCAAAGACCTATACGAAGCCCAAGTCCTCATGCAGAAAGTCCACCTTGATGGCAAATCCTACCTGCAAAACCAAGTTTTCGGTGCGAAAGACAGCGACGGCTACTGTGTCATCTGCATGACGGAAAAGCGCACAACTAGTGTTTTGCCCTGCAGACATCTTTGCCTCTGTGTTGACTGTGCAGAAACGCTGCACCGCAGGGGAAATGCACACTGTCCTATGTGCCGGGAAGGTAGTTTCCACACAGCTGTCCAGTCTCTACTGCAGATAAACGACACTTCCAGGTCGTAGACTATTGAAATAAACAGGGTTAGGCGTAGACTCGCTTGGCAGGAGGACTGGGCACGTACTTTTCAGTCTGAGCCATCAAGGCTGCGTACTGTCGGGACAGAGGGGAGGCTTTGGACTTGGAAGGGGCCAGAAGAGGCAGTTTCAGGCGGGTTTCTGGGGCAGCCGTGGGCTCGAGTTTGGGCGATTTCGAGTGTTTGTGTTTGGAGTGACTGTTTTCGCTGTTGCCTCTGCGAGACTCAGCAGCTGTTTCGGGAGTATTCAGCAGAGTGGTAGTCAAACGTTTGGCTTTCGGGGTCCTGGAAGCGGGTATTTCAGGCGATTGGCGTTCAGACGGCTGTTTTTCACTCACATTCCTCAATTTCGGCGTCCGCAGCGTGACCCCAGCTACCGACTGCTTCCTGCTTCCTCTGCCCTCAGTCCTACAGTCCTCACCCTTGCTGTCCCCCTTCCTCTTGGTCACCCTCCTTCTCGCATTCGCAGGCTCGAAGGTCCTTCTCCTGCCTTTCCTCTGCACTCTGGAAGGAGTCTGTGTGCCTTCGTCGAACATCTGTTGGAAGGGCCGGGCGCACACTAGTACACTGTTGAACACGTGGTCATTCAGCAGGTCGTCCCTGGCCTCAGGACCTAGCTGTTGGCGTAGTCGAGCAGGCTGCATTTCCTATATCATCGATGTAGACTAGTGGGAGAGACTTAGACTGCTAACTGAGGGAAGAGGCTTCATTGACCCATTCAAACCACCCGCTATAAAGGAAAATGTCCCAGAAGGAACTGATGGACCTGAAGAAGGAACTCGAATTCCGCAGAAGACAAATACTGCAGTTGGAGCAGGAAGGCAAGGAGAAGGACCAACGTCTATTTGAACTAGAAAACCAGTGCAGGCGATATCAAGAGCAGAGCACGCATGCTGAGACCACACTGCAGAACTTGGACAGGATCATTGAGGAGAGGACTGCCAAGGCTGCGGCGATGGAGAACCAGAAGTATCGGAACTTGGTGGCGGAACTGGAAAAGAAGAATGGGGAAATGGCGATGGCGCTGAAGGCGATGGATATGGATAAGAAGAGTTTGAATGAAAGGGACAGCGAAGTGGAATTCCTGCGCAACCGACTGAAAGAGATGGCCGACAACTACGGCGTCGGCGACGCCATGCGCGACATCCGCATCCAAAGAGACGAAAACCTCTCCCAACGCAAGGAAGTCGAGCGCCTCACCCGAGACTGGACCGACCTCAGCCGCCAAATGCAAGACGTCGTCTCTGAAAACCGGGTCCTCAGAGAGATGGCGGGAGTGCCTGAGAACTACGGCTTCAACCTAGAAGACATCAAGTTGGCTGAACAGCAGAAGCTGGAGGAGTATAGAGCGAGAGTCAAGCGGCTGGAGACGGAAGTGGAGGAGTTGGAGAAGGAGAGGGCGGAACTGCGCTATCGACTGAGGAACATGTCCACACTGTATGGGGAAAAGGGAGTCAGGTTCCATGGCTTGACGGAGGAGCAGATGGAGAAGGTGGATGAATTCGCGAGGAATCTGAAGGAAGGGAGGCTGGAGCTGCCGATGACTGACAGGACTCGGGAACTGATGCGGGAAGTAGAGCGATTAAAGGCTCAACTGCAGGTATATGAGGGTCTCGGCTATCGTGGTTCCGGCTCAGACACTTCAGTGAAGCCCGGAGTCAGTGAGGAACTGCTGGAGCAATTCCGCAAGGAAACGAAGGAGTTGAAGGATTTACTAATGCAACTGCACACGAATCCGCAGCCTGCAGCCCAGGGCACCGACTCCCGCCAGCAAGTCAACGTACTCCAACTTCCCCCTGTTCCCATCCTCAACGAGCAGGGGAAGTACTTGGAAGGCTATTCCTATCGCTTCGGCACGAAGTTGCCAGTGCAGCAGATCTGGACAGGCGACCCCGCTCGAGACTTGGCAGGCCTGCAGCTGCAAATCGTGGAAGCACTGGAATTACTGAGTAGGAGGGATGAGGCTGAGCGACTGACGGGTCTGGAACTGGAGGAGTTCCGCAGTAGGATGAGGGAAGTGCTGTTGGTGCAGGAGGTGCTTTACAAGGAGTATCAGGACGAAAGGACGAAGCAGAGTGGACTGATGCAGCAGTTGCAAACGCAGCACGACACGATGATTGCAGACCTCAGGGAAACTCGCGTGCAGCTCACCCACTACGAGGAAATGGCCAAAACCATCCAAAGCGGCACCGAGCGCGGGAAACTCTCAGAACTGACCCAACGCATAGCCCTACTAGACGTCAACAACCTCCGTCTCGCCCGGAAATACGACTGCTTATTGAGTGAAGAGAAGGACCTGCGAGAGGCTTACCACACTTTCGAAGCGGAACACGCAGAAAAGGACGTATCAGTGCAGAAGCGCCTGGGCAAACTAGGGGAGTGGAAGGTGAGAGCCAGCATGCAGCTGCAGTTCCTGTTCAAACAGCTGAGGAACTCGGTGTCGCTGGAGGACTTTGAACTGCTGCAGATGCAACAGCAGGCGCTCAGGGAGAAGCAGGCGAATTGGCTGGAAAGGGAGGTGCAGCTGTATAAGCGAGTCGCACGCTTTGAAAATATGGAGCGGGAGAACCATGAAATGCAGGAAAAGCTGAAGTCACTGGAAGAGACTCGGTTGGACCTGCAAACTGAGTTCGAAGTGGTGTGCAAGCGTCTGGAGGCCCTGGACCCGGCGTTCCACATCGAGCAAGCAGTGTTCCGCAGGGTGGTTACTCAGCTGCAAACCTCCCACCTCAGCACTCAGCAAGCCTTTAGCGCCTTCGACAAGGACAAAAACGGCCGCATTTCCAAGGCCGAGTTCAAGTCCGCCCTCGACACCCTCGGTGTGAAGCTCTCCCCTAACGAACTCGACAGCATCCTCCGCTCCATCGACTCTGACAGAGACAGCGGCGTCAACTACGCAGAATTCTCACGGAAATTGGAGCGATTCGGCATGACTTCCGAAAGTGAAGAACAGCAGATTCTGCACACTATATATGAAAGCATCCGCAGGCTGAACTACACTTTGCATGACGTGTTTATGATTTTCGATAGTGATGGAGACGGCTCTATCAACAGGAAGGAGTTCATTGACTGCTTCCACAAGTTCGGGCTGGGTCTCACGACTGTGCAAATTGAGAAAATCGCGAAGTTGATAGACGCGAATTCGGACGGAAATATCAACTTTGAGGAATTTCGGAGGATTTTCGATAGAGGGTTGAATTTGCAGCCTGAGGAAAAGAAGGCTTTTTCACTCGACTGGAAAGACCAAATATTCGCCCGAATCAACGAATCGATACGGAAAAACGGACTCGACTTGGCCGAAGCCTTTGCAGTATTCGACGAAAATAAAGACGGAAGAATCAACAAAAGTGAATTTTTGAACGTTTTCCGCAGAATGAATATCGGCCTGTCCCCCCCTCAAATGGACGAACTATGGAACTCCATGAATAGTGACAGAGACGGCTCCATCTCTTACGTGGAGTTCCTCAGCCAATTCAAAGCATCAGTCCGGCAAATCGACAGCAACAGAGTAGTCCGTGAGGCCGAAGCAGCAGCCGCTAGCCCTCTCGCTGCCTCAGACATGCCCCACGAGCGAGAGCGCAGGCAAATTGTGGTCCTGGAGGCTAGGGAGCAGGCTGCACTCAATAAGGCGGAAAGGTACAATAGTCGTTTGAGAGCCGTGGAGAACAATTTGGCGGAAATCGAAACGCAAATGAGTCAATTGGAAGCGAAAAATATCGCCCTGACGCAGAAGTATGAAGACACTACTGCACAACTGCAAGAGGCGAAGACCCTGCTTTTCGGGACACTCAGCAAGGCAGAATGTGAGCGGCTTCGGCAGAACAATGAGATCCTGCAGAAGGAACTGGCAGAGGCGCGGGCAGCTATGAATTCGTACAAAGGGCTGGTGCAGGTCTCTGCGGACCAGGTGCGCACGCTGCAAATGAGTCTGGAGAGGCGGAAAGATGAGGTGGTCACTTACCAGCTGGCTATTAGGGAGCTGGAAGCTGCCTCCATAGAGGCTGTGGGGCTGGGCAAACTGTACCATCAGGTGATGGTGTCGAGGTGGGCGGAGGCCTCAGCCAACCGGAAGTACGACTCCCTGCAGGGCGAAATCCGGAACTTGCGGGAAGAGTGCTACCGACTGGAGAGTGAATGCATGAGCAAGGAAAAGGACTTGAAGGACACCCAGCAGGTCCTCACTGAGAAGGTGACGGACTATGAGCGGCAGCTGAGCCAGCTCAAGGCGCGTGCAGAGCATAATATTACGCTGGAAAAGGCGCAGGAATACGTCCAAACCATCCAAGACTTCGCGAAGAAGAAGAGCGAACTCGAAGACACCAACCGCAAGCTCCGTTCCGACTACCTGACGGTCCAAGGTCAAGTCGAAGAAGCGCAATTCGTGCGAATCGCCTCCGAAGAAGCAGCGAAAACCCTCCGTCTCAATTCCCCTGACGAAATCTCCACCAAACTTCTGGAGTTAACAGAGAAACTGAGCGAATATAAGCTGAATGACCTGAAAGCCAGGAGAGAGGCGACGCAGTGTAGGGAGTCGGAGGACTATATGAGGCGGCTGAGGGGTCAGGATGAGGAGGAAATTCATAACTTGCAGGTGGAGTTGGCGAGGTGGGAGGAAGTCATGGCTCGCAAGGAGGAAGTGTGGAGGAAAAAGGACGATGAAAGACAGCGTCTCCTCCTGAACCCCAAGTTCAAGCCGTCCACCGACCGACTCGAGTCCGTGCTCAAATCCGAGTCCCCCGAAGTGACCCGACGCGAAGAAGAGCTGGAGCGCCTGCGCCTGCGAATAAAGCAGCTCGAAGACACGATTTTAGTCAAAGACGAGCAACTCGAGCACGTCACTCAGATCCGTAGAGAGGCGGAAGCTGTAGGGTCCTCGCTGACTCGCATTCCCCCTGCTAGGGATATGTCCCAGTCGCAGGTGTTGCAGGCAGTGGGAGAGGAGGAGGCCAATAAGCTGGCGCAGGCGGCGGGAAGGACTATTGCGACTTTGCAGGAAATGATTGACCATAAGAATAACCAGCTGGACAGGAAGGAGGAAATCGTTACTAGATTGAAGAAGGAAATTCTGGACCAACAAGCAGCTGCTACTAGGGAGGTGAACAAGCTGAGTGAGGAAATTGACGGACTGCGCAGGGGACAGTTGGCCGCAAACCCTGCGCCTTCTCAGTCCTTCCGCTCTCCGGGCTTGGGCTACAGGCCGGAAGTGGACCAACTGCTCAATAACAAGGACTCTCGCATCACTCAGCTGGCCAGCAACCTGGAGGCCTCGCGGAAGGCCAAGGAAATGGCGGATAAACGCATAGACGAACTCAACCGTGAGCTTGAAAAGCTGCGATACGAGCTAAACATTGAGCGCACTCAAAACTCCTCCGTGCAGCTGACCAAAGAACTAACCAAACTGCGCACCGCCCTAAAGACCAGAGACCGGGAACTCGCCAAGCTCCGAGAAGCCTTTGAACAGCTGAAAAAGGACCTAGTCCTGCAAGTGCAGGAAAAAAGCGCCCGGGAGAAGCAGACTGCGGAGAGGAGTATGCAGGAAGGAGCGGAAAATACGACTATTTTGATACAAATGAAGAAGTCGGAGCAGAGACTGAAGGAACTGGCGGAGAAACTGAGGGAAGCCAATGTGGAGAATAAGAGAGTGAGGGAGGAACTCATTGCTGCGAGGGAAGCTGAGACCAAATTGAAGGAAAACCTGATAGCGAAGCAGGAAACCATGGAAAAGCTAATGAAGGAAGGCAGGGGCACCATGCACCGCAGGCCCGAAGCCGCCCCCGAGCAAGACATCACCAGCCTCCGAGACCAAGTCCGCACTCTGCAGGAGGAAAACCAGAAACTCAGGACCGGGCCCGCAGACCCCAAAGCCTTATCAGCTGAGCCAAAGGGGGCCAAAGAGCCCAAAAAGGCAAAGGAGCCGAAAGAGCCCAAAAAGCCGAAGGAGCCAAAAGAGCCAAAAAAAGCCAAAAAGTCGAAAGAGCCTAAGGAAATGCCGCATTTGGAGCCTGCTCAGGAGGCCTTGCTGCGCCAGCTAGGCTTAATTCTCCGCAACAAAGGCAAGACCATCCTCAACCTAGACCCTCAAGGCCGCAAGGAACTGACCAACGAGGCTTTGGAGCGAATGCTGCAGACAGCGCAGCTCGGCCTGTCTGAGGAGGATATTGGCTCGATTGTGATGATTGCGTCCTCTATGGCCTTTATCAATATCAAATCTTCTCCAGAGGATGATGGGGAAATGGGCATAAAAATAAAGGTGTTTGCGAAGGTGCTTGACCAGGTATTGGCTGCGGTTGTAAAATCAGCCCCTGCTCCAAGGGAACAAACTGAACAGATTGAGGCGAAAAGAACTGAAATGGCACTTCAGAGAATCACGGATGAGCGGGATAAATTGGCGAAAAGGGTGGAAGTTCTGACTCTGCAAGTAGGCTCGCAGGCCAAGGACTTGGACTCCTTGATGAGGCAGTTGGAGCATTGGAAGGAGCATGCGACAGGGCTGGAAAGAGACCGATCCGCAGTGGTAAACAGACTCGAAGCAGATGTACCAGCGGGCATGGGGACTCTGACAATGGAGAGGATGGAGGGGATGGAAGACCTGCGGAGGGAAATCAGTGAGTTGCAGGACCACAACCACGCACTTGAGAAGCGCATTAGTGTCACTTTAATGGCAGATTTGCGCACTTTGCAGGAAGAAAAGCGGGTTTTAGCTGAGGAAAATAAACGCGTGAAAGTGGAAATACTGCAAATCCGGTCACAGCTGGAAAAGGCGAAAAAGCAGCGAATGCAAGCGGCAGACATCCGCGAAGACGAAATGTACGACCGAGATATGATGATAACCCGACTGTCTGAGCGAGTAAAAGAGCTGGAAAGGGTTGAAAGTGAGGCCAGCCAAGCCTGTCTCCAGGCTGAAAGGACCAACATGGAGCTCAAGTTCGAAAAAGAAACTTTCAGTCTTCAGCTGGCGAGACTGCAAAGGCGAGTTCGGGACTTGGAGCAGTTCAAAAATGTGACTTTGAGGGAGGGGGTGAAACCTGAAGCAGGCCAAGCTACGCTCAAAGCCACAGTTCGCTTCCAGGACACTGTGGAGCCGACGCAGCCCCCTGCACAAGACCGGCCTCGCAGGGAACTGGAGCAAGTGGTGGACCAGCTCAAGAAAGTTATAGATAAGCAACGTCAAGAGATTGAGCATTTGAAGAAGACGGCACAAAGTTCAGTGAGAGTCATTGAAAAGGCGCAAGAAGGGAAGCTGGCGAAAGTGGAGCTGGAGCAAATGCAGAACGAGATAAAGGAGTTGCGGTCTCGTGAGGAAATCAACCGCGACTTGCAGCTGAAGCTGAAGAAAGTGAACGAAGCCAATGAACTCCTCAGGAAGGACATCGAGCGGGAAATCCACCTCGTGGAGGACGCGGATGACAAGTACAGAGCCTTGATGGTGCAGTACGAAGTCGTCATCAAGGACAACGAAAGGCTCAGAACTGCGCTCGAAAGACGCTAATCTGCCTAGGCTATGCAGTGGAGTTTGCGAGTAGCGTTTGCAGCTTGGCTTCGAGTTCATGCAGCTGTGCGAGTTTGGTTAAAGGGTCTGCTTGGATGGCTAGAAGGCGGGAAAGTGCGGAGACTCTGGGCAGTTGCAGCTTGCGCACTTGCACTTTCGATAGTCCGAACCTCTCCTGGTTGAACTCCCGCAGTGCCTTAAGTGTCTGCACGTCGGGGTTGTTGCCAGTGTTCACAATACAGTTCGCCTTCCGCTTCACGTCTGTTCGACTCTGGTTGAAGGCCGCGACCTTGTCGATGTCCAAGTGCAGGTGTAGGTACTCAGCCAGGCTTTGCTGGCCTAGCAAGCGCTGGGTCTGACTGGAGAGCTGGGCGGAGGTTTTCCCGGGGAGGCATTGACTCTTCATGATGGCTTTCCACTGGCCGATGCCGAACTTCATCAGAGCGATGCGAAGGACAGAGACTTCTTCAGAGCACCAGCCTGGAGCGACGGTCTGGTTCACTAGGGAGTCACTGCTGTTCATTTCTTTTCCCGCCAGCCATACAGCATTTACACTGCAGAGAAAGGAGGGTCTGTGGGACTGTTCCTAGGCCAACTCAGTGTTGGGTATGTCATTAGTGCATTACACTAGACTCAATGAAACTGCTTATCACCTCAGTACTTGTTAGACTGTTAAAAACAGAGTGGCGAGATTTACTGCTTATTCAGCTTTCCGTTTCGTAAGCTAGA